>ERZ1035014.652-NODE-652-length-14580-cov-3.550706_pt1 | contig 14580 bp, 22 predicted proteins | sample MGYA00520620_ERZ1035014 | MGnify/ENA primary metagenome ERZ1035014 (study PRJEB33766, sample SAMN09781744) | gut metagenome | biome: gut microbiome | host: Homo sapiens | place: Madagascar | study: EMG produced TPA metagenomics assembly of the PRJNA485056 data set...
CAGCTTTGAATTGGAATTCTGTGAAGCATTAGCAGATAACGGCTTCTGGTGCCACAACCTGAAGCAGAACTCAGCCGGACAACCGGCAGATGTTATAGCAGTTAAAGATGGAAGAGGATACCTGATCGATTGCAAACTCTGTTCTTCTGATAAGTTCGCTTTAACTCGAATTGAAGACAATCAGATTTATGCGATGCATAAGTGGAGCGACTGCTGTAACGAGACGGGTTGGTTTGCGATCAAGATTAGAAACGAGATCTATATGGTCGGACTCGAAACACTAGAAAAATATGATGTTTTTTCAGACAGGACATATCTATCTTATGAAGACATCAAACAGTATTTTGGAATCACATTTAAAAGGTGGTGCCAATGTTCGTATTTATAGACAGCGCAATGCATGTCCTCAATCCGACTGACCGGCTGAAAAAATGGTGCAAAGACGTCCTTACCGTTAGTAATCCCGAATATAGCAAAAAACTGAGAATGGGATTTTGGGTAGGAAATACACCTCCGACATTGACTTTATATGAAAGTCACGGTGAAGGTTTACGGATCCCGTATGGTGCGATGAGTCTGATTCCTAAGGACATTTTAGATGAAGGTGTTTGTGTATCTGACTTTAATGTTGGAAAAGATGTTTCATTCGATGCTGATATTCCTCTTTATGATTATCAGGAAAAAGCCGTGAACGCTATGGTAAACGCGGGCTATGGAATACTTCAATCCCCCGCGGGCAGCGGTAAAACACAAATGGGTTTAGCAATTGCCGTGAGACTTGGAAAAAAGACGTTATGGCTATGTCACACTCTCGATCTGGTGAAACAGTCTCGCGATAGAGCTTTGATGTATATGTCGCCCGATAAAATCGGGACAATATCTGCGGGAAAAGTTGAAATCGGAAGCGTGATAACTTTTGCGACAGTTCAGACCATGAGCAAGCTAGACCTCGATAGATACGAAACCGAATGGGATGTAATCATCACGGATGAAGTTCATAGAGTGAGCGGAACACCGACAGCGATAACACAATACGAGAAGGTACTCAACCGATTGTGCGCAAAGCATAAATACGGTCTTTCGGCTACAGTTCATCGATCCGACGGGATGATAAAGGCTACATATGCGCTTACGGGAAAAGTGATGCACAGCGTATCAGAAGAAGATGTTGCAGACAAAATCATGAAAGTCGGAGTAATACCGCTGGGAACCGAAGTGAAGATGTCAGACGAAGCGTTGAATTATGACGGAACTCTCAATTACGCAAAATTCATAACCTATCTGACTCATGATTCCCTACGGAACATGGTTATCTCCACTTGGCTCATCAATCATCAGCAGTATTCATCGCTGATTTTATCAGATCGACTAGATCATCTGCAAACCTTAATGGAAATGCTTCCGGATAGCATGCTGGAGCAATCTGTGATGATAAGCGGTCGAATGACCAGTAAAGCAGGTAAAAAAGAACGACAGCAAGCTATAGAGGATATGAGAAGCGGGAAAAAGAAGTTCCTGTTCGCTACCTATTCTCTGGCAAAAGAAGGTTTGGATATTCCCCGCTTGGAACGATTGTATCTCACAACACCTCAAAAAGATTATGCAGTTATAGCACAATCTGTGGGACGTATCGCACGAATGAGCAAGGGGAAAGCTGACCCTGTGGTTTATGACTTTGTAGATGATATCGGTTATGCGGTTAAAGCTTATAAGAAACGCTGTACAACTTATCGAAAATTGGGTGCCCATTTCATGGATGCGGAGGACGATGAAGAAGGGAGAAAGCCATGCTTACCGTAAATGAACTCTTCTCAGGCATTGGTGCTTTCCGTAAAGCGTTGATAAACCTTAACATCCCTCACGAAGTGATAGGCATTTCTGAAGTCGACAAGTACGCGATCAAATCTTACACCGCTATCTATGGCGAGACCAGGAATTACGGTGACATCTCGAAAATCAACAAGCTCGATTATGCCGATCTGTGGACTTACGGTTTCCCATGTCAGGACCTATCTCTGGCAGGTAAGCAGAAAGGAATGGTAAAAGGAGAAACTCGTTCAGGCTTGCTTTACGAAGTGCAGCGACTCTTAGGCATGTCAGCGTTGTACGACGAGCTACCGAAATACCTAATCATGGAAAACGTAAAAGCTCTCGTAGGAAAGAAATTCCGTTCTCAATTTGAAGATTGGCTTAATTGGCTGAACGCTTGTGGATACAACAACTATTGGCAAATCATGAATGCTGCTGATTACGGTATCCCGCAGAAAAGAGAGAGTGATTGCGGTTTCGATAAGAAAAGATATAGATAAAGGTTTTGAGTTTCCTTCTCCTATTCCTCTCGAGAAATTGCTGATCGATTATCTCGAAATTGAAGTAGACGAAAAGTATTTTCTTTCCAGCGAAACTTTTGAAAACTTAAAGCGAAACAATGAAGGGTGCGAGAAAAAAGGTTACGGTTTCAGGTTCGAGCCTGTAAAGCGAGGGGGAAGCAAAACGTGTAAGACAATAACTACAAGACCCGATAGACGTGAGAGTAATTATATCGATGAAAAACTGTAAACAAATAGGAAGGCTAACCGGTAGGAAATGGGATAAATACGAAAGCATTGCAAGAGTTTATTCTCCTTCAGGAATTTGTCCAACACTTACAGCAATAGGGGGGGGACATCAACAGGTGAAAATTTTGGTTCATGAAAACACTACTAAAGGTTATGCGGTCGCTAAAGTGGGAGATAGCATAGACGTTTCACATCCTAACAGTAAAACTAGGCGGGGCAGAGTCGGAAAAGGTGTAGCTCATACGCTTACCACAAGTCATTCAAATGAAACGGTTGTAGCAAAATCCGGTGTAAGGAAGCTAACTCCGCGTGAGTACTGGCGACTCATGGGATTCAGCGATGAAGATTTTGAAAAGGCTCAGGCAGTCAACTCAGATACGCAGCTCTATAAACAGGCCGGAAATTCGATAGTGGTAAATGTTCTTGAAGCGGTTCTGAAAAATCTTTTCAGAGGTGAATCATGCAGATCGTAACTTACGATTTTGAGGTCACAGCTCACGATTGGATACTTGTAATGAAAGACCTGGAAACAGAACGCTTCACGGTTTTTCATAACGACGACAATGAATTGATATCGGAATTGATAACTGCTGACAGAATTTTCGTTGGCTTCAACAGTAAGTACTACGATCAATTCATCATGAAAGCGATTGTTATGGGGCTTACACCTGAAGAAGTGAAAAAAGTCAACGATTTTATCATCGGCGGAGGGAGAGGATGGAAATGTCCTGATTTACAGGATTTCTATTTTCAAATGAACAATGTCGACGTCATGGATGATATGCAGGTCGGACAATCACTGAAATCCATTGAAGGACACTTATTCATGAATATCAAGGAAACCGATGTGGACTTTGATATCGACCGACCTCTTACACAGGAAGAATTAGACCTCATGATTCGCTACTGTAAATCTGACGTAGATGCCACTGAAGAAATCTTCAAATTACGCTCTGATTACTTTAAGAACAAAATAGCTATCGGCAAGCTCGCAGGGCTAGATCCTGTTAAAGCTATGGGAATGACAAACGCCAAACTTACAGCAGCGATGCTGAGAGCGCAACCAAAAGAGCACGACGATGAACGAAATTATCAGTACAGGGACAATCTTCTTAAAGAGTATATTCCTCAAGAAGTATTTGATTATTTCAACCGGATGTACGACGACTCTCTGACAGATGATGAAATTTATAAAGGTGACAAACTGACTTTTAGCATCGGCGAATGTGAAGTAGTAGTGGGCTACGGTGGAATGCACGGAGCTATTAAAAACTACAGGTGGGAGGAAGGCTGTGAGAATAATACGTAACTACGACGTCTCTTCCTACTATCCGCACCTTATGACGATATGTGGCTATACCTCTCGAAACATCCCTGACGCTAAAATTTTCTCAGATGTACTGGAACGCAGAATGAAGGCTAAAGCTGAAGGAGATAAAGCTACGGCTAACGTTCTTAAGTTGGTAGTGAACACCACATACGGAGCAATGCTGAATCAGTATAACGCCTTGTATGATCCTTTGATGGGTAGATCGGTGTGCATCTCCGGACAGCTTTATTTGCTGGAGCTGTGTGAACATCTTTATCAGGATATCGAAGAGTTGAAACTGATTCAGTGCAACACTGATGGAATCATGATCGAGTTTGATGATTCGCATTATGAAGAGGTGCAAGCAATCGTTGAGGAATGGCAACAGCGTACAGGATTCGAGTTGGAAGAGGATTCTATCAAGTCTATCGCTCAAAAGGACGTCAACAACTATATCGAAGTACAGTGTGATGGAGCTGTTAAATCGAAGGGCGGGTATCTCGTTAAAGGGATAGCTAAAGCCGGGGCATTCAAAGTAAACAACGATGCAACGATTGTAGCATCGGCGATACAGGAATATTTCGTAAACGGGATACCTGTAGAAAAAACGATCAAAGATTGTGACGACATTCAGCAGTTTCAAATAATCGCTAAAGCGGGAGGAAAGTATAAAGAATCTTTCCATCTGATAGACGGCGAAAAAGTGAAAGTGCAAAAAGTGAACAGAGTTTATGCCACAAAGGATGAACGCTATGGAAAGCTTTACAAAGTTAAAGCCGCGGACGGTTCGATAGCTCAAATAGCATCACTTCCTGAACACTGTATCGTAGACAACACTAATGAATTAACCATTGACGATGTAGACAAAAATTTCTACATCGATATGGCGCAAAAGAGAGTTAATGATTTTATAGGAAAGACAAGGAGACGAAAAATGGCTGGAACAACCACGAAGAAGAATGTTTATCAGAAACTTATCGAAGCAAGACAGGCATTTCTGAAGGCAGGTACTAAGCAGAGCGGAAAGAACATGAAACTCGAGTTCAAGTACTTTGAGCTTAGTGACATCGTACCGACAGTCACAGATATTTTCGCAAAAGAAGGTTTGATAGCTATCGATAGGTTCGAACCTGAGACAGCGATTATGACAATCATCAATACAGATGATCCTACTCAGATGATCGAGTTTGTAGCACCATTTAATCAGATCGATCCTATCATCTCTAACGCTGGAAAACAGGTAACTAACAATATGCAAGCTCTCGGTTCTTCTATCACATACATGAGAAGGTATCTCTATCAGATTGCTATGGACATCTGTGTGGCTGACGACATTGAGCCTAATATCGATAATTCCACAAATAATCAGGCTCAGACAGCAATCGCGACTCACAAGAGTGCGCCAGCTACAGCGGAACAGAGACAGGAAGTCAAGGAAGAAATCACCGCACCTAACGACAATGCCACTGATCTTCAGATAAAGAGCCTGAAGAACGTATTGAAGAAGTGGAAGGAAGCGGATCCGTCGAAGGAAGAAGCTATTGCTGAAATCGCTGTAAATACAAATGGTTTCACCACCATTTCTAAGGCTGACTGTGAAGCACTTATTCAGGGTATCACGGCAAAACTTGGAGAATAGAAATCAGGAGGGCTAAAAATGAAAGATATTAAGTGGTTGGAGGGGAACAGAATTCAAATCGATCCTCCAAAGAAAACCAAAAAAATAACAGGAACACGATTCGCAACGATTCTGGGTTTGAATCCGTGGAGTTCCCCTTTTGAAATTTGGTGCGCTATTACTAAGACCTACGAGAAGCCTTTCGAGGACACGATTTATACAGTCGCTGGTAAAACAATCGAACCAAAACAGGCACGATACATGGAGCAGTCTTACGGCATGGATATCATACGTCCATCTGATATCTGGGGAGAGGATTATTTTAGTAAGACCTGGGGAGATTTTTTCCCTGAAAACAAACACCTCGGCGGAATGTGGGATTATCTGATGAAGGGTGAAAACGGCAAAATTGAAGCTGTGCTGGAAATGAAAACCACTAAGAGAGTCGAAGACTGGGGCGATGATGTACCTGAGTATTATGCTCTTCAGGCGGCACTTTATGCATATCTTTATGGCGTAGACGACGTAATCATGGTCGCTTCATTCTTGGAACCGAAGGACTATGAACATCCAGAAAAGTTCGTACCTAGCGCAAGAAACACCATAACCGTTGAGTTCAAGGTTTCTGAACGTTATCCCGATTTTGCGGATAAGGTAGCTCAGGTCGAACAGTGGTGGAAAGATCACGTTGATACAGGCGTTTCGCCGGAATACGACGAGAAAAAAGATGCTGAAATCCTGGAAGTTATGAGAACGAATAGCTTGTCTCCAGAAACAGACCTGGATGCACTTGTGAAGGAAGCGGAAGGGCTTAAAACAGAAATCGATGCAGTCACATCGTCAATTTCAGAAAAAGAGAAGCGCTTGAAGAATATCAACAGCATCATTAAAGAGCGCGCAATGTCGCAGTTCCGTGATGGAGATAAAAAAGTTGAGATCAAAGGTCTGACTTACTGCTGGACGATATCCAGATCGGCAACCACTACGATCGATAAAGATGCTCTGAAGGCCGACGGACTTCTCGATAAGTACAGTAAAAAATCAGACACCTATCGAATGACGGTGAAGTGATATGGGTATGAAAATCGGCTATATCATTAAAACAACGGACGGATTCAAGTTTAGAGAAGCAGCTTATACACGAATAATAAATGATCGTGGCGACAAGATTTATTCGAAAATGCTGCTATATCCCGTTGATTACGAAGATCTAAAGAATAGTACAGAGTGGATGAAAGAACTACCAGGTTTTGTTCTGATTCAAGAGCCGTTTCTACTCGATAATGAATTGAAACAAAGAGCTATCGAATTTATCAAACTACACAATAAGGAGAATTAAAAATGGCAAGAATTCCAATGACGAGCGGTTTTGTACTGATCCCCGAAGGTATACATGTTTTCAGAATTTATGCTGCTAGCTACGACGAAGATTTTGGAAAAATCGAAGTGAAGATGGTGAACGCTCATGGCATTACCTATACAGAGAGATTTTCCATAAAGAATCAGAATGATGAATTCAACGAGAACGCTCTCAATGCCTTTTCCTATTTTGCTAAAACTGCATTGAACGATTTCACTATTGAAGATGTGGATCCTGAAGAACTTGTGAATCACTATATCAAAGCTGAAGTAGTTCATACACAGGTTGAAAGCAATAAAGAACCAGGCAAGATGCTGACATTCGCAAATACTAAGCAGAAATGGCCGGCAGATGGGTTCGAAGAAGAGCCTTGTGCTAAAGCTCTCTCACTGGGAAATCCGGAGGGAACCGTATCTGAACCTGCTGCGAGAACGACACAAACTAAGACCGGCGGACTCGATTTAGATAGTCTGCTCGGATAACCGGCTTATCTCGACCGTGAACGAGCTTTTATTACTTAATTGAAGATTTTACTCATTTATAAGATTAAAAGCTCGCTACGGTTAAATTAATAGGCAAATGGAGGATATCGATATGTTTACAACGAAACATAAATTGTTGTTGATATTTCTTTTGATATATATGCTCATATTTTTAAAAAGGTGAGAATCAATGAATGAGATAGATATGGTAAATCATCCTCCGCATTACGAAACTGGAGGATACGAATGCATAGATATCATGATCGCTACTCAGGGAGTAAAAACAGTCAAATGTTTCTGCATCTGCAACGCCTTTAAATATCTGTGGAGACACGGAAATAAAAATGGTGCGGAAGACGTGAAAAAAGCGATCTGGTATCTAAATAAATATGTCGATCTTGAAGAAGGAGAAAAGAAATGAAAAGACAGGAACTCGATGTCAAGTGCAAAAGAATGGAATCAGTATGGCGTAAATATTTATCTTTTTCCGAATCGATTTCAATGATGGATGATATCGAACGACATTTAAGATTTCAGTATCCTGATTTTTTCACAGCACCAGCCAGCACTCGATTCCATAGTAATTATGAAGGAGGGCTGTTCGAACACAGTTTAGAAGTAGCAAACAGTTTGTGCGAATTAACTAAGCGACTCAACCTTACGTGGAGCAGGAATGAAAGTCCGATGATCGTTGGACTGCTTCATGACTTATGCAAGGTGGATCAGTATAAACATCCCGATATAGACGGTAAACCTATCGTCGCTCCGTGCAACTGGGTACGTAACGAGAATACTCTTTTTACAGGACACGGAGAAAAATCAGTGATGATGACAGCATCGATTATAGCGTTGACTGAAGAAGAAGCAGCTTGTATTTGCTATCACATGGGAGCGTTCACAGATTCAAATCTGTGGAATAACTACACTAGAGCTGTCAATCGTTATCCAAACGTATTGTTTACTCACACGGCAGATATGATGGCTACTCACATTGCGGGAGTATAAGTATGAAAAAATTACCGAATCTTGAACTGCTGTCGTACAAAGCACAGCAGATTTTACTGGATGATAAAAATTTTATAAAAATCATCGTGCAAAGGATGGCGACAGGTGAAAATATCGAACTCGATTTCGATATAAATGTTTTTCCTCAGACTTGGCCGCAAGACGATGCAAAATCAGCATACACTACAGTGATTCATGAGCTTGCGAGCAACATGTATGTGGTTTTTATCGACGACATGGCGTGCTATCTCGTAACGGAAGCTAATGCTGAATTTCTGAAAGATTTGCATAAAAGGCAGCTTAAATCATATGCCGAAGCTAATAAATACTATCTGTGAGAGGTGGGTAAATGATACAGATCGGAAATATTAATGTTTTCGGATTCGAAGCGGCTATAAGAGGTATGAGAAATCCGATGAACAGTTGGGAGAAGTCCGACAGCGTATTCAACGGTGAATTCATTATTGAAGATAATCACCTAGCATATAAGCCAGGACATTTAGGTGGCAATGACGTAGAGCTAATGCGGAAATTGTTCAATGGTGGTACCGAACACCGTAAATATCTCAGAATGATTCACGTAAGTATGGATGTTGTTGCACCTCTCTATTGGTGGAAAGAGTTTGATACTTATAAGGTTGGTACAGTAGCTAATTCTTGTTCTACCATGCATAAAATCGCGGATAAGGAGTTTGTACGTGATGATTTTAGCATTGAGCATTTAGATAAAGATTCGATAACAATGTTCACAAACATCATAGATTGGCTCAACATCTATAGAGAACGTTATTTGATTCATCATTCTAAAAACGATTGGTGGCAAATGATTCAGATGCTACCTACTTCTTATAATCAGCGTCGTACTGTCGATTTTAATTATGAGACAATGTTCAAAATAATCGAACAGAGAAGCGACCACAAACTGGATGAATGGGTCGAATTTGTAAACGAATTGAAAGATCTTCCATATGTGAGAGTGATCGGGCAATTATCATGAATAGAGCAGAACGACGAAAAACGAAAATGGTGAAGGATCCAACATATATTCTAAAGCAATCGGACATTGACCGGATAAAAGCTGAAGCCATTGAAAAAGCTGTAGATTCGGCTATAGTCCTGCTGTTTTCAATGCCAATCAAAATCCTTCACGACGAATATGGTTGGGGAACTAAAAAGCGCATTCCGGAATTTGCAAACTTGCTTTCCGACGAATATCAAAGGTTCTCAGATGGAGAAATGACGTTACAGGAATATCAGGAACTTGTTTTCAAGTACTGTGGTATGAAATTCAAACTGGAGGAATAAAAAAATGTACAAATTAAATCCTGAGAACGGCAGAGTTGATGGACTCTTGAAAACCGGAAAAGATTATGTGAAGTGTAACATATCCACGATGGCGGCGCAGCATATCATTGATAATGGTAAGCTCAATAAACCTACGTTCAACGATTATCCTATCAATATCGATGATGTATGGCATTTTAAAGGCCTGATTTCAACGAACAATTCTAAAAAGGGTGACAAATAATGGGCATTACATACTATATGGATTATGTGAATCACTGTTTACGATTCTATGTAACTCACACCGACGCTACAGATTTCATAAGTGACGTCGATAAAGCGAACTGGACAGCATGTAAAGATGCTTTTTCGGTTTTCGACGAACATCAACGGCAACTGCTCAGAGAACTTTACTCACGGAGAGTGCCTATGGGAGAGGCTGTAAAAGAAATATCTGCGGATAACAATATTTCTGCGGATTATCTGTGGAAGATATTGAAAAGTTTGCAAAAAGATGTAGCGAAACGAAGAGGTCTACTGTAATGCAGTGTCACTACGAAAACATTCCTGACGAGTTAAAAAAACTGAATCAATGGGTATGTGCGAAAGATAGTAACAAAGTACCAATGAGAGCTGTTTATAACGAAGCGGCATCTTCAACGAATCCTTATACCTGGTCAGATTTTGATACAGCACTACAGGCAGTAAATTTGGGCTATTACGATTATTGTGGATTTGTTTTCGCAGATAACGGATATGTAGGAATAGACATCGATGATGGTTTCGATGAAGACGGATTCTTAACGGAATTATCGGCAGATATCGTCTCGCTGTGCAAGAGTTATACAGAGAAATCCCGAAGCGGTAACGGACTTCACATACTGGTTCGGGGTTCTCTACCCTTTAAAGGAAGGAACAATCTTAAAGGCGTAGAAATGTATAAAACAGCTAGATATTTCATTATGACTGGAAACACGTTGCTGTACAAAGACATCATCGATAATCAGGAAGCCATAAATATTATGATCTCGAAATATTTTCCTGAAAATCGAGAGACGAAAATTTCTACTCGTGGCCAAAAGATATACAAGCCTGTATGGGAGAACGTGGTGGTGGATAACAAGATCAAAGTTCGTCCGCTATATCCGGCTATCCCTGACGGAAATCGTAATATCTGTTTGACCTCACTCGCAGGAAACTTACACACGATAGGTTACAACAAATTGCAGATATATCATGAGCTACTGCGAGCTAATGAACAGGCTTGTAAACCCCCTCTCGACGTGAGAGAAATACAAACTATCTGCAATAGCGTAACACGCTACAAACGAGATGAATAATGTACTACGTTGAAGTTTTAGGTAAAGCTTACACACTGTATCTGGTTCCGGAAGACGATGTAAATATGAAGAACTGCGATGGTTACTGTGACACATCTGATAAAAGTATCGCGATAGCTGATTTGAAGCCAGGAAAAGGTGTTAAGAAAAATCTTTTGGACTATAAGAAAGAAGTACTGAGACATGAAATTATACACGCTTTCCTTTATGAATCAGGACTTGGGAGCGAAAGCTGGGGAGCGAATGAAGCCATCGTAGATTGGATCGCTCTTCAGTTTCATAAAATCGAAAGATCAATAAATCGTGCGGAACGGAATCTGGCTGAAACTATTGGTGAAAAGGAGAGTACAGAGTGACAGGAGAACTTTTTGAGCTGCGAAACGGCAGAGTCATTATGGATGAAAAACTCTCAGCAAAAATGTATTTGATACATCAATATCACCCTGAAAAAGCTGATGATACATCCAGTGGTTTCGAGTGGTCGGAAATGGGTATGGCAAACCTTTTCGGTCTTCTGTTTGCTCAGGAAGCCAGATATTGTCCTGAGCATAAATCGTGGTACACATATCACGAGGGGGCATGGCGACTGGACGAAGGATCCATACTTGTTTCAGAGAAACTGAAAGATTTCGTAAGACTGATGATTTTATACTGCGGGGAGATCGAAGACGAAGATCTGAGAAGAAAATATACCTCGTTCATCAATAAGATGGGAGACAGAAGAATGCGTGACAGGATTCTCAAAGACGCCACAGGAGAGTTGCGAATTTCCGCTACGGATTTTGATGCTGATCCTTATCTTATCAACTGCCTGAATGGCACTTATGATCTGAGAGACTTTTCGTTCAGAGAACACAGGTGGAACGATTTTCTCACCATGCAAACATCGTTTTCTCACACCATATCACGCAAAGTCCGGTGTAAAAGGTGGGAGAAATTCATTTCAGAGGTGACACAAAACGATAAGGATAAAGCCGATTTTCTTCAGAGAGCGTTGGGATACTCGATTTTAGGCCTTAGTAACGAAGAATGCATGTTTATTCTTCATGGTAAAACCACCAGAAACGGTAAAAGTACCCTGCTGAACACTATTGAAACCATGCTGGGCGACTATGCAAAAGTAGCACCTGTAGGAATGATATGTCGCGGAGATAGACAGAAAGATGTGGAAGCCGCGTCACCAACTCTAGCCGGACTCAAAGGCAAACGTTTCGTAACCATGGCAGAAAGCAACGAGTACGGAAAGCTGGACGAGGAAAAGATTAAACAACTCACGGGCGGAGAAGAAATATCAGCAAGAGCACTTTATCAGAGCGCTATAACCTATAAACCGCAATTCACGCTGTGGCTGTCCTGCAATGATCTTCCAATGGTGACTGATAAATCTCTGTTTGCGTCAGACCGTATCAAAGTGATCGAATTCAATCGGCATTTCTCTCACGAAGAACAAGATACACATCTTAAAGAAGAGCTGTGTACTCAGGAAAATATGTCCGGCATTTTCATGTGGCTGATACGTGGTTATAAAAAGTATACCGAACAGGGACTCTACATGAGCGACAAATTGAGAGCGATCATCACACAATATGAAAGAGATAACGACCTGGTGCAGCAGTTTCTGGAAAATAGATGTACTAAGACAGAAGAAGAGACGAATATTCGCTCTAAAGACCTTTATCACGCCTATAAGATATGGTCTAAATCTGAAGGGGTATATGTTCTTTCGTCCAGGAAGTTCAATTCCGAAATGGATAGACATCCTGAATGGTTTGATAGAAAAGCCACCTCACACGGGTATACCGTTTACTGGGGACTAAAACTGAACGAGGTGATTTGATGAATGCTCATACGATAAACGATTTACACATGATGCAATCTGTACCTACCTACATTAAAGTTCGTATGACTCAGAACAGGATCAGAGAATGGGTATACCACTACGGTATCGATACTGTGTATGTGAGCTTTTCTGGTGGTAAAGACAGTACGGTATTACTTCACATTGCTAGAGAACTGTTTCCTGACATTAAGGCAGTATTTTTCAATACAGGACTTGAATATCCGGAGATCATAAAATTTGTAAAGACTTTTGATAATGTGGATATCATTCGTCCTAAAAAGTCATTTAAACAAGTTATAGATCAATATGGATACCCTTTCATATCAAAAGAAGTTTCGAATAAAGTCTACGGTGCCAGAAAATATCTAAAAAAGTTAAAGGATACAAACAGCGACAAAATACCTGTTCCAATTCGATATAAGCAAGTCACCGGACAAGTAGCTCGTAATAGATACGATGTTTCAAAATATAAATTCTTTTTAGAAGCACCTTTTGAAATATCTGACGCTTGCTGTCGAATCATGAAAAAGAATCCTGCTCACAACTATACACATGAAACGGGTCGTATGCCTATAACCGCGCAAATGGCAAATGAATCCAGTTTACGAACTCAACGATGGCTAATAACCGGCTGCAACGGATTCAATATGACTTCACCTATCAGTAATCCCATGAGCTTTTGGACGGAACAAGATGTTTTAAAATACATTAAAGATAATGATATTAGAATCTGTTCAGTATATGGAAAAATCATAGAAATCGACTCTAAAACAGTACCTGTCAATGACGTAGATATACAAGAACTGTTCGATAGACACGATACAATGCTAGCAACTACAGGCTGTAAGCGTACAGGATGTATGTTTTGCGGTTACGGATGTCACTTAGAAAAAACAGGACAAGGACGATTTTTACGATTAAAAGAATCTCATCCTAAAATATACGACTATATCATGAGTCCCGATGGATTGAACTACAAAGCGGTTATTGATTGGATAAATGAGCACGGAAATTTTCATATCGAATATTAAGATAGTTGAGTTATTCTCGAAATTGGCACTGAATTGAAACCAATTTACAACTAATTTGGAGGGTAAAGATGGTTAGCAAAGGATTTTGTAGATACAATTTATTACTTAAATGCATAGGAGATGATTGTGACTATTGCAAGCTGTCACCCGCCTATAGAATGGGAATGGAATCAGGAATTGCGATAAAAGCAGCGAAAGACTTACAAGACTTTTGTAACTCGACGGAGTGTTATCGATGCCCATTCGCCAGTGATGTATGGCGCGAGTGTAGATGCAGCATTAGTGATTCTGCGCCGTGCGGATGGGAACTATAGCAGGAGAGTGAAGCTTAACATGACATTGATAGACGTAAAAGAAGCCTTGCGGGTTTTAAATAGTTATTGCAATACACGGCGTAATTGCAATGAAGAATGCATATTTGGCCTATATCACGTGTGCCCGTTCACTGACATGCTTGACGAGACGACACAGCAGGAAATTGAATCGGCAATAGATGAAAGAATCGAAGCACAGGAGGAATAAATATGGCACGTAATCGCTATCCAGGATTTTGTTATTGCTGTGGAAAATACGTACCACCAGGCTATGGACATTTTGAACTTCACAGGGAAGATCTCTATAACAAGTGGAGAATCAAGTGTGTTAAATGCGCTTCTGGCAGAACTGTAAAAAACACAGATCGAGAAGTACGACGAGTGTACAAAATGTTAGAGAAAGGACGCGAGTGATGTAATGAAATACACATGTATTATC
>ERZ1035014.655-NODE-655-length-14499-cov-3.277139_pt1 | contig 14499 bp, 17 predicted proteins | sample MGYA00520620_ERZ1035014 | MGnify/ENA primary metagenome ERZ1035014 (study PRJEB33766, sample SAMN09781744) | gut metagenome | biome: gut microbiome | host: Homo sapiens | place: Madagascar | study: EMG produced TPA metagenomics assembly of the PRJNA485056 data set...
GCAGTCCATTATTAAGTTTTTTATTATGTTCCCTTTGTACACCGTTGCAACTGTGCGTATTTACTAAATACACATACAACTAAAGACGATAACTAAATGGAACGATACCCTACGCTATAAAGCTCAAAGCAAAAGGAACCCTGCCTGAAAACACATTTGTAAGTCTAAGAAGGAAAGCTAAATGGTGAACTACAACAGTTTCAGAATAGAATCACGCAGCTAGAACAGGACATAGACTCGCGAAAAAAGGTCATTCAGGAAATTTTGATAGATAATAAATCTGACATTGCACGAGCTTACATTGAGAAGCGGCATCGGAACTTCGAAATGGCAAAGATGCTTGATTGTTTGAACAGTGAACCCATAGAAGAATGCGTCGCGGAATGTTCTCCTGACAACGCAGAAGAAAATCAGACGCATGAATTGGAAGGCAGGGTTGTGTCGTATATTGTTTGCAAGATAGTGCAATGGAAAAAAAGTGCCGCAAAATGGGAATTAAAATTAGACTGCTAAGCGAGTTCCCAGAAAAGTACATATTAGATTTGAGGACACGGTACTATTTCTGCGAGAAATAAGTAAATCATAAGGGATACTTATATGGGTTGGTTCAAAACAAAAAAACAGAAACGATTGATGGACCAAAGAAAAGGCTGGGAATTAGCATTTCAGCTGATTTCGAACAAGTATAAACCTAGCAAAGATGTAGAAGCAATAGCATGCCTCCTAAATGAATGCAGTGATGGCACAACGAATTTGGTCGATATAACGATTGATGATTCGACGGTTGAGGAGTTAAATGCCATTGGAAAAGAGTATTTGATTGAATGTGATGCTCATGGTAAAACGGCGAAGCAGTATTATAACTTGGCAAAAGCAAAGTGTGAACAATATTCAAAAGAATATAGTGAATTTGTAACTCAATATAATAAACTCCGAAAGCGGTTCAATGTTTTGGCTTTGCTCATGGTATGTATAATGACAACACTCGTCTCATCTTTTTTTTATAATGGAGGACTTAAATATTTGCAAGCCGAAAAATGTATGCGAGAAGGAAATTATAAAGCGGCACTAGAGTGGTATTCACAGTGCAAATCTTTTTTCGGAGTGTCAAACAAGCAAAATAGTGCCATGTATCAAATGGCAGAAACATATGTGCTTGATAAGAAGTATCGTGATGCCTTGGAATTGTATAATATGTGCGGCGATTACAAGGACGCAAAGGATAGAGTAAAAGAGATTGAACGAACAGTAAAAGAAGATTTTCTTCAGTCGCTTGGAATAGGAATGGATTCTTTCGATGAAATATATACACTAGGTAATGATATTCCGTGTGGACTAATAAAATTTTCAATTTCATATGATGATTTTTTGAACGCGAACAAGGATAAGTTGGTACATGTAACGAAAAACTCATTAACATACGATGATTATTCTCTATATGGCTATCCGTGTTATATCAAGTATTCATTTGGGCATGACAAAATACTCAATAAAATTGAGGTTATCAGCCCTTACGGTCAAGAAGAAAAAATGTTTCGGTATTCTGACATGAAAGAAATCTCAGATGATATTCAAAGAAACCTTAATGTTGAACCTGATATATACATGAATCCGAATTCTCGCTATAATTGCGATATTTTCAAATTTATATTTGCGACGAATGATGGACTTGATTATGAATTAGTCTCTAATGATATTGGAATTCTTGTGACGGATGAGTGTAAAGAAATTGAGTCTCGTTTCAGTCTTATAATCAAAGCAATATAAAGGAGATTGCATATGCACATCACGGTCATAGTTCAAAAGGGACCACATAAGCAAAACTGCGATGATGCTTCAATGATTGGAAATAATATCTATGGTGAGGGCGTTCATCAGATACAGCGTGAAATTCCTTGTGTTGTGGCGGTCGCCGATGGTGTTGGCGGAAACCATGGAGGCCAGGAAGCAAGTCATTTCGTATTGAACTTCCTTGGCGATGTAGTCGATATTGTAAATCAATCTGCCGAGAAACTACAAGTGTTGCTGCATGATTGCAACGCTGCGCTCCTTTCGGAAGCTGAGAAGAATCCAGAACACGGTAAAATGGCTACGACCTTGACAGCGACTATTCTGCGGCCAGAACATTCTCAGTTACTTCAAGTTGGTAACACTCGCCTTTATGGTATGCCCGGTAGCTATCTGAAACAAATTTCGGAAGACCAAACCACTTACCAGATGCTTATGAATATGGGGCGCATGGTCGAGGCCGAGGCCTGTAATAAGAGCGAAATCGTTGGCTGCTTAGGTGGTGGCAATCCGGAATTTGCAAAGAGAGCAGTGATAGAAGAGATAATGGAAGATGCCTTGGAATGCGGTGATGATACTGAAGCTGCGCAAAGAATAATTGACGCTGCAAACGCTGCTGGTTCCGATGACGATAAGACAGTGATGATTGTTCGATTCTAATGAGTGCCCTTAGGAAAAGATGTAGAATGCTATGATGCATCGTTGATTTTCTGAGAAAGGCTAATATAAATAATTATGGATGCAGACAAGAAAGCACGCAAGATTAAAAGTGAGATGGAAGGCTGGCAGAAAATTGCTGATGCCCTATCCATAGAATATAGCAAAGCTGATAGAACCACTGGTATTCAGTCTCTCCTTGAATTGTGTGGTAGCAAGTCAGTTGATAATAGAACGGTCTCACCTGAACTCCAATCAATGATTAAGCGGCTATGCATAGCTCACGGTATTCAATTTGACAGCATACCTACCGGTCTGGAGGATGCTTATAATTACGCCGACACAATGAAGAAAAAGTGTGGCTCAGAGTTTGAAAATATTAAGGATGAGTATAAAAAAGTAAAAAGAGCGCAGTGCATATTTGGCATTGGGTTACTGTCATTTGGGCTTGTAGTTATTACTACGGCATATAGGTGGAATTTGATTGAAAATCAGGAGCCAGAGGAAAGTCAAGAAATTATAAGTAATAGCGTTTTAAACGAAGCAACAAAGACCGAAAATAATACCGTAATGCCTGTTGACGATTATGAACCCGGTGAGCTATATGATTCATCACAGGCAGCGGACATTTATTCTAAGGCAGAAGAATACTTTCAACACGGTAGTTATGATAGTGCGGCAACACAATATAAGAAAATCTGGGGATATAAAGATAGCAGAGATAAATGGAAAGAATCAGTTTATCAGCAAGCTTTAAAATACATCGACATTGATTACTATAAGTATGCGTATGACGAACTTTCAGAAATTGAAGGATATAAAGATAGCAACAGTGTTAAAGCTGATGTTGAAGCTCAACTAATTGAACAAGGGAAAGTCTATCTGAGCAAGGGTTATATACAAAGTGCTTATGATAAGTTTGCTATTATTAAAGACGGTGATGGATGGAAATCTAGGGCGGAATCCGTTAAAGCAGATATAATCGATGCGGTAAAGAGTGAGCTAAATGAACCGGCTACGGCAGAATATGATGCCATATCAGGTCTGTTGGACTTCTTTGTAGGCGATGAAGAGTGCCAGCAGCTTCTTAGAGAAGCGAACAAAATAAGAGAAGATGCGCAAAGAGTGGCAAACGGAAAAGACACTAAAGAGCAAGAGCAAAGCGAAAATTACAATTACTCCGAAACAGAAAAGAAACTCGTTGTAAATCCAAAAACGCATTATTCGTATACCATTAGGATGTCGAAAAATAGTAAATAGATATATAAGGGAGGAAAACAATGATACCAATAGTTTGTGTGGACGACCGCTTCGGAATAGCGTTCAACAAACGCCGTTGCAGTTCAGATGCAGTAGTGTCGGCTGACATTCTAAACCGTACAGAATGTGCAAGGCTCTGGATGGATACTTACTCGGCCAAACTTTTTGAAGGAGTCAATGGCGTTATTGTTGACGATGATGCGCTTGCAAAAGCCGGGACAGGGGAGTATGTGTTCTGTGACCGCATTGACCCGGCTAAGTATCATGATAAAATCGAAAAACTCCTTGTGTATTTTTGGAATCGAAAGTACCCTTCTGATACGAAGATGACTTTGGACCCGGAACTGTGGAATCGCACCATCATTACAGAATTCGCTGGTCATAGTCACGAGAAAATTACACTCGAAGAATGGACGAGGAAGTGAATGGTATGAGAAAACTGACATCAAGAATTGCTGCAGCATTACTTGCAGCATCTATGCTCTTCGGCCTTGCTGGGTGCAGCGATAGCGCGGCAAGTAGCAGCGAAGTAGTAAGCTCTTCTGTTGAGTCTATTGCAGAAAGCACGCCTGCTCCAACAGAGGCTCCAATGGCAACACTCGCACCAACAGAAGCACCAACGGCAACGCCGGAGCCAACACCGGAGCCGGTAAAAGTGACGCTTGCGGATATCTCAGCATACAGCGGCGAACCGTATGTGGCAATCAATAATAATGTCCCGTATTTCTCCGATGCGGAGATGACAACAACTTCCTTTGAGGACTATAGTCCGCTGGACAGCCTTGGACGCTGTGGTGTTGCATACTCTTGTGTTGGCACAGAAACGCTGCCTACTGAGGAGCGTGGTTCCATCGGTCAGGTTAAACCGTCAGGGTGGCATACGGTCAAATATGACTTCGTAGACGGTAAATACCTGTATAACCGTTGCCATCTCATAGGCTATCAATTAACAGCGGAAAACGCCAACGAGCGAAACCTCATCACAGGAACACGAGCTCTGAACATCGATGGTATGCTGCCATTTGAAAACATGATAGCCGATTACATCAAAGAAACCGGCAACCATGTTCTGTATAGAGTTACGCCGATGTTTGATGGCAACGACCTCGTAGCTAAAGGCGTTCTGATGGAAGCCAAGTCCGTTGAGGATAACGGGGATGGCATTCTGTTCTGCGTGTTTGCCTACAATGTACAGCCGGGTGTGACCATCGACTATGCCACAGGAGATAACGAGGCGGACGGCACACAGAGTAGTCAGACCAGCACAACGACTGCTGCTGCAGTGGCTCCTGCAGAGAGTGCGGTAGCCGCAACACCTACACCGGAGCCAGTGGTGGAACAAGTTCCGCAGGGCACAACCTACATACTCAATACGAACACCAAGAAATTCCATTATCCCAGTTGCGGTAGTGTGAAGCAGATGAAAGAATCCAACAAGCAGAGCTACACAGGGAGTCGTGATGATGTTATAGCAATGGGCTATGTACCGTGCAAGAAATGTAACCCGTAGTTAAAGAATCAAGAGGACACCAGAAATGGTGGCCTCATTTTTATGCGAATTTGTGGGAAGTTCCACGCGAGTATGATATAATGACATTAAACTAAAACTCACATGAGGAATAACCATGAAGTCGAAATCTAAAGCCAAAAAGAAAAATGCGCCAGTGACATTTCGTGAGAAGTGCAGAAAATCCTTTCAGCAGAGTATTAAATGCTTTGATGGCGCTCAGAACGGCAACCTCGAAGAACTGGTTGCAGGGTTTGACCTCGATAAAAAGAGCGTAGACTTACGAGTAGACGCTATGGATAAGGCTCGACCAATGGCAGAAAAGTTGGCGCGGTCTCACATCAAAGAAGAAGAAAGCTACAACTTCGAAGCCGACTGGATATCGCTCAATGTTATCACACGGCCTCCCTATAATTTGGGCGAAGAGCAATTCAACTACTCTCTCGCAGCAGCCATCTGGATGCTGGATGCGATACGGGCAAACCATAAGATGGATGAAGCTCTAAAAATTCTGCCTCGTGAAAAAGTAAAGCTCGACTCTGTAAAAATCCCTAAGTGCGTATCACCGTGCTACAGCGAAGCCGTAATTCGGAGCATGGTCTATGTTATTTTGCATCGCAATGATGACTGCACGGGCCTGACAAATCCGAAAAAGTTGCCCGCCGATAACCCTGTCGCAGATAGCTATACGGTCACGGGTAAACAACATCAGGATGTTCCATCGCGTAGAACCTTTGAGGGTGTTCAGAAATTACTGCCGGAAGACTTGGTCGATAATGCTGTGAATATGTTCGCAATGCAGTCGAAGGCGGCAATCGACCGATATTTTGCTTGTCGAGCCCGCTGGGTTAAGAAGGAGTCCCAGTGTGCAGCAGAAATCAAAAGTCTGAATGAGGAGCTTGAGGCTATCTCAAAAAAGGTAGAGAATATCACGAAGAAAGCCACAGCATACTTTGATGGGAAAGTTGTACCCAAGGTATTGAACGATGTTCCGAGCATCAGCCCTGACATGGATTTAGGCATCCAATTCGAATCAATTAAGCAGCAAGCCCAAGAGATTCTTGATAAAATCGATGCCGTACACGAAAAGGAAGATATCCTTTACGATGAGACTGACCAATTCACATTTGATAGCATTGCTTGTTCGTATTGGACAGAGGATACTTGGGCTAAGTACTATCCGAAACTCGTTGCACGCCGCGCAGCAAAGTTTGCGGTGGCGGACCCGTATGAGATTTGCTTTGCTTTCTACTATTTGATGGACGAGGGCGACTATTTGCCGTGGCTCTACTATCCTACGAATGTCCTACTCTCTTTTGCAGTCGCGCAGTTACCGTGGAGCAGCGGCGCGGTGAAAGAGTATGCCGATGAGAGCAGCAATAGAACCAGAGATATTATAGAGAACCTGCCACGGCTGAACATTTATGACGACTATAAGACTAAGGATAGTCGTATGATACCGATTGGCTGGAATGAACTGTCGTTGCAATTACCATCTGATAGCAAAGAAAGGGATATGCTCCGGCATACCCCGGCCAAGGCTGTTTACGCATTCACTAATGGAGCACTTGTGCCGCGCAATACCAAGAATGCAGATGTGTTTGCTGATGCACTGGACAAATCCGGTGTGACATCAACCGAGGATAAGGCGGTCTATGGCGCATATATTTCGTTGCTCTCGAATCTCGAAGAGCGTATCGACTTCCCGGTAGATGATACCGAGGCACTAAAAGAACAGTGCAAGGCTTACGAACAGCAAATAGAAAAGCTCAAGGCCGAGACTGAAAAGCAGAAGCAAGAACTATATCAGGCTCAGAAAGCACTGAACGATGCCGGAACTCAATCCGAGAAGCAAGCAAAAACACAAGCGGCGGAAAAGCAGGAGCTCAATGACCTGCGTGAGCTAGTATTTGCTCTGACCAATGATGCCGACACAGATAGGGAAGAGTTAAAAACAAAAACCGCATTCCCATACCATACAACGAAAAAGCACATTGTCTTCGGGGGTCATCCTACTTGGCTGAAAGCAATTAAACCGCTACTGCCGGATGTGCGATTCATTGAGAGTCAGCCGAGCAGTGAGCAAGTAAAGGGCGCAGAGGTTGTTTGGCTTCAAACGAACTATATGTCGCATAAGGCTTTTTATAAAATTATCGACATCGTGCGGGCTAAAAACATACCACTAAGATATTTTACCAGTGCCTCTGCAATGAAGTGTGCAGAGCAGGTAGTCGAAGCTGAGAAAGTATAATGGGCTACACTCAGAACAGAAAGGGTAATAGCCGATGGGCAAGTACATCACACACGAGAATCTTCCGTTCAGGGGGAATCTCACAAAAATCAGAATCAGGTCCTATCGGATGAGCCCGCCGCCCATCAAAGAGTATGATGCAGAGCAGCTTCTTGAAATTACGCGAGATGGCACGGTAAAACTCACAAACGAGACTCTTGGCGGAGTAGAGAAGGTAAAAAAGTCGATTTCAACGGAAGATACCGACTATATCTTCGCAGCGCTTGTAGAGGTGTTTGGTAACTACCAAAAGGAGCGTATTCCTTCGGCCTATGGTTACTGGAAGGTTCGCCTTCTCGCGGATGACAACGAGGTATTCTTCTATCATGGAGCAAACGGTCAGGACTACCATTATAATGGAGAATCCTTGACGGACATTCTGCGACAGCGAACGGGAATGCAGGACCTTTTTGCTCTCAATGCAAAAATGGACACCAAGAGCAAGGTCGCATCTATTGAGATTAGCTATGAGCAAACTGCGCCTGCCGCCGTGAAAGAAAAGTATGCGAGCGAGTATGGCATCCAGATAAATGATACCAATGAATGGTTGCTCATCAATACGGTGGAAGGTAAAATAACCTACAATCGGAGGATTGCCAACAAGGGAAGGACATCGCTTCAATATGAGCTAAAAAGCGAGGTGGCCGAGTTTCTCAAATGGTTTGAGGAAGAAGAGCTATTTACTTCAACACAAGGAAACCCAGCCAATGTTGTGCAGGATGACGCTCATAAGGTCTATAGAATCACTATAACGCACGATGGCGGCAAAAAGGTGATTCGGTCAGGCACTTTTGATAAAAATGACCTGCCGGGTGATTGGGGAGACTTCATCAGTCATCTCAGAGATTTCATCAGCGCCGAGAGTTTTGGTGAACTTTTCAATGCTCGCTCATATAATAAAGTGCCTCGCGGCGATGACGAAGTTATCTTTTGTGGTGTTGAAATTGATGGTGTGGTGAAGACACGCTACTACCGTTGCGGTGATGATGTGTGCGTAGGAGACTTTGTTGAAGTCCCGACACCGATGAGGAAAGTGACCGCAATAGGAAAAGTGGTTGAGATTCGGCACTGCAAGAAGGATGCACCCCGAAATGAAATTGAGAAATCGAAGCCTATCATTCGGAAAATGTTACTGGATGATGCAAAAAAATGAACACAACATGCAAAATAAATGGCGCATCGAGAGCGTGTGCTTCAACAGGTACTGTTAAAGCGAAGCGTGGCCGACCGAAAAAGAAGTCGAATAAAGAGCTGCAATGCATATGGAGCAATGAAGCAGACCGAACGCGGTTCTCATTGCTTTCGGCAGACGGTGAAGAATGGGCTTGTGTCGTAAAGCCCAAAATCGGTTATGACATTGTGGTCGCTATCGAAAAATAAAAATTCCCTCAGAGTTAATTACTCTGGGGGATTATTGTTTTTATGTAAGGCAGGAAGCTACTCGTTTAATAACTGATGAAGTAGTGCTTGCCGATTATTGACGAACATCTTGGTGACTTGGTAGCTCTCGGTCTCCTCGTAAGAGCACATATGTAGTCTTCCACTATCGAAGCAATAGATATCGGCATCGGGTGTACCTAACAGGATAGGCGAATGTGTAACGATAAAGAATTGTGAACCTTCTTTTGCACATTCATATATTTCGGCCAACAAAGTTAATTGCCGCTGAGGTGAGAGTGCAGCTTCTGGTTCATCAAAGAAGTATAAGCTATCGGGACGAAGATTATCTTGCGCTAAGTGCAGGAAACTCTCCCCGTGCGATTGAGCATGATACATTGCGGAAGGATGCGCTGCATCGGCATACTTTTCTTCCTGCGTAGCTACATTATAAAAGCTCTCGGCGCGAAGAAAATAGCCCCATTTTTCTTTACGGTAGCCTTTTGACACCGTAATAGCATCGCACAATTCAGAGTGTGTGTCGTGCGTAGAAAACGAATAGTTCTTCGAGCCGCCTTCCGGGTTGAACCCATGTGCTATGGCAATTGCTTCTAACAGAGTTGATTTGCCGCTACCATTTTCGCCAACGAAGAAGGTAATGGGGTTTTCGAAAGAGATACTTTTAAGCTCTTGAAAAGCATCAATATCCCGTATATAGCTGTTTCTATTAACTTTGCGCCAATCGAATGATACGCCGCGAACAAATAGATTATCCAATTGAGTACCTCGATAAATCACCTTTGTTAAATGCAGAAAATCTGTCGCGCTAACATTGTGCCACTATTGGTTTGCATGCCCTTATAGATAAAGCTCTGAATGGTTTCTTTGTCGTAGCTGTTTTCGGAAGCGTTGACGATGAAATCTGCTTCGATTAGAATTTGATAGTCCATGCCGTCAATGTCAGTCAGAGTATGATGATGACTGACGAGGAACGCCACGCGGTCAATCTGTTCGGCAGTCAGACCGGAATCATGGAGGAAGCTGCGAACCAGTGGTTCGCCCTCAATCTCTTGGTACTTGCCATTAGTGTTGCCGTATTTTTGGCGGCAGAGCGGGCAAGCAATGTCATGGGTGATGGCGGCAACTTCCAATATAAACTGTGTTCCCGCATCCAAATGTTCCAGCTCACCGATATTCTTGGCATAGGTCCAGACGCGAATGAAGTGGTCGATGTCGTGGATGTTGCCATTAGAAAACGCAATCATCTTCTCCATTATCTCTGAGATAGTCATACGAAAACCTCCTGTGAATCTATGACAGCTAGTTTATCCAAGGTCCGCCGTTCTTTAGCTCGAACTTTCCCATGCCCGCGCCGATTTCAAAGTGCCTCATGGCAATACCTAAGTCCACCAAGTTAAACTTCACGGAGGCATCTACAGACATAGAAACCTCCCCCTGCTCATAGTGAAGGACAGGGGCCTGTCTGTTTATGGCGCTCGGCGCAAGGCGTACCGCCTTCATACCGCTGACGACTTCTTCTGGCAGCTTGGCATCAGCAATGGTTCTTTCCTCGATACTTTTACGATTCTTACTCCGAATCGCCGCTCGAATGAGCGCATCCTTGAAGGACTTTTGGGTATTGCCGAACACGATGACGCAGGCAAGGCGCTCTCCATTAGAAACGGTGAATTGAGTGTTGTCATATGTCCCGCCGACCCAGCAAGTGCCGAGATTCAGTTGTGTCATTTTCAGCACGAGGTCCTCGCCATAATACCCGATTTTGACATCAAGGTTCTCATCATCTGAACGACCTTTCATTAGGAGCATAGACCGAACATTGGAGAACATCCCGTAGCTCTTTTTGATGCCGTTGAATGCCTCACTGCCATCAGCCAGATACTCGATGTCTAGGCCAGACTCCTCATTAGCTTCGGCAATCCATTTCTCGATTTGCTGAACACCAGATTCACTGACAGGTTCTTTGGAAAAGCATCGATGCGATATGCGTTTTTCGATTGCTTCATTCATTGTCGAACTCCAATTCTGTAGAATAGAGGTTTCTCACAAATTGAGCAGTTTCCCTTTCTGTTTGCTGAATTCTGCCTCGGTCAATGCGCCGATGTCCAGCAGCTCTTTGAACTTCTTGAGTTCGTCAGCGGCAGAAAATGCAGAAGAGGATTTGACCTTTTCAAGCTGCTGCTTAACATAGTCAACGATGGTATCCATGCAATGCTCGTTGATGTGAGACTCTTCGTAGGTAAATGTGTTCTCGTTGAAGAAGTTGCTTGATATGTTGTTGGAGGTAGAGGCCGCTGTTTCGAACTGCAAATAGCCAAGTGTCATGCCGGGCTTCTTAAACTGCAAACCGATGCAGTCACAGTAGTAGATGGTTTTCTCACCATCAGTTGCGTTGCTGGTCAGAACGGAGCCGATGGTCACATCTACGGTAATCACGCATTTGTTCGGATAAATGTCAATCTTTCTGCCTCTGGCTCCATCAATATGATACACAGCACCCGCAGGAGCGGCTTTCTTATAATTATCAATGGAAAAGCTGAGCTCGCTGTCATGTGCTTTATAATACAGTTCGAGCAAGAAATCGAGGTTGTCATCATCGATAATTAGGCATCCCATGCCATTGCTATGGGGCATTTCGTTTTTCAGGATAATGGCTTCTAGTTGCTCCTGATTTAAACTATAATCACGCGCCAAGTCTTTTGTCGTCATGATTTTACTCGTCCTTTCATTCTAACATTAGAATAGAGCTGAGACAATTTCTTTATTCGCTCAGAACCTCTCCCAGCGCCAATACCGCATTGCGAACACACTCAGGACAGGGGCATAACACCTTACCGGTCTCAATGCCTTTCAGGTCCTTACAGATGGTAGCTCCGCATTTATCCTCAAACTTCTGCAGGAGTTCCCTAGAAATACGGGGTGTGGCTTTGCCATCGGTGAGAATGCCCGCCACCATCACAGCGCCAATCAGAGCCCCACAAGTACTTTCCATGCAGCCCATACCGGCAGCATAGCCCGCCGTGAGCTTCATCAGCGTATCTTCGCCAACGGGCAACTTGTCCTGAAATACTTTGACAACAGACTGCGTACAGTTGCACTTGCCGGTGGCTTTTAGTTCATACGCGGCTGCGGCTCTTTCTTCGATGCTATTACTCATTTTTTTGCACTCCTTTTTGATTTCAGTATAGCACAACGAAGCTTTTTTGAGAACAGTACTTTTTAAATTGTCAATACCTTTGTCGGTTGTAGAGTATTTAGCAGGACTACAACAGGAGAATTTTTGAAATTGTATTGCAACCAACGGTTGTATTTGCTATACTATAAACAACAAAAACAACTAAATAGACTTGACAACAACCAATAACAACAGAAACAACCGGAGATAGGGGGCATTCAAGGGCAATGGCAAAGGAGCGTGTGATATTGCACTGTGACATGAATTGCTTTTACGCTTCCTGTGAGATGGCCTATCACCCGGAATTGCAAGGAAAAGCAATTGCTGTATGCGGAGACCCAGAGAGAAGAAGCGGTATCGTTCTGACAGCGTCCTATCCGGCAAAGCGTATGGGCGTAAAGACCGGTATGCCGCTATGGGAGGCACAGCAGCATTGTCGGGATATTATCTTTGTACCGGCACACTACGACCTCTATACTCGTTTCAGCGGCTATACGCGGGAGATATTCCTACGCTTCACAGACCAAGTCGAACCATTTGGTCTTGATGAGGCATGGTTGGATTGTACTGCAAGTCGGACGCTTTTCGGCAACGGTGAGGAGATAGCCAAGAAGATTTCAGACACCATCAAAGATGAGCTAGGAATCACCTGTTCGATAGGAGTTTCTTGGAATAAAATCATCGCCAAGCTGGGGTCCGACTATAAAAAACCTGACGCTATAACCGTCATTAACAAAGACAACTTTCAGAAGATAGTCTTTCCACTGCCTGCCTCAGACCTGCTTTATGTTGGTCGTAAGACGGCGGCTAAGCTGGATAACTATGCTATCCATACGATAGGAGACTTGGCACAAACCAGTCCGAAGTTCCTGCAAGAGAAGCTGGGTAAGATTGGTCTCATGCTATGGCAGTTTGCGAACGGCTTAGACATCTCGCCAGTTGCTAAGTATGAAGCAAAAGATACGGTTGCACCTATCAAGAGTATCGGCAACAGTTGGACAACACCACGGGACCTCTTGACGGACGAAGATGTATGGATTGTCCTCTATCTGTTATCGGAGAGCGTGGCAGCAAGATTGAGGGAAAGCCACTTCCGGTGCAGGGGAGTGGAGGTGACGCTTCGGGATTCGAGCCTCTTTTCTTTCGAGCGGCAAACGAAACTCGCACAACCTACGATGCAGGAACGGGAGATAGCAGAAGCTGCCTACCTATTATATAAGAAGAACTACCGGTGGAGTGAACACCTCCGCTCCGTTGGTGTTCGAGCTATTGACCTACAGCCAGACACGGAACCGTCTCAAATATCGTTCGATTTTAGCGCGGAAAAGCAGGAGGAAATGGAGAAACTCGAATCGGCTATTGATGGAGTTCGTAATCGATTCGGGTATTACTCTCTGCAGCGCGGTAGAATGTATTGCGACCGTGCCTTATCTCACTGTGATGCAAAGGGAGACCATACAATACACCCGCATGGGTTCTTGCAAGGGAGCATTTGATAAATGGAACAGCGATGTAAGAAGTATGTCGAAGTAGTGGCTGATTTTAGCCCAGAGGGGGACCTCATGCCATTGCGAGTCATCTGGGATGACGGGCAGGAGTTTGAAATCACAAATGTCACCGACATCGCACCGCGCAAGTACAGCAAATGTGGCGGGGTAGGGGTTCGCTACACCTGTCAGATAGGCAGAAAAATTACCTACCTCTATTATGAGGTAGGTAAATGGTTTGTCGAGGCAAAGAGTCCCGCACCAGAGGAACCGGTATAATCATTCGGCGCTTTCAGACTCTTTCATGAGGCTTTTTAAAGCACGCTTGAACGCAGCCAGTTCTTTCTGAGACATAGAATCATAGACCATATGTGCGTAGAACTCTGGACGGGTCGTAGACGATGCAAAAGTACGAGTATAAGTCTTTCCTGCGCGTACCATACCGACTTCATCAATCAGCTTTTTTTCGATAAGACTATTAAGTAGAGAAAAGATGGAACGAGCTTTCCAGTTTAAAATACCCTTCTCGGTAGCCGTATCAACAATCTGTTGATGGGTCAGAGGGACTTTGCTCTCCCATAGAATCTGCATAATAGTTTCCTCAGCAGGAGTTAGATGATAAGGACGAACAGTTCTAGCCATTTTTGCACACCACCTTTCTGTTTGTAAAATTCGCATTTGCTTCTATTATACCAAATTGCGTAGGTTCGTCAATATTGTCATTTCACAATTGAGCAGTATACAGATTCACTAAAAATAGTGATTGTATTTTGGCGAGAAAGTGCAGCTCGAAATATTGTATAATAAGAGGCAATGAAACAAGATGAGGAGGGCTGACTGATGGAAAAATACACGGAGCAAACCTGCTGTTTCACAGGGCATAGAGATATTCCGGCAGGCGAAGAAATTAAAATCAAAACCAGAGTCTACCATCGTATTC
>ERZ1035014.660-NODE-660-length-14387-cov-7.628314_pt1 | contig 14387 bp, 10 predicted proteins | sample MGYA00520620_ERZ1035014 | MGnify/ENA primary metagenome ERZ1035014 (study PRJEB33766, sample SAMN09781744) | gut metagenome | biome: gut microbiome | host: Homo sapiens | place: Madagascar | study: EMG produced TPA metagenomics assembly of the PRJNA485056 data set...
GTTCAAATAGTGAATAAATTGCATAGTTTAATTTAAATAGTGAATAAGATGATACTGGACATTGACATGCTGAGAAGCTTCTATGCTTCGTATTCTGAAAGTGTAGCTCAGGCTAAAGCTACGGTAAAACGACCTCTTACTTATGCCGAGAAGGTGCTTTTTGCTCACCTTTTCGACTCCACACAATTGCGCCCTTATAAAAGAGGTGTGGAATATGTTGATTTCCGACCTAATCGTGTGGCAATGCAGGATGCAACGGCTCAGATGGCTCTTCTTCAGTTCATGAATGCGGGTAAGGACAAAGTGGCCGTACCTGCCTCTGTTCATTGTGATCACTTGATTCGTGCAGATGTGGGTGTTGCACAAGACCTTCCTGAGGCGTGCAAGACCAATAAGGAGGTTTATGACTTCTTGAAATCTGTTTCTCAGAAATACCATATCGGTTTTTGGGGTCCAGGTGCTGGTATCATCCATCAGGTGGTACTCGAAAACTATGCCTTCCCTGGTGGTATGATGGTGGGTACTGACTCTCATACACCTAATGCCGGTGGACTCGGAATGGTGGCTGTTGGTGTTGGTGGTGCTGATGCGGTAGATGTTCTCACCGGTCAGCCTTGGGAACTCAAGATGCCTCGTCTCATCGGTGTTCATCTTACTGGTAAACTTTCGGGTTGGGCTACTCCTAAGGATGTAATCCTCGAAATTCTCGGTATTCTTACCGTAAAGGGTGGTACCAATGCCATTCTCGAATACTTCGGTGATGGTCTTGACAGTATTTCTACGACAGGTAAGGCTACGATCTGTAATATGGGTGCAGAACTGGGTGCTACCTGTTCTATCTTCCCATTCGATGGAAATGCGGATGAGTATCTCCGTAAGACAGGTAGAGAGGAGATTGCTTCTCTTGCCCAGCAGAATGCGGCTGAACTCCGTGCTGATGATGAGGTGCTTGCCAATCCGTCTGCTTTCTATGATCAGATTGTGGAAATCGACCTCTCTAAGGTGGAACCTCATCTCAATGGTCCGTTTACGCCAGATGCGGCTACTCCTATCTCTCACATGAAGGCGAAAGGTCCTGCCAATGACTATCCGATGGTGGTTGAAGTGGGATTGGTGGGCAGTTGTACCAACTCTTCTTACCAGGATCTCGCCCGTGCTGCCAGTGTGGCTCGTCAGGCTTACGAGAAGGGTATTCAGGTGAAAGGTCAGTTGATTATCAACCCGGGTTCTGAACAGATTCGCTATACCGCTGAGCGTGACGGTATCCTCGATGATTTCAAGAAGATCGGTGCACTGATCATGACCAATGCCTGTGGTCCATGTATCGGACAGTGGAAGCGCCATACGGATGACAATACGCGCAAGAATGCCATTGTTACTTCTTTCAATAGAAACTTCCGCCGTCGTGCTGATGGCAACCCTAATACTTACGCCTTTATCGGTAGCCCTGAATTGACGGTGGCACTTACCATCGCCGGGCGTCTCGACTTTAATCCTGCTACGGATACCTTATTAGATAAGGATGGCAACAGCGTGATGCTCGATGCTCCTACCGGTTTTACTTTCCCTCCTAAGGGATTTGCCGTAGAAGATAAGGGCTTTATTGCTCCAAGCGAGGAAAATGCCAACGTTGAGGTGGTGATTGCTCCGGATAGCAACCGACTTCAGAAACTCGCTCCGTTTGTTGCCTGGGATGGGAAGGATCTGATCGACATGCCGCTGCTGATCAAGACAGAGGGTAAGTGTACAACAGACCATATCTCTATGGCAGGTCCTTGGTTGAAGTTCCGTGGTCATCTGCAGAATATCTCAGACAACCTCCTGATGGGTGCCGTGAATGCTTTCAATGGTGAGAGCAACAAGGTGAAAAACCAGTTGGATGGCAAATACGTGGAGGTTTCTACTGCTGCCAAGGCTTATAAAGCGCAGAATATCAGCAGCATCGTAGTGGCAGAAGACAACTATGGTGAGGGTTCTTCTCGTGAACATGCAGCGATGGAACCTCGATTCCTCAATGTGAAGGTGATTCTCGCCAAGAGTTTCGCCCGTATCCACGAGACCAATCTGAAAAAGCAGGGTATGCTTGCGCTTACTTTCTGCAACAAGGATGATTATAATAAGGTACAGGAAGACGACCGTATCTCTTTGACTGGTCTTAAGGAGTTTGCACCAGGCAGTCACCTTACCGTCACCCTTAAGCACAAGGATGGTTCTGAGGATAGCTTCGAGGTAGAACATACCTATAATGATACGCAAATCGCATGGTTTAAGGCTGGTAGTGCCTTGAATTTTGCAGCGCAGAAATAACATTCTAATTTGGATAATTATGAACAAGGAATATTTGATATATAAATTAAGTGATGAGGTTAAAAACTCATGCAAGATTGACAAGGAGGCATTCACCAAATTCAATGTGAAGCGTGGTCTTCGCAATGAGGATGGTTCGGGTGTGCTCGTCGGTTTGACTAATATCGGTAATGTAGTGGGTTATGAGCGTGATGAGCAAGGTAAATTGAAACCTACCGAGGGTAAACTCTACTATCGTGGCTATGAATTGGACGACCTTGTAACTCCTCTTCTCAAGGAGAAGCGATTCGGTTTTGAGGAGGTGGCTTTCCTCTTGCTCTCCGGTCAGTTGCCTGACAAGGAGGAATTGGAGGCTTTCAGGGAACTCATCAATGATAATATGCCGCTCGATCACCGTACGATTACCCATATCATTGAGTTGGAGGGTAGCAATATCATGAATATCCTGGCTCGTTGTGTGCTCGAAATGTACACCTTCGATCCAAATCCTGATGATATCAGTCGTGACAACCTGATGCGCCAGAGTATAGAGTTGATTGCCAAGTTCCCTACCATCATCGCATACGCATACAATATCTATCGTCACTCTGTGCAGGGCAGAAGTCTGCATATCCGTCATCCACGTGAGAACCTCTCTATTGCTGAGAATTTCCTCTATATGATGAAGCATGAGAATTATTCAGAACTGGATGCGCGTATGCTCGACTTGCTTCTGATTATCCAGGCTGAGCATGGTGGTGGTAACAACTCTACCTTCACCGTACGTGTAACTTCTTCTACCCGTACAGATACCTACAGCTCTATTGCTGCCGGTATCGGTAGTTTGAAGGGTCCTCTTCATGGTGGTGCTAACATCAAGGTTATCAATATGTTCCATCACCTGAAGGAAGCGATCAAGGATTGGACGAATGTTAGTGAGCTTGATATTTACTTGAAACGTATGCTCAACAAGGAGGCTTATGACAAGACCGGTCTGATCTATGGTATCGGTCATGCCGTCTATACCTTGAGCGACCCACGTGCTGTGGAACTGAAACGCCTGGCGGGTGAGTTGGCTAAGGAAAAGGGTAGAGAGGATGAATATAACTTCCTGAAACTCATCGAACAGGAAGGTATCAAGTGCTTGCAGGAACATCGTGGTGGTAGCAAACCGGCTTGTGCCAACCTCGACTTCTATAGCGGTTTCATCTATGAGATGATAGGTTTGCCACAGGAAATCTATACACCAATCTTCGCCATGGCACGTATCGTGGGTTGGACAGCCCATCGTATTGAGGAACTGAACTTCGAAGGTCGCCGTATCATCCGTCCTGCTTATAAGAATATTTTGGGAGAGTTGGATTATACGCCGCTCATGGACAGATAAAACAATTATTTATCTCGCAAGAAAAGTTTTTGCACGCTTTTCTTGCGAGATTTCTTCATTTTTAGTACCTTTGCACCCATATTTCAAACATTAATATAGAATTTATACTCTTATGGGAGGCATATTCGGAACGATTTCCAAGAAAAGTTGTGTCGCAGACCTTTTCTACGGCACTGATTACAACTCACATCTCGGCACACGCCGAGGCGGTTTGGCAACCTACAGTCAGGATAAAGGCTTCGTGCGCTCTATCCACAACCTCGAAAGCTCTTATTTCAGAACCAAGTTTGAACCTTCATTAGATAAGTTTGAAGGGGCTACCTCTGGTATTGGAGTTATCAGCGATACGGATGCACAGCCGCTCATCATGAACTCTCATCTTGGCCGATTTGCCATCTGTACAGTGGCAAAGATTGCCAACAAGGATGAACTTACCCAACATTTGCTGGAGAAGAACATGCACTTTGCTGAGATGTCTTCCGGCAGTACCAATCCTACCGAACTTGTAGCTTTGCTCATCATTCAGGGCAAGACTTTCAAAGAGGGTATCGAGAATGTGTATCATCACATCAAGGGCTCTTGTACCATGATGATTCTCACCGAGGATGGTATCATCTGTGCCCGTGACAGTTGGGGACGCACGCCACTCATTATCGGCAAGAAGGATGGTGCCCATGCTGCTTCCAGCGAATCCACTTCTTTCCCTAATCTCGACTATGAGACTGAGTATGAGGTGGGTCCGGGAGAGATTGTGAAGATGACTGCTGATGGACTTGAGCAGCTGAGACCTGCCAATAAGAAGATGCAGATCTGTTCTTTCCTGTGGGTTTATTATGGTTTCCCAACTTCTACCTACGAGGGACGTAATGTGGAGGATGTGCGCTTTACCAATGGTTGCAACCTCGCCAAGACCGACGATGTGGAGGTGGATTGCTGTAGTGGTATTCCTGATTCGGGTACGGGTATGGCTATGGGTTATGCTGCGGGTAAGGGTGTGCCTTACCAGCGTTGTATTGCTAAATATACGCCTACTTGGCCTCGTTCATTTACTCCAAGCAACCAGAGTATGCGCTCTTTGGTAGCTAAGATGAAACTGATACCTAACAAGGCGATGCTCAAAGGCAAGCGAGTTCTTTTCTGTGATGACAGTATCGTAAGAGGTACCCAGTTGCGTGATAATGTGAAGGTTCTTTTCGATCAGGCTGGTTTGAAGGAATGTCACATGAGAATCGCCTGTCCTCCATTGGTTTACGGTTGTCCATTTATCAACTTTACTTCTTCCAAGAGCGACATGGAATTGATTACTCGTCGTATCATCGAGAAGTTTGAAGGTGATGCCAATAAGAATCTCGATAAATATGCTACTACGGGTTCTCCTGAATATCAGAGAATGGTGGACGAGATTGCGCGTCAACTCGGTTTGACTACTTTGAAGTTCAATACCATCGAACAGTTGATTGAGGCGATCGGCTTACCGAAATGCCAGGTCTGCACTCATTGCTTTGATGGCAGTAGCGACTATACGCTGCATGAATTTGCAGATGAGGAATAAAAAAATGAGGGTGTGTCATAGTCTTATGCACACCCTCATTTTTTGATAGGGGGGTTATTTCTGTTTCCGTAGAATAATCAGAGTTACACCGGCAAGAATAGCAACAATACCGAGCGCAAGCTGCAGGGTAAAGGATTCTCCAAAAATACAGACGCCAATCACGACTGCGGTAACAGGTTCCAAGGCTCCCATGATGGCAGCAGGGGTACTGCCGATGAGATTGATGGAAATCGTCATGAAGAAGAGCGAGAGTACCGTCGGTAAAAGAGCGAGTTGGGCTGCACAGAGCCACTGCTTCGGTGTTTCCAACATTTGGAAACTTTCCCCCGATATCCACGTGAAGAGGGCAACGGTTATCAGACCGAATACCAATATCCAGAAGGTGAATTTGACATTCGACATGGTGTTGTTCTTCCACTGGTTGATGGAGATGATATAAACCGCATAGAGCAGGGAGGAGGCCATCACAAGGGCAAAACCCGCTGTGCTCAACTTGGCGTTTCCATCTCCCTGATAAAGGAGTCCGACGCCTGAAACGGCGAGAAGAATGGCGATGGTACTGGTCCAGGTGACCTTCTCATGGAAAAAGGCGGTCATCAGGATTGCAGTCATAATGGGATAGACAAAAAGCAGGGTACTCGCGATTCCTGCTGCCATATAATGGAAACTGACATAGAGCGTGGTGGAAGAGAGGGCGAAGAAACTGCCTAAGCATGCCAGACGGATGGCATGACCCCACTTGATGGCGAAACTTTCACGGCGTACCAGTAAGACGATGGCAAACATGACTACTGCTAAAAGGTAGCGATAGGTCAGGACGGAACCGGAAGAGAATCCGTCATGGTAGAGCTCTAAGGTACCCAATGGGTTGGTACCATAACAAACAGCGGCAATGATGCCCGCCAGAAAACCTTTAACTTGATTACTGTTCACTTTTTTGTTTTTTATATTGTTGGTTCATTTTGGGCTGCAAAGGTACTCATTATTTTGATAAAAAACGCTTTTATTCCAGCATTTTTCCTTTTTTTGTATTTTTCTCTTTGTGCTTCGGGTGAAAAGTTGTATTTTTGCCCACAAATATCGGTTCTTTCATTGAAACCGATGATGGTTTAAAGATAAAAAGTTGTATTATGGAACCCATTCGTAAAATCGAAAAGGTGAGCCTGAGAAATCTCCACATGGAGGATTATGACCAGCTCGCTAAATCTTTCAAGCGTATCTACGCTGATTCTGACGTGTTCTGGACACGCCAGCAAATCAAGAAACTCATTACTATCTTTCCTGAAGGTCAGGTTGTCATCATCGTGGATGATAAGATTGTAGGATGTGCCCTGTCTATCATCGTCAATTATAATATGGTGAAGGGTGATCATACCTATGCGCAGGTGACTGGTAACGAGACTTTCAATACGCACGATCCTAATGGTAATATTCTCTATGGTATTGAGGTGTTTATCCACCCTGATTACCGTGGCTTGCGATTGGCACGCCGTATGTACGAGTATCGCAAGGAATTGTGCGAAAAGTTGAATCTGAAGGCGATCATGTTTGGTGGTCGTATTCCTAACTATCATAAGTATGCGGACCAGATGCGTCCGAAGGAGTATATCGAGAAGGTGCGCTCCCGTGAAATCTACGACCCGGTACTCACGTTCCAGTTGAGCAATGATTTCCACGTCCGTCGTGTCATCCGCAATTATCTGCCAAGTGATGAGGAGAGTGAACACTGCGCCACACTGTTACAGTGGGATAATATCTATTACCAGCCACCAACGGATAGTTTTGTAGATAGAAAACCTACGGTGCGCATCGGATTGGTTCAGTGGCAGATGCGTCCTTATGCTTCTGTGGATGATCTCTTTGAACAGGTGGAGTTCTTCGTGGATTCCGTGTCTGACTATAAGAGTGATTTTATCCTTTTCCCAGAATACTTTAATGCTCCGCTGATGGCGAAGTTTAATGACATGGGTGAAGCGCAGAGTATTCGAGAAATGGCTCAATATACGGAACAGATTCGTGACCGTTTCCGTGAATTGGCTATCAGCTATAACATCAATATCATCACGGGTTCCATGCCACTGGTAAAGGAAGACGGGGCACTTTATAACGTGGGTTTCCTCTGCCGCAGAGATGGTAGCGTGGATATGTATGAGAAGATTCACGTGACTCCTGATGAACAGAAATGTTGGGGATTGACAGGCGGTAGCAATATCCAGACTTTTGATACCGACTGTGGCAAGATTGGTATTGTCATCTGCTATGATGTGGAGTTCCCTGAACTCTCTCGTCTGATGGCACAGGATGGTATGCAGATTCTCTTTGTACCATTTATGACCGATACGCAGAATGCCTACTCTCGTGTGAGAGTCTGTGCACAGGCGCGTGCTATCGAGAATGAGTGTTATGTGGCGATTGCAGGTAGTGTAGGCAACTTGCCTCGTGTGCATAATATGGATATCCAGTATGCACAGAGTGCCGTATTTACACCATGTGATTTTGCCTTCCCTAATGATGGTAAGCGCTCGGAGGCGACACCGAATACGGAAATGATCCTGATTTCGGATGTGGATTTGAATCTTCTCAATGAGTTGCATACGTATGGTGCTGTTCGCAATATGCGCGACAGACGCAAGGATCTTTATGAATTGAAAAAGAAATAATGTACAAGATAGAGATATCGGAGCGGACGCTCCATTTCAAGGTGCCGGCAGGCACATCAAGAGGCGTTTATACCACCCGGCATAGTTTCTTCCTCACGCTATCCTCGGATGAAGTACCGGGCGTGAAAGGTGTGGGCGAATGTGCTACGCTCCCGGATTTGAGTTGTGATGCAAAGCCGGAATATGAAGCGACGCTGCGACAGGTCTGTCAACTGGTGGAACAGATGGGGCGTATTCCGTATGATATGATTCGTGCCTATCCGAGCATTACTTTTGGATTGGAATCGGCATTTGCAGACTTCTTCCATCAGGTAAAGGTGGCTGCAACTGCTGATCCTTCTTCTGTCGCCTTGCAGACATTTTCAGTTCCGGCTTGGGCAAATGGCTTGGGCAAATTGTATGATACGCCTTTTGCACGCGGGGAAGCGGGGATTACCATCAACGGACTCGTGTGGATGGGCTCTTACGATGAAATGTTAGGAAGACTGGAGGAGAAACTGAAAGAGGGTTTCCATTGCGTGAAACTGAAGATTGGTGCCATCGACTTCCTGAAAGAACTGGATCTGGTCAAGTGTATCAGAGAGCGCTATTCCAAGGAGGAGGTGCAACTGCGTGTGGATGCCAATGGTGGTTTCTCTCCGGAGGATGCGATGAGTCGCCTGGAAACATTGGCAAGATACGATATTCATTCCATCGAACAGCCTATCAAACAGCATCAGTGGCCTAAGATGGCTGAACTCTGCCGGGAAACTCCGTTGCCGATTGCGCTTGATGAGGAATTGATCGGTGTCAATGTCCGTTCGATGAAGCAGGCGCTGTTGGATACCATCCGGCCGCAATATATTGTTTTGAAACCTTCACTCCATGGAGGTATGTATGGATGTGAGGAATGGATCTCCCTTGCCCGGGAAAGAGGAATTGGGAGTTGGATTACATCCGCTTTGGAAAGCAATGTAGGACTGAATGCGATTGCCCATTTCTGTGCTAAGGTCTATGGAGAGGAAGCGTATGGCGCTGAGGCTCCTATGGCACAAGGTCTTGGAACCGGAAAATTGTTTGAGGATAATTTGCCGAGCCAATTAGAGATTCGGGGAGAAAAATTGTTTTTTCTTCCCTAAGTCTCCTGTTTTTCTTTTTGAAAACAATAAAAGGGAATACGATGGACTTGAAGGATTTTTTAGAGATATGGGGAAATGAGAAGGACAGGGTGCTGGTACATACCAGTGGCTCTACCGGTAAACCGAAGGAGATGTGGGTCGAGAAGAATAAGATGAGAAACTCGGCTCGCATTACCTGTGATTTCTTGGGAATTCAGCCCGGTGACTCTGCATTCCTCTGTTTGCCTCTCGATTATATTGCAGGAAAAATGATGACGGTGAGAAGCATCGAGAGAGAACTTCGGCTCGTTTGTGTCGAACCCTGTGGTCATCCACTCTCCAATGAAGCTCTTCAGCAGGCTACAGCTGTTGATTTCCATACATCATCTTCCTGTTCTGCTGCTACGATTTTAGCGAAAGGTATCGATTTTGCTGCCATGGTACCGATGCAGGTATTCAATTCGCTCAGCGTGCCAGAAGAGAGGAAAAGGTTGGGGAGGATTAAAAACCTGATCATTGGGGGTGGAGCTATTGATGAGGCACTCGCTGCTGAATTGATGACTTTGCCGGAAGAAGTTGCTGTTTGGAGTACTTATGGCATGACGGAAACACTGTCGCATATTGCCTTGAGACGACTGAACGGACCGGATGCGAGTGAATGGTATCATCCCTTTGATAGCGTAAAGGTGGAAGTGAACCGGGAAGGATGTCTTGTGATTGATGCCCCCTTGGTTTGTGCTGAAAAGTTAGTGACCAATGATATAGCCGAACTGAAAGTGATGGCTGCTTCCGAGTCATGCGGTAGCCATCGGGTTGCCTTTCGTATCAAGGGCAGGAAAGATTTTGTAATCTGTTCCGGCGGTGTGAAAATTCAGATAGAGGAGGTGGAGGATAAACTCCGTCCATTTCTACAGTCTCCGTTTATGATAACGAAGAAGAAGGATGAAAAGTTTGGGGAAATGGCTGTACTCGTCTCTGAGGATGTGGATTTGGATGGAGTAGAACGGGTTTGTAAGGAGCAACTTCCTAAATTCTGGGTGCCGAAACTGTTCATCCATGTTGACAAGATACCGATGACGGAAACGGGAAAAGTAAAAAGAGGAGGCTTTTTCGAAAAATAATTGTGAAAAAGATACTTATTGTAGCGCTGATTGCTTGCAATTAAGATATTTTTTTGTATTTTTGCAAGCGGAACGAGAATTTATGATGGAAATCGAAATCTAATAATAATTATATATCAAAAACTAACAAGATGAAATTGACAAAAACTATTCAGACTGTGGCTTTAGCCTCTTTGTTGGCTTTGTCGCCTGCGGAGATGATGGCTGCCCAGAAAGGGGGTACCTTTACAACGGGTGACAAGACATTTCTTTTGAATGGCAAGCCTTTTGTCGTGAAGGCGGCTGAGTTGCATTATCCTCGTATTCCTCGTGCTTACTGGGAGCATCGCATCAAAATGTGTAAGGCTCTTGGCATGAATACGGTTTGTCTCTATGTGTTCTGGAATATTCATGAACAGAAGGAGGGACAGTTTGATTTTACTGGCAATAATGACGTGGCTGCTTTCTGTCGCCTCTGTCAGAAGAATGGTATGTACGTCATTGTACGTCCGGGTCCATACGTTTGTGCGGAGTGGGAGATGGGCGGTCTGCCTTGGTGGCTCCTGAAGAAGAAGGATATCCGTTTGCGTGAGCAGGATCCTTATTTCATGCAGCGTGTGGAAATCTTTGAGAAAGAGGTGGGCAAGCAACTGGCTCCTCTGACCATCCAGAATGGGGGCCCTATCATCATGGTGCAGGTTGAGAATGAATATGGTTCTTATGGTAAGGACAAACCTTACGTGAGCGCTATCCGTGATATTGTGAAGAAGAGCGGTTTTGATAAGGTAAGTCTCTTCCAGTGCGACTGGTCTTCCAACTTCCTCAACAATGGTCTTGATGATCTGACTTGGACCATGAACTTCGGTACGGGTGCCAATATCGACAACCAGTTTAAGCGACTGGGCGAGGTGCGTCCGAATGCACCTAAGATGTGTTCTGAGTTCTGGAGCGGTTGGTTTGATAAATGGGGAGCCCGTCATGAAACCCGTCCTGCCAAGGATATGGTGGAGGGTATGGATGAGATGCTTTCCAAGGGCATCAGCTTCTCACTCTATATGACCCATGGTGGAACCAGTTTCGGTCATTGGGCAGGTGCCAATTCTCCGGGTTTCCAACCAGATGTGACTTCTTACGATTATGATGCGCCTATCAACGAATGGGGTTTGGCTACTCCTAAGTATTTCGAACTTCGTAAGATGATGTCGAAATATACGGATGGCAAGAAATTACCTGCTGTTCCTAAGGCTCCGATGTCCCTCATCAGCGTGCCAACCTTCCAGTTGAATGAATACAGACCATTGAGCAATGGTATCACCGGTGAGAAGGAAAGCAATAAGCCTTTGTCATTTGAGGATATGGACATGGGTTGGGGTACGATGGTTTATACCACCACACTGCCGGAAATCAAGGCTGGTGCTACTCTGACAGGTGAATTCCACGATTTTGCTCAGGTATATGTCAATGGCAAGTATGTGGGCAAGATAGACCGTGTGAAGAATGAAAAATCACTCGATCTGCCTGCCGCTGCTGCGGGTAGCGAGATGACCATCGTAGTGGAAGGTATGGGTCGTATCAACTTCGGTCGTGCCATCAAGGACTATAAGGGTATTATTGGCAACGTGACCATCTCTACAGCCGATGAACTTTGCGACATCACTTTAAGTCCAAAGCAGTGGAACAACCAGATCATTCCTGATGATTACAAGAATGCCATTGATGCGCTCAATGCACCGATGAACAGAATGGCTGGTCTGAAGAGCAAGGCGGGTTACTATCGCGGTTATTTCAACATCAGCAAGGTGGGCGATACCTTTATTAATATGGAGGCATTCGGCAAAGGACAGGTTTATGTCAATGGTCATGCGCTTGGAAGATTCTGGCAAATCGGTCCTCAGCAGACTTTGTACCTGCCAGGCTGCTGGTTGAAGAAGGGCAAGAACGAGGTGGTAGTACTCGATGTTGTTGGTCCGAAGGGTGAGGCTGGCAAACCAGGTTCTTCAGTAGCTCCAACAGCTTTCTGCCAGAATAAACCAGAGTTGGATAAGTTGAACCTTGAGAAGAGCAACAAGCATAATGATCCAGGTCATCGCATGGATTTGAATTCTGATGTTCCAGTGCTGAAGGCAGATTTGAAGGCAGGCAATGGTTGGCAGACACTCAAACTTGACAAGCCTGTAACCGGTCGTTACTTTGCCATCGAGTGCACCAGCAGTCAGAGCGGTGACTCACAGATTGCCATTGCTGAGGTATATCTCCAGGATGCACAGGGCAACCGGATTGACCGCAACAACTGGGTAGCCTACTATGCAGATAGTGAGAAGGGCAACTCGACGCTCGACAAGATGTTCGACTTGCAGGAGAGTACTTATTGGCAGACAGAGAAGGGTGCTAACTTCCCTCATCTTTGTATCGTAGATATGGGCAAGGAGGTAACCGTATCAGCCTTCGAATATCTGCCAAGAGCCGAAGAGGGTGCTCCAGGTAGTGTGAAGAGTTTCAAACTCTTTATCAAGAAGTAAAATGGGGCGCAATCCAGCTCCAACTACCCATAAATGATGATTTTTGAGGGGAAAGTGGATGTTTTAACACAAATCCTTCTCTTAATTCGAAATAAAATTGTAATTTTGCAGTCCCATTCCTAACAAGGGGAATCGGGACTGCATTTTTTATGTAGTTTCCGATGGGTCCCACAAGCAGGAATCAGGCTTAATTCATCAACAAAAATAAGGAAAAGGTACATGATAAAGAAAGAGAAAATCGCTATCGTCGCTGGTATTGGTGCAGTTATTGGTATCGGAATTACATTCTTGGCAGCTGTAGGGCTTGGCAAGAAGAAAGGCGCGGCGTATCTAAAAAAGTGCCCTTTTAAGAAATAAACCCAGTCACAATTCTGTGATTGGGCTTTTTTGTTTCTGAAAATTTGTATTCATTATTATAATTATTAACTATTTAAATATAAAGGAACATTGATTATGAGAACAGAATGGAGAGGTTTCAAAGGAAACAAGTGGCAATCTGAGGTCAATCTTCGTGACTTCATTCAGAACAACTACACCAGCTACGACGGCGATGAGACGTTCTTGGCAGAACCTACCCAAGCTACTGATACCCTTTGGGGTATGTTGAAGGAACTCCAGAAGCAGGAGCGTGCCAAGGGTGGTGTGCTGGATATGGAGACTGAGGTAGTATCAGGATTGACAGCATACGGTGCAGCCTACATCGGTGAGGGCACCAAGGACTTGGAGAAGGTAGTGGGTCTTCAGACTGATAAGCCATTGAAGCGTGCTTTCATGCCATACGGTGGTATCAAGATGGCAGAGCAGGCTTGTACAACATACGGCTATGAGCCATCTGAGAAGCTCCACGAGATTTTCCACAAGTATTGCAAGACTCACAATGATGGTGTATTCGATGCTTATACTCCAGAGATGAAGCTCGTTCGCCACAATCATATTCTTACAGGTCTTCCTGATACTTATGGTCGTGGTCGTATCGTGGGTGACTATCGTCGTGTTGCTCTTTATGGAATTGATTTCCTGATTGCTGAAAAGCAGAAGGATTTGAATCAGATGGGCGACCGTGAGATGATCGACGAGGTCATCCGCCTGCGTGAGGAGGTTGCTATGCAGATCAAGGCGCTCAAGGGCTTGAAGGAAATGGCTGCAAGCTATGGCTTTGATATCAGTCAGCCAGCTCAGAATGCGCGTGAGGCTGTACAGTGGTTGTACTTTGGTTACCTCGGTGCAGTAAAGACACAGAACGGTGCTGCGATGTCTGTAGGTCGTATCTCAACTTTCCTCGATATCTATTTCGAGCGTGACTTCCAGGAGGGTACTTTGACTGAGGCTGATGCACAGGAGTTGATCGACCACTTGGTCATGAAATTCCGTATGGTGAAGTTCGCACGTATCCCTTCTTACAACCAGCTCTTCTCTGGTGACCCAGTATGGGCAACACTTGAGGTAGGTGGTATGGGTCAGGATGGCCGTTCTATGGTTACAAAGAACGACTTCCGTTTCCTCCACACATTGGAGAACATGGGTCCTTCACCAGAGCCAAACCTCACTGTACTCTATAGCTCTCGCTTGCCAAAGGCATTCAAGCACTACGCTTCTCTGATTTCTGTAAAGACAAGCTCTATCCAGTATGAGAACGACGATGTAATGCGCCCAGTTTGGGGTGACGACTATAGCATCTGCTGCTGTGTATCTGCTACACAGACAGGTAAGGAGATGCAGTTCTTCGGTGCCCGTGCCAACTTGGCTAAGTGCTTGACCTACGCTGTTTCTGGCGGTGTTGACTCAA
>ERZ1035014.663-NODE-663-length-14363-cov-14.908792_pt1 | contig 14363 bp, 9 predicted proteins | sample MGYA00520620_ERZ1035014 | MGnify/ENA primary metagenome ERZ1035014 (study PRJEB33766, sample SAMN09781744) | gut metagenome | biome: gut microbiome | host: Homo sapiens | place: Madagascar | study: EMG produced TPA metagenomics assembly of the PRJNA485056 data set...
GCGTCAACCCAATCTGGGTGATTATCGCAGCTGCCGTAGGTGGCTACATCTATGGTCAATTCATTCAACCAACAGAATAATATATGATATTTCTTCAGCTTTTCATCGTATTCCTTCAGATAGGCATCTTCGGATTCGGAGGTGGCTATTCCATGATATCCCTGATTCAGGGACAGGTGGTTACGCAGTATCATTGGATGACGATGAAGGAGTTTACCGATGTGGTTGCCATCTCTCAGATGACACCGGGACCTATCGGCATCAACGCTGCTACCTATTGTGGCTATACAGCTGTCCATAATGCCGGCATGAGTGGCATGATGGCTGTACTCGGAAGTGCCATGGCGACCTTTGCCCTGGTTCTCCCATCCTTGGTTTTGATGATTCTTATCAGCAAGATGCTGTACAAGTATATGAACACCTCAGCCGTCCAAAGCATCTTCATCGGTCTTCGCCCAGCCATTGTCGGATTGGTAGGAGCCGCAGCCCTGCTCCTGATGAATGGCGAGAACTTTTCTACTCCCGAAAATCCTTGGAGATTCTATATCTCCATCGCCCTCTTCTTTGCCACCTTTATCGGCGTGAAGGTAATGAAAATCAATCCCATCCGCATGATACTCTATTCTGCGTTTGCCGGACTGCTTCTTCTCTATTAAGACTTTTTTCACCCCAAATTACCCCATTTTTATGAGAAAGGTATATTTATCCATAGCCCTTGGCTTCTGCTGCCAAGGCATTCTGGCACAGCAGAGCTCCTACCGCTGGAAGGTGGAGGCAGAAGCTGGTGTCAGTTGCAGTGTGCTTGATACGGATGTATCGGGCTTGTCGGAGACTTATTATAAGGTGCGACCGGGTTTCACGGCTGCCATCGGTGCCGAATACAATATCGTAGATCAGCTGGCGGTAGGAGCGGGCATCCGCTTCGTTCAGCGCGACTACCTGTACCAGAACCTCGGCAGCGACTCCTGGAACACCCGATACAACAACAACTTCATCAGCATCCCACTCCATGTGGGCTACTATCTCCTCCATAATCCTTACCACGAGAAGGGATTGTGGATCAAGCCGCAGGTGGGCGTCTATTACGAGTACTTCACCTCCATGCATACCAAGGGTATGTATCCGATGAACATCATGGAGGGGTACAAGGGCGATGGCTCCTACATCCGCTATAACACCACCTACGATTTCAGGAAGAATGAGAACCATCTCCGCCGCAGTCTCTTTGGCGGCGAAGCTGGCATCAAGATAGGTTATTCCTTCGGCAAGATAGATGCCAGCGTGGGCTATCAGTTCCAATACGGCTTCTCGCATATCTACCAGGAGAAAGCCAGCACCAGCAAGACTGCCCGCCGCAACTCCAGCGTCATCATCGCAGGCATTGCCTACAAACTGTTCTAGCCCCATACGCCCTGAAAGGGCAGAAGCTCCTAGCCCAGGGCAACACCCTGGGTATAAATAGCAGACAGCAATACGCCCTGAAAGGGCAAAAGCTTAAAAAAATCATTTCAAAATATGAGAACCCCTATATATATAAAAGGTGGAATGCGATGCCTCTTCGCCTTCCTCCTGGCGACAACCACCACAGGGATGTCGCTTACCAGTTGTGTGGCAGACAATGATGCCAACGAGAAATCGATTTCCGATTATTCCGATACCGATGTCAAGTCGTATGGCGACCTGTTCCAGGTTTTCTGGAGCGTGATGAACCAGCGCTACTGCACCCTCAATGAGCAATCTGCCGTATCTTCGCAGACCTGGGACCAGGTGTACAAGGAATACAAACCCAAGTTTGATACCCTGAAGACCTTCCAGCATACCTCAGCTTTTACCCAGCAGGAGATTCAGGAAGACAACGCCAAGGCGAAGCAGTATTTCCAGGAAATCATCGACAAAATCATCGACCAGCATTTCTATGTCAAGATTACCCTGCCCGTCTCCCACTCTTCTACGGAAACGGTGAGATTCAACAGCACGCTCCGCAACAAGACCGAATACTTCCCGCTGAATGCCCACTGGAACCATACCCGCGACCAGCTCAACCTGGATGGTACAGCCTTCGGCGAGATTACCTCGGATGGTTTCTGCATCATGGGCGGTTACCTGAAGGAGCAGCCGGGCACCTATTACCTCGGCTTCAACAAGTTTGCCCTCTACGAAAACTGTTTCCACGAGTATCAGAAGACCTATCTCCCGGACAATGCCGCCAGCACCTATCATCTGGATGCTTCCAAGATAACAGACAAGGCGAAGGAACTGATTACAGATGCAGGAAAGCGAGAGAAGGCTGAGCAGCAGGCAGCACAGTTGCTTGCCGACATGGATAGCTATCTGGCTTCGGATGATGCAGCCAAAGCCTGCGAGAAGATGGCGGCTTACAGCAACCAGGGCGATTATTCCGGCCTTTATGCTCTCGCCAGCGAGGCATACGAAAAGTCACCGAATCTCCTCAAGCTGTTGACTGTTACTGCTGATACAAGCGGCATGGGCGAGCAGATTCGACAGAAGCTGCAGGGCGATGCCCGTTACCAGCAGATGCTTTCAGCCTCCGGTTTTGCCAGCTGGTATTGCCAGGCACTTGCCGATTACCTCTGGCACGAGCGGGAACTCTATGCTTACTGGAGCGACCTGAAGTTTACCTACAATCATCTCTGCGTAGAAGGTTACCGCCGCCTGTTCCTGGAGCCGCTGGCTAAGGGCGAGATCAAGAAGCTGATTCTCGACTTCCGTGGCAACGGAGGCGGAAGCGTGATAGATACCCGTCTGCTTACCGACTATCTCATCACCCAGACAGCCGTCTATGCCTACGTACGCAAAAAAGAGGACAATAATCCATACAGCTATACCCCTTGGATTCCGCAGAAGATTACGGTAACGCCGAAGAGTCTGGGCAGAAACATCCCTACCGCCATCCTGCTCGACAACTACAGTGCGAGCATGTCGGAAGTGACAACCCTTATCTTGAAGAGCCAGGGCGACCACGTAAAGACGATAGGCAGAAACAGTTACGGAGCGCAGGCGATGCTCACTTCCGACAACGAAGCCAGCAATGGAGGATGGATAGGAAATGTAACCAGCTACCTCTACTTCTACATGCCGTTCGCTCTTACCAAGGATGCCCAGGGCAACCTGCTGGAAAGTGTGGGAATCACCCCCGATTATCTGCTCGACGAGATGACCGGAGAGGAAAAGGAGAAGCTCTATCAGAACGATCCTTCTGCTGTGGACAGAGGTCTGAATAAGGCGATGGAAATTCTGAAATAATCCCCCCAAAAGCCGGATTTTCCCGGTCTTTCATTCCTCCAATCACAAAAAAGAAATCTACCTATACGGTTGAAATTACCCAATACGCCCTGAAAGGGCAGAAGCTCCTAGCCCAGGGCAACGCCCTGGGTTATTTTGGACGCAAACCAGTCGCCCTGTAAGGGCAAAAGCTTTAAAGAACCAGGCAATAAACAAAGCTTTTGCCCTTACAGGGCGCTTTACTGACTGCTACTATACCCAGGGCGTTGCCCTGGGCTAGGAGCTTCTGCCCTTTCAGGGCGTGTGGAGCTTAGGAGCTTATAGACTTTCAGCCTGTTTCAACCGTACAGCTCGAAAGAAATTCATCAAAATACAATATTTCTAAAGCGAAGGTGTGCAACTTACACCCTCGCTTTTTATTTTCTATATATCAGGCACTTATATCATACCCACCAGTTTTGTGCTCCCACACATTTTGCACGACAATGCAAACGTTTGCATTTTATTTTTCGGGATTTTCATCACTTTTTTGTAGCTCCTTTGAGAAAATCATCATATCTTTGCCACCGAAAAGGAAACCTGGTGACATTCATCTTGTCACAAGGGTAAGCCTGTGATTATAAGTAAATGACAATAACAAAATAGGACAGCTAACAGTATCTTTAAGAAAGAAAACAACAGAGTAAAAATATGATGATGAAGCAGAGATCGTTCAAACGAACACCGATGTTGTTACTGCTGATTCTCTCATCAGTAATAACCCGAGCGCAAGAGGTAGCGCTGAAGACCAACCTGCTTGGTTTGGCAACTACCTCGCTCAATGCTGGTCTAGAAATAGGCACGGGCAGGAAGAGCACTTTTCAGCTTTTCGGCGCCCTGAATCCCTGGAAGTTCTCAGGCGACAAGAAATTGCGCTACTGGAACGTAATGCCAGAGTACCGCTGGTACACCTGCCAGAAATTTGGAGGCCACTTTTTCGGCATCCATGCCCTTGGAGGTGAATACAACGTAAAAAATGTGGACCTGCCTTTCTGCATCTTGCCAAAGACAGAGAAAGGAAGACATTACGAAGGCTGGTATGTGGGTGGTGGCCTCACCTACGGATACCAATGGCTGCTGTCTGAGCATCTCAATCTCGAAGGATCCATCGGATTAGGATACATCTACAGCCCATACAAGCTTTACGGAAGATGTGACAAATGTCTTAACGAGGACCACCGCAACTATGTAGGTCCAACTAAAGCCGCCCTTTCCCTGATATACGCATTCTAGAAACGATATCACCGAGATAGCGAAAAACAAAATCAAACCCTCTTTTACAAGATGAAGAATATGAAGAAAATGAAGCTTTATGCGGTCATTTCGCCCCTTTGCATTCTGTTTGCACAGAGCGCACTGACTGTCCAAGCCCAGAAGATAGATGATTCGCAGCTACGGTTGGCTGGAGGCAAGATTCTGATAGACAGCGTCTTGACACAGAAGAAAAGCGACAGTCTCAAGGTTGCTTTCCGACTCCATCTCGATAGTCTGCAGCTCAAATCAGAGCAACAGCTGGTTTTCACTCCGCTTATTGCCGGAGAAGATACCATCGCCCTGAATCCCATTGTCATCAATGGCAAAAACCAGAACATCAGATACCTGCGCAAAAGCAGCAGACTGAAAAACAGCCAGGCAGTGGTAGTGAGACGCAGGAATGATACCGAGCAGCAGGTGCTCTTCTCACAGACCCTTCCCTACAAGAAGTGGATGAAGGCTTTCAACCTCTCCATGACGGAAGACCTCTGCGGATGCGGCAACCTGATGGATCAGGATACCACTCTGATGGCTAACATCCAGCCGAGACCGAGAATCTGTCGCGACCATTACGTGAAGCCAAAGGCTGAAGCCATCAAGGTGAGAGCCGAAAAGGGTGAAGCTTACCTGAGCTTCAAGCTCAACAAGAGCGATATCCTTGCCGACTTCCGTGAGAATGCCACAGAGCTGAGAAAGATTACATCCACCATCGACCTCGTAAAGAACGACAAGGATGTGAGCATCACCAACATTGATATTCATGGCTATGCGTCGCCAGATGGTCCTTACGACAACAACGTGCGACTCGCCAACAACCGTGCGGCTGCCCTGCGCAATTATGTATGCAATCTCTACACCATCGATAAAAAGCTCTTCACCTATCACGCCACCCCGGAAGACTGGGAAGGATTCAAGAAGAAGGTGGAAGCCAGCAACTTAGCCGATAAGTCAGCCATCCTTGCCGTTGCCAACTCATCCTTGGCACCCGATGCAAAGGACCAGAAAATCAAGAAGCTTTATCCGGCTAGCTATCGCTACATCATGAGTGAGATTTATCCTCGTTTGCGCCACAGCGACTATACGGTAACCTATACCGTTCGTCCTTTCGACATTGAAGAGGCAAAGGTAATCCTGAAGACCAAGCCTCAGCAGTTGTCATTACAGGAGATGTATCTGGTGGCACAGACCTATGAGCCTGGTTCTCCAGAGTTCAACGAGGTATTTGATATTGCCGTCCGTCTCTTCCCTGATGATGAGACAGCCAATCTCAATGCCGCCTGCACAGATTTGCAGAAGGGCGACCTCGTAACTGCCGAGAAACATCTTGCTAAGGCAGGAAACTCGAAGGAAGCTGAACGCATCAGAAAGATCTACGAGGAAATGAAGGCGGAACAATAAAAGATATAACTAACAATAAAATCATATTGATTATGAAAATTAAACATTTCTTTGGATTGGCAGTGATAGCTGCCATGACAGCAAGTTGCTCTAGCAACGATGAGTTAGTAAATGGTGGTAATGGCTCTGGTGAGAATGAATCAGGTGCAAGCTATGCATCTTTCTCTATCAACTTGCCTACAACAAGAGGTACACGTGCTGATAATCCAGAATTTAAGCCAGGAGAGACTAACGAGTACGATGTATTTAATGCTACTTTGCTGGTTTTCAAGGAGGGTACAACTGCCGGTGAAGGTAATTATACTCTTGCTGAGACTGTTGATTTGGGTTCAATGGAACCATGGAAGAACCCAAGTGAAACTGGTGTAACTACCCAAGCCAAGATTACAGCAAAGCTTTCTAATGTCGATAAGTCTGGCAATTACTTCGCATTGGTACTTTTGAACAATGGTTCTGGTACAGATGCAAAGGTTACTTTGCCATCAGTGGGTGATACGTTCTCTGCTTGGAATGTAGCAAATAATGCTAATGCTACCAATTTTACAGATACCAAAAAGGGATTCTATATGGCTAATGCTCCTCTGTACAATGCTACCGATAAGAGCGTAACAACTTTAGTTGCTATCGACAAGAACAAGATTTTCCCTACAGAGGCTCAAGCATCTTCTGGCGAAGCTGCTGCTGACATCTACGTAGAGCGTGGTCTTGCTAAAGTTACATTGACTGCTGCCACTAAGGAAGAAAAACCTGTAGCTACTAGTAGTTCATATGCAGGCGATAAGGTTACAATCAAGAACTGGGCTTTGGATGTTACCAACCTGAAGACCTTCCCTATTCACAATGTTGATGGTTTGAACGAAGACTACGCTGCTATTTGGAATAACGATGCTCCAACAACACCAGGAGCATCTAATAAGCGTTTCGTAGATAACAATGAGTTAACAAAAGCTAAACGTGTATATTGGGGTATAGATCCTAATTATAAGAATAATGATTTATGCACGGAAGACGCAGATGGCACTACTGCTAGAAAGAAAGAGTTCAACTATGTTAAAGCAAATACAGAAGTAACAAAAGACCCAACTAAACCATTGTACTGCCTCGAGAATACTTTCAACCTCGAGAATATGAAGCAGGGACAGACCACTCGCGTCATTTTCAAGGCTAGCTATACTCCAAATGGCTTTACTGAAGAAGATGGTAAGACCTTCTTCAAGGTCGGTACAAGCGTCGCTCTTTGGAAGAAGAAGGATCTTGAGGATCACATCAAGGCTGCTGTTACTAAGGTTATTTCAGACGCAACAACAGATAATACAACCATCAACCTGGCCGCAGAAGGTAATGATATAACAGCTGCAGGAAATCACGAAATTAAAGCAGCAAACATTACAGTAACAGGACATGTTGTTACACCTGAAGAAGAAAAAGCTGTCAACGATAAGGTGGGTCTCACCAAAGACGCTGGTATCAGCACTTACGCAAATGGAGAGTCTTACTATATCGCTCGTATCAAGCACTTCGGTGATGACCTGACTCCTTGGAATTCAGGTGAACTCTACAATGACAACAACCTCAAATACTTGGGTCGTTATGGTATGCTCCGTAACAACTGGTATGAGTTGGATGTACAAAACGTTAGCGGTCCTGGTTATCCTGACGTTCCAGATGTTAAGCCTAACACTCCAGATGATGAGGATGACATGTACATCAAGGTTAGCGTGAAGATCCTCGACTGGGCTAAGCGTTCACAGAAGGTAGATTTGTAATCGAGTATAACAACGAAAGGCGGAGCTTAGGCTCCCGCCTTCGTTCAACCATACGAGTTGTGTTTTCAGCTTCACCATAGTGGAAGCTAGAAACACAACCTGATATTCTGAAACATTATATTGATAATAACCAAAAAGCATCATGGCAAACAATAAGTTACATAGTTGGATCAAGAATATACGCATGGAATGGGGATTCGACAGCTTGGCTGCTATCAGCCGTACCGCTGCTTTCGGAACCATCGTCGCTCTCGGCAGCATGCTCAGCAGCTGCCACGACTTGATGCACGACGACCTCCCTCCTTGCGATATGGGAGTTGACTTGCAGTTCAAGTACGACTACAACGTCCAGCGCGCTGATATGTTCAACGATCATGTAGGCGGCGTCTGCGTGTTCGTCTTCGATGAGCAGGGCAACCTAGTGGCTCGCCAGGATGCAGCCAACGAGGGAAAATCCCAACCCCTCAAAGACCCTAACTATGCCATGCGCATAGACTTGCAACCTGGCAAATACCGCTTCGCCACCTTCGCCTTCCAGAAGAAATACGAAGAGGCACTGTCACAGGCTGGTGCCAAATTCCACATCGAAGCTCCAGCAGCAGGAGAAAACATCGAAAAACTCCGTGCCCGACTCGACAGAAATGCCGGAAAGGTAGAAAACCAGGCTCTTCCGCTCGATACCCTCTGGCAGGGATTGAGCAACGAAACCGTAGAGGTGAAGGATCTTCAGATTACCCACCATACCATCAGCCTCATCAGAGACACCAAGCAGCTCACCATCAGTCTGCATCAGCTGGACGAACCAGCCGACATCCACGCCGATGACTTCAGTTATCAGATAACTGATGCCAATGGCTACATCAATTACGACAATTCTCTCCTCCCAGACGAGGAGTTGACATACACCCCATACAAGACCTGGACCACCGAGTTCACCACTCCGGAGGGTACCGTACAGGAGCGTACCGCTCACGCCGCCCTGATGTTCTCCCGCCTCGTGTTGCATCCAGCAACCGAGAACGACAAGAATGCGATACTGAGCATCTGGAACAAGAAGACGGGCGAAGAAGTGGTTCGCATCAATCTAGCCGATTTTCTGGCACAGGGCCGTGGAGCATTCGAAGCACTGAACTATTCGGCACAGGAGTTCCTGGACAGAGAATACGACTACAAGCTGGACTTTTTCCTGAAAGGCGACAAGTGGCAATACGTTAAGTTGGGCATCTCCATCCTCGATTGGAGCAAGCGCATACAGCGAGCCGACTTATAATCTGATTCCACTTTGTCGAAATTAAACTATTGATATTAGTAAAGTAAAAGACAAAGTTATCATGAGAAGATTTCATATCTATATAGGTTTCATAGTTTGGTTGTTGACTAGTTTATTTGCAGTTAGTTGTACCGACGAGTTGGAGGGTAACGGATATACCCCCAACTCGTCAAGCAACCTGCACGTGCTGGTACCAACCGTGCTCAGTGCGAACGGCGATGCAACCAGGGGCAGTTCCTCTGAAGTACCTACCTATAATGCCACGGTAGATGAATGCCAGATCAATGATCTTCGCCTCTACGCCTTTCCTGTTAATAATAACGGCAAGCTGGTAGCAGAGAATCTTCCTGCGCCATTGGCAAGCATGATGCTGGAGCCAAACGTTGCCAATTACCAGCTCACCATCGAGCCAGGAACTTACCATATCTATGTAGTTGCCAATATGAGTGAGGCTCTTTCCAAAGCCAATATCAGCAATGAGAATGAACTCAAGTCTGAGGTCTTGAAATATACAGATGGCATTACGGCAAATCTCCCTATCGCCACCAATATCCCAATGATATACGAGCCAAAGGATATCTATGGCAATCTGCAGACAACCAATATTGATATGGCTGGTGATAAGTACACCACGGTGGCAGCCAACCTGAAGTTTACTTGCGTAAAGGTAAAGTTGAATCTCATTTTCGATCCTGCAGAAGCAACAGTATTCAGCGGCAAAAGTTTTTCAATCAAGAATATTCTTGCGCAGCAGTTAACCCCAAAAACATCCCTCTGTTGGAATGGAAAATTCAGCCAGTCTGATGTTAGTAAAGAATATGCAGAAGGCTTTGAGAGTAATCAATATGATGCTGCCAATAACAAAAATGGCCTTTACTATCAAGGGGATGCGTGGGAACGAAATGATGCTAATGCAAATATAAACGACAAAGATGTAATCACCCTCAACGAAGGAGCCACAGGCTCTGCCAATCTAACAAATGCCACAGCCAAATGGCTTTTCCAGGGCACATACTATTTGCCGGAGAGATACATCGCCGATGCTTCCCAGCAGTCACGACTGGCTATTGAAGGAAGCATCGATGGAAAAATCGACAACAAGTATATCATTCCATTAGGTCACAAGCAAAGCTCTACTACAGAGCCTCCAACCTTCCCTCGTGGCACCTACTACGAGATTATCGGCAACATCAAGAGTCTGGGAAACGCGACCCTCGACTGTAATGTGAGCGTAAAGGACTGGAATCCTGTAACGATAGATGCCGACTTCAACCATACTACTTTGTGGGTAAGCAAGACGATGGCGAGCGTAACATCTACCACGACAGACTCCATCGACTATGTGTCGAACGTAATGCTGACAGAGGCAGATTTCGGTTGCGATGAAAAGGTAACAACATCCAGTGGTGAGAAAGAAATTGTGTTGACCAAGCTAGATGCAGAGAATCATAGAATCACATTCAACATCAACAAGGACATTCTGTTCTCCGAATATAAAGGAAAATACAGGGGTACGGCAAAGGTTTGGATTAAGGCTGGCAACATCAAGAAGTATCTCGATGTAGAGTATGATGCCTCTCCTTATTTTGAGGTAAATCTACAGGAAGTAACCATCTATTGGGGTAGCGACAACAACACCAAATTGGTACAGTTTAAGACCAACCTGGGCGGTTTGGCTTTCACCGGTAACGTAACCTCTTCCACCATAGGTAATTCAACCATTCAGGCATCTTGCGATAATCCTGATACTCCAGAAGGAACCTTCAAGATTGTGGCAACCAGTGACCCTGTTACCACGACAGTACATTACCTCACCGTGCAGCCAAAGGAATCTGCAGAAGGCATCGACTTTGTCAAGAAAATCAAGGTAACGGTAAAGCCTGCCGTAGGTAACTATCGTATCAACTTCCGTGCCATCAACGACCGCTCACATTATACTGGAGGTAATGGAACTGATAATTATGAGGGTACACCTGATGAAAAAAAGGAAGAGACTTATAATGGAACTCCAGGAAATACCAACTGGGCAGATGGATGGTATGAATATTCGTGGTGTAATAACAACAAAATTTACACACCTCAACCAGACAATCATTATGTCTATGTCTATACCCAGATTGGTGAGACTACTGGAAATGAAGTCAACTCTCCTGTTTGGGAATTTTCAAGAAGATGGCCTGGTGATAAGATGGTTGAGGATAACACGAATGTGGGGTGGTATTACAAGGACTTCCTCAAGGAAGCCAAGCCGAAACGTACAGAGAATGTTAATTCGAATGAAGAAAAAGAAAGGCTCATCAAGCCTGGTGAAACATTGGTTATGTTCAGTAACAATACCAATAACGAACAAGGTTATTCGCTTCATCGTTGCCCTCATCACTTGGAGCCGGGTATTCCTCTCTTCGACTACGAGGACCGCGAGGGTTGGATTGTCTATGATCCTACATCAGACCCTACTTGGCACATATATGATAACATGCCAACTATTGAGAACATCGCCTTTACCATTTACACCAAATTCCAGACTTATGGATGGTTTAAGGTCTATGGTATTGCCCAACTAAAAAATAACAGTAGCGATAGAGAACAATTCACCATTTTCGACAAAAATAAAAAAAGTTGGAGTTGCAAAGATCTCGGCAATGGTTGGTATAAGACTGTGATTACCCTCAAGGCTGTTAAGGGAGACCACGAGAAGGACATCAGAATTATGAAAGATAATCAAATCTCTGACGACAAATCCATTCTCCTTTTCAATGGCAACAGCTATGAGAAGTATGACGACACAGGCTATTACGATGGCTCTTGGCACGCTGGCAAGCCATTCTGATGTGAAATAAATAAGATTAGTATCAGATTTGAACACTGTTATAAATCAGTTTAAGCAATGAAGAAGATCAAACATTTAATGATATGGATAGGATTGCTCCTCAGCCTTGTTTCCTGCAAGGATACGATGGAGGCTATCGGACTCGGCGGGGATGAAATCCCTGCCGAGGGACTTGTCTTGAACCTTCAATTGACCAACTTCACCAAGCAACAGATTGGTACAAGAGCGGGGACCTCGGAGACAGTCAAATCGCTCTGGGCTGTGTTCTATGGAGATAAGGACAAATACTTAGACAAGGCAGATTGCTCTTCTACCTTAAAACTGCAGCCTGATGGCAGCAGCTACAAGGTAAAGATAACCAAAGTACCTGCTGGTACCAAGAATGTACATCTTGTAGCCAATGCCAGCGACATGACGGAGAACGAGGCGCAAGACTTGCAGTCTCTCACTGCTGCAAAGGTGAGAGACCCTCAGCTTGATGCCCCTATCTGCTGGGGTGAAATTTCAATAGATAAACTTTTGGAAGCTAATCCTTCTGTGACGATGTTGCGCCAATGCGCCAAGATTAGTTTGGAGATAGACAATAGCATCCAGAGTAATTTCACCAATGCAGGCTTGTACGTCTATAACATGGCAACCAAGGCAGCCATAGCTCCTGCCAATTATACCGAGCTAACTACTACCGATGACTTGGCGGAATCTACCGCTCTCAGAACGGAAGACAACCCATTGGGCGGCGGTACCGCAACCACCGTGGCAGTAAATGAAACTTCTGCAGGCAAGGCAATGGTGATTATCAAGGCGAATTATAAGAAAAGTGAAGAAGAAGATTATAGAGAAGGATATTATAAGGTGGCACTCTACAAGGATAGCAAAAAGACAACCCAATATGCCTTGCTCCGCAACCACCATTATACCATCAAGGTAACCAAGGTAAACGACTATGGCTTCTCTACGCTTGATGAGGCTAAAAAGAGTCAGCCAGAGAATAGACTGGAAGTAGAGGTGGTGGACGATAACCCTGAAATCACCAGAATGATAGCTTGCAAAGACTATGAACTGGGAGTGAGCGATTATCAGGAGATAAATGCAAACACAACAGAGGCTACCGTAACCATTGTTACTACCTTGCCAAAGGCAACGAGTAGTGATGGTAAGCTATATGGTGTCAAGATAAATAATTCTTGGATAACCGATTGGCAGCAAGAGACCGAGAATAATATACAAGAGACAAGCAGATCTTCTAAAGGCAAGAAATATACCTTGAAGCTTACGCTTGAAAAGAATAACCAATCAGAGAATCCACGACCAGGAATCATCACCGTTACTTCTGGCGACCTTTCTCTTGATATAACCATCAAGCAGGCTGGTTTCGACTTTAGAAAAGATGATCCTTATAGAACCGTTACCATGCAGTATAATAACTCCACCGTAGCTGACAACTATTTCAGCTGGTTGAACGGTGTGCAAGGCATCACTCCTGCAGAAATGCAAGGGGCTGTGAGAAATGATGGTTTGCATTTCTGCGTGGGAACAGCCAATATCACGTATCTTATCCCTAAACTAGATGATAAAGAAATTATTATTAATAAGGATAATAAAATCAATGTGGAAGAAGATAATGGTAAATGGAAGGTAAGCCTTACCAATACTACGGCAAACGAAGATTTGTGGAAGTCTTCATTTACCATCATCAACAAGGATGGCTTCAAGATCACCTATCCTGTTTATCATACTGGTATCTTCCATAAGATAGATGAGTCTTCCAAGGCATATACTGATTATCAGCTGACAGAAAACGGGGATAAGGTGAAGGGCTGGTTCTATTATGGTGTGGTAAAGGTAGAGGGAAAGAAGGCCGATGGAACCACCACTACTTATTATATGTTAGACCGCAACCTAGGTGCATCCAACAATGGTTACTATGCCCCAGATGTGGTGGCACTGGAAAAGAACAAGAAAGCCATTGGTGGCTATTTCTGTATCTCTGAAAAACAGAACTCCAAGGATGCCAATCAGGATCTCTCCAGCGTCTTGGCACCAGAAGGCTATACCATTCCAACTGATGCCGTGTTCGAAGAGTTAGTTAATGCTGGCAATCTTGAGGTGGTACCACAGTCCACATCGTTAGGAGAAACCTACAACTGCGTGCGTATCAAGACGGTGGATTCCGAGTTGCCATACATCTATCTGCCTATGGGTGGATTCTTGGAGGGCGAGAGCCATAAGAACCCTATCCATGTAAATCTCTGGACCAAGACTTTGCTGTCAGGTACGCAGGGCTTCAGTACCACCAGTCCTGAATATGGTTTCTGGTATAGATACTTTGATGTTTACAACAAGAGGATAGGATTATCCAATATGAGATTCGTGAGTGGTAGCAACGGTAAAAACAATGGCTGTTACAAGGGGATGCCAATACGCCTGATTCTGAAACAAACATCAGATAAGTGATAAATACAATAACATCTTTTACTTATAATAAAATTCAAAAACAGCTGTTTTAAAAAGAAGGGTTGGGTTTTCGTGAGAAAGTCCAGCCCTTCTTTTTGTCAGGATACTC
>ERZ1035014.664-NODE-664-length-14331-cov-24.532432_pt1 | contig 14331 bp, 9 predicted proteins | sample MGYA00520620_ERZ1035014 | MGnify/ENA primary metagenome ERZ1035014 (study PRJEB33766, sample SAMN09781744) | gut metagenome | biome: gut microbiome | host: Homo sapiens | place: Madagascar | study: EMG produced TPA metagenomics assembly of the PRJNA485056 data set...
GTTCTCTACATCCTTAGCAGAGAGTACGCCAGCCACATTCATTGAGATATTCTGTTTTGGCAAAAAGTCTGCATCTGTATCAAGTTTCTCTGCCTCCCAGCTGACACCCTGATTTTTAGAAACAGCAATACCTGTAGCTGTATAAGCATAGAGATTCTTGCTGCTTGCACCAATGAGCTGCTTGATATCTGCGTTTTCAGAAACCTTTGTCCATGTTGCAGCATCGGCAGAAGCATAAACCTTGCCGGCATCTGAGATATAGAGTTTGCCATCCAGCGCTACTGCACTTTGGTAAGCGTCACTACTTAAGCTTACCTTCATCGTAATAGATGACCAGACGTTGCCATCATTGATGGCTGACTTCAGCACCTTAGTACCCTCGGCAGTCTTGCCGAATACATAGACATCATCACCACAAGCTACAGCCTTCAGATCAGAGAACGCAGCCAACTGACTGTTGTTCTGAGCCAGCTCATGCCACTTAAACTCATAAGGCAACTCCTTATGTACGTTTACGGTAACCTGATACTCGGCATAGGCAGAGTAGTCGCTGCTGTAAACTCTAATAAGGCGAGGCACTGAGAAGTTGATGGAATCAGAGCTTGAATAGTATGCTGCGACAGAATCAGTCTTGTTGATATCCATCAGGAGAATAGGGCTGTTATTCTTGCTGCTGATAGTAGCCAACATGGCAGTATCCCTCACCCCACAAGGCAAGGAATCTACATTATAAATCCAGCGTCGTGCCTGATCTATGTAAAATTTATAGTCAGAGCCCTGCACATTAGCTTTGAGCAAGGTATCTTTACCTGCCTTCGTTTTGGTATATCTGTCAAGACTACCCAACGAGAAAGCCGTGATGGCTGTATCATGTGTATATTCTACTGTTGTTTCATCGCTGCTCAAGCAAGAAGAGAGCGAGAGCGTAGCTGTAATCAGCGCTATGAAAGCAAAAAACTTCCTTTTCATTCTATCCTATTTTATTTTTAGCTGCAAATTTACTGAGAATTCTTTAAAAACTCGACCTTTTCTCCTTATTATTATGCAAATTATTCATTTTAGGCGCATTTTTTAAGTTTTTTAGTGATTTCGAGGCGTAAAAACGAAGAAATCCCGCCTCTCTTGCGAGAAACGGGATTCCATATTTAGTATAAATTCGAAATGTCGAATTAGAGCTGTGGACCAGCAGCAACGAGAGCCTTACCAGCCTCGTTTGTCTCATACTTCTTGAAGTTCTTGATGAAACGAGCAGCCAAATCCTTAGCCTTCTCCTCCCACTGAGAAGCCTCAGCGTATGTATCACGTGGATCGAGGATCTTAGGATCTACGCCTTCCAACTGTGTAGGAACTACGAAGTTGAAGAATGGGATAGTCTTTGTAGGAGCTGCGTCGATTGAGTGGTCGAGGATAGCGTCGATGATACCACGTGTATCGCGGATAGAGATACGCTTGCCTGTACCGTTCCAACCTGTGTTAACCAAGTATGCCTTAGCACCAGACTTCTGCATCTTCTTTACCAACTCCTCAGCGTACTTAGTTGGGTGCAACTCCAAGAATGCCTGACCGAAGCAAGCAGAGAATGTTGGAGTAGGCTCGGTGATACCGCGCTCTGTACCAGCCAACTTAGCTGTGAAGCCAGAGAGGAAGTAATACTTAGTCTGCTCAGCGTTCAAGATAGATACTGGTGGCAATACACCGAATGCATCTGCTGAGAGGAAGATAACCTGCTTAGCAGCTGGACCCTGAGAGAATGGACGCTGGATGTTCTTGATGTGGTAGATAGGATAAGATACACGAGTATTCTCGGTAACAGTCTTATCTGCGAAGTCAATCTTACCATCCTTAGCTACAGTTACGTTCTCGAGGAGAGCGTCACGTGTGATAGCACCGTAGATATCTGGCTCAGACTCCTTGTCGAGGTTGATAACCTTAGCGTAGCAACCACCTTCGAAGTTGAACACACCCTCGTCGTCCCATCCGTGCTCATCGTCACCGATCAACTTACGCTTAGGGTCTGTTGACAATGTAGTCTTACCTGTACCAGAAAGACCGAAGAAGATAGCAGTGTTCTCACCGTTCATATCTGTGTTGGCAGAGCAGTGCATAGAAGCCATACCCTTCAATGGCAAGAAGTAGTTCATCATAGAGAACATACCCTTCTTCATCTCACCACCATACCATGTGTTGATGATAACCTGCTCCTTAGAAGTTACGTTGAATACAACGGCTGTCTCTGAGTGGAGACCCAACTCCTTCCAGTTCTCAACCTTTGCCTTAGAAGCATTGTAAACGATGAAGTCTGGCTCCTGATCGAACTCAGCCTCGTTCTGAGGACGGATGAACATATTTGTTACGAAGTGTGCCTGCCATGCTACCTCAACGATGAAACGTACCTTCATACGTGTATCCTTGTGTGTACCGCAGAAACCATCTACTACGAACAACTTCTTGTTAGAAAGCTCCTTCTTAGCGATCTCCTTAACGGCATTCCAAGCCTCTGGAGTAGCCTTGTGGTTATCGTTGTGATATTCCTCAGAATCCCACCATACAGTGTCGTGAGATGTAGCATCGTCAACGATGAACTTGTCTTTAGGAGAACGACCAGTGTAAATACCAGTCATTACGTTAACTGCACCGAGCTCAGTCTCCTGACCAACCTCAAAACCCTCGAGACCTTCCTTAGTCTCCTCATTGAACAATACCTCATAAGAAGGATTGTAGAGAACCTCAGTTGTACCTGTGATTCCGTACTTTGCTAAAACTGACTTATCAAACTTTGCCATTTTATTTTAAATGTATTTAAGTTGTGAATAATTTCTCTTTACTTTGGTTGACAGAAGAAATCATCATTCTCCAAAACCGCCGCAAAGTTACAAAAAATATGTTTTATAGCAAAGATTCTTAGATAATATTCTTGCTTTTTAAAACCTTTTTAGGTTAAAGAATTAAAAAATCGACCCATTCATCTATAATTTGCCATATTGACTTTGCAAATATTCGCCGCTAATCTGCTTCATCCAAATTCATTTTCCACCTAATTATATATATAGGGGTTCAGAAGGCACATAAAAGCCCATGGATGGCACCAGAAGAAGCCGGATGGAAAAAATAACGGAAAACATTTTGCGGTTTCCGGATTTTGCCTTATCTTTGCATCACCTTTGCTGCATCTCGACAGATGATTTCAGCAGGAATAAACATCAATTGAAATAACAAGAAAATAAATACTACGACTTATGAAAATTAATAATCTGAGCGAGCATAACTGCATCATCAACCGCTATCTGGCTGAGATGCGCGACTGCGAGTATCAAAAGAACCGACTCCTCTTCCGCAACAACATCAAGAGAATCGGCGAGTATGAGGCTTTTGAGATTTCAAAGACCCTCAATTACGAGAACAGAGACGTGACTACCCCTCTTGGCGTAGCCCAGGTTAATTTCCCTACCGACAAGATTGTCATCGGTACGATTTTCCGTGCAGGCCTGCCTTTCCATGAGGGTTTCCTCAATATCTTCGACCACTCCGGCAATGCTTTCGTGAGTGCCTATCGCGAATATACCAACAAGGAGCATACCGAGGTAGGGGTTCATATCGAGTATCTGGCTACTCCAGACCTTACCGGCAAGACGCTCATCATCGCTGACCCGATGCTTGCCACCGGTATCAGCATGGAGATGGGTATGAAGGCGCTCCTTACCAAGGGAACCCCTAAGCATATCCACGTGGCTTGCGTCCTTGCCGCTCCACAGGGCATCGAGCACGTCAAGAAGACTTTCCCTGAAGACAAGACAACCATCTGGTGTGCATCCATCGATGAGGGACTGAACGAGCACAAATACATCATTCCTGGCTTCGGCGATGCCGGAGACCTCTGCTACGGAAACAAGCTCTAAAGCGAAAAACGGCTGCACAGAAAGCCACTTTCGCTTTTACTCTTCACTCTTCACACTTTGGCATTAATCCATTAATTATCAATACATTAAACAGGTGAAGAGTCTAGCTTCACTCTTCACCACTCTTCACCTCTCTTCACCTTATCACGAAGCTCAGCCATCATTGAAGCCTGGAGCTGGTCATCATTGAAGACTGGAACTGGTCATCATTGAAGACTGGAGCTGGTCATCATTGAAGACCAGACGTTGTTCCTGAAATGATTTCGCCCTCAAAAAAAGTCAGGGTGAAGAGTGTTGAAGAGTAGTGAAGAGTCAGCCCCTACTCTTCACCCACAATACTCATTGAATATCAGCAATTTACACCCAAAATGTGAAGAGTGAAGAGTAAAAGCGAGAGTGGCGCTTGATACGCAAGAAAATGAAGCAGTAGCGCTTATCTTCAAAACTCCTTCACGACATAACGAATCTTGCCTCACCACGGCAAGATATTGCCCTGGTAAAGGGCAATATTGTGCCATAGTGAGGCAAAAAACACTAACTCCTAATAATGGAATGAGCTGCCGCCCAGGAACTCTCGCAAGAGAGAGGTTGGAGGCAGATTATTATAAGGTATTCCCTTGAAATACTTCAGGAACTTCAGCAGGCGGTAAGCCTCAGCAAACTCCTCACAATTCTCCGGCACCTGCTGGAGCAATGGCTCTGCCTGCATCTTGAGAACCGACAACTCATAGAGCATCGCCGTATTCAGCATAGCATCGGCATTCTCCTGGAATGGGAAAATCCACTTGTTCTCTCCGGATCTTACCGATGGCCAGCGGCGGATGGTTTCCTGGGCAGATACACCTCTATATTTATAGTCGCGGATGATGCGGCGCAGCAGACGGTTGTCCGTTGTAGGGATGTAATTGTGATTATCCAGCAGAATGGTGGTCAGCGCCGAAGCATACACACGGAAGATCTGCTCTTCGGGAACATGCGCCGTAAGCTCCGGATTCAGGGCATGGATTCCCTCTACCACCAGAACATTGTTAGGCTCCAGCTTCAACTTCTTACCGCTCTTCACACTCTTGCCCGAAGGGAAATCGTATTTCGGCAGTTCCACCTCCTCGCCACGGAAGAGCGCATTAAACTGCTCGTTGAGCAAATCGAGGTTCAGGGCATAGATACTCTCAAAATCAAATTCACCATTCTCATCCTTCGGCGTCTTATCCCTATCCACGAAGTAATCATCGAGCGAAATCTGCAGAGGCTTCAGTCCGTTTACGGCAAGCTGGATGCTCAGACGCTTGCAGGAAGTAGTCTTGCCCGAAGAAGACGGACCCGCCAGCAGCACCAGCTTCACCCCTTTGCGGCTGGCAATCTCCTCGGCAATCTTCGCCAGCTTCTTCTCCTGCAGCGCTTCGCTGATATTGATGATATCCGTAGCATGTCCCGCATCGATAGCCTGGTTGAAGTCACCCACAGTTCTGATACCCAGGATTTCCTGCCAGCGATGATGCTCCTTGAAGATATCAAACATCTTGTCCTGCCGGGTCATTTCGCCCAGCTCATCCGGGTTGCTGACCGAAGGAATGCGCAGCAACATGCCATCATAGTACTTCTCCAACCCGAAGAGATAGAGCTGGGAGGTATTGGTGAGCAGGGTGCCATAATAATAATCCACATATTCACCTATTTTATAATAGGTGGTATAGATGGAACCCGAAGTTCTGAGAAGCTTCACCTTCTCCACATCGCCCTTTTCCTGGAAGAGGGCGATAGCCTCCTCGGTAGGCACCGTGAAGCGGCGTATCGGCATCTTGGAGTCGATGATCTCCTGCATGCGGCGGCGGAGGATGTTCACATCCTCATCTACTACCGGGCGCCCCAGACGGATATCCACATAGAATCCGTTGGATACCGGAATATCGATGACCACATCCGTATTCGGATAAATATCCTGCACCGCCTTGCACAGTACAAAGAAAAGCGTCCGGGTATAGGCACGCGAACCCGACGCAGAGTTCATATCCAGGAATTCTACATCCTTGGAGTTATAAACACGGTAATGCATGCCTTCCACCTTGTTATTTACCCTCGCAGACACCGGTCCATGGGTCATTTTAAGGTCAAATGAAGAAAAAACATCAAAAAGTGTGCTTCCGATTTCGACTTTCTGAGATTTTTTATTATTTTTGCAACGGATTTGTATCTTCTGTTTCATTTGTGTTAAAACTATGTTACAAAGTTAATAATCTACAGCCTAACGAAGACCTCCCAGGAGGACGTTCACCGGGCCTGAGCAAGCCCTCAAGCGGAGCATTGCTTACAGAGCGTAAAGTTACGAAAAAAAACGTAAACTTGATGATTTTGACAACATTAATTAAGTTATAATATGTCGATTTGGATATTTTTTAGGCTTATCGGAGCACTCGCCTTACTGATGTTTGGTATGAAGACCATGAGCGACAGTTTGCAGAAGATGGCCGGACCACAGCTCCGCCATGTGTTAGGAACTATGACCACCAATCGTTTGACGGGCATACTCTCGGGTACGCTCATCACGGCTGCCGTACAGTCTTCTACTGCTACGACAGTGATGACGGTATCATTCGTAAATGCCGGTCTCCTCACCCTTGCCCAGGCTATTTCGGTTATCATGGGTGCCAATATCGGTACCACGCTCACCGCCTGGATCATGAGTGCAGGATTCTCATTCAACATCACCGACTTTGTGTGGCTGGCGTTCTTCATCGCCATCATCCTCATCTATAGCAAGAAGCGCAAGATCATAGGTGACTTCATCTTCGGTATCTCCTTTATGTTCCTCGGCTTGGGTACACTTCGCCAAACCGGTATCGACATGGATCTGGCTCATAACCAGCCGGTTCTGGAGTTCTTCTCCAGCTTCGACCCTCATAGTTTCCAGACTACCATCACCTTCCTGATCATTGGTAGTATCCTGACCATGTGTGTGCAGAGTTCGGCAGCCGTTATGGCGATTACGATGATTCTCTGTTCTACCGGCGTACTGCCTATCTATCAGGGTATTGCGCTCGTAATGGGTGAGAACATCGGTACCACCGTAACTTCCAACGTGGCAGCACTCACCGCCAACACGCAGGCGCGAAGAGCGGCGATGGCGCACATGGTATTCAACATCTTCGGTGTGCTGTGGATACTCTGCGTATTCCGTCCGTTCATCCATCTGGTTTGCGGCTGGGTAGGTTTCGACGATGCCATGGAGAAGAGCGATCCTCACTTCGTTGCCAATGCAGCCAAGCTGTCGTTCGTGCTCGCCGCCTTCCATACCACGTTCAACCTCTCCAACACCTTTATCCTGGTATGGTTTATCCCACAGATAGAGAAGCTGGTATGCAAGATTATCCGTCCTAAGAAGAATGCCGACGAAGATGATTTCCGTCTGCGTTTCATCCAGAGTGGTATCATGAAGACTCCGGAAATCTCAGTATTGGAGGCTCAGAAGGAGATCCACTGTTTCGCCGAGCGCATCCAGCGTATGTTCGGTATGGTGAAGGAACTCCTGGGCGAGACCAACGACGACAAGTTCATCAAGCTCTATACCCGCATCGAGAAATACGAGGGAATCTCCGACAACATGGAGATTGAGATTGCGAAGTATCTCGACCAGGTGAGCGATTCTCATCTTTCTGATGAGACCAAGGCGAAGATCCGCGCCATGCTGCGTGAGATTTCAGAGATTGAGAGTATCGGTGACAGCTGTTTCAACATAGCCCGCACCCTCAACCGCCGCATCCGTGGCAAGGAAGACTTCATTCCTTCTCAGTATGAGCACATGCACCAGATGATGGAGCTTACAGATAATGCCCTCACCCAGATGAACATCACCCTGGTGGGTCATAAGGTAGATAATGATGCCAACCTCTCTTTCAACATCGAGAACGAGATCAACAACTATCGCAACCAGTTGAAGAGTCAGAACATCAACGATGTAAACAACCATCTCTACACCTATGCCATCGGTACCATGTACATGGATATCATCCAGGAATGCGAGAAGCTCGGCGACTACGTGGTAAACGTAGTAGAGGCTCGTATGGGCGTAAGACAGCATGAGGCTTAAGCCCCAATGAAATTAGCTGCATGAGGCTAACCCCCAATGAAATTAATGAAAAAAGCTTGGAATCGCATTCGTGATTCCAAGCTTTTTGTTTTTTGTCTTTATGTTTCAGGAAGGTCCAGAATCACCCCCCCAGATTCCACTTGATTCCTCCATTCTGACCTGCTACATAATTGCAGAGCGGGATGCCGGGATGGCTGAGGTTGGAAAGATAAAGCGGCTGATCCTCAACAAACTGCGGGCAGGTGAAGGTATCCCCCTTTGCCAGCTTGCTGTTGATGCTATCCACAACCTCGAAGGTATCATTGCCCTTGTACATGATGGTAAGCACTCTGCCCGGGCACCAGGTCAATCTCACCAGTTCCCCCTTCTGCAAGGCATCCGCTATAAGCTTACTCTTCACGAAGAAGCGGCTGGAAGACATAACTTCGTTTCCACCCGAAAAAGCCTCCCAGTCGGAATAACCTATCATACGGGAAAGCAAATTAAGATTATACTTGCTCGGTTTGCATGGCGAAGCCACATATCCCCACATACGCTTCAGGGTACTCACCGAGATGGTCTCATTGGTATAGCCCTCTATCTGGCGGGAGAGAAATTCAAAGTCTTTAGGTGTCTTGACGGATCTTCCCACCAAGGTTTCCACTTCCTGCTTCAAGCGCTCGAAATCTTCTGGATTATAATTATCTATCATTTTCTATTCCTTTCTTTTTTGCAGCAAAGATACACATTTTTTCCCACTCTCAATCATTCTTTTTTCATTTTCTTCATCAGTCTTTGAAAATGAACCAATTTGAACCAATGCTATCTCAAAAGTTTTTCGTAATTTTGCAGCACAAATAGAAAAACTAGGATATGACAATCCATCTATCAAACATAACCAAATAGGAAATAACTCCTATTCCGGGACAGAATCTTCGCTAAGAACGGTACATAGATAGGCTCTCCTCCCAATATTTTAAGGTAGGAGAGCCTTTTTCCTTAAAAAAGTTGGGCGATTAAGAAAAAAATCGTATCTTTGCCCCGAATCTATCAACACAGAAAGTAGAAATCTTAAAATTACAGATTATGAATAGAATTTATCCTACTCTCAGTTTCATATTGCTGCTCGGTTTGCATGCAACACCAAGCTTTTCGCAGAACGATGACTTTGTGAAACAGTTCCAGCAGTCAAGACAGGCGATGCTGGATGATTACAACAAGTTCCGCAACACCATACTTACCGACTACGATAAGTATATGCAAGGCGTATGGAAAGAATACAAGAAGTTTAAGGGAGATGTGCGCTCGCAGGTGCCTAAGCCTAAGACGCCACCAACATATACAGCTCCGAAACAGCCAGAGAAACCGGTTACCGTGAAGCCAAAGATGCCGGTAAGCCCAATCCTGATTCCGGAAACTCCTGCAGAACCGGAGACTCCGAAGAAGCCAGATCCAAAGGCTCCTACCCTCCGACCAAAAATAGAGCCGGTGAAGAAGCCGAAACTGCCAGAGGTAAAGCCTGATATTCCAGACATCGAATACACCGGTTCGGGTATCGAACTGCCGCTGATGCCTGCCGTAGCAGCCGTGCCAGTCATGCCTGCCCTGCCAAACGTGCCTCGCGTCAACATTCCGGCAAGCAAGCAGACCATTGATGTCAACTTCTATGGTGCAACCCTGCAGATGCAAAAAGCAACCCGACTCGCTTCCATGAGCATCAGCTCTACAGACGATGTGGTGAACTACTGGAAGAATCTCAAGCAATCAGACCTCAAGGAAGTAACCCAGGCTTTCGCCACCGAATCACGCAAGATGGGACTCAGCGACTGGGGTTCTGCCATGCTCGTAGAGAAATACATCGATACCGCCATGCCAAACGCCAGCCAGAATGAGAAGATCATCGCTTCGCAGTATGTGCTTGCCAACTGCGGCTACAACGTACGCCTTGCCCTGTGCGGCAACCACGTGGTGATGCTCATCCCTTACGTGGAGCACGTATTCGAGAAATCTTATCTCAACATCGACGGCAAGCGCTACTACATCTATCCGAACGTAGAGGATGAAGGATCCTTCCGTTCCTGCGAACTGCCTAAGGGCGCAGAGCTGGGTAAGGACATGGGACTGAGATTCTCCGGCAAGACCGTGATTGGCGATGAAGCCAAGCCGTTCAGATACGAAGCTGCGGGCATCACCCTGCAGGGCGAAGTACCAACCGGCGTCATGCCGCTGCTCGATGAATATCCTATCATAGATATTCCTACCGTAGCCGCATCTGTAGTAGATAAGAGTCTGCGCGACGATGTGGTGAAGCAGATCAGAGCACAGGTACAGGATCTCGGCGAACAGGAAGCAGCCAACCGCATCCTGCGATTCATACAGATGGGATTCCCATACGCTACCGATGATGAGCAGTTCCATCGCGAGAAGTATTTCTACTTCGAGGAAAGTCTCTACTATCCTAAGAACGACTGCGAAGACCGCGCCATCTTCTATGCCTATCTGGTACACGAGATACTCGGACTCGATGTACATCTCATCCAGTTCCCAGGACACGAATGTACAGCCGTAGCCTTCCATGAGCCGGTAGAGAACGGAACCTCATACGAGTACAAGGGCAAGAAGTTCTACATCTGCGACCCTACCTACATCGGAGCCAAGATCGGTAAGTGCATGCCTAGCTATGCCAAGGAATCACCACAGATAGAAGTATGGTATTGATACATATATAATAAGGTATAGACACCTGATATAAGCAATAAACACAAATGGCCGCATCTCACGCGAGATGCGGCTATCTGCATAATTGAAGCGTAACTCTATCATATTCTATTCATATTCAATGATATTCTCAAACTGATTCCATACAGAATTGCGATAAGCATCGAAGCTGCCTTTGGGAACATACAGGATGACACGCTTGAAATCAGATTCACTGAAGACATCCTGAATCCTGGTCTTCCAGATGGCATTGCCGATGACTGGCGGCAAGGCGCTTCGGAAACAGATGCTGTGCAGATTCGGACTGTTCTCCACCATCTGCTTCATCACATGGAACTTGGTATCCGGGAACACCAGTTTCCTCAGATCGGGCTGATCGGCAAACGCCTTCTTTTCTATTTCATCTATCTTATAGGTCATTCCCTGGAAGTTCACCGTTTTAGGTACCTCGATGCAGGAATCCTTGGAATTGGCAGCCCTGACCGATACGACACCACCACCCCACGACTTATAAGCCAAGTTTCCTATCTTAAACTCTGCCACCACATCGTATCCACGAGGAGGCTCGTTCACCTTATTATATATAACCACCCCCGTAGTACATGCAGCCAATATTCCCGAAGAAATCCAGAAGGCAAGCAGGTTGCGATGCAGAGAATGAATATGCTGGCGCATGGCGGTCATGTTGGGATATCGCTCCGCCAACGGACGGAGGCAACGCTTCAATCCCAGGCGATAAGAGAAATTCAGCCTCATCTTGTCCAGGATAACGCCCACGCTGTAGATATCATTGCGCACATCGGTAGGTCCGCCCTTCTGCTGTTCGGGAGAAACATATCCATCTGTTCCCGCCGGTTCCTTCAGTACGGCATAGCTGTCGGCATCAGCCAATCCGAAATCTATCAGCTTCAGCACACTCCCATTGCGGGTAACCATCATGTTGGAAGGTTTCAGGTCACGATGCACCACCTGCATGTCGTGTACAAACTCAAGTACCACGAGCAGCTGGTTGGCGATATGCACCCTTTCCGCCTTGGAATGATGTTGCTGGAGCCACTCTTCCAGAGTCACTCCATCTATCCATTCCATCACGAGGCATTTGCCATATCCATCCACTTCTTCGATACCCATTACCTCGGCAACTCCGGGATGCTGGACATGCTTCATGATATCGAATTCCTTCTGAAGCAAGCTCTGATACACCTCGCTATTGCGCACAGCGGGAGCGAGCGCCTTCAAGATCCACCACCTGCCATCACGCTTGGCACGGATGAGGATATTAAAGCCACTAACCGAGATTTCTGTCATGCTGCTAAACTGCGCAGAAGTCGTTTCTGAGGGAGGGAAATAAAAACCCGATACTTGCTCCATGCATGCAAAGATACAACATTTTATAGAAACCCACACTATTTTTTCAAATTTTATCTCCTTTTTGAACAGAATCATGGTGATAAATCATCAAAAAGTCGTATCTTTGCAGCCGAAATTGCAATTTTATATATAATTCATGAAGATTCTAGTAACGGGTGCGTCGGGCTTTATCGGCAGTTACATCGTAGAAGAAGCCTTGCGACAAGGCATGGAAACCTGGGCGGCAGTACGCCCTACCAGTTCCAGAAAATACCTGCAAGACGAGCGCATTCATTTCATCAACCTCAATCTTTCTTCAGAGGAAGAGTTAGAGAAGGAACTCGCTCCGCACGAGTTCGACTATATTGTGCATGCAGCTGGCGCTACCAAGTGTCTGCATGCAGAGGATTTCTATAAGGTGAACACCGAGGGCACCAAGCATCTGGTAAATGCCATCCTGCATCTGGGAATGCCTATCAAGCGATTTGTCTTCGTCAGCTCGCTCAGCATCTTCGGAGCCATCCGCGAGGAGCAGCCTTATCAGGAAATCTGCGAGAACGATGTGCCTAAGCCTAATACGGCATACGGCAAGAGCAAGCTTGCCGCAGAGCGCTATCTCGACAGCATCGGCAACAATTTCCCTTATATCATCCTACGCCCTACCGGCGTATATGGTCCAAGAGAAAAAGACTATTTCCTCATGGCGCAGAGCATCAGGCAGCACGTGGATTTTGCTGTAGGATTCAAGCGTCAGGACATCACCTTCGTGTATGTTCAGGATGTGGTGCAGGCAGTTTTCCTTGCCCTAGACCATGGTATGAACGGCAGGAAATACTTCCTCAGCGATGGCGAAGTTTACCAGTCGGAAGCTTTCAGCGACCTGATTCATAAGGAATTGGGCAATCCATGGATGTTGCGCATCAAGGCTCCTATTTGGGTGCTCCGCATCGTAACCTTCTTTGGCGAGTATCTCGGCAGAATGACCGGTAGGATGTCGGCACTGAACAATGACAAGTATAACATCCTGAAACAGCGCAACTGGCGTTGTGACATCGAACCTGCCATGGACGAGCTGGGCTATCATCCCCACTACCCTCTGTCAAGAGGTGTAAAGCTTGCCATCAAGTGGTACAAGGATAACGGATGGCTGTAAAAGCATATCATAAAGTTCAATGTTCAAATCTCAAAGTTCAAAGTAACACCGTGATAAAAGATTATTTTAAGATAGAAAAGAACCCCAAGAAGGGACTCCTGCCACTGGAATGGGTGATGCTGGGCTATATGGCGATAACAGTCTTCACCATGCTCTTTACCTTTACCAAGGTGGTGAATCCGGAGTCGATGCTTTGGGGCAGATTGAGAATTCTGGTCATGACCATCGCCCTTTGGGGCGTATATCGCATGATTCCATGCAGGATAACGAAGATGGTACGCATCCTAGCGCAGATTGCCCTGCTTGCCTGGTGGTATCCAGATACTTACGAGATCAACCGCATGTTTCCCAACCTCGACCATATCTTTGCGGGATGGGAACAGGATCTCTTTGGATGCCAGCCCGCCCTGCTCTTTGCCAAGGCAATGCCATGGGCGGTGGTGAGCGAACTGATGTCGATGGGATACTTCATGTATTATCCGATGATAGCAGCGGTAGTACTCTACTATTTCTTCTGCAGATACTATGAGGCAGAACGGGTTAGCTTTGTACTGCTTGCCAGCTTCTTCATCTACTATCTCATCTACATCTACGTGCCGGTGGTAGGACCGACGTTCTACTTCGACGCCGTAGGAGTACAGGATATTGCCAAGGGCATTTTCCCGGCAATGGGCGATTACTTCAGCACCCATACCAACTGTCTGCCAACCCCAGGCTATACCGACGGAATCTTCTACCAGCTCGTAGAGGATGCCAAGGAAGCCGGAGAGCGACCTACCGCCGCCTTCCCGAGTTCGCACGTGGGCGTAAGCACCATCTGCATGCTCCTTGCATGGCACAGCAGAAACCGCAAGCTGCTCTTCACCATGCTGCCATTCTACATCTTCCTGTGTATGGCAACCGTGTATATCCAGGCGCATTATCTCATCGATGCCATCGCCGGATGGATCTCTGCCGTAGTCATCTACTTCATACTGATGGCAGTTTCAAAGAATATGAAATGATGCGGCATGGAAGATACAGGAAAGAAATCATATTTAATACATCAAACATAAATTAGAATTCATCTAGAACAATGAAGAAACTATTTATTGAAACTTATGGCTGCCAGATGAACGTGGCAGACAGTGAGGTAGTTGCCTCTGTGATGC
>ERZ1035014.665-NODE-665-length-14328-cov-5.490226_pt1 | contig 14328 bp, 10 predicted proteins | sample MGYA00520620_ERZ1035014 | MGnify/ENA primary metagenome ERZ1035014 (study PRJEB33766, sample SAMN09781744) | gut metagenome | biome: gut microbiome | host: Homo sapiens | place: Madagascar | study: EMG produced TPA metagenomics assembly of the PRJNA485056 data set...
TTTAAAGCGTGGTGGAATTTACCCCTGCACTGGAATTTACTTTTTCAAGTCAGTTATTTTCATTATCTCATAAATAAAACCATCAGCCACCTTACCGCAAATGCTGCAACCCAGGCGATCATACACTGCCAGATCACCATGCCAACTGCCCATTTTCGTCCAAGTTCCCGGCGAATGGAAGCAATTGCTGCAATACACGGCGTGTACAACAGACTGAACACCAGAAGTGAAGCTGCCGCTACCGGTGTCAATGCATCCTTTACTGCTCCTCCAAATAAAATTTCCAGAGTTGAGATCACGCTCTCCTTTGCCATAACGCCGCTGATCAATGAAGTACAGATCCTCCAGTCTCCCAGTCCAAGCGGTGCAAAAATTGGAACCAGGCAGTTTGAAATCATCGCAAGAATACTGTCTTTAGAATCTGCCACCAGATTAAAATGCAAATCAAATTTCTGTAAGAACCAGATACAGATCGTTGCTACAAAAATAACGGTAAATGCTTTCTGCAGGAAATCTTTTGCTTTCTCCCACAAAAGCTGCATAACATTTTTCAGCCCCGGCAGACGATAATTTGGCAGCTCCATGACAAACGGAACCGCATCTCCACGGAACAGTGTTTTCCGATACAACAACGCAACCAGGATTCCAATCACAATTCCGGTCAGATACAAAGCACACATCACGAGTGCTCCATACTCCGGGAAAAATGCGCTGGTAAAAAATGCATAAATCGGCAGTTTTGCCGAACAGCTCATAAACGGAGTCAGCAAAATCGTCATCTTCCGGTCTCTCTCACTCGGCAGCGTGCGGGTCGACATCACCGCCGGAACTGTACATCCAAATCCGATGAGCATCGGTACAATGCTTCGTCCGGAAAGTCCGATTTTTCGCAGAAGTTTATCCATAAAAAATGCAACTCGCGCAATGTAACCACTGTCTTCCATCAATGACAGAAAGAAAAATAATGTTACGATAATTGGCAGGAAACTCAGTACACTTCCGACTCCGGCAAAAATACCGTCAATGATCAGTCCGTGAAGCACTTCATTGACTCCCGCTGCCGTCAGCGCACGGTCTGTCACATTAGACAGTGCGTCAATCCCCATGGCAAGCAGGTTCTGTAAAAAAGCGCCAATCACATGGAAGGTAAGGAAAAATACCAGCAGCATAATTCCGATAAAACATGGAATTGCTGTATATTTTCCGGTCAGAATCCGATCAATTTTCTCACTGCGGATGCGCTCCCGGCTTGCCTTCGGCTTTACTACCGTTTTCTCGCACACCTTTTCGATGAAATTAAAACGCATATCCGCAATCGCCGCACTGCGATCGAGCCCACGCTCTTTTTCCATCTGTACAATCAGATGTTCCATTGCTTCGTGCTCATTCTCGTCCAGTTCCAGTTTCTGCAGAATCAGATGATCCCCTTCAATGATCTTAGAAGCTGCAAAACGCAGAGGAATTCCCGCATGCTCTGCGTGATCCTCGATCAGATGGCTGACTGCATGAATACAGCGGTGCACGGCTCCACCAAACTCATTTTCACTACAGAAATCCTGTCGTCCTGGCCGCTCCTGATATTTTGCGATATGCAGTGCATGCCTTACCAGTTCATCCACTCCCTCATTTTTTGCAGCAGAAATCGGGACCACTGGCACACCCAGCATCGCTTCCATCCCGTTTACATCCACCGATCCTGAATTTCCGGTCATCTCATCCATCATATTGAGTGCCACAACCATCGGGATATCCATTTCCAGCAGCTGCATCGTCAAATACAGATTCCGCTCGATATTGGTTGCATCAATAATATTGATGATCGCCTTTGGTTTATCCTCCAGCACAAAATTTCTTGAAACAATCTCCTCACTGCTGTAAGGGGACATCGAATAGATTCCCGGCAGATCTGTCACCAAAGTGTCTGGGTGTCCTTTGATCGGTCCATCCTTGCGGTCAACCGTAACCCCCGGAAAGTTTCCGATATGCTGGTTTGAACCGGTCAGCTGGTTAAACAGCGTCGTCTTTCCACAATTCTGATTTCCCACCAGCGCATATGTAAGCCTCGTCTTTTCCGGCAAAGGGTTTCCATCCCCTTTTACATGATACTTTCCTTCTTCGCCCAGTCCCGGATGAACCGACTGATTAATGTTTCTGGCTCCTTCATGCTTTCTGGTACGGGAAGAAATCTGCTCAATTGTAATCTGATCTGCATCTGCCAGCCGAAGAGTCAGCTCATACCCATGGATCTGCAGTTCCATCGGGTCGCCCATTGGAGCAAACTTAATCACCGTCACTTCCGCTCCCGGAATCACTCCCATATCCAGGAAATGCTGCCGAAGCGCACCCTCGCCGCCTACGGTTTTAATGACTGCACTTTTCCCGATTTCCAATTCTTTTAATGTCATATTGTCTTATCCTTTGCATTCTTTCTTTTGTGTTATTGATAATTTTTCTTAATTATACACGTAAATTACTAAAAGAGAAAGTTTTTCAATAAGAAAATATGGAAAAGAACAAGTCTATAAAGTTAGTTTTTTGTACATGGAAATTGTTTCTTCATTCGTCTCCCCGTAAATAAAATAATAGTCGATCTGATCCTCGCCCAGTGTACTGATGTAAGGCCCATAGGTTTTGATATTACAGAGCAAAACGGTTTCTTTAGCCGCTATCCCAAGCCCATACCCCTTCCTGGATAAAACAAGAGGCATCCGCATAGGCTTTCCTCCAAAAGAAATATACTTTGCCTTTGCACGCAGCACGAGCAGATCCGTAGAAAGAATTCCCTTTGCATTAATCTTTTCCGAAGAATCCCATTCAAAAAATTCCCAGGTCTGCTGATCCATAATCAGGCGCGGTTCCACGGAGCGTTCCTTTAACAGTACCGTCCCATCTGCTGTTTCAAATTGTATGGCACCTGTTTTTTTATCAATCACAGCACTGACTTTTTCCGTGGAAACTTTTAATGCCGTCTTTGACTCTCTGACACTCCACGAAAAAACATCCGTTGCCTCCGGTTTCCAGTAGGTATCCTTGATTTCTGTCGTCACACCTTTGACGAAACTTACCCTTATCACCTCGGGTGTCATCGGTGTCAGCCGAAGAATTCCTGCCATACTTGCAATGTCTATATGCTTTTTCGTTTTTTTGGCCCATTTCACCGTATAATTCATGCGGGAATGTCCACGTACCGGTAGCAACCGGTTATCCGGCAGATCCCCAAATGCATAAGGAGACGGATTGATCTGCGCAATCTCCGGGGCCTTCGACACCTTTGAAACCGGATGGATGTCAGATTTCTCTTTCTCGGGTACAGACTTCTCTGAACCCGGATGGATGACAGGTTTCTCTGTCTTGGGTACTGACTTCTCTGAAGCCGGATGGATGTCAGGTTCCTCTTCCTTCGGTGCAGACACCTCGATCCGTTCCGGACCGATATAACTTCGCGCATTGCGTTCCTTATCTGCCTCCGTCCGTCGCTGCTGCTCTATTTCTTTTTGCGTAAAGGTTTTCTTTTCATATTCCTTTGCCTTGGTCAGTGTTTCTGCTGCAAACACTTTCTGCTTTTTCTCTTTTGAAACCGGATCTGTCAGAATTCTGCTCAGATTTCCGTGATACAACACCACAAGCTCATGCAGCGCGCGGGTTGCCGCAACATACAAAAGTTTCACATGTCCGTTATCTGCCGGATATTTTTTCTGCGTCGGATCATACAAAAGAACCGCATCAAACTCCAGTCCTTTCGTGTAGGCAACCGAAAGCACCATAACACCGTCTCCAAATTCCGTAGTTCCCGGGTTACAGTCCACAATCTCCATATAAGATTTCAACTGTTCCGCCAGCTCTGCTGCCTCTTTTTCCTCACGACAGATCACCGCAATCGTTTCATATCCATCTTGCTGCCACTTCTGGATCGTGTGTACCGTCTCTTCTAAAAGCACTGTTGCATCCGGCTGTTTCTCCACCCGCACGGCTGCTCCATGCCGGATAATCGGTTCCACCGGATACACAGCAAAATCTCCATGCCGCAAAATATCATTTGCAAATTCGGAAATTTCCACCGTATTCCGGTAACTTTTCCGCAACAGCCCAAACGCATCATACGTGCCGGTCAGCACCAGTTTCCGCAATTCCTCCCAGTCATTTAGCCCATACCGGAAATGTATGTTCTGGGAGGTATCCCCCATAATCGTGTATGTGCATCCCCGCAGACAATAGTGCAGACAGCAATATGCCATCATTCCAAAATCCTGTGCCTCATCGATGACCACATGACTGGTCTCCCGCACCGGATCAGTTTCCTTGATCCGCTTGTAAATATAGGCAAGCGCTGCAAGATCGTATACATCAAAAGAAGTTTCTGGTATATCTACTTCTTTCCCGGCAACTGCCTGCACCTGTAAGAATTCCCGGTAAAAATCGTAAATAGATGTCTTCCATTTTCCATCTCCAAAAAAAGAAGCATATTTCTTATCCAGTGCCTTTTTTACTTTTGCCGGATAGGATATTTGTTTTCCCAGAACTTCGTTTTCGTATTTGGAATATAAAACCTCGTTGAGCATAAGAATTTTGCTCTGCATGGAAAGATCCGGATGTTCCCGCAGATAAGTATTGATCAGCACATGCCCGACCAGAAGTGTCTTTGTGTTTTCCAGATAAACTTCCTCGTGTGAAATTTCCCTCTGTTCATAAGCTGCACAATATAATTCCAGATCATGAAACCACTCACGTTTTCCTTTCTGCGCATTCTTTTCATCATCTTTTTCCAGGAGGTGAAAACAATATTTCCGTTCATCCCAGTCCTCATACAACAGACGGATGAACAGCTGTTCCATCGTCATCTGCCGGATGCCATACACATCCAGTTCCGGCAATACCCCCGTAATGTAATTCAAGAGTATCCGGTTGCTCCCTATAATATAGAAATCTTCCGGCCGGAAATCATCGCTGTAATTGTATAAAATATAGGAAATACGGTGCATGGCGACGGTTGTCTTTCCCGAACCGGCTACACCCTGTACAATGATATTGGTCTTTGGCGAACGCCGGATAATCAGATTCTGTTCTTTCTGAATCGTTGCAATGATCTCACCGAGCACCGCCTTCTTGTTTTTCGCCAGATACTTTGTCAGAAGTTCATCATTTGCCACCACATCGGAATCAAAAAAATCTTTCAGATGATCATTTTCAATCTCATACGTGCGTTTCCTTTTCAGGTCAATCGTAAAGGTTCCCTCCGAACTGACGGTATACTGACATGGTCCCAGACCACTCTCATAATATACCGATGCAATCGGTGCTCTCCAGTCCAATACGACCGGTTCCGAGTTATTTTTTGCAATTCCCACTCTTCCGATATAGTAAGACTCGTCCCCTTTTACATTCGGATCTTTGAAATCAATTCGTCCAAAATACGGTTTCCTGCGCGCTTTCTCATAACGCACCAGATCATACTCATTTTCCTTCAGACGCGCGGTTGCATTATTCCACAACGCCAGGCCTTCCTTATCCTGTGCCTCATACACGTCCAGCAGGTCTTCCAGATCCTCATTCACTTTCCGTATATCTGCTCTGGCGCGTTCAAGATTTTGCTGTGCAATCCCGATAATCTCCTGCAGTTTTTGTTCTTCGGCCTCCCGCGTCAGTCCCGGAAGCATGTTTTTCTGTTCCAAATGTATTACCCTCCTGTAATTTACAGAATGTTTGAAAGACACAGGGTTCGCAACCGGCGTGTCAGGGAAAACGTGCCTGCATCTTTTTTCTGTGCTCCCATAAGGATCGTGATATCCTGTTCCGGCAGATTTGCAAAATATGCGCCCAGCCAGCCATCCCAGCCATATTCTCCCTTTACACAGATTCCCTGCTGCAATTCAGGTGCCACACATCTCCGCATAAAATTTGCATAGGTATACCCTTCCAGTCCGATCCACTGCTGCATTGCCTGCTGCTGGTTTGCCGACATACTGCCAGCTTGTCCCAGGTGCAAATACCAGTGGACATGCCGCAATTTTTTCTGCCATTTCCTGTGTGCTCACCGGATGATCACTTTCCAGACGCGCACATGCTTCCTCAAACACTTTTGTGACTGCACGTCCACCCATGGTCTGTTCCTCCGGATATACCAGCCCGGAAGTCATCGCCAAAAGATCATGCATCAGTATCGGCCTCTCCGGTGTATACAATTTTCCGTCTCTCTCCACTTTCTGGCGTGCAAATGCCGGAAGGATATCCGCTACCGGCTCGTACAGATCAAGCATTCCTCTTTCCATCAGAATCATTGCCGCCACTGCTGTAATCGGTTTTGTCATGGAATATAACCGGAAAATAGTATTCCGTTCGATTGGTTTTTCCGCTTCCCGGTCCGCCATTCCAGCCTGTGCATAGACCAGTTCTTCATTTCCTTTTGTTATGAGAAGATTAGCACCCATGACTTCGCCGGAGGCGATAGATTGTATTATCAGATCCGTAGCCTGTTGCGTTAATTTTTTTAACATTTTTTCTCCCTGTTTCATCCCGTTTTTCACTATTTATAAAATTTTACTCTTAATTCGTAGAATGTGCAATTAAAGTATTCGAATTTTAGCCCATATTTTCACGAAGAAAGCACGTCTATCCTACGATCAATACTAGACAAAAGTTGAAATATCTATACGTGCCCCATGAATGGGGAGACACATATGTACCACTTACATACTTTTTCTTGTACTTATTTCTATTCACACCCCCGCGAAGGGGGCGACATGAAAACCTGAAAAATGCATTAAAGGATTATCAATTTCTATTCACGCCCCCGCGAAGGGGGCGACAAGCGACAGCAGCTGTTTGGTGATCTGCAGCAGATATTTCTATTCACGCCCCCGCGAAGGGGGCGACTATGTGGTTTGGCAGATATGCAACGTCAGCACTTGTATTTCTATTCACGCCCCCGCGAAGGGGGCGACGGGAATTTCCGGACAATGCTTTCCGGTTATTTACTATTTCTATTCACGCCCCCGCGAAGGGGGCGACCACAACACTACAGCAGGAGAAAATCCAAAACATTCAATTTCTATTCACGCCCCCGCGAAGGGGGCGACACTACTACGATATCCGTACATTCGGTGCTGTTATATTTCTATTCACGCCCCCGCGAAGGGGGCGATGAAGGTTGCCAACAGACATTCGAGATTGATTTATATATTTCTATTCACGCCCCCGCGAAGGGGGCGACTATCACGGCATACGTGCCTATGAAACGCGGATATGTATTTCTATTCACGCCCCCGCGAAGGGGGCGACAAAATACCGGATGGAGTGTTACGTCAAATTCGTATTTCTATTCACGCCCCCGCGAAGGGGGCGACATGTCAGACCATTGGATAAGGACGGACACCAAATTATTTCTATTCACGCCCCCGCGAAGGGGGCGACAGCACACTTTTATAATTTTTATTTCCATATGCGTTCAACTTTTGTCTATCATGCACAATGCAATAAGTTTACTATTTATATTTCGAACATAAAATATTCCTATATTGTCAGAAACTACTGCGCCGTTCCTCCGCATTTTCATGTACGGCAAACATACGCGCAACTATTTATAACAACAAAGGTTCTCCCACTTCAATGCTTTTTTTCTTTCCAAAAGTATCAATCTTATTTTTATAAGAATTCCCTAATCGATAAAATCTAATAGAATCTAACTCGGAATTAATTGCTTTTTTCAATTCATATTTTAATACTGTAAGCTGAGCTGCATCTACAAGTACTTCAAAAACCGAATTTTGTACTCTATTTCCATAACGCTCACATAATTTTGCAACTGTTCTTAACCTTTTTTCACCACTTACACTTGTTGTATTTACATCATATGTAATAACCACCAACATTATTTTTCACCTCCATAAATACGGTGGGTACTCATCCAAATCTCCTCGAAGAACTCTCGCAAACAACATTGCTTGCGCATATGGAATAAGCCCAATTTCTATATTTTCACTTAAAAATGGATGCTTAATAGACTCCTCTTTTCTTTTTTGCCATGCAGTTAAAACCTTTCTTCTCCCACGATCATTTAAATAAACTGCCTCAGCGTCTGTTTCAGAATCAGTTTTCTTTAACTGCTTTTTATGAAAAAGTGCCACAACAAATCGATCACACAATGGTGCCCTTAATTCTTCCATCATATCAAGAGCAAACGATGGACGACCAGGTCTCAATGTATGTAAATATCCTGCTGCTGGATCTAGTCCTACGGTTTCCAAAGCTGACTGCATCTCTCTCGTAAGTAATGTATATACAAATGATAACATTGCATTGACCTCATTCTTAGGTGGTCTCCTACTTCGTATATCAAATACAAAATCATCTGAATCCAATATCGTATCAAATTGTGAAAAATAAATAGTTGCTGCTGCACCTTCTATTCCTCTCATAGAATCAATACTATCCACAGTATCAAGTTTTTGTGCTAGATCACTTAATTTCTGTGCTGCCACATATAAATCTTGTTTGAATAAATCTTTTTTTTGATTACGTGCACTCCTCATAAGAACGGATTTTCCATTACATATTTTTGCATATAAAATATTTTTAACTGTTTGAACCGCAAATGTTTCATCACTAAGACTTTCATACTGCTTTTTTCGTAATAAAACGTTACCACTGACTGGTCCACAAACTCTTCCATAAAATCGACCATGTTCTGATAAAAACACGATTGAAATTCCTTTTTCTGCACAAAATCCTATTAATGGGGTAGAAACTATATTTTTTCCAAAGCATACTATAGAATCTATCGTATGTGCTGGTATAGATGCTTTTTCTTCCCCGTTAATTTCCACTACAATGGTTTGATTTCTCATATGCAGATAACTTTCAGATGTCAAAATATAAAGCGTGTTTAAAAACTTTTTCATAAAATTTTCTGTCCTTTTGCCTCTTTTTTCATATCTTCACAATACATACGTGCAGATCTTTGCACTTTTGGCATACAATATTCTTTCATAGAACATTTCACACATTTAGAGCTATATTCTGCTTTGGGTATTAAAAATTTGTTTCTTATTTTTCTCAACTCTATTGCCATTTTTTGAACTTCATTTCTTAAAGACTTATCCAATTCCACTTCCTTTCTTTTGTGCGACGAAATAAAAAACAATTCTCCTTTAAAAATACGTGTCTGATACATTTCTTCCAAACACATTGCCTGTGCGCAAAGTTGAATCTTATACTCCATTTCATCTCTTACCGTTCCATGTTTGTATTCAATTGGCAAAAGGCTAACCGGAAATTCTACTGCAGGAATTTTACATCCATTTTTATTAATTGTAGCCTCTATACAATCACATTTTCCCACAATACCTAAAATTTCAGATACCACTTCATATTCATACAATTTCACCAAATTTCCGCGTTTTTCAATTCTTTTTGTATGAACTCTCTCATGCTCTGTGCGTCCTTTTGCAGTCTCTACATTCTCAATCCAAACCCTCTCATTAAGTAAAAGTGCTGCTCTTCTAGAACAATAATTTACTTGAGCCAGCCAACTTAAAGGTAAATATTCTCTGTCATTCATTTTTTAACCATTCCTCTGTTTTTGGTAAACTTCCCCATACAATATCACTAAATGCATCTTCCTTGAATCCTACTTCCACACCTGTTGGAATATGTTTCAAATCAATTCGTGCATCATAGTCTTTGTATTTTCTTGGATAAACAACATCCTCTCTTTTTTTCACATTTACCAATTCAAATAATTTATGTGCTGGAGCACATCCTAGCTTTGCCTGACGCATTCTTTGTTTTTCATCTGAATCTGTTCCCACATGCTTAAATATGATAAGTGGAGATACTACCTCCATTTCCCCCTTGCTTGATGACCGATTATGTTCATACATATTCATAATTGCTTCAAATAATAATTGTAAATCTTCATCATCAAATCCTGTTTCCGCAGCTAAATTTGCACTGATAAACCCTCTTATTTCATATAATCCAAATGGGATTAATTGTTTTCTTCCGATTGTCTGTAGCTCATCAGCTGATTTTTCAGTTTCCATCTTCACGTAATCTTCCAATTTCAATTCTTTCCCTTTTACACTATCTGTTACAGCCATACGTGTAATCGATAGATCAAGAGGCAATATTGGATCCATGCTTCTTCCAAAAGTAATCTGTACAGGTCCCCTTACCTGTCCCGCATTTGGTCCTGTCGACATAACAGCCCCAAAAGTACGCACATCATAAAATAATTCACAGGCTTTCTTTCTTCCTGCATAAACAGCTTCTTTTGTTTTAGCACAATCATCCACCCCGGACTCCCTTTTTGCTCGTGCAATCTGTCTATTCATATTTGTAGACTGTTGCACTATAATTTCCATACCAGGTTCCCCTTCTCTTGCCATGGAGACATAATTTCGAATCAATCGTTTTGTCGATACATCCGAAATATACCCCTGCATCGTCTGTGGATCCATACGTGGCGTATTGCCCATATCTGGATCACCATTTGGATTTGAGTCTGTACATGCTACATAATACATAAATTCATAACGATTTTTAATTGCCATTTTATTCTCTCCTTTATTCTTTCATTCTACTTTGTTACTTTTCATTCGCTCATTTCTCCTGTGTTGCAATTCTGCACACATCTGTCGATATCCCAGAGCAAAATAAGCCTGTCCTTCTAAAGTAAGCGTTACCGGTATCACATCTCCAATCGCAACATAAATTTCATTCAACTGTATTTTCAATTCATTTTTAAGCCATTCACTTTTTATTTTTTGAAAATGATATTCTGATAGTTCATTAAGTTTCGCAAGTACAAGTGCCGGTGTACGACTCCCACTTGCGTAAAATCGCTGTACAATATTAGCATTTACCCCTGCCATTGCATAATTTTGAATTGTTGCATGCATTGCCATTGCTGCTCCACAATGATATGCTACACTTTTATGTTTTGGATTGTAATATGACATAATTTTGCTCTCCTTATCCTTCCGAAGTAACCAAACCTTTAACCATTGACATGCAATTGCATCCGGAATTTTTTGTCTTTCATTTTCTCCACTTATTTCCAACATTTGTGACCTTATATATGCTAGACTTCTAACTGCTATAACATCCGGCAACGGAGTTCCATGAATAATAGCCGTTATTATGTTTTGTGTCACTCCTGACAATTCTTTCTTTACTCGTTCAAATATATTTTTTTCAGACCTCTGTTTGCTCAATAATCTTAATAAACGAGCATTCAATTTATACGGTTTTACATTTTGATTTCCTGTTATATCTAATAATTCCAACTGTTGTTCCCATAAAAATATGTTTTTTTGTAATAGTTCATAAGAGCCCTGTTCATAGTATCTTACCATGACCCGTCCATTTACCCCCGACAACAATAGTATCGTATAATAATTTTTCAACTCCACTGTTTTTTTCCCAGAAACAATGCTTGTAACCAAATCATCTGCCTGTTTTTTTGCATTCTGTTCCGTTTCTTTTGTATTTGTAAAAATATCATCAAATTTTGTATCTGTCCCCTCCTCCAAAAAATCGTTTCCAAGGAAATCATCGCTTTCAAATGGATCCTTATCTTTTTCCAATGGTTTCTCATACCAATGAACAAATTTCATATTTGCAAGTATCGGTGCATCTATTAACAAGCGGTCTAGTGCCATTTTTACCGCAAAAATAGCCTCTTCTGCTACAGGTGCATTTGTGCTTTTCTTCATTCCATACGATTGATAAGCTGGTTTATCAAAGCAAATCAAAGCATCTCCTCTTGCATGTCCTCCTACTACAGCTAGTCCAGTAATTGGAGGTACAGTTTCCATGGGTACTATTTTTTCTCCTGTAATAAGACAACGTGCTTTTTCTTTTCCTTCTGTCTTTTGAAAACGAACCCTATAGTCTTCCCACCATTTTTTTACCTCTGATAATTCAACAATTCTTCTCCCTCCAACCATAAAAGAAACTCTATCAGCGTCTTTTATTTTATATCGTTCCATCTCCTCGATTATATTTTTAGTTTCTGATTTCTGATAGTTGAGATCCTCACATATACCAAACTCAGGAATCGTTGTACTCCCCTCTTTCAATACTTGATAAAAAAATTGCTTTTTTATATTGTCTGCATTTCCCATCACAATCTGTTTTTTTTCAACAAGAATATTACATTTATCTTTTCCATTAGCTAAACTTCCAATATCAGGACATAACACAGGTTCATCATTTCCCATTACAATACCGATAAATTTTCCATTCTTGTCTAATGATATATATGCCTTAATAGTTTTATATGCAAAACCTGGTGGAAGAACTAATTCATGTTTTATCGCATAATCATAAAGTGCTCTTAACATTCATTGCCTCCCTTCAAGACTTCTGGACTATCAAATGATGGAACCTCTATTACACCATGATTTACAACCGCATGATATAACGATACCTGCGGTTTTGTTTTTTTTCTTATTTTATAATCATGTAAATCAAAAATATCATATGTCATCAGTCCCATATCCATATTGATATCTTCCGGTTTCCGACTTCCATCGCTCTCTTCAAAATAGGCCACAAATTCCCGCAGCCCCAAAGATGGTTGCAAAAAACATTTTCCATTTCGAATTCTACGAAATGCCTGTTCATAAAGTTGTTCTCGGGTTCCTTGAAATTCCAGTCTTGGACATATTGATGCTGCAATACGATATCTTACATCTTTCAATGCAATAGTCTGTCGTTGTGTTTGCTCATCCCTTGCACCAATCGGTTTATTACTGGTAGTAACTTTTACTTCATTTCTCTTAAAACTAATATACTGAATCGGTTTCAAAATTTCTATTCGATTTATTTGCCAATAAAATTCTACCGGTTTACTATATATTGAAGATAATATTCCTCTACATGCAGATGGTGTCGGAACCGCATATGTCAGGCGTTCTACTTTACTGTATGGTGGTGTAAAACACGCAAAATCTCCAACAACTACTTCCATAAATAAAATTCTTCTCCTTTCTTGTCAGGCGGCATTTTTGCCGCCTGACCTTTTCATATATAATGATCCTATTTCTATTCTCACCATTTAATGGTGTCAGGATGATTATTTATCCATCAATTTTTATATTAAAATTACAAAATATATTTGTCAATATTATTTTTCTTTTCTTTAACATCAAACCTTAAACCCTGATCTTTCAGGTACATGTTCTCATACTGCCTATGCAAAATAAATATATCAGACTTTGTTTGCTCTCTATTTTTCTTATCCCAATAATAAAGGGGTTCACAATATTGCTCAAGGTTTTTATCAAATGTATTTACTATAATTGGTGCTGCCATTTTTAATAGTTTTGCAGTAATTCCATTTTCTATGGCTTCTTTTCTAATTTTTTCGTATAATTCTCGTTGTTCTTCATATGGTACTATTACTTTATAGCCACAATTTTCAATCAAATGGTAGGTTTGACTAACACCTAAATAATTTTTTTGTTCCACATATTTTTTTAACTCTTTCCTTTCCTTTGTATATTGAGGAGAAAATAATTTCTCATAATACATAGAAATATACTTTGGATCATCAATATCGATTAGTTTTTCTGACAACATTTCTTTTACGATCATTGCAGCATTTTGGTAAAATTTATCTGGATATAAGTTTCCATTTTCGTCCGGTTCAAAAATTGTTATTCTACCTTCCCCTAATCCATTTCGATTACATCTACCTGCCGCCTGTATAATTGCTTCTAACGGTGCCAATGCACGATACATTACCGAGAAATCCAGATCAACTCCTGCTTCAATACACTGTGTTGAAACGACTCTACATGGCACGTTATTCTTTATATTTACCCTTATTTTTTTTATAACATTGCTTCGATGACTCGGACATAAATCCGTTGACAACAAAAAAATTTCTTCTTTTGTCTTACTTTTTAAAATATGATACAACTTTCTCGCATGCTTACGCAAATTTACAATTACACACACTTTCGTACATTTGATCATTTCATCAGCAATGTTTTCTAACGATGTTTTTTCATTTATTCTCCATTCGACATACGTTCTTTTCATTTTCTTATATATTTGCAAATAATCCGAAATAATTTCTGTCGGTTCCCATTCTATTCCTTTTAAAAAGCGAAAATTGGGTTGTGTTGCGGTAGAAAAGACCATTGTACAACCGTATCTGTCGCATAAATGTTTTACTGCTTTTAACGTTGAATCCACAATATCAGTTGGAAGACTTTGTGCTTCATCAAATATAATAATACTATCCACTAAATTATGTAATTTCCGACAATCTGTAGGTTTTTGCTTAAATAAAGATTCGAAAAATTTAACAGAAGTTGTAAT
>ERZ1035014.668-NODE-668-length-14262-cov-16.092701_pt1 | contig 14262 bp, 19 predicted proteins | sample MGYA00520620_ERZ1035014 | MGnify/ENA primary metagenome ERZ1035014 (study PRJEB33766, sample SAMN09781744) | gut metagenome | biome: gut microbiome | host: Homo sapiens | place: Madagascar | study: EMG produced TPA metagenomics assembly of the PRJNA485056 data...
TTTACTAGAAAAATCTTATGAGTTTTTATTGTGCACTTATATTGTAAATTCAAGAGGTAAAAAGTTGAGCAAAATGACCAACTTCTTGTTTTGTGTTCTTATTATTGCAAGACGCATTAACTCACGCCTTCGTTCTTGACTAATTCTTCAACAAGATACAAGATGAGGTTGACTAATAAGCTTAGGGCAACAGTCAAAATGATACCCCAAAGCAATTTAGGCAAACTCATTGTGCGGAGTCCGTCAAACAAAATACTACCTAGACCGCCTGCATTAATCGTTGAGGCAATTGTTGCGATAGCAATCATTGAACTTGCTGCCAAACGTAATCCTGCAAAGATAGAGGATTGCGCCAATGGTAACTGAATTTTTGCCAATATTTGCCATCTTGTCATTCCCATACCAGTCGCCGCTTCAACAATACTATCATCAACTTGCGTCAATCCTGCTAAAAATGTGCGAACTAACGTATACTGTGCATAGATTACCAAAACTATTATGGCTGTTCGCGTCCCCAAACCTGTCACGGGAATCAACAAGGTAAACAGCGCAAAACTCGGAATGGCGTACAATAGTGATAAGACGTAAACAGAAGCCTGCCTTATTTTAGGGTAAAACAGCAAAATCACCGTGATGACACTAGCAAATAGCAAAGCAAACAGTAAGGAAAAACTCGTCAATTCAATATGTTCAATGAGCACCGTGATTAACTTATCAGAAGATGTCTTAAAATAATCAATCATAGCTAGCCCTCCACAGTTTTTCTTGTTCCTGCGCAGTTGTTATCAATTTTTGGACAAATTCATTTCCTGGATTTTTGATAATATTTTCTGGTGTGTCAAACTGGCAAATGGTACCCTTATCCATGATAACCACACGTGTTCCCAGTTTAAATGCCTCATAAATATCGTGAGTGATAAAAACAAATGTCTTTTGATTTAATTTCTGATGAATCGCTTGCAATTCCTCTTGTAAATCGTTACGAGTAATGGCATCAATGGCACCAAATGGTTCATCAAATAACATGACATCAGGGTCAGCAGCTAAAGCACGCGCAACACCTATCCGCTGCTGTTGCCCACCAGATAATTCACTCGGATAACGTTCGCCGTAATCCGCCGCAGGCAATTGTACCAAATCTAAAAGTTCTCCTACACGATTTTCAATGCGTTCCTTATCCCAGCCCAATAACTTAGGAACAGTTGTAATATTTCCAGCAACCGTCATATGTGGAAATAAGCCGATTTGTTGGACAACGTAACCAATCTGACGACGAAGGCTAACGGAATCCATCTGCTCAATATCTTGCCCAGCAAAGAGAATCCTCCCTGACGTTGGTTCAATCAGCTTGTTAATCATTTTTAGCATGGTTGTCTTACCAGAACCTGATGTTCCCAAAATGGTGATAAATTCGCCATTTTCAATGGTTAAGTTAATATCATTAACAACCGTTTTATCACCATAAACTTTGCTTACATGCTCAAATTGAATCATTGTCTTTTCTGTCATAAATCTATCTTTCTAACCTTTTATGTTATCGTAGTATTCTTTTGCGACATCTGTATATTCTTGACCGTCAACATCCACTTTAGCATTAAGTTCCGTAACTGTTTCAGTATCAAGTTTTTCCGAAATATTATTTAAAATGGTTTTAATATCTGGATTGTCATCCAAAATATTATCTCGCACAACTGGCGCTAAATTATAAGGTGGCCAGAACTGTTTATCATCTTCCAATAATGTGAATTTATCCGTACTAACCAACTGACCTTCGGTTGTGTAAGCTGGCGTTACATCTGCCTCATCATTTTCAAGAACACTGTATTTCAAACTATTATCATACACCTTTGAAGATTGCCAGTTAAAGGTACCATAAGTCTTTTCTAGTCCTGGTAAACCATCTTCACGTTCATCAAATTCCCCTTGTGAAGCAAAGCGCAATTCACTAGCATGAGCTTGCAAATCAGAAATCGTCTTGATGTTGAGTGAATTGGCGACTTCCGTACGAATAACCAAACCTTGGCTATCATTTGCTGATGCGTAATCAAGCCAAGTCAGGTTAAATTGTTTCTCATACTCTTTTTTGACAGTCTTATAAACTTTCCCTGGGTCTGTTTCCATATCCTCACCCAAAACTGACAGCAAACCAGTTCCTGTATATTCTGGATATAAGTCAATCTCATCATTGACAATCGAATTATGGATCAAAGAACTTGAAATATTTGACACACGGTCAACGGTATAACCATTGTCCTCAAGCGCAAGCGCATAAATTTCAGCAATGACTAGATTTTCCGTAAAATCTTTCGACCCCACACGAATGGTGGTTGACGATTGCTGCGCTTCAGAAGATCGATTATTGCGCCACGCCCAAATTCCACCAACAATTGCCACCAAAGTGACTACCAGTAACGCTCCTGAAATCACCTTTTTATTTTTCATAATGTTCTACCCCTTTTATGCTTAAATCAAAAATAATCATACTAAGGAACGACAATATCGCAACCGAACCACCACCAATTAGCAGTAAATCATAACGATAAAGTCCTAATCCTGTAAAAATCAAAGTACCAAGTCCACCCGCTCCAATATAGGTCGCCAAGGTTGCGCTAGCAATAATTTCCACCAATGCCAATTTAATGCCATTTAAAATATGTGGCAGAGCTAACGGAAATTGGACTTTTGTTAATAATTGCGACCTTGTCATCCCAAGTCCCAAACCTGTTTCCAGCAATTTTTCTGAAACCGACGCAAACCCAACAATCGTATTTAATAAAATGGGTGGTATTCCCAAAATCACTAAAGCAATCAATGCAGGTAAGCGCCCCACTCCAATGAATGGAATCAGAATAAATAGTATTCCAAGACTTGGAATAACGCGTAACCCTTGCGTCAAAAGCGTTGACAATTGTCGTACAAACGGCTTTTCATAAGAAAAATAACCAAGTGGTAGAGCGATGATTAAAGCAATCAACAAAGCCTCAAAACTTAGGCTAATGTGTTGCCAAACGTATCCTAAATAAGTATTTCCATTGTCTGCAAAATATGCAGCTATATCATTTAACATATTCCTTTACCTGATGACTTTCTAAAAGTTCTGTTAACCTATCAGTGAACATCCCTGTCGCTGACAATAAAACTTCCTGTTCTTCCAAAGTCAAAGCGCTCATTGCTTCCGCTTCAAAATCTGCTAACGGCTCCAATAATTCAGCGGCAAACTGCTGACCTGTTTCAGTTAAACGAATCAACTTCTTGCGCCTGTCAATTCGGGAAGGCTCCGAATATAATATTCCTTTTTTCGTATAAGTTTTAACAATTGCTTGAATTACTTGTTTCGTTGAAAATGTTCGTTTTGCAAGGCTCTCCTGTGTCATCCCATGTGGATTATGATAAATCCACATAAAAACTAATAACGATTTACTATTTAGCCCATGCTTTTTAGCGTAGCTTTCATAGAGGGAAAATTGCTCATCACGCAAACGAGCGTATTTCTAGCATTACTTATCACTAAAATTTTCCTCCTTATTTAAAACAATGACCTTGCCAAATGCCGCAACACTATCAAGATAATCATGTGTAGCTTAAATCAAATACACGCTCAGGGCGAACATCTACTTGTTCTTGCTCAATATAAGCTAATATTTTCTGAATCTTATCTTGTAAAACATTGCCTGAATAAAATGTTGTCAAATAGACATTATTTTTAAGTTCCATAATCGGATCAAATTCTTCCAGATACCATTTTCATCCCAATTGACCGGAGGAACAAATAATTCCGTTTTCTTGCAAATGCCCTAGACTGTCTTTAATGGTGGCAGGTCCAACTAATTCTAAGATTTTCGTGAATGTCACATCTGTCTTTAGCACACCATTATCATCAATAACCAAATCATCATATCCAGCGTCCAAAAGTTGCGCTTTTTTAGCAGTATTGCGCACACTTGCATAGACGTTCACGTCAGGAAATTTAGCTTTTACCAATTTCACAAAGCCGTCCCGACACCACTAGCACCAGCACGCACCAAAACCGTATCACGGGAGGTAATTTTTAAATTTCGATAAGCACCAAAGGCAGTATAATAAGTCTCTGGAATCGTCGCCAACGTTGCCCAATCCAACTGCGTTGAGACAGGATAAATCTGCTCATTTGGCAAAAGGACATATTCAGCATACGAGCCATCAAAATCACGTCCCATTTCTCCCATAGTTGAGCACGTTGTCCCAGACTCGTTTTAGTTTTAAGCTACTTCAAATTGTGAGTTGTAGAGGTCAGCATAAAAGCCGCCTTGTTGCATCAAATCATCGTGATTGCCTTGTTCGATGATGTTACCATCTTTCATCACAAGGATAAGGTCAGCGTTTCTAATCGTTGACAAACGGTGAGCGATAACAAATGATGTACGACCTTCCATCAATTTATCCATGGCTTTTTGAATCAGTTCTTCAGTACGTGTATCAACTGATGACGTTGCTTCATCCAAAATAAGGAGCGGTGAATCTTTCAAAAGAGCACGCGCAATCGTCAAGAGTTGTTTTTGACCAATTGAAAGTGTTACAGAATCATCAAGATAAGTGTCATAACCCTTTGGAAGTGTCATGATAAAATGATGAACACCAACAGCCTTAGCCGCTGCAATAACTTGTTCGTCTGTAATATTTTCTTGATTGTAAATCAAGTTTTCTTTGATTGTTCCTTCAAACAACCACGTATCTTGAAGCACCATTGAGAATTGGTCATGCACTTCTTCACGTGTCATCAAACGTGTATCCACACCATCAATAGTGATTTGACCTTTATCGATTTCATAGAATTTCATGAGCAGGTTAACAATGGTTGTTTTACCAGCGCCTGTTGGTCCAACAATGGCAACTTTCTGACCAGGTTTCGCCACAGCGGAGAAATCATGGATAATTGTTTTATCCTTAGAATAACCAAAGAAAACATTATCAAAGGTAACTTCACCATTAACATCACTAAGTTGACGTTCCTTATCAGACTCATCTTCCATTTCATCTTCTTCAAGGAATTCAAAGACACGACTCATGGCAGCTGTTGCTGATTGCATTTGTGTGAAAGCTTGCGCAATTTGTGACAATGGTTGTGAGAAGATACGAACATAAGTCATAAAGGCAACCACATCACCCATGGTAATATCACCATTGATAACTTTAACGGCACCAACCACACAGACCATAACATAACCAAAGTTCCCAACGAAAATCATAAGCGGCATCATAATACCTGATAAGAACTGTGATTGCCACATTGATTTATAAAGATTGGTGTTTAATTTTTTAAAGGTTTCGCTTGTTTCACCAGCCGCATTATAACTTGTTACCACATTATGACCAGAATAAATTTCTTCAACATAACCGTTAATCGCAGCTAAGTTATTTTGTCGGCGTTTGAACAATGGTTGTGATGAGCTCATGATAACCATAACCAAAACAAAACCAATCAGAACAGACCCAATCACTGTTAAAGCCATGCTGACATTTGAATGGAACATCATGAAAATTGAACTAATCAATAATATGGTTGATGTCACCAAAGTTCCCAAACTTTGGTTAAGCGATTGACCAAGCAAGTCAACGTCATTTGTCACACGAGAAAGGGTGTCCCCTTGCGAATGACTATCAAAGTAATTCAATGGAACCTTGTCAATTTTGGTCTGAATAGCTTTACGTAAACGTTGTGAAAAACGTTGAACGATAGTCGCTACGGTAAAGCTTTGAATATAACCAACTACTGCTGAAATAACATATAAAATTGCCAAAGTTAATGCAATTTTACCAACTTTATCCAAGTCGATTCCTGGAATCATACCAGTCGCCGTTGGTGTCAAACCTTTGGTGATTGTATTGGTGATTTCTTTTAATTTATCAGGTCCAATAACCGTAACCGTCGCAGAAACAATTGCTCCAATCACTGCAAGAAGAAATGGAAGCTGGAAACCTCTAATATAGGGCTTCATTCTGTCATAGAAAGATGTTTTTTTCTTATTTTCCATTTTCTAATTCCTCCTTAGATAGTTGTGAGTAAGCAATTTCACGATAAACATCGTTGTTTGCAAGCAATTCTTCGTGTGTACCTTGACCAACAACTTTACCTTCATCCAAGACCAAAATTTGGTCAGCGTCCATAATCGTTGAGATACGTTGTGCCACGATTAATTTCGTCATATCAGCTGTACGTTCTTTCAACTGTGAACGAAGGATTCGGTCAGTCTTGTAGTCAAGTGCTGAGAACGAATCATCAAAGATGATAATCTCAGGTTTACGAGCAAGAGCACGCGCAATTGCCAAACGTTGTTTTTGACCACCTGAGAAGTTTTGACCACTTTGAGTAACAGGTGCTTTTAACTTACCGTCTTTCATTTCAACGAATGTCTTACCTTGAGCTAAATCAAGAGCTTCCCACATCTTGTCATCATCAAGTGGCGAACTATTGCTTTCTCCCATATCCATATTTGAAGCGATATCCCCACTGAAAAGCACTGCTTTTTGCGGAATATAACCAACAATCTTATGAAGCGTATCATGGTCATATTGGCGAACATCAATGCCATCGACTTTAATCGTTCCTTCTGTCGCGTCATAAAAACGTGGAATCAAGTTCACCAAAGTTGATTTACCAGAACCAGTTGAACCGATAAAGGCAATCGTGTCTCCAGCTTTCGCTTTAAAGGAAACATGTTCCAAAACAGCTTCTGAATTTTTGCTGTAACGGAATGAAACATTGTCAAATTCAACAGAACCTTTTTCAGTTGGTTTAGCTTGATTTGTTTCTGGATATTCAATTGAAGATTTTGTTTCAAGAACTTCATTAATACGCCCAGCAGCAACAACAGCACGAGGTAAAATGAAGAATACAACAATCATCATCATGAATCCCATAACAACTTGCATGGCATATGATGAATAAACAACCATATCTGAGAACAAATCAACTTTATCTTGCATAGCGCCAGCAATTTTCGTTGGATCTGTCGGAATGGCAATATTTTCAATCAAATGCGCACCAATCCAGTAGATAGCAAGTGTCATTCCGCTTGAAATTCCTGTCATTACTGGAGATAACAACGCCATTGAACGTCCAATAAAGAGGTTAAGATTGGTAACATTATCATTGGCTTGTGCAAATTTGGCATCTTGATAATCTTCGGCATTGTATGCACGCACCACACGGATACCTGTCAATGATTCTCGCGTAATACTGTTCAATTTATCGGTTAATGTTTGAATCATACGTTGTTTAGGCATCACCATCATCAACAAGAACATAATCATCAAGAACATAACCGCAACTGCAACAATAAGAACCAATAGCCATTCATGATTTTTATCAGCAATCTTGGTTATTGCCCAAATTGCCATGATAGGTCCTTTAGTAATGACTTGGATTCCCATTGTGAAAACCAATTGAATTTGTGTAATATCATTGGTTGTACGTGTCAAAAGACTAGGAATTGAAAATTTCTTGATTTCAGCATCTGAAAAATTCAAGACACTGTGGAAAATGTCATCACGTAGGCGTGTACTAAAACTTGCCGCAATACGAGCAGCTAGGAAACCGACAACGACGGATGCCGCAAAGCTTCCTAAAGAAAGCAAGACCATACGCATCCCTGGCGCATCAAAGTTCCAAGCAAAAATATCTTTTACTTTTGTTCCCTCTGTTGATAGCAAGGTTGTGATATCCGACATATAATCTGGAATTTTCAACTCAAGATAAACATTCAAACACACAAATAATACAGCAAAAATAAGCATCGTAACTTCTTTTACTGTTAAGCGTTTCAAAATTTTTAACATGCGTTACTCCTTGTTTTCTAAATTTTTCAAAATGCGGTCAAAGACGCGAAACGAAATTTTGAGATCCTCATGGTCAACACCGGCTAAGATTTGGCGATGCATTTCATCATGGAAATCTTGAATATTCTGAGCCTTTGATTTTCCAAGTTCAGTCAACACCACTTGCTTATAACGCTTATCTTCTTTTGACGAAACAACTTGGATAAAACCATTTTTCTCCATGCGCTTAATCAAATTGCTAGTCACTGATTTTGAAATTCTTAGTCTCTTCTCAATGTCCTTGATATAAATTTCTTTATCGGTATTATCACGAAGATACAATACCGCAAATCCCTGTGGACCAGCTAGATTTTCAACACCATAACTTTCCGCAAGGGCATGGACACGATTTTCCATTAAATTGATAAAATCCCTAAACTGTGAAAACAGATCTTTCTTGTGCATCTTTTCCTCACTTTCTGAAAAATACAAGATTTATTCTTGTAGGATACATTATAGTTCTTATGAGAACTATTGTCAAGAAAAAGCTTATCTTCTACTTTATTTTTTCAATTATTTTCTGAAAACAAAAACAAACATTGATATATCAACGTTTGTTTTTGTTTTTTTGAAAATTAAATGATAACACCTTCCAAATGATCTAATTCGTGTTGGAAAATTTGTGCTGGCAACCCTGTCAAGGTTAAGGTTTGTTGGTTCCAATTTTTGTCTAAAAAAGCCACTTCAATTTTCTGGTAACGACGTGTTGGTCGTACTCCTGTCAATGATAAACAAGACTCTTTCGTGTCAAATGAAAGTGATTTGTTAAGCAAAGCTGGATTGAACATCACCAAATCTGCTACCCCCATATTAACAATAATTGCTCGCTTTTTAACGCCAATCATATTAGCAGCCATGCCGACACAATTATCACGGTTTGCCACTAAAGTATCTTGCAAGTCTTGTGCCAAATACAAATCTTCTCTTGTTGCTTCTTCTGACTTTTGCGCCAAGAAAAAGGTGTCTCTTACAATCTGTTTAATCATTTTTTCTCCAATAGTAATTCCATAATATCAAAAAATCAATAGCTTGGTCATCAATTTCCATAAAGTGCTTAAACGTTCCAATTTTTTGAAAACCAAGGCTTTCATAGAGATGAATCGCTCGGTTATTATCAGACCGAACTTCAAGTGAGAGGACTTTTAAGTCTGATTGCTGTGCCGCTGCAATCAATCGCGTTAATAGCTGACGTCCAATTCCTTGATTCCAGTAGGCTTTTTTCACCGTAATGCCGATTTCTGCACGATGCGCCAATCGTTTTTTATGAAAAACACTGCAATTGCACGTCCCTACTATCTCACCAGCTTCTTCGGCTACTAAGAAATGTGATGTCTTAGATTTTTGAACCTCACTTAATAAGTTTCCCTCATCCGCAACAGAAACAGACACCCCTTCTTCTCCATAAGACAAGTTATCTGTTTCTGAACCAATCTGCTGGCAAAATGCCAAAATAGCCTCGGCAGCACTAGCCAAAGCATTTCTCACTATAACCATATCAAGCCCTCGCTTTCGCTAAAAACATTATAACAAAATAAATAAAACCTTGCTACCATGCGCTTTCAAGATTTTATTGCACCAACAAAATCGAGAATAACTAATTCTCAAAGAAAATGGGGTGCAACGATACCAACCAAAAAAGCCCACACTTCGTGGACTCATTTTCGGTTATTTGATATTAGAGAATTTAATTAAAGATTATAAAAGATTGTTGATTAAGCCATTAAGAGTTATACAACAGTCTTGTGAAAGACAAGATTTTAAACGATACCTTGTGCTGACATTGCTTCTGCAACTTTAAGGAATCCAGCAACGTTGGCACCGACAACAAGGTTACCTTCAGCACCAAATTCTTTAGCTGCTGCTGCAGAATTATCGTAGATACCTTTCATGATGTCATAAAGTTTAGCATCTACTTCTTCGAATGACCAAGGTGTACGTTGGCTATTTTGAGCCATTTCAAGAGCTGATACCGCTACACCACCAGCATTCGCAGCTTTGGCAGGACCAAATGAAACGCCAGCTTTTTGGAAAACTTCGATAGCTTCAAGTGTAGAAGGCATATTTGCACCTTCTGTAACAGCGATAACACCGTTAGCTACAAGAGCTTTCGCATCTTCCTCGTTAATTTCATTTTGTGTAGCACATGGGAATGCAAGGTCAGCTTTGATTGACCAGATTGAGCCTTCACCAGCAGGTGTAAATGTTGCACTTGGACGATCGTCAGCGTATTTGACAATACGTGCACGTTCAACTTCTTTCAATTGTTTAAGAAGAGGGACATCAATACCTTCTGGGTCATAAACATAACCAGATGAATCTGAAACAGCAACAACTTTAGCACCAAGTGATTGAAGTTTTTCAGTAGCGTAAATCGCTACGTTACCTGAACCAGATACAAGAGCTACTTTACCAGCTAAGTCTTCACCGCGAGCTTTAAGCATTTGTTCTGCAAAGTAAACAGCACCGTAACCAGTTGCTTCTGTACGAGCAAGAGAACCACCGTAAGTAAGTCCTTTACCAGTAAGAACACCTGTGTATTCGTTGCGGAGGCGTTTGTATTGACCGTAAAGGTAGCCGATTTCACGTCCACCAACACCGATATCACCAGCAGGAACGTCAGTGTCAGCACCAATGTGTTTGCTCAACTCTGTCATAAAGCTTTGGCAGAAACGCATAATTTCGTTGTCTGATTTACTTTTAGGATCAAAGTTTGAACCACCTTTACCACCACCGATAGGTTGACCAGTCAATGAGTTTTTAAAGATTTGTTCGAAACCAAGGAATTTGATGATTGATTGGTTTACTGATGGGTGGAAACGAAGACCACCTTTGTAAGGTCCAATAGCAGATGAGAATTGAACACGGAAACCGCGGTTGACTTGAACTCGACCTTTGTCATCAACCCAAGGAACACGGAAAGAAACGATACGTTCTGGTTCAACCAAACGTTCGAGAAGATTTTCTTCAATATATTTTGGATAATTATCAAACACTGGAACAAGTGACTCAAATACTTCTTCTACTGCTTGTAAAAACTCTGGTTCGTGAGCATTTTGCGCTTTGACTTTATCAAAGACACCAGCTACATACTCTTTACCTGTTGTCATATATATTTCCTCCGAAAATCAGATTATAAATCTTGTAATCAATAGACTACAAGGAATATTATAAATTTTCTGAAATTTTATGTCAAGTATTTATGGTACTTTTTGAAAAAATTCCGTTTTTATGTCACAAAATATAACATCGTTTGTGAAGTTGAGGGCTAGATTTCGTCATTCTGGTGGGCTTTATGCTCTCCTTTTCACGAAAAATATGATAATATAATGGTATATTATTAGGAGGTATATTATGAAACGTTTATCACTATGGTCAGGTATTCTGGCACTACTTATTGGCATTTTGCTTTTTGTGCATCCTTTTACTACGACTGCAATGGTTGGTTGGATAATCGCTTTATTAGTTTTCATGTCTGGAATCACCAGCCTTTTGATGTTTACCAATAGTGTCGAGCGATCATTTTGGTATTTGTTGCAAAGTATTTTATCGATTATTTTTGGAATTATTCTTCTATCAAGCTCAGCCATGTCTTTATCGAGTGCTGTTATCACGATTGCTGCTTATTGGCTTCTTATTAGTGGCATCCTTCGTTTAATTGGTGGTTTCCAAATGCGTAAAGCAGGATTTTATGATGCTAATCGTTTCCTAGGCTCTGCGGTCCTTGCCATTCTTTTAGGACTCTTCCTCCTGCTCAATCCTGCACTTTCAGCTATTTTTATTGGGCGTCTAACAGGATTACTTTTAATGGCAGTTGGTGTTTCAGGAATCACTTTTTCATTCCGTATTTAACTAAGACTAAAAAAAGACTTCGTTCAAAAAATCGGAGTCCTTTTTTTAGTTCTCAATTAACGATTATCAATGGTTTCTGGGTACAAGTCGTGATTCGTTAGGCGATAATCTGCCATTTTTTCATACTTGGTATTTGGTTTTCCGTAATTAAAATATGGGTCAATTGATAAGCCACCACGTGGTGTGAATTTTCACCAGACTTCAAGATAGCGTGGCTGAAGCAAGTCAATCAAATCTTTACCAATCGTATTAATGCAATTTTCGTGAAAATCACCGTGATTACGGTAGCTGAAAAGGTAAAGTTTCAATGATTTTGATTCCACACAAAGTTTATCTGGAACATAAGAAATATAAATCGTCGCAAAATCTGGTTGTCCAGTAATCGGACAAAGTGATGTAAACTCTGGACAATTGAATTTGATAAAGTAATCATTGTCAAAAGGGTCAAATCTTTCATTTCATCTGTTCTAGTCATCTCATTCTCCTTTTAAACACCGCGTTGGTTGTCATATAAAAGCGTGTGTAATTGTGGCAACACGCGCACGCTTTGCCATTCTGGGTCAGCTGCTTTCCCATAGTAGTCGCAAACGGTCGAGCTGGTGCTCCACGATATTGCCGTTGGCGTGCGGTTCTGGATTACCAGCTGATAAATACAAAACATCAGGCTGATAACGTTTTTGAATCATTTTAGCAAACGCCAAATCGGCATCATCAAAAACTGGAATTTTAAGGGTGATTTGCTCTTTTTTCAATTGCGAAACAATAAAATCAAGCGTTTCAAAATTAACCGTCATCTTACTTGATGGTGGCTTGGGACTAAGCGTTACTTGGTCAATGTCCTTTAGCCACGTTTGCCAGCGCGAGCCTTGCGTTTCAATAGCTAAGATCACCCCGCGCGCTTTTAATTTGGCAACCAGCTCTGCCATATTATTTGCCAATAAACATGGATTGCCACCTGATAAAGTCACATAATCGTACGTTCCCAATTGGTCAAGCTGCTCAATCACTTCATCAACAGTCATTCGCTTAGGCTTTTCCGAACCATCCCAAGTAAAGGCAGAATCGCACCAATCGCAATGATAGTCACAGCCACCCGTTCTCACAAACATGGTCTTTTGACCAATCGCTCTGCCTTCACCTTGAAAAGTTGGACCAAAAATTTCAAGAATCGGAAGGGTTAACTGACGTTTAGTCATCAATCTCCCACTCCCTTCTAAATTCCGCAAATGATGTCGGTGTTTCATACAAGCGGACATATTCTACACGAATCTCACGTTCTTTTGGCAAGTACTACGCAACTTGCTTAAAAATCCAGTAAACCATATTTTCTGCTGTAGTGTTCATATAGGGCAGGCTTTCATTGAGGTAATGGTGGTCTAAACTTGGTTCCAACTGTTTTTTGTAAATCTGTTTGAGATCGCCAAAATCAACTGCCATGCCACGGTCATCAAGCAGCCCAGAAACCGCAATTTGCAAACGGTAAGTATGCCCATGCAAATCCTTACATTTACCATTGTAATTGAACAAATGGTGTGCCACATCAAAGGTGAATTCTTTTGAAACCATGACACAACGTGGGCAATAAACCAAGGATTCACCCGTTGGGACTTTTAGCTCTTTTGGTATTTCAAACATTAGGCTTACCCTTTCTTTGCAAGGTATTTTTCAAGACCTGCCTGACGAAGCTTGCAAACAGGACATTCACCGCAACCACTTCCTTTAATGCCGTTACAGCACGTTAGCGTATTTTCTTGAACATAATCAAATTTGCCAAGTTGGTCAGCTAATTCCCATGTTTCTGACTTATCAAGCCACATCAGCGGTGTTTGAATAACAAAATTATAATCCATTGCCAAATTCAGCGTAACATTGAGTGATTTGACAAAGGCATCACGACAGTCTGGATAACCTGAAAAATCCGTTTCACAAACACCAGTAATAATGTCTGTGATACCAAGACGCTTCGCCAGCACAGCCGCAAACGATAAAAACAAATGATTTCGACCATCAACAAAAGTATTTGGCAAATCATCGTCTAGATTTTCGATTGCAATATCACGAGTCAAGGCATTTTCAGTTAATTGTCCCAATAAAGACATGTCTAGCAAATGGTTTTTAACCCCTTGTTCGGCAGCTATGTGTTTGGCTACTTCAATTTCCAAACTGTGACGTTGACCATAATTAAACGTGACAGTTTCCACGTGGTCGTAGTGTTTCAAAGCCCAAAATAGGCAAGTTGTTGAATCTTGTCCGCCACTAAAGACGACAAGTGCAGATTGACGTTTCATCTTATCTCCTCTATATCTTTTCAGATATTTGGGCAAAAGAAAATCCCTCATGGGAATCCACAAGGGCGCTAATTCAGTCATTAGGCTGGTTTTTTTTTAGCGATGGCCTTTCCCAAACATCGTTATTATTAACGTTACTATCATATCATCTTTGCAACAGATATTCAATGACTAAAAAAATGCAAGAATAAGAAAACAGGACTTGCTTAAAACAAAATCGGCTCTATAATTTCTGTAGTGGGTAACTCCACTGTGGAATTATAGGGCTTTT
>ERZ1035014.672-NODE-672-length-14214-cov-6.840172_pt1 | contig 14214 bp, 6 predicted proteins | sample MGYA00520620_ERZ1035014 | MGnify/ENA primary metagenome ERZ1035014 (study PRJEB33766, sample SAMN09781744) | gut metagenome | biome: gut microbiome | host: Homo sapiens | place: Madagascar | study: EMG produced TPA metagenomics assembly of the PRJNA485056 data set...
AGATGCTGCAAATGAAGTTATGAAGGTAGTATATGAGGAAGACCGCAGGATGCTTGCAAAGCATCTTGCGGATATATGCGAAGGAAGAGAAAATGTACATAATCTTCATTACAGGTGGCTTGATAAAGAAGGTATGCCGGTCTGGATTAACAGCCGTGGTATCGTGATCATTGATCAGCAGGGAAAGGCAGAGTATCTGGTCGGGTGTCTGAATGAGATCGGCAACAAGAGAAGAGCCGATAATGTCACAGGACTGCTTGGCGGTCCGGAATTCCTTGCTTACCTGCGTGGACAAAAAGAACCCATTACCAAGGGATTTTTTATGCATGTAGGAATTGATGATTTTGGAGCGATCAATAGCTCCAGGGGAGCTGATTATGGTAATTATATCCTGAGAAGCGTAGCCGGCTGTATGAAGGAATGCCTTTCAGACAAGCAGAGAATTTACCATCTGGTAGCGGATCAGTATGTGATCGTGGATCTGGAAGCTTCCTCCGCAGAAGACGCTGTGGCACTGAAAGAAAAGATTACAGATAAACTTCGTAATTTCATAGTAGCCGAAAATTATGAAGCTATATTTTCTATTTCTATTGGTGTTATCGATGCAGCAACATTTTGTGAGGGAACCGAAGAATGCCGCAAAAAGTTTGAATTTGCCTTGAAACAGGCAAAAAGCATGGGGAAAAATGGATTTTATATTTTTGACCAGGATGACTATGAGGTCCTTTTACGAAAAGGAAGAATCATAGCAACACTTCGTAATGCTATTGTGAACGATTATGATGGCTTTGAAGTATACTACCAGCCGATCGTGGACTGTCAGTCCGAACAGATCATTGGAGCAGAGGCACTGATGCGTTTTTCCATGATAACGGAAGAAGGGCGGGAGTTTGTTTCACCGATGGAGTTTATCCCATTATTGGAAGAGACCGGATTGATCATTCCCGCTGGAAGATATATTTTGAACGAAGCTGCAGCAATGTGCTGTGAAATGCAGAAATATATTCCTGACTTCCGGATGAATGTAAATGTATCCTATGTTCAGATCCTGCAAGGCAATGTGGAGCGGGATATTCTGGATGCAATTCAAAAATATTCATTACAGCCGGAATGCTTATGTGTTGAAATGACAGAAAGCGGATTTATGGATATGACACCTTCGTTCTGTAAATTCCGTAAAACTCTGGACAAGAACGGGATTCCCTTTGTGATCGATGATTTTGGAACAGGATATTCGAATCTTCATTGTATTCGTGATATGAATCCAAGTTACGTGAAAATGGATAGGGATTTTACTGCCAAGGCGATGAACAGTGACAGGGATTATGAATTATATAAAAATATCATCCCCATGGTACATTGTATTAACGTCAGGATATGCGCAGAAGGCATCGAGGAAAAAGAATGGCTTCTGAAAATGAAAGAAATGAAGGTTGATTATCTGCAGGGATATTATTTTGGAAGACCATGCGGAAAAGAACAGTTTCTGCAGCAATATGCCAGTGGCATCAACGTTAAATAAAGAGAGTAAGGCAGACTCTGCTATGTGGGGCTGCCTTATTTTATGGTCTTATCAGAATGAGAAACAACAAATGAAATACAGAAGCATACATATACTATGGAAGGATTATATTCATGAAAGAAGAACTAAGAATAGATATTGTCGGACTTGCAGGAGCCTGTTCCTATGCTTTGGACTGTATAGAAGCAGAGTTGGTAAAAATCAAAAACAAGCATGGAAAAAGAGTGGCTTATATAAGTGTATGCATGGCTGAATATCTGGCAATTCAAGGTGATGCGTTACAAGATTTAGCTATGTGTGCCTTACTGCATGATAATGCTTTGACACAATATATTACGGAAGAGCTGGAAAGGAATTATGTTATTGACATCAAAAAAGATTTGTCCGTAAGAAAAACGAATCTTCATTGTATTTATGGTGAAAAAAATATTACTAAACTTCCTTTTAAAACAGATGTCTCAAATGTGATTTTGTATCATCATGAACATGCCGATGGAACTGGTCCTTTTCAAAAAAAGTGGAATGAAACCCCATTGCCTGCAAGAATTATTCATCTTGCAGATACCGTTGATATCATAGGAAATAGTATTAAATCTGATGATAATAGATGGGATTTTATATGTCAGTATCTTTCCCAAAAAAAGGATAGTCTATTTGATTCAGAATGTGTTAATGCTTTTCTTCATGTATTCACAAAAGAATCCTATATGTGTTTAAGTGATGATTCTTTTGAAACGAAGCTATGGGAAATTATTCCAAGAGAAAAAATGGTTTTTGATTGGGAAATGTGTAAAAATGTTGCGGATTTCTTTGCAAAGATTGTAGATTATAAATCTTCTTTTACAAGCAGGCATTCTATAGGAGTAGCTGAAAAAGCCTCCCTGCTTGCCAAATATATGGGATATGATTCAATCACGGTACAGAAAATGTATTTGGCTGGTGCACTGCATGATATAGGAAAAATGGCGGTAGGCAATGAAATTCTGGAAAAACCGGATAAGCTTACGGATGATGAATTTTCTACAATGAAAAATCATGCTGGTTATACATACCTTATATTATCGGAGGTTAATGATTTTGAAGAAATACGAGATTGGGCGGCTTTCCATCATGAAAAATTAAATGGAAAAGGGTATCCTTTTGGAAAAACCGCTGATGAATTAAATGAGCAGGAACGTATGATGGCATGTGTTGATATTTATCAGGCTCTTACGGAAGACAGACCTTATAAAGAGGGATTGTCCCATGAAAAAACATGTGATATTCTTGATGACATGGCACATAAAGGTTTTATTGATTCAGATATTTCAAAGACAATTAGAGAATGTTTTGGAAGAACCTGATGCCATATATGAAAACAGAGGGTGTTTCAGACAATAGTATTTTCAGTTATGTACTAGTATGACTCTTACGAGGAAACACCGGCACGACATTCCAGATTACATCATGTTCGATCGGAGAGGTAACTGTAAAAAAAATTGGTAAAAGTGCTGTATTTTTCGGGGGGGGGTACAACATTTTATGTGAAAAATAGAATAAAAAAATTGTTCCTGAAATTTATTGACTTTGAGAAAAAAATTTGATATATAAGAGTCGAATAATGGAGAAAGGAAATAGCAAACTATGCCGTCAAAGAAAAATATGATGAAAAAGAACTTGGAAAATTTGCATCTGAAGGAAAGGATAAACTATGGCTACAGAAAAGTCATTATTATGATGTTAGTCTCAGGTCTGTTTTCTATTGTGGTTATAGGTATGCTATTTGCCAATACGATGCATTATGTACAAAATGTTACTGTTGCAGACCGGGCGGTGAAAACCTGCAGGATAAATGTTAACGCAGCAGCGAGAAATATCAGGGAAATGGCACTAGAAAATGATGCATCCTCTTATGACGGTTATGAGCAGACGGTAGAAAGACTGCTTGCAGAAGTTGATACCCAACTGAAAAATTTAAAGAAATCCGGAGTTGTTCCGGATGCGGATTATGAAGAATACGCATCTGCCCTTACAGACTGGGGAAACATTGGTTATTCCATCATGAAAGAAATCAAAAGCGGTGACAAGGATAAGGCAGTTGATTCAATTCTGAATGATTGTACCCCGGCATTAAATAAAGCCGTAAAAATTGCAACAAGATTAGATGAAATGACCGATGAGGTAAGCAGCCAGGCAGTCAGAATTACGGTTATTTTTGCAGTGGCAGGAATTGTGTGTATTATTATTTGTCTGGTTTTGGCATGGAAACTGACAATAAAAACAGGCAAAAAAGTACTTGAGTCAATTTTAGTACCATTACGTGAAGTGGAAGCCGTTGCACAGGAATTAACAGATGGAAACCTGCACAGCACGCTGGACTACCGTTCAGATGATGAGATTGGAAGACTGGCACACAATATGCGCAAATCCATCCGCATTCTGGGAAGCTATGTAGATGATATTGGACGTGCAATGAAGATGTTTGCAGAAGGAAATTTTGATGTGCAGCCGGAAGTAGAGTGGAAAGGGGATTTCGTTGGAATTCTAAACTCCTTTATGTTGTTTGAAGAAAGCATGGCAGAGACCATAAAGGGAATCCAACATGTTTCAGATGAAGTTTCGGGTGCCGCAGATCAGGTAGCATCAAGTTCCAATGACCTTGCGGATGGAGCAACAAATCAGGCAGCAGTTGTAGAAGAACTGACCGCAACAGTCGCAGGTGTTTCTGAACAGGTAGGAAAAAATTCACAATCCGCAAAACAAATCAGTGGAAGAGTAGATGAACTTGGAACTGCCATTCTGGAAAGCAATGGTAAAATGAGGGATATGGTTGATTCCATGAATGAGATCAATGGGGCATCAAAAGAGATTGACAAGATCATTGCAACAATCAATGAAATTGCGTCCCAGACGAATCTGCTTGCATTGAATGCTTCCATTGAGGCTGCAAGAGCAGGGGAGGCAGGAAAGGGATTTGCAGTGGTAGCGAATCAGGTAAATGTGCTGGCAGACCAGAGTGCCCAGGCAGCAAAGGAATCAGCAACATTGATTGAAACCTCTGTGAAAGCCGTGGAAAAGGGTATGGTGATTGCAGGGCAGACGGCATCACAATTGCAGGAGGTCGCTGAGAATTCCCAGATCATTACAAAAGAAGTCACAAATATTGCAGAAACGTTAGAGACACAGACAACAGAAATCCAACAGATTAATGATGGAATTGAACAGATCAATGATGTCGTACAGACGAATTCGGCAACATCCGAAGAATGTGCAGCAGCCAGTCAGGAGATGAGCAGTGAAGCGGAAAATCTGCGTGAAATGATCCGGAAATTCAAAGTTGCAGAAAATAGAAATTAAAAACGGTGCAAAAAATTATTGATGATGAATTTACATATAAATTTGTCGCAGGCAGGAACTATAATTTGACTCGTGACATATATAAATCCGGGAAAAGGATGCAATGAGGAAATGTGCGTTATTGGTTTTAAACTGATAATGCACATTTTTAAAATATATGAACAGTAATATCATCGCAAAAAAGCATAAAAGTAGAAAAAGTTAAAAATATCGTGGATATAGTGATAGAATTGTTGAAAAAAGTAAGTTAAAATACAGGAAAACAACAAGTGTAAAGGGGAAATTTTATGGAATATTCAGCAATTTTTCATGATATGGATAAAAGGTTTAGCTATGCGGTTGATAAGGATTTATTCGTGATACGCGTGCAGGTAAAAAAGGATGATATGAAGGAGGTAATCCTTCACTATGAGGACAAGTATATACCTATGGAGCGCAAGGATACCAGAAAGACAGTTCCGATGAAGAAGGTTGCTGTTTCACAGTTTCATGATTATTATGAAGCACAGATAAAGATGCATTTGATCTGTCTGCGTTACTTTTTCGAATTTACGGACACGCAGGGAGAAAAGGTATATTATGGAAATTATGAGTTTGATAAGGAATGCATTACAAACAGGGACAGAATGTTTGACTGTCCGCAGAACCTCCGGGAGGAAGAGATGTTTGAGGTGCCGGAGTGGGCAGCAAACAAGGTCGTGTATCAGATTTTCCCATCCCGTTTTGCAGCAACGGAGCCGGTAGACAAAGAACTGTGGTATAAAGCACCGATTACGCCTATGGATGATCTGCATGGAAATCTCAGGGGAATCATCGAACATATGGATGATATTCAGAATCTGGGAATCGATGTGCTGTATATGACACCTATCTTTCAATCAAATTCGTGCCATAAGTATGATACCACGGATTACTACCAGATAGACCCGTCTTTTGGAACAACAGAGGATCTCAAAGAGCTGGTACAAAAAGCGCATGAGCGTGGTATGAAGGTAGTCCTGGATGCGGTATACAATCATACGGGAAGAGAATTTTTTGCGTTTGCGGATATCCTGGAAAATGGTGAAAAATCCAAATACCGGGACTGGTATTTTATTGATGGATTCCCGCTTAAAAGCGAATGGGGAGAGATCCCAAACTTCAAATGTTTTGGTTATTATGGCGGAATGCCAAAGTTAAACCTGAAAAATCCTGAAGTTGAAAAATACATTACGGATGTTGCATGCTACTGGATTAAGGAATGCGATATTGACGGATGGAGACTGGATGTAGGGGACGAAATCAGCCATTTCTTCTGGAAGAATTTCAGAAAGGCAGTCAAGGCAGTAAAGAAAGATCTGCTGATCATTGGGGAAATCTGGCATTATGCTGGAGATTTCCTTGAGGGGGATGAATGGGATACGGTCATGAATTATCCATTTTACCTGAACCTGATTGATCTGCTTGCAGACGAAAAAATTACGGTCAGCCAGTTCGTACAAAATCTTGGATATTTGAAGGGACGCTTAAACAAAAACTGTTATCCCCTTATGTGGAATCTGATCGACAGCCATGATACCGCAAGATTTTTACATCTGTGTAACGACAATAAGAAAAAGCAGCATCTGGCAGCCGCTTTTCAGTTGTTATTGCCGGGAATGCCGATGATTTATTATGGAGATGAGTATGCGATGCCGGGAGCAAACGATCCGGACTGCAGACGGGGCATGTACTGGGACGAAGAATACCAGGACAAAGAGATGTATGAATGGTACAAGCAGCTGATTCGGGTCCGGAAAAGCCATGCATGCATTGTGGAAGGCGAACTGGCTGGGATCGTCACAGAAGATGAGGAAGGGACAGTTGTCCTGATCAGAAAAAATGGTGAAGAGACCATTGCCATGATTTTCAACTGCAGCAGCAGTGCAAAAAAATTTAATGAGTACACCGAGAAGTACAATCTGCTTACCGAAAACACCTTTGATGGAAAGGTAGAGGGGTTTGATGCTGCGGTAATCGTGCTTTAAGAAGCCTTACGGCAGATGGTTTCCCGGGAGTTTGTCTGTGGGAAGAAGAGGGAAAGCACCAGTATTTCCGGTCATGTAAAGTACGGAGGATGATATGATGAATGTAAAAAAGAAGGATGGAAAACGGTTTGGGGCAATCGTACTTAGCCTGATGTTATTGCTCTCCCTGGTGTTTCCATATCCTGTGATGGCAGACCAGACGGCGGCAGACCAGACGGCGGCAGCTTCCGTTTATACCATTCACAAGACAGGTGATGATAAGGAAAATTTTGTGATTGTTATCATGGGTGAGGGCTATACCCAGGAACAACAGGAACAATTTTTAAAGGATGCAACGGCAAAAGCACAGGGGCTGCTAAAGTGGTCCCCTTATAAAGAGTATTCCGACAGGATCAATATTTATGCAGTACAGACGGTATCCAGTGAAACCGGTGTTGGCGTGATGTATGGGGAGTCGAACCCGGACACATATTTTCATGTGCAGGCATTCGGAAAATCCTGCTATTTTACAAAGGACGGGGAAGATAAAGCCAAGGCACTGAGGGCAGAACTGGAGAGCAGGTACCTGGATACCGGTGCAGCCGTTGGAACCATCCATATCATTTGTAATACGACTGCGAATATTGGTTCTTCTTCCAATGCGCTCTTTTCTTTTTCGGCAAATTCGGATGAGAATAAGCAGGGGGATGTCATGACCCATGAAATTTCCCACAGCATCGGAAGATTAGGCGATGAGTATGATAAAAAGATGCAGGGAGAAAATATTTCCGACACATCGGATCCGGATAAGATTAAATGGCATAAGATGCTGGGGTTCCGTGGAATCGGAATAACGGCAGCAGGAACAGAAACGGTATTTGCACCGAGCCGCGTCTGCATGATGCGGGATCTTGGGAATCCTTTCTGTGAAGTGTGCAAAATGGAACTGGCGCGGAGATTAAATAACCGTGATTATGTCAGCAGGCAGGCATCTGTTTATGTGTGCGATCCTGAAATTACAATTCCGCATAGCAGGACAGGAACACTTGACAGGGATAGTGACCAATACCGGATTGATGAGACAAATATCACAAAAGCAAATGGAAAGGATCTGGAATTCCGTACAGTCGTACAAAATATGGTGGATGCCAAACAGCATTTGAAGATTACTTTCCGCATTATTGGAGCAGACAATACAGTCAAATATGAAAAAGAAGAAACATATACCGTTCCGCCACACAGTAACTGGTATGATCCGGATGCTGCCAGAGAGTCCCTTTCTGTCACGCTTCCTGCGGTAAATGGTCTGGTTTCCGGGGACAGACTGGAAGGAAAGATCATAGATGAGGATACCGGGGAAATTCTGGCTGATAATCAGACAGCAGGGCAGGAGTGGAGTACCGTAACGATTCATTATATGCTGCAAAACGAAGACGGAACCGAAACAACAGTGCCTGATACGGCACCTGCGACAGTATATGTACCAAAGAATTCTGCGTATACGTTAAGAAGTCCGGATTTATATGGATATACATGTGTAGGAAACAGTGCAAATCAGGGAGAAATAAACATCACAGAGGATCACCGGGAGATCACTTATTATTACCGGAAAAACAGTGAGAGGACGGAAATACAAACCGTACCTGTCCGTGTAACTTATGATGGAAAACCCCATACATTTGATATCAAACAGGAAGATGGTGTACAAATCCGTTACAGTTTGACAGAAAACGGATCGTATACACAAACGGAGATGCCATTTTACACAGAAGCAGGCCAGTATAAGATTTATTTTAAAGCAGAAAAGGCATCTTTTATTCCAACATACGGGGAAGCTGTCCTGGAAATCGAAAAGGCTTCCACCAACATGCAGCTGACCGCAAAAACCGATACGGTCAAAGGTGCGGGGACAGTAGAATTACAGCTTTGCAGACAGGGGATTCCGGAAGATGCCGGGATAAAAGTAACCTGTGATGTTTCCGGAATTGCACTAGAAGAAAAGGGAACGGATCACTGGATGGCAACACTTCCGAATGAAACGAAAACATATACGTTCACCGCATGTTATAATGGGAATGGCAACTATACAGGAAGTAAGGCAGATTGTCAGGTCCGTGTAACGGCGGATCATTCCCAGACCGGGGGCGGTTCTGGCGGAAGTTCCGGAGGCAGTTCCGGCGGAATATCCGGAGGCGGTTCAAGTGGAGGTTCTGGCGGAAGTTCGGGTGGGAGTTCCGGCGGAGGTTCCGGAGAAAATGCCGGTGGAAGCACGGACGGATCATCTGGCAATGTTTCACCGGATTCCGGCACATTACCGGCACCGGATCATGCAAAAGAAGAACCAGGGAATGTGACACCGCCATCCGCAGAAGACACGCCCGTTTCTGTTAAGAATCTTAATGTCAAAGTAAAATCTGCAGTTAAAAATAATACTGTCAAAGTGAAGAATATTGCAGCAGTTTTGAAAAAAGAAATTACAAAGGCAGAAAAAGAACAGGGTGGCAGGATAAAAGATCTGTCTGTTGAAATAACTTTTGATACGGGAAAAGCCAAAAATTGGAAGAATCTGCATCTTGAAATGGATAAGCAGGCGGTAAATTTACTTGTCAAAAAGAATGTAAAAGAATGGAAGGTCAATGGTGGTAATGTAAATCTTACCTTTGATTCGAAGGCATTAAAAGAATTAAAGAAAGAAATGAATACAGCTGTGGTTATCAAAATGAAACAGGCTGACAAGAAAAATCTTTCTGCCAGGGCAGGGAAAATTATTGGAAAACGTCCGGTTTATGATTTTTCCGTCACAGGAATAAAGAAAAAGCAGTCGTCTGTCCTGAAAAAGGGACGGATCAGGGTCGCTGTTTCCTATAATGCTTCGAAAAAGGAAAAAGACAAAAAGATTTTTGCATATAAAATTGATAAATACGGTGCAGCAGTTAAGATACCGGGATCTTATTATGATTCCGATACAAAGACTGTTAACTTTGTAAGCCGTGGGTTTTTCACAGTTGCAGTAGGTTGTGAAAAGTGATGAAACATAAAAAATCATCGTTCACGTTAAAAAAACTGTAATTCATGTCGAAAAAGACAAAAACCGGTTTTAACTTGGTATAATGATAGAGCTCATTTTAGTAAAAATGAGTTCATACCGTGAATGATGGAGGGGATAACAATCATCGTTTTAGAAGAAATATTAATGGCAAACGGATTGACCGTGTTAATGATGTGGTTCCTTTTGTTTTGCAGACGAAAGAACAGAGAGAGCCTTCATGTGGGAGATAAAATATATGATGGAATAGCAATCGTAAATTTAGTGGGTGCATTGTCTGAAACCATTGCTTTTCTCGTAGATGGAAAACAGTTTACTGGCAGCCGGCAGATTAATTATATCTCTAACAGCATATGCTTTATAGGGACAGTCAGTATGGGTATGCTTTGGTGTATGTACGTGGAATTGCGTATCTATCGAAATTATAAAAGAATGGTTCAAAAAGCAGGAGTGGAGATATTTCCCTGGCTGGTAGAAGTAATTATGGTTTTATGTAATCTGTTTGGAACAGGGATTATGTTTAAAATATCCGGGGAGAATGTATACCAGAGAACTGCCGGTGTGCTGGTGGGATATATTTCGCTTGTCATATATTTTGCTTACAGTATCTATCTGGTGTATCATTCCAAAAAACAAGGGGTTAACCTGAATTTTTTCCCGGTGATCTATTTCGTTGGTCCTTGTTTTGCAGGTGTGGTTATCCAGTTCCTTTTTTATGGAATTACATCATCATGGGTGCTGGTTGCGGTCGCATTGATATTTGTGCAGATGCAGTCATACGCAGAGAGTTTGTATATGGATGAGCTTTCCGGATTATACAACCGGAGATATTTTAATGCGGTGCTTGCGGAAAAGAAAATTGCAAGCCAGAAATCCTTATATGGAATCATGATGGATGTAAACGATTTCAAGTGTATTAATGACAATTTAGGTCATAGTATGGGTGATAAGGCTATTTGTACGTTGGGAAATATACTCATCAGATCCATACCGGATGATGGTATGGCAATCCGGTATGCGGGAGATGAGTTTATTGTGCTGCTGTCAGGTGTTGATACGGAGCGTGTCTTAGCGACAATGGAGGAGATTAACCATAATCTGTCCCGGTTTAATGAATCCGGGATAGAACCGTTTCGTTTAAGTGTTTCCATGGGATACACGGAATTTGGGACAGAAGATGATGCAGAAACTTTTTTAATGCATATGGATGAGAAAATGTATGAGGAAAAACGGAAATATCATATGCGAAAGAAATCAGCCGGTTTGGAAAATAAAGTATAGCATTACGTTCCTGTCATTTGTCCGATAACTGGTTGCAATGGCACAAGAAAAGAAAATATTATAATCATCAAACGAGTAGCAGACTGGTGTAAATCCGGTTTTGCTGCTCGTTTTTATTTTTATGGTTATAAGCAGGGATGCTCCAAGTCTCCGTACAGCAAATAACCGTGTTATGGTAAAAAATAACGGTTTTTCTCAAAAATATACAATTTAGACTTGAAAAATATAAAAATATATGCTAATTTATACAAAAAGAAATTTCGTAAAATTTCGTAATGAAGGGAGAAGCGAAAATGACAAGAAAACGTATAAGCGCATTGGGGATGGCAATTCTTATGCTTATCATGACAATCAGTACGGTAATACTGGATACCGTACCGGTCAAAGCGGATGGAGGACCTGTGATAGAATTTCATTATCACAGGGCAGATGGTGATTATGATCCATGGTCTGTATGGATGTGGGCCGAGGGACAGGAAGGAAATGACTATCCTTTAGAGGCTAAGGATGGGGATGCAGTTGCCAGAATTGAAATTTCAGCCGGTGTAACTTCCGTAGGATTTGTTGTAAGAACACAGGATTGGGCGAAGGATTATGAAGAGGATCAGTTCATTGATATATCAGAAATGGTATCAGGAACCGTGATCGTTAAAGTCGAATCAGGTGTTGAGGGTTATACAAAGGAATACGGTGATGATGCAGTAAGGGGAATAAAGCTTAATACTGCAAAGTACAATGGGGATAAGACGATCACAGCCACAATGACTGGTGATATTGAAGGAGAACTTAAAAATGCCTTTAAGGTAGAAGGTAAAGATGGGGAAATTCAGATAGCAGATGTAAAAGAGGGAGATGATTCTACCTATACACTTACTCTGAAAGAGGAACTGGACAGTTCAAAGAGTTACCAGATTACATATGATGGTACCGTAAGTGATATCAGAATGCCAATCATATATTCAACAAAAGAATTTGAAGATGAGTATACATATGATGGAGATGATCTTGGTGCTACATGGAGTAAGGACAGCACAACATTTAGGGTGTGGGCACCTACTTCTGAAAAAGTTATGCTTAATTTATACGAGACAGGAGATCCGGACGATAAAGAGCCGAAAGAAAGCATTGAGATGAATGCCGATAAGAATGGAACATGGGTTGCAAAAGTGGATGGGGACTTAAATGGAACCTACTACACATACAGTTCAACAATCGATGGTTCAACAAAAGAAGCCTGTGATCCATATGCCAGAACGACTGGTGTAAATGGACAGCGTGCCATGGTCATCAATCTTGAAGAGACAAATCCTGACGGTTGGGATAAGGATACCAATCCACATGCAGGAGAGAGCATTAATGATGCGATCATCTACGAATTACAGATGCGTGATTTATCAGCAGACAAAAGTTCCGGCATAAAAAATGTTGGTAAATTCCTTGAAATGACAGAGACAGGAACAAAGACCAAAGATGGTATTTCAACTGGAATCGATCATATTAAGGAACTTGGTGTTACACATGTGCATTTACTTCCAATCTATGATTTTGGTTCCGTAGATGAAGGAAACGATCAGTCGAATTTATATAACTGGGGATATGATCCGGTTAACTACAATGTACCGGAGGGTTCCTATTCTACAGATCCACACAATGGGGATGTGCGTGTAAAAGAGGCAAAACAGATGATTAAGTCTATGCATGATAACGGACTTAGCGTTGTAATGGATGTGGTATACAATCATGTTATGAGTGCAGATGATTTCTGTATCAATAAACTTGTTCCGGGTTATTTTTCCCGTATCAATGAAGACGGTTCGTATTCAAACGGCTCAGGATGTGGAAATGATACAGCATCCGAGAGAAACATGGTACGGAAATATATTGTGGATTCCGTATGCTACTGGGCAGATGAATATCATATGGATGGTTTTAGATTTGACCTGGTTGGACTTTTAGATACCGATACAATTAATGAGATTGTAGAGGAAGTACACAAGACACATCCGGATGTCATTTTCTATGGGGAAGGATGGACCATGGAGACCGGTGTCACAAAAGATAATGTGACATTGGCTACACAGAGAAATTCCGCTTCCACTCCGGATTTCGCATTTTTCAACGACAATATGCGTGATGGATTAAAAGGAAGCGTATTTGATACTGCAACATTCGGATTCGTATCAGGAGCAACGAATGCAGAGAAGAAAATGGCAGATTCATTCATGGCAAACGAGTCATGGTGCAAAGAGCCAAGCCAGATTATCAACTATGCATCATGCCATGACAATAACACACTTTTTGACAGAATTGCAGGTTCTAAAACAACTTCGAGTGAAGAGGACATCATAAAGATGAATAATCTTGCAGCAGCATTTTATATGACTGCAGAAGGTGTGCCATTTTTGCAGGCAGGAGAGGAAATGCTTCGCACAAAGGTCAATGATGATGGAACATTTAATTCAAACTCATACAATGCAGGAGACGATGTAAACAGCATTAAGTGGGATACATTATCCGACAAGAAATACGCAGATGTATTTGAATATTATAAGGGACTTATTAAGTTCAGAAAGGCACATCCGGCACTTCGGTTATCTACATCACAGGATGTGAAAAAATATGTAAAATCCGTAGAAGGACTTGGGGATAATATTGTAGGAATTAATATAAAGGGCGGTCAGAAAGACGAAAGTGCAAAAGAGATGTATCTTCTTTTTAATGCAAACACTGACAAGGCAAAAGTTACAATTCCGGAAGGAAAATGGAAAGTCTGCATAAACGGACAGAAAGCTGGCGTTGAGACAATCGAGACAATCAAGGGTGGCGAGTATACAATGGATGGTATCAGTGCACTTGTACTTGTAAAACAGGATGGTGCGGTCATGACGATTGTTATTGTTCTGATTGCAGCAGTGGTAGTTGTTGCGGCAGGAGTTGTTATTGTTGTAATGAAAAAGAAAAAAGCAAATAGATAATGAAGCTTATAATTAGGGGCTGTAAAAAAACTCCCCTGACAGAAAAATCGCCCAGACCGTGAGGTCTGA
>ERZ1035014.675-NODE-675-length-14184-cov-8.592540_pt1 | contig 14184 bp, 14 predicted proteins | sample MGYA00520620_ERZ1035014 | MGnify/ENA primary metagenome ERZ1035014 (study PRJEB33766, sample SAMN09781744) | gut metagenome | biome: gut microbiome | host: Homo sapiens | place: Madagascar | study: EMG produced TPA metagenomics assembly of the PRJNA485056 data set...
AGTTTTCGGATTTGAATCTATGCCCAATTAACAACCGTCAGGGAATTGTAATTGACGGTGAAGGTTCAAAGGTTATTTGCAAAGACTAATTTGAAAATTCAAGTTTATCGCACTGTTTAAAAATATAATCCGTTAACTTTCTTATCCATGAAGAAAGCTGACGGATTTTTTGTGTTTTTTGACGTGGCAATGGGGGACTCTCATTGCTTAAAAAATAGTATTGAAAAATGTTATAAGCAAGGAAAATGAGTAAAGAATTGTATGATATTGTTTACATATATTTGAGTAATGAATAATTAGAACTTTGTTTGCTCAAAGAATAAGTGAAAAAACTGTGGTTTTGAGCGTATTTTCTAAATGCAACTGATAATATCGTAATAGTTGCTGGAAGCAATCGTATGCTTGATTATAAAATGACAGCGAAAAGAGAGGTATTTATATGAAGTATAGTTTTGTTGGAGTTATTATCTGGGGAATTGTTTTGCTGATTGGATTAGCTGTGATTGCTGGTTTTATTACTTTATTGTTTTTTGGCATCAAAGCATTAAAGAAATACTTAAATACAAAAGAAGTCAGAGAAGAAAAAGCAACAATTAAAAAGAGTCTTGGGGAAGTTATTAAGCAGCATCGAGAAGAATGTAAAATGACACAAGAATTTGTTGCGGAAGCAATCGGTGTCAGCCGTCAGGCAGTATCTAAGTGGGAAAATGGAACTTCAGATCCAAGTACATCTAATTTAATTGCGATAGCGAAGCTGTTTCACATTACACCAGAAGAATTATTGAAAGAGGTGTTATAACGAATAATGAAGAAGAATGTTTTGCTAATCAGTGCTGTTGTGATCGTGACTATATATGTGTTTACTTATTTTGGTGGATTTACTACGGGTAAATCATTAGATGTAAATGAATTTAAGGCGTATGCAAAAAGTGTTGATGAAATCTCTGTTCCACAAGAATACAACATCATTGCTTTAGGTGAAGCAACACATGGAAATAAAGAATTTCAACAGTTAAAGTTAGAAGTATTCAAAAAACTTGTAGAAGAGCATCGTGTTCACAGTTTTGCTTTAGAAGGTGATTTTGGCGGGTGCGAAGAAGTGAATCAATATATTCATGGTGGAGAAGGAACACTGAAAGAAATTGTTCAAAAGATTGGTTTTCAAATCTACAAAACAGAAGAAATGATGCAATTGATTGAATATATGCGGGAATATAATGATGATGCTGAAGAAGATGAACAGCTGAATTTTTATGGTTTTGATATGCAGAGAATTAGATATTCTTTTGATGCGTTGAAAAAAGAATGTATTGCTGAAGGAGTTGATTTATCATTTTTGGATCATTTCATCATAGATGGTCAATGGAATCAAAATTATAGTTATGAAGAGAAAAAAGATTTACTGATGAAATTAAAAAAGACATTAGAATTGAAAGAGTTTAATGGTGATTTGAATCATTTTGTAGATGTGTTATTACAGAATGTTGAAGTTTTACATAGAAAAGATACTGATGGAAGCTTATTAAGAGATCAGTATATGGCTGAAAATGTTTCTTGGATTTTGCAAAAGGAACAGCAAAGAGGAAATGATTGTATTTTCATCAGTGGGCATAATGAACATGTTGCAAAATGGGGAAGTTATGACTCTATGGGGAAACTGTTATCAAATCAATATAGATATTATGTGATTGGAACAGACTTCTATAAGACAAGATGCAATTTACCTGAAGGAAATCATAAACGTACCATACAGACATTTTATTCACATGATCCACTTGCAAAAACAGCGAAGCTGGCTGGCTTTGATAAGTGCTGGCTAGATTTTTCTTCTCTTGAAGAAGGTACAGAAATTAAAAGGTCTGCAGATGCATATACCTATATGGGAACACTAGGAGAAAGCTACTCTATCATGAATCGCTTCCTGCCTCCTAGCTATCGCATGTTTCAGCCACCCACAACGCTTTATGACAGTATGATTTATGTTTCAAATGCATCACCAACAAAGATTATTGAATGATCATTGATTTACATGTTACAAAGGAACTATAATAAACATGTTGAAAAATGGGGAGCTGAGTGGCTGAGAGTAGGTTCGACCTTGACCCTGAAACCTGATTTGGATAATGCCAACGTAGGGATGATATCTTTATTGTATGTTAGCTGCAGATTAGGTTTTTTCTGCAGCTTTTTGTTTTTTGATCAGAATATGGCGGCAAATTGGGGGCACCACCTTATGTCGCATTAAAAAAGTAATGCAGGAAGGAGATTGAAAATGAAAACAGCATTAACAATCGCTGGAAGTGATTCCAGCGGAGGCGCTGGTATCCAGGCGGATATCAAAACAATGTGCGCAAATCACGTATTTGCGACGAGTGCAATTACAGCACTAACGGCACAGAATACATTAGGTGTTACAGGAATTATGGAAGTAACACCAGAATTTCTTGGGGAGCAGCTGGATGCAGTCTTTACAGATATTTATCCAGATGCTGTGAAGATTGGAATGGTTTCTAGTTCTGATCTGATTCGTATGATTGCTTCAAAACTGCAGGAATATAAGGCAGCTAATATTGTTGTGGATCCGGTGATGGTCGCAACAAGCGGTGCAAAACTTATTAGTGATGATGCAATTGAAACATTGAAAAAAGAATTGTTGCCTTTAGCAACAGTCATTACACCAAATATTCCAGAGGCAGAAGTTTTAGCGGATATGAAGATTGCAAATGAAGAAGAAATGATTATCGCTACTGAAAAAATTTCTAAGAAATTTGGATGTGCAACTCTGGTGAAGGGTGGTCATCAAATCAATGATGCAAATGATCTGTTGTATAGAGATGACGCATATACATGGTTTCATGGAAAACGTATTAATAACTCTAATACACATGGAACAGGATGTACATTATCCAGTGCTATCGCATCCAATCTTGCAAAGGGATATGATTTGGATACATCCGTAAAACGTGCAAAGGATTATATTTCTGGAGCATTGAATGCAATGCTTGATCTTGGCAAGGGATCCGGACCAATGGATCATTCATTCGCGATTGATAATGAATATGCAAAGGAGAATGTTCAATGAAGAAAACTTCTTTGTTTGAAAATGCATTGATCTGGTTTGGAGCAGGTGTTTCTATTGCAGAAATACTGACAGGTACATATCTTGCACCTTTAGGATTGAAAAATGGTATTTTAGCCATTGTGGCTGGACATGTCATTGGCTGTATCTTATTGTTCCTGGCTGGTGTTATTGGTGGAAAAATGCGCTTAAGTGCGATGGATTCTACAAAGATGAGCTTTGGACAGAAAGGCTGTCTCTTATTTGCAACACTAAATGTATTACAGCTGGTTGGATGGACAGCAATCATGATTTATGATGGTGCACTTGCGGCAGATGGTATTATGCATACAGGTGCATGGATCTGGTGCTTGATTATTGGTATCTTGATTCTTGTATGGATTGGTGTTGGTATTACAAACCTTGGAAAAATCAATACAGTTGCGATGGTTGCTTTATTTGTTTTGACTTTAATGCTTAGCAAATTTATCTTCTTTGATGGAAACAGTGCAGTTGTATGTACAGAAGCAATGACGTTTGGTGCAGGTGTTGAACTTGCAATTGCGATGCCTTTGAGCTGGCTGCCTTTGATCAGTGACTATACACGTGAAGCGGAAGATCCTGTGAAGGCTAGTTTAGTTAGTAGTATTGTGTATGGAATCGTTAGCTGCTGGATGTATCTGATTGGTTTAGGTGCGGCTTTATTTACAGGAGAATATGATATTGCACAGATCATGTTGAAAGCAGGTTTGGGTATTGCGGGATTATTGATCATTGTATTCTCTACAGTTACAACAACATTCCTGGATGCTTATTCTGCAGGTATTTCTAATGAATCTATCGTGCCAAAGTGGAATGGAAAACACGTAGCAATGGTTGTAACTGTTGTTGGTACAATTGCGGCAATTGTATATCCAATGGATAATATTACTGATTTCCTGTATTTGATTGGTTCTGTATTTGCTCCTATGATTGCAATCCAGATTGCTGATTTCTTTATTCTAAAGAATGATAAAAGAAATGTAGAATTTGATGTACTGAATCTTGTATTATGGCTTGTCGGATTTGTTGTATATCGCTGTTTTATGCAGATTGATACACCTGTTGGAAATACAATTCCATGTATGATCATTACAATTCTGTTAAGTGTTGTAATTCACAAGATTATCAAAAAGAACAATTAAAATATAAATTTATGAAAAAATGAAAAAGGATGGAATGGAATTCTTAAAAATGGACTTTATTCGATCCTTTTTATATTGACGGTATATACTTGCTTCAGTATAGTTGAAGTATCAAAGGCAATGACGAAGAGCGCTGTTTTGCTAAGAAGCTAATAAGAGAGTCCGGCATTTGGTGAAAGCGGATAGTGGAAACAAAATCAGTAAATCACTTCTGAGCTTGTATGCTGAAATATAGTAAGTATACACGTAATAAATCACGTTACAGGTTTCGGACTTGATGGAGTCTAGTAGAGTGGCATAGTTTTCTATGCAAATTGAGTGGTACCGCGGATATCAGATTCGTCTCATGTTTTGGGATGAATCTTTTTTTGTGTACTGGAGGGAAAAAGAAATGAAATTAAACAAAAAGAATATGGTGGTTATCAGTTTTATGTTGTTCTCACTGTTCTTTGGAGCTGGAAATTTAATCTTTCCACCATTCTTAGGACAAAATGCAGGGGAACATACGTTTACTGCGATGGCTGGATTTTTATTAACAGCGGTTGTATTGCCAGTGCTTGGTGTCATTGTTGTTGCTAGATTTGATGGATTAGATAAGTTAAGTGGAAAAGCTGGAAAACGTTTTGCATTCATATTTACAGTATTGATTTATCTTTCTATTGGACCTGGTCTAGGTATTCCACGTGCAGCTTCTGTTCCGTTTGAAATGGCAGTTTCACCATATTTGCCAAACGATGCAAATCGTACGCTATGGATGGTTTTATACTCTGCTCTTTTCTTTCTTGTTGCGTTATGGCTGTGTTTGAATCCTGGAAAACTTGTACAACGTATTGGAAGGGTATTAACACCTAGCTTATTGATTTTACTAGTTCTTTTGTTTATCAGTTTTGTGACAAAAGGAAATGTCAATGTTGCACCTGCCTTAGATAGCTATCAATCTTCTGCATTTTTAAAAGGTTTTACAGAGGGCTATAACACAATGGATACAATTGCAGCATTAAACTTTGGTCTAGTGATTTCAACAACACTTGTTTCGTTTGGATTAAATGAGAAGAAAGATCGTATTTCACATACTGTGTATGCTGGTATATTTGCAGGCAGCATCTTAGCAATTGTATATGTGATGCTTTCTTATATGGGAATGTGTTCTTCTGGGGTATATGCAGTACAGGAAAATGGTGCATGGACTTTAAGGTGTATTGTGCAGCAGGTGTTTGGTGATGGAGGTGCAATTCTTTTGGCAGCAATCTTTACATTAGCTTGCTTAACAACCTGTGTTGGTTTAATTAATTCCATTTCTCAATTCTTTTCTATCTTATTTAAGAAAATATCTTATAAAGTATGGGTCATTGCTATCGTCTGCTTCTCATTTTTAGTATGTAACCTTGGATTGAATGTGATTTTGAGTATTTCTGTACCTGTGTTGAATATTGTATATCCAGTTTCGATTGTTCTTATTTTATTAGGTTTAACAGATACACTGTGGGTGGATCATCCATATGTATATCCATTTACAGTTTTAGGTACAGCAGTGTTCAGTGTGCTTCATACATTGGATACTTTAGGAATTACATTTGGAGTATTTTCTGATGCGTTGAAAATGATTCCTTTATATAGTTCTGGATTTGGGTGGGTAATCGTTGCCAGTGGTATGATGCTTGTAAGTATCCTTGTTGATAAGATGAAGAATATTCATGCATCTGAAACACAGAATGCGTAAATACGAAAAAAATCCTTTTTAAAATGAGAATTGAATTCTTGGATTTTGTATTGAAATTGTGCATCAACAAGCGTATAATCGTAACGTTTTAAGCGATAAGAAAGAAGGTGCACGTATGGATTATCAGAAGGTTATTAATATTGCGGTGATTGCTCACGTAGATGCTGGTAAATCAACTTTGGTTGATGCGTTTCTTAAGCAGTCTCATGTCTTTAAGGACAATGAAAAAGTAGTTGACTGTATCATGGATTCAAATGACCTTGAACGTGAAAGAGGCATTACAATTTATTCTAAGAACTGCTCCGTACAGTATAAAGATTACAAGATCAACATTGTGGATACACCAGGCCACGCAGATTTCTCAAGTGAAGTTGAACGTATCATTAAGACAGTAGATACAGTTATTCTTCTTGTTGACTCTGCAGAAGGTCCAATGCCACAAACACGTTTCGTATTACAGAAATCATTGGAAAATGGTCTAAGACCAATCTTATTGATCAATAAGATGGATAAGCAGGATGCTAGAGCTACAGAAGTTATTGATGAATGCTATGACTTAATGCTTGAACTTGATGCTACAGATGATCAGTTAGATTTCCCAATTCTTTATGGTTGTGCAAGAGAAGGTATTGTTCGTTATGACTGGGAAGATACAAACACAGATATCGTTCCATTATTCGAAACAATTACACACCATGCACAGGCATATCCAGATTTAACAAGCGAATCATTACAGATGCAGATTACAGCATTGGCATATGATGACTATATCGGCAGATTAGGTATTGGTAGAATTTATAAAGGTACATTAAAAGCTGCAACAACATACACTGTATGTAATGCAAATGGTGATGCACCACATCAGGGAAGAACAAACCAGATTTTCGTATATAAAGGATTGTCTAGAGTCAGTGTAGATGAAATCCAGTCTGGTGAAATCTGCATGATTTCTGGTATTTCCGATATCAATATTGGTGATACTTTATGCCCAGTTGGAGAAGCGGATCCACTTCCAGCAATCAAGATTGAAGAGCCAACACTTTCCATGAACTTCATGGTAAACGACTCTCCATTTGCAGGACAGGTTGGTAAGTTTGTTACTTCTCGTAATATTAGAGAAAGACTTGACCGTGAATTACAGGTTAACGTTGGTTTGAAGGTTGAAGATACGGATTCTACAGATACATTTAAAGTGTCTGGTAGAGGTGAATTGCATTTAACAGTTCTTCTTGAACAGATGAGACGTGAAGGATATGAAATTGCAGTATCTAGACCAGAAGTTATTTTGAAGAAGATTGATGGTGTTACGTGTGAACCAGTTGAAGAAGTTGTGATTGATGCACCTAATGAATATAGCGGGGCTGTTATTTCTGCATTGAATGTTCGTAAGGGCCTTTTAAACAACATGGAAGATGTTGGTACATATACAAGAATTACATATATGGTTCCAACTAGAGGATTGATTGGTTTTAGAAGTGACTTCATTAACATGACACATGGTGAAGGTACAATGGTACAGCGTCTTGCTGACTATGAACCTTGGAAGGGTGAAATTCCACAAAGAGAAAATGGTGCTTTGATTTCTACAGAAACAGGTGGTGCTATGACATATGCTCTTTGGAATATTCAGAACAGAGGTCAGTTGTTTATTGGTGCACAGACTCCAGTATATGAAGGTATGATTATCGGTGTATCTGCAAAGAACATGGATATGACTGTTAACCCAATCAAGAACAAGAAGATGACAGCTGTTCGTTCTACAGGTAACGATGAAGCAATGAAACTCGTTCCACCAAAGGTATTAACATTGGAACAGGCAATTGAATTTATCAATGATGATGAATTGGTTGAAATTACACCAACAGATATTCGTGTTAGAAAGAAGTATCTCACAGCAATTGATCGTAGAAGACATGCTAGAGAGCTTGGAAAGATTGAAAACGAATCTGATGAATAAGAAGACGGTAGAAATATCGTCTTTTTTTATAAATTCTTTAAGTAAACAATGTGCTGTTATGTTAAAATAATCACATATGGAAGAAAATAAGTGTGCCATTTTCCTTGCAGATGGCTTTGAAACATGTGAGGGATTGATCGTAATTGATCTATTAAGAAGAGCTGGTATTCACATTGATATGATTTCAATGAATGAAACGCTCACTGTTACAACATCACAGAATGTAGTCTTACAGGCAGAAAAACGATATACAGATATTGATCCTGAAGACTATGATGTTTTGATTTTACCGGGTGGTAAAGTCGGTACAAAGAATCTAGAATCTGTTGATTCTTTAAAAGAGGCCATAAAGATGCACTATTCAGAAGGAAAGCTGACATGTGCAATCTGTGCTGCGCCATCTATTTTTGGTCATTTAGGTATGCTGAAAGGAAAACGTTATACATGTTTTCCAGACTTCGATGGTGCGTATGGTGGAACATATATGCAGGAATTGGCAGTTACGGATGGAAATCTGATTACTGCCAGGGGTATGGGTGCTACTTTAGAATTTGCTAGAGAAATCTTAAAGCAGTTGATTGATGAAGAAGCAATGAAAAAAGTACAACATGGCATTCAATATGAACATTCATTCCGTAATGAATAAATTGAGGAGGATACACTATGGAAAACATGTTTTCAAATGATTCAAGACAGTTTAAGTTTGATGTGCTTGTAGCATTATGTCGTTCAGCAAGCAAAGGGGAAGTTGATGAAGATGAAATTCAGGCATATGCCCACAACCTGGTTTCATTGTCATCTCCTAGAGTTAGATGCTGCGTATATAAAGAAAGAGAAGTATTAAGACAAAGAGTTAGACTTGCTATGGGCAAGAATGCTTCTGAAGAAGGTGAACACTCTAAGGAGCAGATTGTTCAGGTGATTGATGCTGCGTGTGATGGATGTACAATCAAGAAGGTTCGTGTAACAGATAACTGCCGTAAATGTATGGCAAAGAGCTGTATGGCAGCGTGCCGTTTTGGTGCAATGCATATGGGTGTATATCATTCTGAAATTGACTATAAGTTATGTAAAGAATGCGGAGCATGTGCAAGAGCTTGTCCTTACAATGCCATCGTAATTACTGAAAGACCATGCTATGCACATTGCCCAGTACAGGCAATTGGCTGGGATGAAAATAATCTTTGTAAGATTGATGAAAAGAAGTGTATTAACTGTGGTGCATGTGAAAATGCCTGCCCATTTGGTGCAATCGAAGATAAGAGCATGGTGCTTCCTGTAATGAATCATATTCGTGAAGGTAAGCGTGTATATGCAATTGTTGCTCCAAGTATTCAGGGACAGTTTGAAAATACAAGTCTGGCACAGGTTATGAAGGCAGTTGAACTGATTGGCTTCAAGGAATGTGTTGAAGTGGCTGGGGCTGCTGATGCAGTTGCAGTGACAGAATACAAAGAATTGAAAGAACACAAGGAAGCTGGTGTTCCATTGACAACTTCCTGCTGTCCTGCATTTGTAAATATGCTAAGAATTCATTTCCCACAGGTATATGAAAATAACAAGAGTTCAACATTATCACCAATGCAGGCTTGTGCGAAGAAAATCAAGGCAGATGATCCAGATTGCGTCGTAGCATTTATTGGACCATGTATTGCTAAGAAGAGCGAAGTATTAAGTTCTGATCTTTGTGATTATGCAATTACATATGAAGAATTAGCTGCAATGTTTATTGCTAAGGGAATCAACCCTGCAGATGTTGAAGTTAGTCCACTTGAAAAGTATGCTTCTAACTATGGCAGAAACTTTGCACATTCTGGCGGTGTTGCTGCTGCAGTTGTTCAGGCTGCAAAGGAAGCTGGTGATCCAGTTGCTTATAATGCAGTTATTGCAAATGGTGGATTTGAATGCAAGAAGCAGTTACTCTTAATGAAAGTCGGCAAGTTCAATGGTGATATCTTAGAAGGCATGAACTGTGAAGGCGGATGTATTGCTGGGCCTGCCTGTATGACAGATGCAGCTACTGTTAGAGGCAGAATGACTAAGGAAAACCTTCAGACAGACAAGAAAACAATTAAACAGTCAGTTGAATTGTTTGATATGAAAGATTTTGATATTGAAATCAAAAAGAATGCAGAATAAACTGATAACCGTGGACACTGTTCACGGTTATTGTTTAAGTGAAGCTTATGGAAAAGAAATTAAACTTAAAAGAGCTGAAATGGGTTCATCAGCCAGATCGATTTGTTGTAAGAGAAGATAAGATCATTATTGAAACAGAGCCACATACTTCTTTGAATTTACTTGGAGGAAGTGCAGAAGGAGTAGAAATGGAACTCGTTCCAACGGGAAACTTTCATTTTTCTATCCGATGTGATTTCCAGTATAAAAATACGTTAGATCAATGTGGAATTGTTTTATACGATCAGCATGGTAGAAAATTGATTGTTGGTTGTGAGATGATGGATGGTGAAGTATCTAAAATCGTTGTTCGTGTGAATCATATGGATGGAACAGATCGTTCGGAAAGAGAAATTGGATCCGGAATACAATGGTTGTATTATCGTATTTGGCTGAGAGGTGGTATTGTTAGAGTGCAGTACAGCTTCAATGGAAAACGATATTCAGACTTGAGAGAGTTTGTTATAGGAAATGATGAAGTGAAACTTGGTATTTATGCATGCAGTCCAAGAAATTCATCATTTGATTGTATATTTTCTGAAGCAATATTAGATGAGGAAGTGAAAGTATGAGTGAAGTAGAAAGATTGATTCGTTATTGTAAAGTGGATACACAGAGTAATCCAGACAATGAAAATGTAACACCAAGCAGTGAAAAACAGTTCGATCTTGCTGAGATGTTAAAGCAGGAATTAGAAGAACTGGGATTAGAAGATGTAACTTTAGATGAACATTGCTATGTTTATGCATGGCTTCCTTCTAATGTAGAAGGTGCAGCAAAGACTGTTGGTTTCATTGCACATATGGATACAGCACCTGATTTTTCTGGAACAAATGTGAATCCAAGAATCATTGAAAACTATGATGGCAATGACATTGTGTTGAATGATGCAATGGCTACAAAAGTAGAAGATTTCCCTGAATTAAAAGCATTGAAGGGAAAAACACTGCTTGTCAGCGATGGTACAACACTTTTAGGTGCAGATGATAAAGCTGGTATTGTCAGCATTATGGAAGCACTTGTATATCTGAAAAATCATCCTGAAATCAAACATGGTCGTATTGCGATTGGTTTTACACCAGATGAAGAAATTGGCAATGGTGCAAAATATTTTGATATTGAAAAGTTTGGCGCAGATTTTGCGTACACAATGGATGGTGGAACAGTTAGAGAAATCAGTGATGAAACATTCAATGCTGCAAGTGCAACGGTAACATTCAATGGTTTTTCAATTCATCCAGGTTCAGCTAAAAATAAGATGGTCAATGCTGGTTCTATTGCTTGCAGCTATCAACAGCTATTGCCAGAATATGCACGCCCAGAACATACAGAAGGAAGAGATGGATTTATTCATTTATGTGGTATGCAAGGCAGTACAACACATGCTGAATTGAACTATATTATCCGTGATCATGATCGTAATAAACTGGAAGAAATGAAAGGCTGGATGCTAAAGGCTGTTGATTTCGTTAATGCGATGCATGGTGAAGGTACATGTTCTATTGAAATCAAAGATGCATATCACAATATGAAGGAAGTACTGGATGAACATCCAGATGCAGTAAAATATGCTTTCCAGGCATATGATGAATTAAGCATTACACCATTACATGAACCTGTTCGAGGCGGTACAGATGGTGCGGAATTATCTTTACGTGGACTTCCATGTCCAAATCTTGGTGTCGGTGGAGGCAATTTCCACGGTCCGTATGAATATTGCTGTATTGAAGAATTACAGCAGGCTGTAACTGTTATTTTAACGATTGTTCAAGACGTAGCAAAGGGAGAATAATTATGATCTGTACTTGTACAATGAATCCATCTTTAGACTATTACCTTGAATTTGATGAAAATATCAAAAATGGGAAATTAAATCGTTCTAATCTTGAATACTATGAAGCAGGTGGAAAAGGAATCAATGTTTCTATTGTTTTAAACAACCTTGGTATTCCAACAAAAGCATTTGGCTTTATTGGTGGTTTCACGAAAGATTTTTATATCTCTTTGCTTGCAAAGTATGAGAATATTCATCCAAACTTCACGTATACTGATGGTCATACAAGAGTGAATGTGAAGCTTCATGGAAAAGATGAAGTGACAGATATTCACGCAATGGGTCCGTATATTACACATGAAGATATGCAGAAACTTGTGAAAAAGACGGAAAGCATGTATGAACAGGATTACTTTGTTTTAGCAGGTAATACACAGGAATGGTTAATTGATGAAACAGAAGAAATGCTGAAAAAATTAATCAATGAGGGTGTGAAGGTTTCATTGGATACAAATGTCAAGATCATGCAGGATATGCTGCAGTATAAGCCATTTTTATGTAAAACAACGAGTAAAGAATTAGAAGAAATTCTGAATATTAAAATTGAAAATGATCAACAGGCAATTGATGGGGCAAAAAAACTATATGCATTAGGTGCAAAACATGTCATTGTATTAACAGATACACTAGCAATTCTTGTGAATGATCATGGTACATTTACATGTGAATTCCTGGATCAGGATTCTGTTGTAAATACGGTTGGTACTGGGGATTCTATGATTGCGGGATTCTTGATGAATTATTTGAGAACAAAAGATTCTTATGATTCATTAAAGTTTGGGGCATCCTGTTCAAGTGCAACTGCATACTCTAAAGGATTGGCAACACGCGAAAAAATTGATGCAATCTATCAGAATACAGTTGTACAGAAGATTGATTGAGGAAAATGAATGAAGAAAATTTTAATTAGTTTGTTAGCAGTGGGAATGTTAGTCGGCTGTTCTACACCAGCTTCCAGTAGTAAAACATCTTCTACTTCTGTTACGCAGAAAGATGAAAAACTGACGATAACAAGTAATGTCGAGCTTGTTTCAGTGAAAACAAATTTAGAAGGATATAAATGGGTTGGAAGTGAAATAGGTGATTTTAAGGAAACATCTTTAAAAGAGACAATTCGTTTGTTCTCTGAAAAGGGTACAGGAATTGTGTATTATGGATATGTTGGCTGTCCTTGGTGTGAAAGAGCACTTCCTGAATTGAATCAGGTTGCTTTAAAGTATGGCGTTCCTATCTACTATGTAGATGCATCTGTATCTCTGGATCACGATGACTATATAACACTAACAAATGATTTTGGGGACATTCTGAAAACAGATGAAGAAACTGGAGAAAAAGAAATGTATGTGCCTATGGTTGTAGGTATTAAGGATGGAAAAGTCGTTGGCAGCCATACTGCTTTGGTTGACAGTTTTGAAATCAAAGATGAAACTTCTCAAATGAGTGACAAACAGAAAAAAGAATTGCAGGACATTTATACAGATATTATTTTGAAAGTTGCTGATGAATAGAAAAATATTAATTGTTTTCATATGTGTATTTCTTTTATGTGGGTGTACTTCAAATGTATCAGAGAAAGATAACAACGGCCTTTTTAAAGATGGATCCATTAAAGTGAGTGAAATTCATGATTCTGATATAAAAGAATATGAATTTTTAGAAGATGATGATCCTGCATTTATTGAGATCAGTTTTGAAGATGCGTGTAAGTTTTTTAGAAACCAATGGAGTGGGGTTATATATTTTGGACATGTAGGCTGCCCTTGGTGTGAAAGAGCAGTTCCTGTACTGAATGAGGTTGCTAAAAAAGCAAACATTCTTGTTTACTATGTAGATGCATCAAAAGATGTTGGAAAAAATGATAATGAATCAGACAAACTGTTCGAAGAAATGAAAGGATATATCTCTGATAGCTATCGAGAAGATGAAAATGGAGAATTAACATTTTTTGTGCCGAATGTGATTGGCGTAAAAAACGGAAAGCTTGTTGATTACAAATCGGGATTACCTGACAGTTATGACATTAACGAAAAAAATCAGATGAGTGATGCGGAAAGAAATGAATTATATAAAAAGTACGCAGAAATCTTTCAAAAAGTATACGGAAAATAGCAAAAACTGAAGTAAAGATACAAATTCAGCATGGACAAAGAAATGTGAAGTTTGATATCGAAAACTTCAGTTTTTTATAATATTTGGAAAACTCCTTGCAAAAAGAGGAGAAAGAGAGTATATTCAATAGGCCGCAGAGAAATG
>ERZ1035014.686-NODE-686-length-14109-cov-13.843959_pt1 | contig 14109 bp, 10 predicted proteins | sample MGYA00520620_ERZ1035014 | MGnify/ENA primary metagenome ERZ1035014 (study PRJEB33766, sample SAMN09781744) | gut metagenome | biome: gut microbiome | host: Homo sapiens | place: Madagascar | study: EMG produced TPA metagenomics assembly of the PRJNA485056 data...
CCTGGCAGAACATAATGTTGGAGCTGGAAATTTTCAGCATACTGACCGCCACGCTGACAAGCTCGGTTGCGCTCAGGTCGGTTTCCATCTGGCTGGTGATGACCGGCAGCAGCTTGGCGATATCCCATACCGTCATGCTGCGCATACGGGCGAACAGCGCCGCATAGAAGTACCGCTGCATCCGCAGGCGGCCCAGGTCAGAGTCCGCATAAATGTGGCGGGTGCGCAGGAAGAACTCTGCCGCCGCGCCGTCCATGGTCTGGTAGCCCTGGCTCAGGTGGCTGCCGCCGTAATCCATATCCTGCGGCACATACACCTGAATGCCGCCGAAGGTATCAATGATCTGGGTCAGCGCTTCCAGCCGGACGGACAGGTAGCCGTCCACATGCAGGCCAAAAATGTTATGGATCTCATCGGCCAGCGCGCTGATGTTGTTGCTGCCGTTGGAGCCCTGCGTTTTGGCAATGGCGTTGATCTGATAATTGCCGGAGAAGCTGGCATCCGTGGTAACAAAGATGTTGCGCGGGATCTGCAGCATCTTGACCTGGCCGGTCTCATTGTTGAAGTGCAGGTACAAAATCATGTCGGTCATGCCGTCATCTACCTGCGAATCGGTTTCCTGCCCGGTCTCGGTGGAGCGGTCAATGCCCACCACCAGCAGGTTGAACTCTTTGCCCGCATACTCTTTGGGGGTGTTGATCAGCTGGTTCAGGCTGATGGACCCCGCCGACGGTGCAATGGCGTGCATGATAAAGACGACCGTGCCAAAAAAGATCACAGCGATGGCCAGCAGGGTGCCCAGTAACACCTTCCACCAGCCGCCTTTTTTCTTTTTCTTGCCGTTCGGGCCATAGGGGCCTGCGCCGCCTTTGCCTTTGCGGCTGCCGCCCTTGGGCGGTTTGCCACCGCCGCCTGCGGCAGATTTGCTGCCGCTCTTGCCTGCGGCGGATTTTCCGCTTCTGGCTGCCGGTTTCCCGGCGCTGCGTGAAGCCTGCATAACGGTGTCCTCCTGCTGCGGCGCGGCCTGGGGTGCAGCGGGCTGGGCTGCCGTTTGGGCAGCGCGGCGGGCCACACGCGCCTGATACTCTGCATCCGCGTTCATATCATAATGTGCGCGGCTGCCTTTGGTTTCGTTCAGGTCCAGCCGGCGCACCTGGGTGCGGGTGGCCCCCTGTGCGCTCTGGCTGCGGGCGCGGCGCTGCAGCTCCAACGCCTGGCGCTGGGCGCGGGTCAGGGGCTGCTCGCTCTGGGCAGCGGCCTGGGCCTGCTGGCGCGCGGCAGCTTCGCGGGCAGCGCGGGCTTCCTGGGCCTGCTGCTGGGCAGCAGCGGCGCGGGCTTCCTGCTCTTTCTGCTGGGCGGCGCGGTAGCGGTCAACATCGGTTTGCTGCACACGGTTAAAGCTGCGGGTGCGGCGGGTGTTATTGGCGGCAAGCTGCTGTGCACGGCGGCGGGCAGCTTCGTACTCATCCTGATTCAACGCACTGCCTGTTTTCACAGTACGCCCGGTGTTCACCGTGCGCGGCGCGTCACCAGCATGGTAGACATTGCGCGGCGCATCGCCGGTGTTTACCCTGCGGATCTCGCTCATAACGTTCCTCCCTTTTATTCAAACGATGGGAACTGGTCTTTCATCTTATTCGGTTACGGCACACCCGCAAAAGGCAGTGCCTGCCCCTTTATCGGGTGCAGGCCGCGCGGGCATCATCCAGTGCGGCAACGGTATCGGGGTCCAGTGGGTTGCCTTTTTCGCGCACAAAGGCAATGCTTTGTTCCAGTGCATGGCACAGCGCCAGGTCCAGGTTCTGCATTTCCTCGGCACGCAGCGCCTCCACACCGGGGTAATCCCGTTCGGCACTGGTCATATCCGCCATGTAAATAATCTTGTCCAACAGGCTCATGTTCTGTTTGCCGGTGGTATGGCACTCAATGGCAGATAAAATTTCCGGGTCCGTCACACCCCACCGTGTCTGGCACAAAACCGAGGCTGCGTACCCATGCCACACCGGCGCAGGGCGCTTGGCGGCATTTTTAGCTATTATAGCATTGTCAGCAAAAATCTGCAACATCTCTGCCTTGGGCAGTTCTTTCGCGCTGTCGTGCAAAAGTGCCGCTAATGCGGCCTTTTCCTCATCCGCGCCATAGCGTTTTGCCAGCTTGACTGCCATTTTTTTTACATTTATGGTGTGCTTGTAACGCTTTTCGCTCAAACGGCTTTTTACCAGCGCTTTTGCTTCGTCCACTGTCATCAAGATCCGCATCCTTTCCCTATTTTATTGTACCCTATCTATGGCTTCAAATCAGCTTGCCGTACAGCCCGTTCCGGTGTATCACATCCGCCACCGGCGGGGGCAGCAGCTCCTTCAGCCGGGCAGGGGGATACTTTCCTGCGCGGATATCGCTGGAGGCACACTCCAGCACCGGGGCATCCGCAAACATGATCTTCCCGCCTGCTTCTTCCAGCTTTTGGGCTGCTGCACGCAGAGCGTCGCCATCGCCGGGTTCCCGGCTTTGCACCACCAGGGTGACCATAGCCAAAATTTCCCGCCAGCGGTACCATTCATCAAATGTTTCCAGCATATCGCTGCCAATTGTCATATACAGCTGAGCGCCGGGATACTTTTCCTGCAGCATGCTGACGGTATTATAGGTATAGCTGCGGCCCGCGTGGTCCACTTCCCACTGGCTCACCTGCACCTGGGGACCAAGCGCCTTAAAGCATTCGCACATGGCAAGGCGCAGTTCGCCCGGCGTTGCGCTGGCGTGCTTGTGGGGTGGGATGCCCGCCGGCATAACCAGCACCACATCCGGCTGCACCGCCTGCATGGCGGCCCGCAGGTTGTTCATGTGCCCGGCGTGGGGCGGGTCAAATGTGCCGCCAAATAGCAGTGCTTTCATCTTACTTTTTCAGCAGTTCCGCATAAGCAGATTCCTTCGGCTTTTTGCGGAACAGCACAAACTTGCGGCCAATCACCTGCACGCACTCTGCATGGATGGCTTCGCACAGGATGTCGGCGGCCTCGCGGGCATCATACTCGCTGTTTTCCAGCACCTTCAGCTTGATCAGCTCGCGGGCTTTGATGCAGTCATCCACGCCCTTGATCAGCGTTTCATCAATTTCGCCCTTGCCGATCTGGAAAACCGGCTCCATGGTGTTGGCCATGCCGCGCAGTGCGGCGCGCTGTTTGCTTGTCAAAGACATTGTTCGCTCCTTATTGTTCAGTCAAAATCAAATCGTTCTATTCAGTTTTTCTCTGCGGCTCATTCGCCCAAAAATGCGGCGAGCTCGGCTTCCAGCTTTTCCATGGCGCGGCCGCGGTGGCTGATGGCGTCTTTTTCGGCATCGGCCAGCTCGGCATAGGTGCGGTGTGCAGTGTTGGGTACCGTGCCGCCGCCGGGCAGGCCGACGGCATCGGGGACAAACAGCGGGTCATACCCAAAACCGTTATCGCCCGCCGGGGTCAGGGCCACACTGCCGGGGCATTCGCCGGTCACAACCAGCTCCCGCCCATCCGGCAGGATCAGGCAGACCGCCGAAACGAACTTGGCGGCGCGCTGTCCCACCGGCACATTCTGCATCTCTGCCATCAGCTTTTCGTTGTTGGCGGCATCGTTGCCGTGCTCACCCGCATAGCGTGCGCTGTACACGCCGGGTGCCCCGTTCAGGGCATCCACGCACAGGCCGGAATCATCCGCCACGGTGGGCAGGCCGGTTGCCTTGCAAAAGGCTTCGGCCTTAATCTTTGCGTTTTCCGCAAAGGTGGTTCCGGTCTCCTCCGGGTCCAGGGTTACACCCAGTTCCCGCAGGCTTTTTACCTCGTGGCCGCAGCGGGTCAGGATGCGGCGCAGCTCTTTCAGCTTGCCCGCATTGTTGGTGGCTGCACAAACGATCATGCCTGTTCCTCCCCTGCCTGCTCCGTTTCCTCTTTTTTATGCTGCGGAACCTCCGGCAGCAGGGCTTCGGCAAAATCGGTGGCGGAGAAGAAGATCAGGTCGTCGATCTTTTCCCCCACGCCCACAAAACGGATGGGCAGGCCCAGCTTTTCGTGCACACCGATGATGCAGCCACCCTTGGGGGTGCCGTCCAGCTTGGTCAGCACAACGCCGGTGGCACCGGCGGCGCGGCAGAACTCCTGCGCCTGGCTGATGGCGTTCTGGCCGGTAATGGCATCCAGCACCAGCAGCACTTCCAGGCTGGCATCCGGGCTGGCCTTTTTCACGCTGCGGCTGATCTTTGCCAGTTCGTCCATCAGGCCCTTTTTGTTGTGCAGGCGGCCTGCGGTATCGGCAATGACCATATCATAGCCGCGGGCCGTGGCGGATTTGACCGCATCAAAAATCACGGCTGCGGGGTCAGCGCCCTCGCCCGCCTTGACCAGCGGCACCCCGGCGCGGTCGGCCCAGGTTTCCAGCTGTTCGCTGGCCGCTGCGCGGAAGGTATCGCCTGCCGCCAGCATGACCCGCTTGCCCAGATCCTTGTACAGATAAGCCAGCTTGGCAATGGTGGTGGTTTTGCCCACGCCGTTCACGCCCACAACCAGAATAACCGCCGGTTTGCCGCTCAGGTCCAGGTCAGTTTTGGGGCTTACCTCGCGGCGGATGATATCGCGCAGGGCATCCAGCGCTTCCTGGCCGGTATGCAGGCCGTTGATCTCTACCTCATCGCGCAGCTCGTCCACCAAACGCACCGCGCAGCTGGGGCCGACATCGGCCAGAATCAGCTGCTCTTCCAAATCATTATACAGGTCATCATCAATAACAGAGCTGGTCAAGGTGTTGACGATGTTCTGGAAAAAGTCCGTTCTGGTTTTTTCCAGGCCATCGCTCATTTTCTTCTTTTTCTTAAAAATATCGAAGAATCCCATGGCGGTTCCTCCTTTGAATTAACTGATCAGATCAGCGGAAACGTTTTCAAGGTCAAGGCGCAGGATCTTGGAAACACCATCCTCCTGCATGGTCACGCCGTACAGCACATCAGCTGCTTCCATGGTGCCGCGGCGGTGGGTGATAACGATGAACTGGGTGCGTTCGGTCATGCGGCGCAGATACTGCGCATAGCGCGTAACGTTCACATCGTCCAGTGCAGCTTCAATTTCGTCCAGGATGCAGAACGGCGACGGGTTGACGGCCAGAATGGCAAAATAAATGCTGATGGCCACCAGCGCCTGTTCGCCGCCGGACAGAGCCGACAGGTTTTTGATGACCTTGCCGGGGGGCGAAACCTGAATTTCAATGCCGGAGTTCAGCACATCGTTCTCATCCGAAAGATAGAGCCTCGCCGAACCGCCGCCGAACAGCTCGCGGAAGATCGCACCGAAGTTGCGGTTGATCTCCTTAAAGCTGGCGGTGAACATCTCCTGCATTTCGCTGCACAGCTCGGCAATCATTCGGTTCAGCTCCGCGCGGGATTTCTCCACATCGGTGACCTGTGCTTTCATGAAGTCGTACCGTTCTTTAACTTCCTTGTACTCTTCGATCGCGCCCACATTCACGTTGCCCAGCGCGCGGATCTTGCCGCGCACTTCGGCCACCTGGCGGCGCAGGTCTGCCACATTGGCAAAGGGTACACAGAGCTTTTCCGCCTCGGCTTCGGTCAGCTGGTATTCCTCCCACAGCTTGGATGCCGTGGTGTTCAGCTCAGTTTCCGCCGCGGTCTTGCGCTCGGCCAGGCGGGCCATCTCGCCGCTCATCCGCTCGCGCTCATCGGTCAGGGTGCGGTTTTCCTGGGTCAGGCGGGTCACAGCGGCTTCCTTTTCCATGCGCTCGGCATTCGCCTTGCGGATGGTTTCCTCCGCCGCGGTGATCTTCTGTTTGTTTTCCTCGCTGGCTCGCTTGATTTCATTGGCGCGCAGCTCATTGGCGGCAATGCGCTCTTTGGCGGCGGCCACATTGGCCTGCAGTTCCCGCACGCGGGCTTCGGCTTCGCCGCTGCGGCCTTTCAGGGTTTCCAGCGCTGCTTCGTGCAGGCTCAGGTCCTTCTCGGTGCGCAGCTTCTGCATTCGGTTATCCGAAAGTTTCTGCGATGCTTCCTCCCGCTGGCGGGTCACATCGCTGGTGGAAGCGCCCAGGCTTTCCAGCTCTTTGCGGTGCGTTTCAATCTCGGCTTCCGCCTGTTTGCGGGCGTTTTCTGCCTGGGCGGCAGCCGCAGTGTTCTCCCGCAGCTGCTGTTCCAGCGCGGCGATCTCCTGCCCGCGGTGGGCGGCAGCATTCTTGCCCTCTTCCAGCGCGGTGTTCAGCTGATCCAGCTCCATCTCGGCTTTCAGGCGGGCCGCAGCGGCGGTCATGCCCTCGCTCTCGGCACCGGCCAGCTGGGCGGTCAGGTTATCCACCTCCGCTTTGCGGGCGGCGGCTTCCTTTTCGGCTGCTGCGCGGCGCTCGTCCAGTTTCAGCACCTTGGCACGCAGTTCGTCCAGTTCCTGCTTGCGGCTGAACACACCCACGCTGCGCGCGGTGGAACCGCCGGTAAAGGAACCGCCTGCGTTGATGACCTGGCCGTCCATTGTGACAATGCGGTTGCGGTAGCCAAGATTTTTGGCCACCACCGACGCTTCGCCCAGATCCTCCACCACAATAATGCGGCCCAGCAGGTTATCAATAATATGCTGGTACTGGGGGGCGGTCTCCACCAGGTCGGCGGCCACCTCCGCCGTGCCGGTCAGGCGGCCATTGAATCGGCTGCCCTGCACGGTATCCAGCGGCAGGAAGGTTGCGCGTCCGGCGCGTTCTTCCTTCAAAAAGGTGATGGCCGCGCGGGCGCAGCCCTGGTCCTGCACTACAATGTTCTGTAAGGCAAATCCCAGCGCCGTTTCAATCGCGATTTCGTACCCCTTGCGCACGCTCAGGATACCGGCCACCGGGCCGATGATGCCCCGCAGCCGCCCACCGCCCGCGGCGCGCATGACGGCTTTTACGCTCTGCTGATAGCCGTCCATGTTGCGCTCCAGATCCTCCAGAATGCGGATGCGCTGGGCAGTGTTGTTTTTATCCGCTGCGGCCTTCTGCAATGCTTCAGCGGCTTCCGCCTGCTGGCGGCGACGGCTTTCCAGCTTGAGCTTTAAGCCGGAGCGGATGTTATCGTTGCGGGTCACGGCTTCCTCGCACTCTTTCAGGTGCTCGGCAGCAGCGTCCCGTTCCTCGGTCAGTTTTTGTGCCACAACACCCGCGGCGGCTTCCTGGTTTTTCAGGCCGTTCAGCTGGGCGCGGGCCGCTTCCACGGCGGATTGCAGCCCCGCACCCCGCACCTGCAGGGCAGTGGCATTCTGCTGCATGCGGGCCATGGCGGCGCTCACGATCTCCCGCCGCTCACCGCTTTGCAGCGCCTGCTGTTCCAGCGTGTTCAGCTGCTGGCGCAGCTTGTCCGCCTCGGCATCCAGATTTTGCAGCACGGTTTGCAGCTGGGTAATTTCCGCTTTGTGCTCGTCCGCTTCCTGCGCAATCCCCTTTGCGCCTTCCCCGGCGCGGGTCAGCTCATCGCTGGCGCTGCGGATCTGCTCGTTCGCGTGTTCGGTTTCGTTCTGCAAAACTGCCAGCTGGCTTTCGCTCCCGGCGTTCTGCTCGGTAATGGTGCGGATCTCAACGTTCGCTTCCTCCACCTGCAGCATCAGCTGCTGGGCTTCGGCGCGCAGGGCTTCGGTGCGGGTGTCAAATTCATCCAGCTGGCGGGAAATGCGTGCATAGTCGCTTTCCGCCGCCTCATACTTGCGCTGCTGGTCCCGCACCGTATCCTGTGCGCGGCGGATTGAATCCACCCACAGGGTAATTTCCAGCCCCTTGCGGGTCTCGGAATATGCCAGGAACTGCTCCGCCTTTTCGCTGTCGCGTTTCAGGGGGCCAACCCGCTTTTCCAGCTCCCCCAGAATATCCCGCAGGCGTTCCAGATTGCCCTCCGCCGCGGCCAGGCGGCGTTCGGCTTCATTTTTGCGGTAGCGGTATTTGGCAATGCCAGATGCTTCCTCAAAAATCTCGCGCCGCTCGGTGGATTTTGCACCAACGATCTCCGCAATGCGCCCCTGACCCACAATGGCGTAGCCATCGCGCCCAAGGCCGGTATCCAGCAGCAGCTCGTACACATCTTTTAAGCGCACGCTCTGGCCGTTGATGGTATACTCGCTCTCCCCGCTGCGGTAATAGCGGCGGCCAATGGTTACTTCGTCCGCGTCCATTTCCAGCCCATGATCGGAGTTATCAATGGTCAGCGATACCGCCGCATAGCCCATTGCGCCGCGGGTCTGGGTGCCGCCAAAAATAACGTCCTCCATCTTGCCCGCACCGCGCAGCTGTTTGGAGCTGGTTTCGCCCAGAACCCACCGGATGGAATCCGAAATGTTGCTTTTGCCGGAGCCGTTCGGCCCCACAACACCGGTAATGCCTTCGCCAATGGTGATCCGCGTTTTATCCGGGAAGGACTTGAAGCCCTGTATCTCAAGTTCTTTTAAGCGCATAGATGCCCCTTTTTATGCCTGCTGTTCCAGCTTGGTCAGCGCCGCTTTGGCAGCCTGCTGTTCCGCAGCCTTTTTGCTGCGGCCTTCGCCCACAGCCAGCGCCTTGCCGTTCAGCGCCACAGTAACCTGGAACCGCTTATCATGCGCCGGGCCGGATTCCCCTGTCACGGTGTAGGTCAGGCGGTCGTCCGGGTGTTTCTGCACCACTTCCTGCAGGGCGGTCTTGTGGTCATCCTCGGCGGTTTTGCCCTCCGTGATGAACGGCAGGATAAAGTTGCGGGCGGTCTCAATGCCGCCGTCCAGGAACAAAGCGGCAATGGTGGCTTCAAACGCATCCGAAACCACGCTGGGGCGGCAGCGCCCGCCGCCCAGCTCCTCGCCGCGGCCCAGCCGCAGGTAAGAGCCCAGGTCGATCTCCTGCGCAAACTGGAACAGCGCGTCCTCGCTGACCAGCGAAGCGCGCATGCGGGACAGTTCGCCCTCCGGGCGGGTGGAATGGTGGAACAGATAGTTTGCCACCACAACGGACAGCACACTGTCGCCCAAAAATTCCAGCCGCTCGTTATACAGCGTAGGGGTTTTGCTCTCGTTGGCGTAAGAGCTGTGGGTCAGCGCCGTGATGAGCAGTTCTTTATTCTTAAAATGGTAATGCAGCTTTTCTTCCAATTCCTCAGGGGTACGCGTGGTCATAAGATTGCCTTACCTTTCGTTCTCTCTGTTTTGCGATTGTATATCGGGATATTTTGCAGGCCGGGCGGGCACTGCCCGCCCCTGCAATGGGCTTTGGTTTTGCGGCTATCCCGTAGGGGCGCACATTGTGCGCCCGCTGCCTGTATTTTGGTACCGGCCATTTCCAATGGGCGGGCATAACGTTTCAATTTTCGCACGATATGCCATTTTATTCCGCGTCTGTCTTTTCTGCTGCGGCCTTGGCGGCTACTTCGGCTAGGGCGCTCTGCATGGTGCCGCACAGGTCATTGGCAACGCACAGCTTTGCCTGGCGGATGGCGTTCTTGATGCCCTTGGCCTTGCTGGAACCGTGTGCCTTGATGACCGGCTTTGCCGCGCCCAGCAGCGGTGCGCCGCCGATCTCCTCAGAGTCCATCATGTGCTTCAGATTGCGCAGCCCGCCTTTTACGCCAAGGTAGCACAGCTTGGTCACAATGCTCTGCATAAAGATGTCTTTCAGCATGCCCAGCAAAGTACCTGCCACACCCTCGGTCAGCTTCAGCACCACATTGCCCACAAAGCCATCGCAGACGATAACGTCCACCTCACCAGCCATAATATCACGCGGCTCAATGTTGCCCACAAAGCGGATGGCCGGGTTTGCTTTCAGCAGGCCGTGGGCTTCGCGGTACATCGGGGTGCCCTTGGTGTCCTCGGCGCCGTTGTTCACCAGCGCGACGGCGGGGTCCCTGCGGCCCATGACCTTATTCATGTACACGCTGCCCATGGTGCCAAAGGCATTCAGCATCTCGGCACGGCATTCGGCGTTTGCGCCGCAGTCCAGCAGCAAAAACGGCTGCTTTTTGCCCGGCATGCAGGTAGCCAGCGCCGGGCGCTTGACCCCCTTGACGGTGCGCACGATCAAACTGGTGCCCACATGCAGCGCGCCGGTGGAACCAGCGGAAACAAAGGCATCCGCCTCGCCGTTTTTCAGCATCGTCAGGCCTTTGACCAGGCTGGAATCCGTTTTGTGGCGCACGGCCTTGACCGGGTCATCGTGCATATCCACATCCTCGGTGCAGTGAATCAGCTCAAAGGGGGTCAGGTCCACGCCAAGCTCCTGGGCAGCGGCCTTGATCTTGGCTTCATCACCCAGCAGGGCCAGGGTCATGCCGTCACCAAACTCTTTTACCGCGTCGGCTGCACCCTGTACGGTCGATTTCGGGGCGTTATCGCCACCCATTGCGTCCAGTAAAATTTTCATAATCCACCTCAGTGTTCCGCTTCGGCTGCCCATGCCCGCATGGCGGCCTGTGCAGCATCAGAAAGTGCCATATACCGTTCGCGCTTATCCCGGATGGTGTCAATCTCCTCGGTGCGCGGCAGAATGCCCATGTTGGCACCCATGGGCTGGAAGTCCTTGTTGGGGGTGGTGATATAATCGATCAGTGCGCCACACATCGTTGTGGTCGGCGGGGGCGGCAGCTCTCTGCCCTGCAAACGGGCGTACAAATTGCGCGCTGCCAGCAGGCCGGAAGCCGCGCTTTCCATATAGCCCTCAAACCCGGTGATCTGCCCGGCAAAAAACACGTTGGGGTGCTCTTTCAGGTAGAGCCCCTTGGTCAGCACCGCCGGGCTTTCCAAAAAGGTATTGCGGTGCATCACGCCATAGCGGATGAACTCTGCATGTTCCAGGCCGGGAATCATCGAAAAGACGCGCTTCTGCTCGCCCCATTTCAAATTGGTCTGGAAGCCGACAATATTGTACAGCGTGCGGGCGGTGTTTTCGGCGCGCAGCTGTACGTTGGCCCAAGGGCGGTGGCCGGTGCGCGGGTCCCGCAGCCCCACCGGGCGCAGCGGGCCATAGCGCATGGTATCCGCCCCGCGGCCCGCCATCACCTCAATAGGCATACAGCCTTCGTACACCGTCAGCTCCCCATCAAAGTCATGCAGAGGGGCGCGCTCCGCGTTCAACAATTCGTTATAAAACGTTTCATATTCCAATTTGTTGAATGGGCAGTTCAGGTAATCGGCTTCACCGCGCCCGTAGCGGGACGCCGCAAAGATCTTTTCCATGTCCAGGCTTTCGGCGCTCACAATGGGGGCCACCGCGTCAAAAAAGCTCAGCCGGTGGCTGCCGGTCAGCGCGGCAATCTGCTCCGCCAGCACACCCTCGGTCAGCGGGCCGGAAGCCACCAGCACCGGAACGCTTTCGTCCACCGCGGTCACTTCCTCGCGGTGAACGGTAATATTGGGGTTCTTTTCCACCATTTCCGTCACGGTGGTGGAAAACACATCACGGTCCACCGCCAGTGCACCGCCAGCCGCCACGCGGGCGGTCTCGGCAGCATCCAGCAGGTGGGACCCCATCATGCGCATTTCAATTTTCAGCAGGCCGGAAGCCGAATCCGGCCGTTCCGCCTTGAGGGAGTTGGAGCAGATCAGCTCCGCAAAGCCTGCACTTTTGTGCGCCGGCGAAAACTTGACCGGCTTTTGCTCGTACAGGTCCACCTGCACGCCGTGGTCCGCCAGCCAAAGGGCGGCTTCACACCCGGCCAGCCCGGCACCGATGATTTTGATTTGCATGCGTTATTTCTCCGCGTTTGTCTTTTCGATATTCTTCACAAACCCGCAGCCCTCTTTGGCGCAGTACAGCTGGCCGCGGCGCTTGAACAGCGTTTTGCCGCAGTGGGGGCAGGTTTCCGGCACGGGTTCATCCCATGTCATAAAGTTGCAGGTGGGGTAGTTGCTGCAGCCGTAATACACGCGGCCCTTGGCGCTTTTGCGCAGCAGCATATGGCCGCCGCACAGCGGGCACAGGCCGCCGGTATCCTTTACAATGGGGTGGGCGTTGCGGCACTCCGGAAAGCCGGAACACGCCACAAACTTGCCGTACCGCCCGCTTTTGATCACCATGGGGCGGCCGCATTTTTCGCAGATCTCGTCGGTGGGGATGTCCTCCACCTTGATCTTTTTGCCCTCCATGTTCTTCTCGGCGGCTTCCAGGCTTTTTTCAAAGCCCTGGTAGAAATCGTCCACTGTTTTGACCCAGTCCGCCTTACCGGCTTCCACAACGTCCAGCTTTTTCTCCATATCGGCACTGAATGTCGGGTCCACGATATCGGGGAACTGTTCCAGCATGACCTGGTTCACCGCGCGGCCCAGCGGGGTGGTTTTGAGCTTTTTCTGCTCCTTTTCCACATAGCCGCGGTCCACAATGGTGGTAATGATCGGCGCATAGGTGGAAGGGCGGCCAATACCGTTTTCTTCCAGCGCATGGATCAGCGTTGCTTCAGTATAGTACGGCGGCGGCTGGGTGAATTTCTGCTCCGCCGAAAGCTTGTTCAGTTTCAGGTCCTGGCCCACTTCCAGCGGGGGCAGGGCGGTTTCTTTCTTCTGCTTATCATCGGTGGCTTCCTCATACAAAGCGGTAAAGCCGTCAAACGTTACATGGAAACCCGATGCGCGGAAGATATAATCCCCCGCCGTGATGTTGGCCGAAACGGTATCCATCAGGCAGTCTGCCATCTGGGATGCCATAAAGCGGCTCCAGATCAGGCGGTACAGCTTGGCTTCATCGCCGGAGATGCTGCCCTCCACCTGGTCCGGCGTCAGTTCCGGCATCGAGGGGCGGATGGCTTCGTGGGCATCCTGCGCCGCTGTGGCGGAGCGGGATTTCCAGACGCGCTTTTTGTTGCAGACGTAATTTTCGCCCCAGGTCTTGCCGATAAAGGTCTTAGCGGCTGCGGCGGCTTCGTCCGCAATGCGCAGGCTGTCGGTACGCATATAGGTGATCAGACCGATCTGGCCATAGCCGTGCACCTCCATACCTTCATACAGGCGCTGGGCGGCACGCATGGTGCGGGTGGCCGAAAACCCCAGTGCGCGGCTGGCATCCTGCTGCAGGGTGGAGGTGATGAACGGTGGCTGCGGCTGGCGGCGGCGCTGGCCCTTATCCACACGGGTCACGGTGTAGGGTTTGCCGTCCAATGCGGCCAGAATGGCATCCGCCTGTTTTTTATTTTTCACCACCAGCTTGGTGCCGTCCGCCTGGGCTGTCAGCCGTGCGTTGAACGCACAGCCGCTCTGGCGGGGCTTCAGGTTGGCGTCAATGTTCCAGTATTCTTCCGGCTTAAAGTTTTCAATTTCGATCTCGCGGTCGCGGATAATGCGCACCGCCACGCTCTGCACGCGGCCAGCCGAAAGCCCGCGGCGCACCTTATGCCACAAAAACGGGCTGAGCTTATAACCTACCAGGCGATCCAGCGCGCGCCGGGCCTGCTGGGCGTTGAACAGATCCATATCAATGGTGCGCGGGTGGGCCATACCCTCCTGCACGCCCTTTTTGGTGATCTCGTCAAAGGTCACGCGGTTGGGGGCGGTGGGGTCCAGCCCCAGCACATTGGCCAGATGCCAGCTGATTGCCTCGCCTTCACGGTCCGGGTCGGTTGCCAGATAGACGGTCTGTGCTTTTTTCGCTTCGGCTTTCAGATCCTTGACCAGCGCGGTCTTGCCTTTGATGGTAATATACTTTGGGGTATAGCCATGTTCCACATCAATGCCCAGCGTGCTGGCGGGCAGGTCCCGGATATGGCCCATGCTGGCCGTTACGGTATAGCCGCGGCCCAGGTATTTGCCAATGGTCTTTGCCTTGGCCGGGGATTCCACGATCACCAGCTTGGTGCCGGGCTTTGCTTCGGTCTTTTTGGTGGTGCGCTTTGCGGCAGGTTTTTTGGCTGCGGTTTCGCCGTCCTCTGCCTTAGCTGCCTTGGTTTTGGTCGTTGTCTTTTTCGTGGTTGCTTTTTTTACTGCCGGTTTTTTCGCTGCGGTCTTTTTTGCGGCAGTTTTTTTTGCCGGGGTTTCTTCCGGCTGCGCTGCCTGCTGGGCAGTCAGCTCCAGTTCAGTTTGCTTTGCCATATCTGTTTCTCCCAAATTGGCGTATAAGTTCTATCTTAATCGGATACTTTCCGTAATGTCACCATACATGCGGGCCATATCCGCC
>ERZ1035014.688-NODE-688-length-14067-cov-3.972381_pt1 | contig 14067 bp, 10 predicted proteins | sample MGYA00520620_ERZ1035014 | MGnify/ENA primary metagenome ERZ1035014 (study PRJEB33766, sample SAMN09781744) | gut metagenome | biome: gut microbiome | host: Homo sapiens | place: Madagascar | study: EMG produced TPA metagenomics assembly of the PRJNA485056 data set...
ATACAGAGTAAAGCCGGGCGCGAGAGTCTGTGAGCTCGTTGATATGGCAGGAGGCATGCTGGATACAGCTGACAAGAGCTTTTGGAATCTGGCATCAGAGCTGTATGATGGGCAGATGCTGTATTTCCCGACTGTAGAGGAGCTTAAGTCAGATCACATACCTGAGGGCACATATACCACCGGCATAGATGGCTCGCTGATGAAGGGCGGCGCTGAGGAGCATATAGGCCTAAAGGATGGCAAGCTCAATATCAATACCGCAACTGTCGAGCAGCTAATGGCTCTTTCCGGAATTGGTGAGAGCAAGGCAAAGAGTATTGTTGAAGATCGCGCCAAAAATGGATTGTTTTCTTCGATTGAGGATATCACGAGGGTGTCCGGCATCGGTGAAGCGATGTTTAATAAAATAAAAGATGATATAACAGTAAATTAGGAGTGTATAAATGGCAAAAAAAGTGCTGGTCGTTGACGACGAAAAGTTAATTGTAAAAGGAATACGTTTCAGTCTGCTGCAGGATGGCATGGAGGTAGACTGCGCATATGACGGTGAGGAGGCCTTAAATATGGCGAAGGCCAATTCATATGATATGATTCTTTTAGATGTCATGCTTCCAAAGATGGATGGCTTTGAGGTGTGTCAGGCAATAAGGGAGTTTTCTGATGTCCCGATTGTCATGCTCACTGCAAAGGGCGATGACATGGACAAAATTTTAGGACTTGAGTACGGCGCTGATGACTATATCACAAAGCCATTTAATATTCTTGAGGTAAAGGCCAGAATCAAGGCGATCATGCGGCGCACTTCACCGGAACGCGCACCACAGGTACAGTCATCTGTAATTGAAAAGGGTGATATCAAGCTCGACTGTGACAGCAGACGTCTGTTCATAAATGATAATGAAATTAATTTGACTGCAAGAGAGTTTGAACTGCTCGAGATTCTGATCAAAAATGAAAATAAAGTATACAGTAGGGAGAGCCTTTTAAAGATTGTATGGGGCGAGGATTACCCGGGTGACGTGCGTACGGTTGATGTGCATGTCAGACGTCTTCGTGAAAAGATTGAGGCAAATCCAAGCGAGCCGAAGTACGTTCATACCAAGTGGGGTGTGGGATATTACTACAACCAGAAGTAATACTTTCAGAAAGGTTCTAAAATGTTTAAGAGTAAAGTACATTTTGCATTTTATAAGAGTCTGAAATCCAGGCTGATTTTCATGATTTTTGTTCTCGTTCTGGTACCGGAGGTGGTGCTGTGCTTCGGCATACTTAACACCTACGAGTCCAGAGCGGTTTCAATCCGCGAAAGTGAAGTGCTTAGTCAGGCAAAGATTCTCGCAAACAAGATATCCACAAGTAAATACTTTGATAAGGATGGCAGTGACTTGAGCAATATTGATGCTCAGATTGACACTCTTACTACTATATATGAGGGCCGTGTGCTCATAGTTGACAAGCATTTTAAGATTATTAAGGATACATACAATTTAGATGATGGCAATACTATTGTCTCAGAGGAGGTTATCAAGACCTTCTCTGCTTCAGAGATTACGAACTATGATTCTAAAAACCACTATATCGAGCTTTCTGTTCCGATAAGCAATCCAAACGACAAGGATTCAAAGATAGAGGGAGCACTTGTTGTAAGTGTGTCGACGGACAATATATCGCTAAATATGTCGTATCTGACACAGATTGCGGTTACGGTTGCCATTATCGCAGGTGCGGTGGTGCTCTTTTTTGGGGTGCTTGTGCTTTTGCACCTTTTTGTTCCGATTAAGAAGCTTTCTGACGAGATATCAGACATTAAGGATGGCTTTGGAAAAGAGCAGCTGGATGTAGATGACTATGCGGAGACTGCTATAATAAGCAGGAATTTTAATGAGCTGATGAGCGGAATGAAGGTCATGGATGAGTCCAGACAGGAGTTTGTATCGAATGTGTCACATGAGCTCAAGACACCTCTTACTTCCATGAAGGTACTCGCAGATTCCATCAACAGCATGGGTGATGAGGCTCCGATTGAGATGTACAGGGAGTTCATGGGAGATATCACAAGCGAGATAGACAGAGAGACAAAGATAATAAATGACCTGTTATCACTGGTCAAGATGGATAAGTCTGCTGCCACGCTGAATATCGAGAGTGTTAATATCAATGACCTGCTCGAGCAGATTATGAAGAGACTTCAGCCGATTGCTGACAAGCAGCAGGTGGAGCTTGTACTCGAGAGCTTCAGACCGGTAACTGCAGAGATAGATGAGGTGAAGCTGACGCTTGCTTTTACAAACCTCATTGAGAATGCAATCAAGTACAATGACAACGAGACCGGTGGCTATGTTCATGTATCCTTAAATGCGGACCATCAGTATTTCTACCTGAAGGTGGAGGACAACGGTATAGGTATACCGGAGGAGTCCTTAGAGCACATCTATGAGAGATTTTATCGCGTGGACAAGTCGCATTCGAGAGAAATCGGCGGTACAGGTCTGGGACTTGCCATTACAAGAAGCTCTATTCTTATGCATAGGGGAGCTATAAAGGCTCACAGTGTGATGGGAGAGGGCACTACCTTTGATGTGCGTATACCGCTCAACTATATTGTATAGGAGGCTTGACGTGAAAAGAATAATTATATTCGTGCTCACTGCAGTAATTCTGCTCTCCATGGGCGGCTGCACAAAGAAAAAAGCAGACAATACGGTTGAGGTGTTTTGTCTGAATATGGATGTTACGAGCAGTGTGCCGGAGTCATATGTGCTTAGAAGCAAAAACTCAGATGTGGACAAGCAGGTGGATGAGCTTCTTGGGAGACTGCAGGATAAGCCTGAAGACTCAAGACTGCGCAAGGCGATTCCGGATGAGGTGTCTGTGAGAGGTCATGACGAGAAAAATTATAACTGCACTGTGGATTTCAGCAAGGAGTATTATGACCTTACGGCTGCGCAGGAGGTGCTTTTGAGAGCTTCTGTAGTCCGCACGCTCACACAGCTGGATAGTATTTCATATGTGACATTTACCGTAAACAGTATTCCTCTTGTGGACTCGGATGATGAGATTGTCGGCAGCATGGGTGCTGATGATTTTGTTGAGAATCCGGGTGAGCAGATTAATACAAGTGTGAAGGAGACACTCACGCTTTATTTTGCTGACAAGGATGGTACAGGGCTTGAGAAACAGACCAGAGTGATACATTACAGCTCAAATATAGCGCTTGAAAAGCTTGTTGTTGAGCAGCTTATTGAGGGACCGAAGGGTTCTAAGCTCAAGGCAACTCTTCCGGGCACAACAAAGCTTATCAATGTGTCTGTGGCAGATAGAATATGCTATCTGAACTTTGACTCTTCGTTCAGAAATACTATTGACAATAAGCTGACAGAGGATGTGGTGCTGTATTCGATAGTTAATTCACTCACCTCACTTCATACTGTGGACAAGGTACAGATCTCACTTGACGGTGAGAATGACGGCATGCTGCTTTATAATTACAAGCTAAGCGACATGTATGAGTTTAATAAGGATATAGTGGATTCTGATGATTCCACGGAAAAAACTGAAAAATAGAATAGATTGGATTAGGAGGAGAAGAGTATTAGTAAAAGACCGATGTTTTTATTTGCGTTGGTCTATACTGCAGGAACTGTTTCAGGTATGTATGGCAGGGGCTTTGGCTTTTTGGTTTTTGCCATGCTGGTTGTGGCTTTAATAGCTGAGTGTGTGGCGTCTAAGGGCAGTTTTTCCGGTATCGGGCGCATAGTTGTTTTGCTTATCCTGATATCGTCAGCTGTTTTTGCAACAGCACAATTCAGATACGCTTCAGTGGATGAAAACCGTGACAGCTATATGCAGTATATGACAGATGAAAAATCTGTCATCGTCTGGGGGAAGATTTATAAAACTGAATACAAGTATTTCTCATACAGGTATTATATGACGGACTGCGTAGTGCAGCCCGGGTATGGCAAGGCTTTTGGCAGAAAAATATACTGTGGTGATGTCGTGGTATACTGTGACAGCAAAAGCGCACATCTGGGCGATTATATGAAAGCTAACGGCAAGATAGGCTTGTTTAAGTCTGCAACCAATGAGGGCGAGTTTGACAGAGCGCGCTTTTACCGCTCGCAGGGAATTGATTTCTCGGTGAATGCAGACAGTATTAAGACAAGCGCCGGTAAACATGCATGGTATTACCACCGACTTGAAAAACTTCGTGATACGCTGTCAGCTTCACTTCTTGAGGTGACTGATGAGACAACGGCAGGAGTGCTTTCGTCCATGCTGCTTGGAGACAAGTCGTATCTGGATGATGAGATAAAGGATTTATACCAGGTCAGTGGTATTTCACATATACTGGCTATTTCCGGACTTCATATTTCTATAGTTGGCATGGCCTTTTACAAGCTTCTCAGAAAAAGAAGGGTGAGCTATACAGCGGCATTTGTCTGTTCTGCGGCACTTATACTAAGCTATGCTGTTATGACAGGAAATGCCGTGTCCACAAGGCGTGCCGTGGGGATGTTCATACTTACAATGCTTGCGGCGGCTTTAGGCAGATGCACAGATATGCTCAATTCTCTTGGCATCATGGTCATTTACCTGCTGTGGGACAATCCTATGGTTTTGGGATATGCCGGATTTGTGTTCTCGGTAGGGGCAATACTTGCTATAGGTATTGTGACACCTGTGATGAGTGCTCCTAAGGGCGAAAAATTCTGGGCATCAGTATCCATACAGCTTCCGATGCTTCCGGTTGTGGCTATGAACTATTATGAGCTGCCTCTTTTTGCGGTGTTTGTAAATCTCATTGTGATACCGGCTTTACCTGTCGTATTTATTTCGGGTCTGCTTGCGTCTGCCGCAGGCTGCTTTGGCGTGATGCCCGGCAAAGTACTGGTGTTTCCTGCATTTGCAGTGTTAAAGCTCTATGAGGTGCTTTGCAGTCTTGTTATGAAGCTTCCGGGGGCATCGGTTATCACAGGAGCTCCTGATGGATACAGGATTTTTCTTTTTTATGCTGTTATGAGTGGCTTTTTGGTGGCTTTTTCGCTTAAAAAACGTGCCATAGAGTGTGGCTTGAAAGAAAAAAGCCAAATCCTTTACAGTGTCCAAAGAGTGGTGTGTACAGTAGTCCTGATTGCAATTTTGCTTGTGAAGCCAAAAGCTGCTGCGCAGCTTGATATACTTGATGTGGGGCAGGGAGATGGCATATTTTACCGCTTTGAGTCAGGCACATGCATCTTTATTGATGGAGGGAGCTCTGACCGAAAACAGCTTGGCGAGAATGTGATTATGCCGTTTCTTAAGTATAACGGCATACAGAGTATATCATACTGGTTTGTTTCACATGCAGACAGTGATCACATAAGCGGATTGTCTGAGGTGATAGACAGTGGGTATACTATAGAGCATATAGTTGTGGCAGAAGCGGCGGCTAATGAGGAAGCTATGGAGGAGCTGCTTTTTAAAGCTAAGGAAGCAGGAATTGATATATGCCTTATGTCAAAGGGGGATTCGATTGAAATAAATGATGCATCAGGTTCGCGCAGTACTGCAAATGAAGAAGCTGATGGTATCATGTGCCTGTATCCGGGACCTTATGATACTGCCTTAGACAGAAACGATATGTGTCTTGTGCTGAAGCTCACGGATGGCAGGTTTAGTGGTATTTTCGGCGGAGATATATCATCTGAGGTAGAAAAGAAGCTTGTTAATGAGTATGGGGATGAACTTTCTGTGGATTTTTACAAGGCAAATCATCATGGTTCCAGGTATTCAGGCTCTGCAGACTGGATTGAGGCTTTAAGCCCAAGGTGGGCTGCAGTATCATGCGCGGTAGAAAACCGCTATGGACATCCGGCTGATGAAGCCATGGATAGGCTTATGGATGCAAAGTGCCGTATTTTATACACAATGCAAAGTGGTCAGATTAAGTATAAAGAGAGTGCTATATATGAAAACAATAGACAATGATATAAAAGCAGGAGATTTCAAAAAGGTTTATCTGCTGTATGGACAGGAGAGATACCTCATAAAACAGTACAGGGACAAGCTGATAAAAGCTATGGTCAGTGAGGGCGACAGCATGAACTTTTCATCGTTTGAGGGCGATGGAATCAACCAGAAGGAGATAATTGACCTGGCGGAGACACTTCCGTTTTTTGCGGATAAAAGAGTGATTCTTATAGAGGATGCAGGCATTTTTTCAAAGGCAGGCGATGAGCTTGGAGAGTATTTAAAGGATTCACCTGAGAGCACGCACTTTATATTTATTGAGGAGAGCGTTGATAAGCGCTCAAAGCTTTATAAGGCGGCAGCCAAGTGCGGTAATCCTGTGGAGTTCAAGGAACAGACGGATGAGACACTTGCCAGATGGATAGGAATGAGGATTAGAAAAGATGGAAAGGGCATGAGTCAGGCTGCCTACAACAGCTTTATAGAAAAAACCGGCACAGATATGGAAAATATCGACAAGGAGCTTGAGAAGCTGCTGTGCTACTGCATGGACAAGGACGTGATTGAGCTTTCGGATGTTGAGGCTGTAACGACAGAGCAGATCACAAACAAGGTGTTTGAGATGGTTGATGCGATTGCATCACACAAACAAAAGCGTGCGCTTGAGCTGTATTACGATCTGCTGGCACTTAAGGAGCCGGCCATGCGTATTATGTATCTTATATCGCGCCAGTTCAATATACTGATGAATGTGAAAGCTATGACAAATAAGGGCTTTGGCAACAAGGATATAGCATCAAAGGCCGGATGTCCGGAGTGGGCGGTGCGCAAATATCAGGCGCAGTGCAGGGCATATTCGTTGGATGATTTAAAGAGGGCTGTGAGAGATGGTGTGGCATATGAGGAGGCTGTGAAGACCGGCAGGATGAATGACCAGATGGCTGTGGAGCTTTTTATAGTGCAGTACTCTGCAGATATGACCGGCACTCATGCGACAGGCAGTAAATGATATAACGCAAATATACAAAAAAGCAAATAAAAAAACCCATCGGTATGACGGCACCGATGGGTTTATTATTTATTGCTATATAGTAATTAAGCTAATCCGTTAACAAGCTTTGTTAAACGAGATACTTTTCTGGCTGCGTTGTTCTTGTGGAAGATACCCTTTGAACCAGCGCTTGCGATAACAGAAGTTGCATCCTTTAATGCAGCCTCAGCAGCAGCCTTATCATTTGCAGCTACAGCAGCCTCAACCTTCTTGATTGCTGTCTTAACTCCTGATTTGATTGCTTTATTTCTTGCAGCCTTAGTTTCTGTTACTAAAATTCTCTTTTTTGCTGATTTAATGTTAGCCAACTCGTACACCTCCAAATATTTAATCTAATGTATGCCAAAACAGACACGGACGCTTTGGCACAAACACACTAGAATATAATATGTCAACCTTTCTGCTCTGTCAATACATATTTTGAAAAAAATTGCAAAAAATTAACATATATGTGATTTTGGAATATCATACAGGGGAGGTGTATTGATTTGTCGGCTGATAAATGGTGTGCAAGAACTGATCTGGCGCTTGAGACGCAGGAGAGCCTTAAAAAGGCAAATACAGATATGAGAGGTGTGAATTTCTCTGAAAAAAAGCTGGATAATGGAATCATAGTCAGTGTAGTGACAATTGACTCGGAAAATGCAGTCAGGGCTACAGGCCGTCCTAAAGGAAAATATGTGACAATTGAGGCTGCTATGCTGTCTGAGGGAGATGAGGAGTGCTGTCAGGCTGTGACAAGGGAGCTTTCAAGAGAGCTTAAGAGCTTTGTAAAGGCTGTCTGTGACAAGCGTATATACGCGGCACTTGTTGTCGGGCTTGGAAACAGAAATGTAACTCCTGATGCGCTTGGGCCAAGATGCGTTGACAGCCTGTTTATCACCCGCCATATAGTAAAGGAATATGGCAGGTATGCGTTTAGTAACGAGAATGTAAACAGTGTGTGCGGACTGGTGCCGGGCGTGATGGCTCAGACAGGCATGGAGTGCCTTGAGATAATAAAGGGTGTGGTGAGCGAGGTGAAGCCTGATTTTGTTGTGACAATTGATGCGCTTGCGGCACGCAGTACAAAGAGGCTGGGCTGTACCATACAGCTGACGGATACAGGCATAGTGCCCGGAAGCGGGGTAGGAAACCACAGGGACGGTATTAACCATGGCAATCTCGGAGTGCCTGTTATCGCAATTGGTATTCCGACAGTCATTGATGCGGTGACTATTGTTTCAGATGCGGTAAATGCCAGCCGGGAGAACACCGCAAAGCTCATGTCGCCTAAGTTAAACGGCATGTTTGTGACGCCAAAGGATATTGACGAGACGGTTAAGAGACTGGCAGGGCTTTTGTCTGAGGGCATAAATATGGCTTTTTCAAACGATGAATATGATGACTATAGTGAATAATGTTATTGCTTCGAATATCATTAGAGCCAGCCGCATAAGCTTTATGTAGCAGGGGCTGCCTGATGCTTTAGATGGGAGATGATATTGTGAAGAAGAAAATGATTGTGCTTATAGCATTTATATATATTGCGTCTATGCTGTTTTGCGGTGATGGTGTGGGAAAGAAGTTCGTGGAAGAAAAATTTCCGCACCTTACATATTCTGACAAGGAGTGTGATGATTCGAAAAAGAAGGAGCTGAGTATTGTGGAGGATGAGGATACAGCAGGAGGTATTCTCTCATATGAGGAGCTTGCTGCGATGGAAAATGAAAATGCGAGTGTCAGGAACAATATGCTGCCGGATACCGACCAGCTGGCATTTGTTGATGAAGCTGAAAAAAACGGTGAGCTGGCAGAACTCAAGGAGCAGCAGAACGTGAAAATGCCGCAGGTAGATATGAGCTTTGACAATCTGGTAAAAAACTATTATCAGGTGGACAAGACTACATATATAGGAGCCGATGAGCTGTGTGAGGAGGCTTTGCTTGGGCGCGATATGTCTATAGAAAAGTCAGGCGACGGTCCTGATATACTCATATACCATACACATTCGCAGGAGGGGTACAGTGATTCCCTTGATACATCGGAGACAGAGACCGTAGTTGGAGTGGGTGACAGGCTTGAATCACTTTTGAGGGAAAAATACGGTTACAATGTGCTGCATCACAAGGGGCAGTATGATGTGAATGACCGCGACCATGCGTATTCCAATTCACTTCCTGAGATTACAGAGATTATTGAGAAAAATCCGTCTATAAAGGTGGTTATTGACCTGCACAGGGATGGAGTGGCTGAGACTACCAGGCTTGCTGCCACAATAGATGGAAAGCCTATGGCACAGATTATGTTTTTTAACGGGCTGTGCCGCACTGCTGCAAGGGGTCCGATTAATAGTCTGCCCAATGAGTATCTGGGGGATAATCTGGCGTTTTCATTTCAGCTGCAGCTCATGGCAAATGAGTATTATCCGGGGCTTGCAAGGCGCATATACTTAAAGGGCTACAGATATAATATGCATCTGTGTCCGAAATCGCTGCTCGTGGAGGTGGGAGCGCAGACAAATACCAAGGAGGAAGCGTACAATGCAATGGAACCACTTGCAGATATACTTGATAAAGTGTTAAAATAATATAGACTTTATTTCACAAATCTGATAAACTTTGATGAGTTATTGAAAGCATTAGGAGGACATATGTCAATAGATCAGAGCAAAATCCGCAATTTTTGTATTATTGCCCATATTGATCACGGTAAATCTACACTCGCGGACAGAATTATAGAAAAAACAGGCACACTTACCAGCAGGGAGATGCAGGCTCAGGTGCTCGACAATATGGATTTAGAGAGAGAGCGTGGTATCACAATCAAGTCTCAGGCAGTCCGTATTATATATACCGCAAAGGATGGCGAAGAGTATATTTTTAATCTGATAGATACACCGGGACACGTGGATTTTAACTATGAGGTATCAAGGAGTCTTGCGGCATGTGACGGAGCTATACTTGTAGTGGATGCGGCCCAGGGCGTTGAGGCCCAGACACTTGCAAATGTTTACCTTGCACTGGATCATGACCTGGATGTATTTCCTGTTATAAATAAGGTGGATCTGCCGAGTGCGCGCCCGGATGAGGTGGCACAGGAGATTGAGGATGTTATCGGTATTGAGGCTATGGATGCACCGCGTATTTCCGCAAAGACAGGACTCAATATAGAGGATGTGCTGGAGCAGATTGTAAAAAAGATTCCGGCACCAACAGGCGATAAAGATGCACCGCTTAAGGCACTTATATTTGATGCAACATATGATTCTTATAAGGGAGTCATTATTTTCTGCCGACTGAGAGAGGGCTCTGTAAAGGTAGGAGACACAATAAAGATGATGGCTACAGGTGCATCTGATGTGGTTACAGAGGTGGGTTATTTTGGCGCAGGCCAGTTTATACCTTGCGATGAGCTTTCTGCCGGTATGGTTGGATACATTGCGGCCAGCATCAAAAATGTCAGGGATACACGTGTGGGTGATACAGTTACACTCGTTGACAGACCGTGCGATGAGGCGCTTCCGGGCTATAAGAAGGTCAACCCTATGGTTTACTGTGGTCTTTATCCTGCGGACAGTGCAAAGTATCCTGATTTAAGGGATGCGCTTGAAAAGCTGCAGGTCAACGACGCTTCATTACAGTTTGAGCCTGAGACATCACTGGCACTTGGCTTTGGCTTCAGATGCGGATTCCTTGGTCTTTTACATCTGGAAATTATTCAGGAGAGACTGGAGAGAGAGTTTGATCTGGATCTCGTTACCACTGCACCTAGTGTTATTTACAAGATTCACAAGACAAGCGGTGAGGTGATAGATCTGACCAATCCTTCAAATATGCCGGATCCGTCAGAGATTGAGTATATGGAGGAGCCATACGTATCTGCAGAGATTATGGTCACAAGTGACTATGTCGGTGCGATTATGAAGCTGTGCCAGGAGAGACGAGGAGTCTATATCAGCATGGAGTATATCGAAAAAACACGAGCTCTCATAAAGTATGACTTGCCATTAAATGAGATTATCTATGATTTCTTTGATGCTTTAAAGTCACGCTCAAGGGGTTATGCTTCGTTTGACTATGAGATGAAGGATTATGAGCGCTCAGAGCTTGTCAAGCTTGACATCTTAATCAATAAGGAAATGGTCGATGCACTTTCATTTATCGTATTCAAGGAGAGTGCATACGAAAGAGGCCGTAAGATGTGCGAGAAGCTTAAGGGTGAGATACCAAGGCATCTGTTTGAGATACCTATTCAGGCAGCAGTCGGTGGCAAGATTATTGCAAGAGAGACGGTTAAGGCGCTTCGCAAGGATGTGCTTGCCAAGTGCTACGGTGGTGATATTTCACGTAAGAAGAAGCTGCTTGAGAAGCAGAAGGAAGGAAAGAAGAGGATGCGTCAGGTGGGCAATGTAGAGATACCACAGGAGGCATTCATGAGTGTGCTTAAGCTGGATGAGGAGTAATCGCACATATGAAGAATCTTGAGATTTATATTCATATACCATTTTGTGTGAGAAAATGTGAATATTGTGATTTTTTATCATTTCCCGCAGACGATGATGCAAAGCTTCGCTATGTCAAGGGGCTTATGGCGGAAATGATATTTTACGGCCCGCTTATGAAGAACTATCAGGTGTCATCTGTCTACATCGGAGGAGGTACACCAAGCTCTATAGATGAGCAGTGGATTGCTGCTTTGATGGAGGGTGTGTTTGACTGCTTTAATGTGCTGCCTGATGCTGAGATATCCATAGAGTGCAATCCCGGTACGTTTAGCAGGGAAAAGCTTTTAGCATACAGGGATGCGGGGATCAACCGCCTGTCCATAGGACTGCAGTCGGTAAATAATGATGAGCTTAAGCTGCTCGGGCGTATACATACCTTTGAACAGTTTGTGACGAATTACGAGGTGGCCAGAAACGTGGGCTTTAAAAATATCAATGTAGATTTGATGTATGGTCTGCCGGGACAGTCAGCGTCACAGTATATGGCGACAGTAAACAAGATCATAAGGCTTCATCCGGATCATATATCGGCGTATTCTCTTATAGTGGAAAAGGGTACTCCTTTCTATGAAAAGTACAAGTTTGACATGGTGCGCCAGGAGGCGGGCATGAGAACGGAGTTTCTGCCTAATGAGGACGAGTTATATGATATGGAAAAGGCGGGACAGAAGGCGTTTATGGATGCCGGCTACAGGCAGTATGAGACATCTAACTATGCTAAAAGAGGTATGGAGTGCCGCCATAATATAGGCTACTGGACCAGAGCTGACTATTTAGGACTTGGAATAGGGGCGGCATCGCTTATATCAAATGTCAGATATACCAATACATCCGATATGGACGAATATCTGTCGCGCTGCCGTCATATACATGATGTGGGTGATGATATATTTAAGGCCAATCTGCATGTGGCAGCTGATGTTATAGACAAAAAGGGACAGATGGAGGAGTTTATGTTTCTTGGACTTCGTATGAATGAGGGGGTCACAAGAGAAGCCTTTGAGAGGGCATTTGGTATTTCGATAGATGCAATCTACAAGGATATGATAGACAGCCTGAAAAAACAGGAGCTGCTCGTGGTAAAGGCCGGGCATATCTATTTATCGGAGCGAGGAAAGGATGTAGCCAATTACGTTATGGCACAGTTTTTGAAGGATTAACGGAGAGTAAATTATGGATATGACTTTTAAGCTTCAGGTGTTTGAGGGACCGCTTGACCTGCTTTTATACCTGATAGAGAAAAATAAAGTAAATATTTATGATATCCCGATTGTCGAGATTACAGCGCAGTATATGGAGTATGTGAATCAGATGAAAAAGGATAACCTGGACACGCTCAGCGAGTTTCTCGTGATGGCAGCTACGCTCCTTGACATAAAGTCAAAGATGCTTCTCCCAAAGAAAGAGGAAGAAGAGCAGGAGCAGGAAGATCCAAGAGCAGAGCTTGTGCAGCAGCTGCTTGAGTACAAGATGTACAAGTGCATGGCAAATGAGCTTAAGGATCGCCAGCTGGATGCCGGCAAGGTGTGGTATAAGAAGAAGGACATACCTGATGAGGTCCTTGCGTATGAGGAGCCTGTTAATCTTGAGGAGCTTGTCGGAGATATCCGTCTTTCTGATTTAAACAGAATCTTTCAAAGTATAATGAAGAGACAGGAAGAAAAGATAGATAAGGTTCGTTCTAAGTTTGGAAAGATTGAAAAGGAAGAGGTCTCCTTAGAGGAAAAGATGGAATATCTGACAGACTATGCTGCCTCACACAAGCACTTCAGCTTCAGAGGGATGCTTACTGCATCGTCAAGCAAAGTGGAAGTCATAGTTACATTTCTTGCCATACTGGAGCTTATGAAGACCGGCAAATTAACTATCGTTCAGGAGCATATTTTTGATGATATCCGGATTGAGTCAAGGATTGCTGCATAAAGAGGGGTTGAGGATATATGAATTATAAAGCTGCAATAGAGGCTATTTTATTTACCATGGGAGAATCCGTGGAGCTTGGAAGGATAGCCGATGCAATACAATTAAATGAAAAAGAAACAAAAAAGCTGCTTGACGAGCTGATTAAGGAGTATAGAAGCTCTTCGAATATAGGTATGAATATCATAGAGCTTGATGGTGCCTATCAGATGTGTACAAAGCCACAGATGTATGAATATCTCATCCGCATTGCAAAGCAGCCTAAGAAGAGGGTGCTTACGGATGTGCTTTTGGAGACTCTTTCAATCATAGCGTACAAGCAGCCTGTCACAAAGGCTGAAATAGAAAAAATCAGAGGTGTGTCAAGTGAACATGCCGTAAGCAAGCTTGTCGAGTACAATCTGGTGCAGGAGCTTGGAAGGCTTGATGCTCCGGGAAGGCCGCTTTTGTTTGGGACCACAGAGGAATTCCTAAGGAGCTTTGGGGTTTCGTCTATCGACGAGCTGCCGGTACTAAGCCCTGTGCAGGTTGAGGAGTTTAAGCAGGAGGCAGAGGAAGAGATGCACGTGAAGCTTGATGTGTAGGATAAGTAATTTCATGCATCCCTAAAACCTTTTTACCCTTTAATCATATAATAAGGACATGCAAATAATCATAT
>ERZ1035014.689-NODE-689-length-14047-cov-3.848842_pt1 | contig 14047 bp, 28 predicted proteins | sample MGYA00520620_ERZ1035014 | MGnify/ENA primary metagenome ERZ1035014 (study PRJEB33766, sample SAMN09781744) | gut metagenome | biome: gut microbiome | host: Homo sapiens | place: Madagascar | study: EMG produced TPA metagenomics assembly of the PRJNA485056 data set...
GCAGAATCGCCGTGATGGCGTAATTTCGCGGCCACATCGCTCTCATTTGCGACGCAGGGCATTCGTTAACGACCAGACGGGAAAGCTTCGCATCGGGCAAAATAATGTCATACGGGCGGCTCTCCGTTTTCGGATAAAACTCCGGCTCGACCGGATTGACGGGGTATTGAAGCTCCCGGCCGAACAGCGGCTTACGAAAAGCAGAGAAGAAGTATGACAGCTCGTTGAGGTACTGCTTAACGGTCGTGGCCTTTTTGCCGCCGTTAAGCATGGCATCACGCCAAGAAAGAATCACGGAATAATCCGGGTCGGTTTCCGGCTCTGCGCTCTCGCAGCTGGAAATCCAGTAGCTCCGGAACAGCGTAAGCCGCGTTGCATAGTTGCGCAACGTCTTTTCCGATGTGTTCTTCATTCTCAAGTTCTGAAGGTAGGTTGACGTCGCCGCGTCAAACTTCTCTAGCGCTGTCATAGCTTCTTCCTCCCTGCTTTTTTGTTGCAGCACGCTTTGTTTCCTCGTGTCTACAGTTGCATTATATCAGTTGCTAGCAACAATGTCAAGAGGTTTTTTAGAAATTTTTGAAATATTTTTCAGACGAGTTTTCGGATGGCATCGACGGCCTTTCGGGTGTAGCGGAAGGTCTGAACCTCCTTATTGCTGTAGGGGCTTTTATCGAAGAACCACTTGCCGTATTCAGCGGTTTTGAGCCCGTTCTGGTTGGCGATTTTTCCGACGCGGTTTGCGGTGATTCCGAGTGCGGCGGCGATTTCGGCGGCGGAATAGTAGCGGTCGATCTTGCATTCCGGCAGCGGGATGACCTCCTTGCCTCCAGAGAGAACGGAGCTGGCGTAGCTGCTGCACACCTGCTTATATTCCGGTGTTGCGAGGTTGCCGATTTCAAGCCACAGGGCGGCAACATTGGCGCGGCTGTTGTTCAGGTCGATCTCAAGCCGCTGCTTCTGCAAGGGGTCGGCTGTGTAGGAGCCGGTTTTCCGAATAGACGGAAGGACTTCGGAGGTTACCCAGCGCTTGAACTTCTTCGCAGCGGGCAGTTTGGAGCCGATAATGAGGGCGTAGAGGCCGGATTCGTTGATGATGGTTTGATTCGGATTGCCTTTTCCGTCGCGAATCGCGACGGTATTCCGGTCATCGTCATCTACGTGCTTAGCAAGGGCATCTCTGGGGTTGCTGTAGCCCAGAATGTCCGCTACATCCTTTCCGACGAACCACGGCTCACCGTTGATGGTGGTGGTTCGGACTTGGCCGAACTCATCATTCTTAAAGATTTGGATTTCGTTTTTCATTTTACCTCCTAATATTTTTTGATTTGGGCGACTGGGTTGCCGCCCTTTTTACAGGTTGGAGAGCGTCGCGTCGCCGAGGACCACAGCATTGGACGCAGAGCCGAACTGGACGACCACGCACTGCTGACCGACTGTAAGATTGGCTGCGCTGCCCACATAGGGAAGCTGGATTTCGTCGGAAAACGGCTGTGTGACTCCCATTTTCCCGCTGCTGGCGGCGGAGGTCACCTTGGCGCGGTAAAAGGTCACGGCGTTCTCCATGCGGGGCTTGATGCACTTCGCCCAGATGTACTCGCCGAGATTGTTGGCGAGCTTGAGCATTTCTTCATTCTCGTTCGGCATTTGGATTTTCCTCCTTCATCAGTTTTACTTTCTTCACGTTGCGGGGAAGCCGGAGCTTTGCGGCTGCAAGGGATTCGGCCAGCACGCAGAATTCGGTCTTTTCTCCGTGCAGCTCGGCGGAGAAGGTGTATTTTCTCAGAACGACATTGCACTTTGGTGTCATTTTTTCGTCTCCTTTTTTTCGGGTGGGATTTCGATGCGCTTCCCGTTCAGGTAGGGCTTGTACCCGGCTTTGGCAAGGCTTTTGAGCTGGGATGGGGTGTAGCCGCAGTATGGAATGGAGGAACGGACACCGGCCTCTCCGGATTTTCTCATTTCGTATACGTTACAGTCCTGTTTTGCCATCCCATTCTCCCCTGTGGCAGTAGCCATCTTCGTCGTTTTCGTCCCCGGACAGAGAGCATAACCAGCCGACCACGTCGCCGTATTCATCTATTGAGGGGCTGGCAAACGAGCATTCATAGCAGCGGACGACCTCGACGAGCTTTCCGTCACGGATTTTCTGTAACGCCTCCATCCCCATACGGCAAGCCTCATTGACGGGGTCGATACTTTCGTAGCGTTCCCGATGCTCCGGATCGAGGATTTCGATCGCGCGATCAATCGTCATGCTAATTTGCCACCTTTCATATGCAGCCCCGGCAGAACGTCCATCTTGTAGCCGCTTTGTACGAAACGCGTTGCCAGCTCCGTGTCGATTCCGTTTCCCAACCACTCATAAATAACGGTGATGTCGGTCTCGGAAAACGATGTGCCGCAGAATTCGTTGATTCCGCGAAGATGATACGCATGTACCTCTTTGTTTCTCCACTCCACGCTGTAATGGCAAGATTCACACGCCTCCCTCGCCAACCATTCAAGGCACTTTACCCTCACATCTTCTTCCGTTTCGCACTTTCCCAATGCAAAATAGGAATTCACACGCGGGTTCGGGTCGGCAACAAACTCGATTTGGCCGTTTATAATGGCTTTTGGGAATGCGTGGAACAGCTTTTTCAATGTACTCTGTTCAACCATGATTCTCCTCCCTGTAATTGTCCTTCATATTCCGATTTCGACGGCAGCAGGAGCATTTTTGATAGCGCTTTCCGTTCCATTTGCAGCCGTCGCATTCACTGATTTGCAGCGCGTCCCAAACGAACATAGTTTTCGGATATTCCGTCCGCAGTAACTGTTCAACGTTGAGAAGCAGCTCGTCGCGCGTCTGGAAGTCCGCTGCATCGTGCGGCAGATTCTTCCGTCGGGCGGCAAAGAAATCAGCCGCCTGTTCGGCATTGATGTACAGCGGCATCACTCACCCTCCAGCTCATCGATGCACATCAGCCCGTAAGCCTCGGCAACCGCGCGTTCAATTCGGCATCCCCGCGCAGCCTGAGCGCCACGGCAGAAGTACACCGCCGTACACTCGGACATCTTTTCCAGCGACTTCGCAAGGAAATAGATTCCTTTGTTCACGTTTTCGGGCGGCTCCGCAAATTCATCCTTGAAATAGCTATCGACGACCTTGTAGCCCTTGCCTTCCAAATACCGAATTGCCTTTTCTCTTGTTGCGGTGATCTCCGCATCCGTCAGCCCCTTCATCGGCTGAGAGATCATTGCTTTCATTTTTTCTTCTTTCGATTGTTCTTTATGCCACAATTCCTTCGGCACCATCTGCCGGTATGCAGCGCCGCTCTCATCATAAAGCGAATTTTCGGCGTTTGACGTTCCCCCAAGAGCAAAAAACATAACTCCTCCCATCACGCGTCACCGCCCTTTCCGTCCATCTTCGCGCCACACGAATCGCAGTACGCAGCCCTGTACTCGTCCCAGCAGTGTTCCTCGCCGCACTCCGAGCAGATTTGACAATCGCCATCTTCAATCCAATGCCCACGCCGCACCGGCGCAACGTCGGCGGCTGGGGTTTCCGCAAAAACATCCACAAGGGCTGCCAACGGTATCTTGAGCGCGGTCGCTGCTTTCTCTGCCGCTTCTACGGCACTAATATACTTAGCCATTGTCAACCCTCCGCAAACAGCGACTTATACGCTGCCATCAAGTTTGTATCGTTTGTCTGAAAGTCCATGCAGCAGTTCCAGAACCTGATTTCTCCATTTTCATCTACTAGACAGACGATTTTTTCGGACGGGAACGGCTCACCGAATCGGGCGTATTCCATTGCATACCAAATCGGACAGCCGCCATTTTCCGGGGACGCCGGGAGTCCATCCTCCCGGATTTTCCCTTTACTGCATCGTTGGCAGAAATAATAGAGAAAGTTTTCATATTCTGCGCCGCTGCTAAACGGTGTGGATGGGTTTATTTTCATAATTCAAGCCCCCCAAGATCAGTTTTTCTTTCGATGTATTCAGCCATCTTTAATCTCCATTCATTTTTGCTGCCTCTACAAACCCAAGAACCGTATCCACAATCGCTTTGTCAATTCGCGTCTGCAAACTGCATCTGTTTTCACAAATAACAGGCATTTCAGATAGGGACTTGTTATAATAGGCTGTCTTACGGACGACCCACTTACCGTCCCAAAAATCAATAGAATAGCCGCTGGATTTCGCCGCCTCCATCTTTGCTGACTTTGCAGTGCCAGTTTTCACAAAGTAGCTTTCTCGCGTCACCCACGGATTTTTGTATATCGTCATTCCGCACCGTCCATCCTCGCGCCGCAGTTCGGGCAATAATTTGGCAATTTGTGTCTGTCATTGACAATCTCGCCACATTCACTGCAAATATGGTCAAAATAGCAACAATAATAATCATCATCTGTATGAAAACTATCATTGTCTTTAATCCAATGTCCGTGCACCACCGGCACAACGTCGGCGGTGGGCGCGTTTTCAACCGAACTTATAACATCTTCGCAATCAAACATCCCCTCTGGATATTTCATGCTTCTCCCATACACGCCACCAGCGTCTGCCCACCAAGTAGGCAAATTCTTGATATGCGCTATCAGTGCTTCTTTTTCGGTGTATTCAGCCATTGTCAATCCTCCTTTCCCACGCGTCTATAACTTTGTCTTTGTCCTCGGACTCTTTTGTCCGATTAAAGCAACCTCCGCAAGCGACGTAATACACCGTCCCGCACATCGTATATCTTTCCAGTATGCTGATGTTCGCCGACCCGCAGAAGGGACAAGCCTTAAGTTCAACCATCCCTTACCATCCTTTCCAGCCAGTCGATGACTTGCTCCTCGACCTGAACGCGCCCTTTGTGGAACCCCATCAGCATGATATTGTTCACGCTTTCGGCCATAATGTAGTTTTCATCATCGTGCTGGCGCTGCCTTTTTAGGTGTTCGAGCTGGAACTTCAGCGCAGCATTTTTCACTTCCAGCTTTTTGTTCCCGTATTGCATCGGGCCAATGTTCGGGGCAATATTTACAAGGTTTTCCACCACTTGCAGTACACGCAGAATCGTGTCAGGATCGCAGACCTTGGTGTTCCATTTCTCGCGAATGTCCTTGTATTTTCCCAGTTCTTTCAACAGCCACTCGCGGCTTATGTAACGGTCAGCCATTGTGTACCTCCTTCAACGCCGCCTCCGCTTCCCCGCGGGTGAGGAATACGGTCTTCCCGACCGCCAAATCCCATCTCACGTGCTGCGTGCTTGTCCAGCCGCAGTCGATGTCAGCCCAGAGACGCGGTTCCGTATAGCCGTTCACATGGAACTGCCCGATGTGCTTCTCAACTACCTTGTCGCAAAACTCGGTATACACGGCGGTCCCCAGTTTGCACGGCAACACCACGATCCTGCCGTCTTTGTCAGCTTCTTGATATTTTTTGAGTTCCATGAGTGCGCTGTGCAATTTTGCCATTTCCAGACCGCTAAAGTGCTCCTCTTGCATTGACTTGATTTCCCCGGGCGTCAGCCCTGTGTCCTCATAAGCGGCCAGCCGGTCAACAAAATTTGCTTGGTACTGGCAGCCGTTAAAGTCCATCCGCCATTTCCCATTCTCAAAGTACGTCAGTCGTTCCATTCGTTCTTCTCCTGTTCCAAAGCGCAGCCATATATCGACGGTATCCGCTTTTATCAAAATATTTTCTAAAAATACCGCCAGCAGATGGAATTGTCGCTTCGCACTGCGAACACTGAGGCGCTTTGTTCTTTTCATCCCATTTTGCTTCACCGCCACAGAATGGGCAGGGTTTTAATTCAGCCATCCTTTACATCCTCCGGCGCTTCCGGCAGCGGCATCCAATTTTTGATGAGCACGGGGTTTACTACTTCTTCGTTTTCAATAAATTCACTCAAATTAAGCCCTCCTCGCAATGTCGTTTTGTCACGGCAATCGGGAATTCTTCGATTTCCGATGCCCACTTTACCGAGCCTACGCCGTTGAGATGACTCCAAATCAGCGGGAAACCTCCAACTCCGTCGAACAGGCTACCTAATGTAGCATCACGTTCGTAGTTGGCACAGAGGCGCTTCAGCACCCATTTCCACGGCGGCAGTGCAATGGAATTTCCCATTGCCTTATACCGGGCGCTGTCGGACGATTCTTTATGGAGTTTTCCCTTACTGTCTGTCCATGCGCCTATGTCGGTCCATCCATTCGGGAATCCTTGCAGCCGTTCGCATTCCAGCGGAGTAAGCCGGCGCACAGTCATGCCAGTTCTCACGGTGTTCTGCAAATTGTAGCTGGTTCCGCCGTTTGATTTGGCCTGCAAAGTCCCGTTTGTTTCGCCTCCCTCGCAGAAGTTCCGGCAGTCAACGGCACACACAAGGTCTGTCGCAGATTTTCCCTGCCGAGCGCTCTGTGTACTTGCGACATCACTCTCCGTCAGGGTGTCTGAACGACCGAACGCAAACGTCAACGGGACTTGATTCCCACCGGTTCCCATCCGCGCTTGGAGCGACGGCACAACACCTCCACAATCTCGAATCACATCGCAGGCGTGAGACATGTCCAGAATTGCAGGCGTTCGATTTGTTCCGCTGGGGCTGGATGAAAGCGTCGGGCTGACCTTTTCCGAATAGCCGATGCCACCCGCTTTTTCTCCCTGACCAGCCTTAAACGCGGCACAGACTGCCGGACGGTCGATGGTGTTCAGCGTATAGCTCACATCCTCGCGCCAGCCCTTTCCGTTGCATCCGGCTGTGTCCGCTCTGTCTATTCCGTTCCCTTGCAGGCAATAGACTGAGTTTCCAACGCCGCTTGCAGCGGCTTCGGCAGTTCTTTCCCGCGTCTTTCCGCTCGGCGAAGGATTCCCTTGCACGCCGCCGGGGTTAAACAGTATTTCGGGTGCGGATTCTCCTCCAAAATCTGCGACAAGCGCGATTCGACGACGACGTTGGGGGACTCCCCAAAATTGCGCGTCGAGAACACGCCAAGCGACGCTCCATCCGTCGCCCATGAGGCAACCTGCTGTCGGCCATCCTTTTTCAGGTACAGGAACAGAGGGGGCTTCCGGCTCGACGATGCGCACCGTTTCTTCGAGGACGGCTGCGAAGTCGGCTCCTTTGTTGGAGCTGAAGGCTCCGGGGACATTTTCCCACACCATGTATCGTGGTCGAATAAGCTGACCTGCCCGTCCGGCAGTTCTGTCATTTTCTCTCATCTCCTTGATAATTCTGATTTGTTCCATAAACAGACCCGAGCGTTTTCCAGCCAGACCGGCGCGTTTCCCGGCGACGCTGAGGTCTTGGCACGGCGAACCGCCTATGATACAGTCAACCGGCTCGATTTCGGCGCCGTTTATTTTGCAAACATCTCCGATGTGCTTCACCTAAACCGCCTCCTCTCGGCATGTCAACATCTTTTGGGCGGCGTGGTTCGGCGGTTCGGAGCCGTCACCGAGTGACATTTTTTCTGCCATTTCTTCGATAAACAGTTTGACATCTGACGGCATTTTCTCGAACTCCTTGTCACGCTCTGCTCTGACACGGAAAGCCCGCTGGAAATTGGACGCGACGACTGAGGCAAACGTGTCGGATTCCATCATCGCCCATTCTTTCAGTTGCTTTGGAGAACCAACGACGCGCTGCACATTCGGCGGGAGTCTTTCAAATTCTTTCTGCGAATTGTATAGGCTGTTACGCGTTGCGGCGACTACCATGCCCCATGCGTCATTTGGCGAGAGCGCGTGCGGACTTTTGATTTTCGCTATCTGCTCCTTGACTTCCCCGATGTTCGGCGGGAATGTATTGGTTCTCGCCGCAATCATAGCCTTTACCGCAGCAGCAACCAAGTTCATCGGCTCGTCCCGGAACATCTCTGTCCACAGGTTAACGATCGCAGACAGTTCCTCGCCGCCCATCCCGCGATAAAAGTTCGGGAACGCGCTTCTGAGAACCGCAAGAATTAGTTTCGTTTCGTCTCTTGTCATATATCATCCCTCAAAAATGGGTTTCCTAAATTGCGCTCAGCACGGCTTCCGGACATTCCGGAGCGCTGTTGCCGCATCTGCTCACGGCGGCGAACGTCATCCATCGACAAAACGCCGTCCTTGACAAAGCTGGAAAGGATCGCCCGTATGTAGCTCCAGCTTGTTTTTTGCTCGTCTATGGCGTAGTTAATGGCATATTCACACACTTCACTGCCGAGCTGAGCTTCAAAATCAAGCAGTTCTCGCAGGCATTCGCCGGAAGCGTTGGGGTTTACCTTGCGCAAAAACAAGTCCACAGCCGCGCTTTTTGCCGTCGCGCGTGCGGTTGATGTTGATGTTGTTGGTTTTTCTTTTTCTTTATATATTTCTTTTTCTTTCTCCCCTTCTATATCTCTTTCTTTATCTTCTTCTAGTGCGTTACCATGCGTTACGGTAACGTTACCGGTAGCGTTACCGTCTGCGTTACAATCCGTTACAGTAACGCCACTACACAACAACTTTTTAGCAGCTCTGTGCCTTGCGACGCGTTCCCGCGTTTGCGCCCTGATTTTTTCAAGCCCATCTTCATTTTGGTACTCAGCCCAATTCGAGAGGCAGTAAACGTCGTCAATTATGGCCACCATTCCCTCTCGGACGAAGAAAGCCATGCAAAGCTCAAGTTCTTCCGTGTCGCGATCAATCATGGCTGCAATGTCGGACAGCTCCGTAAATGGGATTTCTGTGGGGCTGATAAAGGCCCCGTTGTGGTTGCATTTGCCAGCAAAGTCCATGAGTTCAAACCAGACCGCCGTCAGCTTGTCACGAAAACTTTCGCCGCCGATTTTGGCGCGCTTGATTTTCTTGAAGCTCATACCGTCAAACATGCCGACCATCATCTTGATCCACTTGACATCGTTAGCCAAACAATCACCTCCCGGTTAGAAGGGCAGCTCGGAGGGATCGTCAGTCATCAGGGTATAGTCGGCGGTTCCGGCCGTGCTTGTCGGGGCTGCTGTGGCGGCAGCCGCAGGATAAGCGCCGGTGGTACTCGCACGGCTTTCGCCGAAGTAGATATTCTCGACGTTGATCTCTGCGGTCTTGCGCTTGTTGCCGTCGCGGTCTGTCCATGAGCGGAATTGCAAGCGTCCGACGACCATGACGAGGCTGCCCCTGTGCATGGAGTTGGCAACAAACTCTGCCGTAGCGCGCCAAGCGACGCATTCGATAAACTGGGCTTCCTTTTCACCGGAGTCGGAGCGCCGGTCCTCATCGACGGCAATGGTGAACGTGGTGACTGCAATACCGGACGGGGTGCGGCGCATCTCCGGTTCCTTGGTGAGGCGACCGCCAAAAATGCATTTGTTAAGCATGTTAATACCAATTCCTTTCATCTTCGTCGTCGCTGAAGGGGTTCGTGTCAGCGGGTTCGGTTTGCTCGTGATCGCTCGGGTCGAGCTCCGGATTGCCCCAATCGGGCGGGGCGCCGAAGTCGGGGAGCTGGTCGTAGGTGCTGTCGCGTTTTTTTGGCTTGCGCGGCTTTTTCTTTGCGTCCTTTGCCGAGAGCATTGGGTCGGGAGGCGCGTCGAAAACGCCGTAGAGGTTGTTGAACAGCGTATTGAGCAATTGGCCGGGGACAAAAAAGCTGATCTCAAAGCTGCGGGAAACCTTTTCCGTTCCGGCCACGCTGTACTTGGTGTCTCTCTTGGTGATGTAGGGACGTTCGGTGTATGTGCCGAACGCAACGATGTAATCACCGGCCTCAAGGCCCTTGGCGATGTCGTACACCGACGACCGCTTACGGATGATACAGTTGAGGAAAATGCCCTTCTTCAGCCGGAGAGCAAACTCGCAGTAGGGGCTTTTGCTTCGGCACTTCTCGACGGAATTGCGGGTGATCTCGCCCCAAGCAATGCACGACCAGTGCTGTACCCCACTATCGTCGGTAATCAGCGGCGTTCGGAATAAACCGCCGTATTTCATGTTGTTTCCTCCTTTGCCGCCGCATCGGTGTGGACACGGCGGCGGTTATCGGCATGGTCAGTCATCGAAAAAGCTTTCCTGCGCCGGAGATGCCGTTTTTTTCGCCGTAGACGACTTTTCAGCTTCCGGGGTGAAATTAGACACCGGAACATCAATCGTTTCACCAGCGTCAAAATTCGCACTCTCAGAGGCATCCGGAAGCAAATCAACGGGTGCAGCATCGATCAGAGTACCGGAAATGGGGTTCGGAGCGTCCAGAATCGGCGCTTCTCCGTCCTTTTCCGGCGCGCTGTCAATGGCGATTGCCTCGCGGATGGATTTCGGTGCGCGACCGTCGGACAGAAGCTGCTTGTACATGGTTTTCTTGCACATTTTGATGTGCGGTTCCTCATTGGGCAGTGCATACCACGAAGAGCCGGACTGTTTCTTTGCAATTTCTTCGTCGGACAGCTCGTGGTTCAGAATCATGTCATAGGTCTTACGGTTAAATGCTTTACTGTACTTGTCTGCGTGGCGAAGAATTTTTTCGTGTGTCCAATAAATTGCTTGGAAATAGTTGTTGTAGTCGTCGTTGAGCATGAAAAACGCGTAGTAGCCGACGATGGGGAGCTGGTCGCGCACGTCGTCGTCCTCAATCCACTCAAAGATCGGGGCGCGGGTGCGGGAGTCTCTGCCCTTGTATTCGCCCTGACGCACATCGAAGCAGTCGATGGCAGAATACTTTCCAGAGCGGATAGAAAGCTGCTGCAAGCCCTTTGCGCCGATCTGGAAGGCAGCCTTTGTTCCGTAGGGAACGACGCTGTATTCGCCGAATTCCTCAGACAGGTCAAGGCCGATTTCACCGTAAAGGACAGAGGAAACGATGGAGGCCGGGTCACAGTTTTGCAGTTTGGGAGACTTGGAGACGATGCGCTTCATGGTGGCAATGAGCCGCGCGGCCTTTTCGGCGCTGCCGCCGACCTGCTTTGTCAGACCAGCAACAATCGCATTTTGGTTTACGTAACTGGTAAAACTGGTGACGGGAGCGGCCGGTCTTGCGGCGGAAAACTGGTTATTTGCTTTCATTCTTATAAAACACCTCTTATTTCGTTTTAGATTTACACTCTAATTTGCGCTTACGATACCGAACGGCTTGAACGGTAACAGAGAGCATCGCGCTGATCTCACGCAGGGACTTCCCCTCATCGAGGAGCGAAACCAAGGTCTGGTCAGAGAATCGATGCGGTCTGCCGGGCTTGTCGAATTCGGCTCCACAGGATGCGCCTCTGGTGCTGAGGCAATTCACACATTCGGGATAGGGGCAATGCAGGCAGCGTTCGATTTGCTCCGGGGTATCGCGATTGACGCTTCTTCCGACATGCGCTTCAGCGGCAGGCGCGGCATTCCAAGGATAGCGGCCGGAAACACCAAAGAAATTCACTTCCTTACACCTCCCGAATGATAATGCCTTTTTTATCGGCAATTTCTTTTGCTTTGTTGATATAAACTTGGGTTCGCTTGCCCTTTGCGTCCTCGTAGATCGGCTGTCCGTTGCTGTCTTTGTAATGAAAATCAGCCTTATAGATGACCGGCCGGATGCGCGTACCGTCGGGCAGCGTGAAGCCCTCAACAAGCGTAATGTTCTGCTGCAACCGGAGTTCGGTGATCTCGCCACGATCAAGCATAGCCTTGAGGACAAGGAAACGGTTTGCTTCGCGCTTGGAATCAAAGCGGATGCCACAAACGTCGGCTTTTTGGTTTCCGTACTTGTTTTTCCTAGGCTCGTCCATCTCGGCCTTTATTTTCTGCGCGATTTGCCTACCTTTTCGCTGGGTTTCTTGCTGGTTGAGCTTTTGAAGAATTTGCCGCTGCGCCTTTTCCGGGAGCTGCGAAATATCAATGCTCACGGGGAACCCTCCCGTATTTGATGCCGTGGTCAAGCAGGAACTCTCGCAGCGCCATGAGCTGTGCTTGCGTTGCCCAGACACGGAAGTCAATCACATTGATTTCCGGGAGCCCTGAGGAAGGCTGCTGCTCCTGCGCTGCGGCTCCTTGCAGTTTTGCCTCCCGCTCGGCGCCGATGACCTCTGCGACAGAGGGGGTTGTTTGCGCGGCCTTTTCCGTTGCGGCATCCATTGCTTCATCGGCAGCCTTTGCGGCGGCTTCCTTTTGCTCGCGGAGCTTTTCTAAGCGTTCCTGATCGGCAATCAGTTTCTCATTTTGCTGCATACAGGCGGCAAGGTCACGCGTCTTGAGGTACTGGTCAATTAACACAGCTTCAAACGGGCTATGTAACGAGTGAATCGCGCCAAGAGACGAGCGGACGGTTGTTATCGCGGAAATAATGTCCTTCTGCGCCGCTTCTTCGCTGTAGGTCTTATTTTCCCACTTAGGATTCTGGATGTCCTCAAAGGAGAGGAATCGGATATCCTCACCGATTTTTTCATTGAAAAAGATGCGGAGAGCGGCAATCTTCTGATCTTTCTCCCGGCGTTCAAATGCCTTGACTTGACTGTCGATGTTCCCGGCGGCCTCATCGCACATGGCAATCAGGGGCTTGCAGTTGGCCTCAAACTCGGCAGCGGGCGCCGAGAGCAGTTTCTTGACGGTCTTTCGGTACTCGTCGATGTTGGAGCGCAGGCGGTTAACATTCGCCCTTGCGGCCTTGGCATCGGGGATGGTATCTGGCGTGACGATGAGCGTCGAATAAGGGACAAGCTTTTCCTTCAGGACTGCGCCGACCTCCTCGAAGTTGGCAGGGATGCGAAGCTGCTGAACGGCGGCGAGGGCTTCCTGATCGACGCGAAGCTCCAATTCGCCGAGGTGGACATCATTGCTCATAATCTGTGGTGCTCCTTTCCGGTTTCAAAAGTGTGTAAACGGCGTAACGCACGGTAGCGCCGAAGGAATTTTTGCTTTCCTTTATGGTGGTGACAATGGGAACGCCGCGCTTTCTCAGGTCCCAAATCCGAGCGCCAAGGCGCATACATCCGAACTCCCGAAGTGCATCAAGCGGCGTAATGGCACCGTGTGTTTGAAGGTACAGGAGAATCATTTCGGTCTGGCTTGCGATCTGCTCCCTCACGTCCATCATTCGCCCTCCGTGTAGTACGTGTCGATGGTGCGGCACGGGAAACTCGGCTCTTTTATGTTGATTGCGGTGACAATGCCGCGCTGCTCCGGGTCGGAAACGGTCGGCGTGATGACTTTATCCCCGACGTTCAAGGGGAGCTTGGTCTCATAGGTGTATTCGCGGCCAGCGTAGAAGCCGCCCTTGTAATACTTAATGGCTACAAACATTGTGTTTCTCCTTTCATAGCGTTAAGCTGAGACTCGGCATGGTGCCGGTCTGTACGTTTTTCCAAAACTGCGCGGCCTTGGGGAGCATCCATTCGATGTCCGGCTGACAATCGGCGCGCTCAAAATGGTAGGCTCTGAGGGAGCCGTCGCCCTCCTTGTCCAGCAGCAGCGCCCACAGGACAGCAAACTCGAAGTCACCGCAGTACATTTGCTGGCAGATTTGCGTGTAGTAATACTTCGGAATTTGACAATTCCATTTTTCCCAATCGGCACGGCTGAGACATGTTGCGGTTTTGCTTTCGTAGATGCCCTTTCTCCCGGTTGCGCACTCAACCAGCTCTCCGTCCGGCGTGCAAAACAGAAAATCGTAGGCTCCCTCGCGCCGCAGGATAGTGTAGGGCGTAAAGCTCAGGTCAAATTCCGGGTGCATCAGCCGGAACATTTCCCGCAGCGGTTCTTCTGCGCGGTTCCCGAAATCGACGCGCTCGTTGCCGGACAGGTCCTTTGGCTGAACAAGCCCGCATTTCTCTTTCCAGAGCTGCAACGGCGTCTTAAAGCCGCTCATACCAATGGCAGACGCTAGATCGCTTGCGCCGATGCCGCAGCGCGCCTCTAGCCATGTGTCGCGGTCAGGATAACTCGCTCTGCTGACTCTTGTAGCGCTCATAAGCAAGGTCCTCGGCATATTTTTTGATGCTTGCCCAGATATACCGGCTGGCATTCTTCCCGTGTTTGAGTTTGCTCATATACTGCCGGAGCGCCGGAACGGAATATCCGATTGCCTCGCCGAGGGATTGATAGGTAAGCGCGTTTCGCCGGATGAAATCTTGGATTTCAGAATA
>ERZ1035014.690-NODE-690-length-14029-cov-13.473236_pt1 | contig 14029 bp, 9 predicted proteins | sample MGYA00520620_ERZ1035014 | MGnify/ENA primary metagenome ERZ1035014 (study PRJEB33766, sample SAMN09781744) | gut metagenome | biome: gut microbiome | host: Homo sapiens | place: Madagascar | study: EMG produced TPA metagenomics assembly of the PRJNA485056 data set...
CAGTTTATATCAGTATCTCGCTCTGTGCACAAGCAGATTATTCAGCCGGCTACATTTATACCCACCCATTATTCAGAATGATAGATTTCATGATAGGTATCCTTTTATATAAAGTATGCAGATCAGAAAAAGGTAAAAAAATAGCAGATAAGATAACAAACTCAACTTCTTTCTGGCAAGTAAACCTATCGGATATGGGAGTGGTATTGCTGTTTATCGCAATGTATTTCCTATCAATCCATTGCAATCCGAACATTCGATGTGCCATTATTTATTGGATACCATCAGCCATAACCGTGTTCTATTTTACAGCAAGAGATCAAGGTAAAGGTTGTTTTATTAGGATATTCCATAATAAACTCTTGCTATGGCTAGGCAGCATCAGTTTTGAAATATTTCTCTGTCATAATCTCTGCTTTCGCATCATACAGAGTATATTTCTTAAACGATATGGAGAAGGAAATCCACATCAAGAATTCCAATTCATCCTATCCCTCGCTTTTATTATCCTCACAGCATGGATAGCAAAGAAAGCCATCGTTTTACCCATCCAGCATCAACTTCAAAAATATCTATAAGTATCTGTTTATAAAAACAATAAATATATGAAAAAGATCAATCAATTTAGCATCTTATTAATAGCTTGCTTAACAGCAAGTATGACATCTTATGCACAATTCAAAATCAATGGTAAGTCTGTTGTATATGATAAATTATCCAATAGCTATATGACTAGTATTCCAGAAGAAACGTTTGGAAAGGATTATACTGCCATCATCACACTGGATACAGACTCAGCATGGAATAATCTGAGTATAGAGAATACAAAAATAGAAAACACTTTTGTATTCAAAGAGATAGAAGGTAACAAGGAATATACCCTGAAAGCAAAAAAAGGACAACAAGATATTAATACTAAAATTACCTTTACATTCTTGCCTATTATCGACTTAAAGGGAACATTTGATTATAACTATTCAAATGGAAAACTCTCTTTGTTAGCCCCAGAAGAAACTGAACCTGTAACAACATTTCTCAAGGCCAAATGGAGAGGAGGCTCTACCAATACTGCTGATAAACATAAGAGAAACTATAAAATTAAAACCCTTAATGAAAAGGGGAAAAAACAGGAAATTTCTTTATTAGGAATGCGAGAAGATAACAACTGGATATTAGACGCAGGACAAGTGGATTTGTTTCGCTTAAGAAATCGTATCGCTACTGAAATTTGGAATGAGTTTGCCAGTAAACCATACTATACATCAAAAGAACCAAAAGCCAAGAGTGGAGTAGCAGGAAAAGTTGTAGAAGTAATTCTTAACAACGAATACCGAGGAATTTATTCATTGACAGAAACAATGGATAGAAAGGAAATTAAGTTAAAGAAATATGATGATATCAATCAGGAGTTTCATGGTCAGCTATGGAAGGTAAGCAGTTGGGATAAAGCGCAATTTTGGAATATAGATAAAGACTATGACAATACAAAAGAAACTTGGCATGCTTTCGAAACCAAATATCCAGATTTTGAAGATGTCAATCCTACTGATTATACTCATCTTTATAATGCTATCAACTTTGTAGCAAACAGCAATGACGAAATATTTAAGAAAGAAGTGTCAGAATACTTTGATATTCCAGTACTCATTGATTATCAGATATTTCTTGAGGTTCTTAAGCCTATAGACAATTGTGGAAAAAATATGTACTGGGGGATATATGATGTAGCGAGAGACAAAAAGTTAACACTTGCCATCTGGGACTTAGATGCTAGTGTTGGACAAGATTGGCATTGCTCTACCCCACTCCATCCTGACTATGTTTCACCTGATACTGAACTAGGAATAAAAGAAGCTTTCAACTTATATACAAGGCTTTCCACACTAAATGTGGATAACTATAACCAGAAAGTAGCTGACAGATACCACGAATTAAGAAAAACTTATTTCAGCGAGGAAAATCTTATAGCCAAATATCAGAATCATTATGATATGTTGGCAAAATGTGGTGCTGCCAACAGAGAAGAGAGAAAATGGTCAGAAGATTCAGACATAGGAGGTTATCCGCTTAATTTTAAAAGAAATAGAATATATCAAAAATTGGATTATCCAAAGACTCAATTATCTTGATACAACTCAATTTCCGAGTACAAATGGAATTCAAAAAGTCCTATCTTTCAAAAAAACAAAGAGCACAGAAACCTATAATATGCTAGGTTTGAAGGTAAATACTTCGTATAAAGGGATAAAAATTATTAATGGAAAGAAATATTATATTTCACAATAAATAGTTATATTTGCAGTTAATATAGTATTAGGCTTTAAAATAACAGAAAATGAAGACAATAACATTATTAATTACAATACTATTCATGACACTTCCCTTATCGGCCATAGATAAGGGAAGTTGGGAAATATACACTAGTTATAACGATATAACAGAAATCGAACCAGCAGGAAACCAAGTGTTTGCCTTAGCGTCTAACGGACTTTTCTCTTATCATATAAAAAATGGTTCAGTTACTACATACGATAAAGCAAACACTCTTTCTGACTTTGATATTAATCATATTGCTTGGAATAAAAATACAAAAAAGTTGGTAATCACATATACCAATGGAAATATTGACTTATTGGATGCCAATGGAAATATAATTAATATACCTGATTTGTATCTAAAAAGTATGACTGATAATAAACAGATAAACCATATATATATAAGTGGGACAAATGCTTATTTATCTCTCCCTTTTGGAATTATTAAATTAGATACAAAAGAAGGAAAAATACTCGATACATACAAGTTGGGCTTTAATGTTAACTATAGTTATATAGAAGACAACAGCCTTTATGCTGCTTCGAAAGAAGCTGGCTTATACAGAGGAGTTTTAAAGAATAACTTGATAGATAAGAATAATTGGGAAAAAGCCGGTAATTTCAAAGAACAAACAATGAATTCTACTAACGTCTATGATACAACTAATAAGTATTGGTGGACGGTAAAAGAAGGTAAATTGACTTACTATACCCTGAATACAGATAAGGAAAAAATATATCAAACAGAAGGTATTATTCCTGATGGGCCTGCATCTAACAAATTCTACCGTTTATATATTAATAAAAATAAATTATATGCAGTAGCAGGTGCTTGGTCACAAGAAAAAGACTGTAATAACATGGGAGAAGTACATGTCTGGAATGGAGAAAAATGGGAAGAATTTGAGCAACCTTCAGATGCTTCATTAGGACATCGATACAGAGACCTGCTCTGTCTTGACTTTGATCCATCAAAAGAAGGACATATCATGGTAGGTTCAAAGGCTGGATTATATGAATTTCAAGATGGAAAATTCATTAAGTGTTACAATAAAGACAATACAAACGTTATTACATCACCTTTGAGTAAAAGTTATACTATTATTTCATCTGTAAAATATGATACAACAGGAAAATTATGGCTTTTAAATAGCTTAGGAGATAATTCAATCCTGTCATTTGATCAATCTACTCAAGAATGGAAAAACTATCCTCATACAGAAATAGGTTCTAATGACAGATATAATTTGACAGGATTAATTATCGATGAGAATAATGGGAATATGTGGTTTGTAAACAATTCTTACGAAAAGAATAGACTATATAAATATAACTATAATACAGATGAATTAACAATGTATGGAGCTACATTTACCAATGAGGATGGAAAAAATATTACCCCAATTTACGTACATTGTTTGGCAGAAGACAGAAATGGTAATATTTGGATAGGAACAACATCTGGTCCTCTTTATCTTTCAATGTCAGACATCAAAAATGGTAACAATATATTTACACAACATAAAGTACCTCGTAATGATAATACTAATTATGCAGACTATCTATTAGATAATAGTAATATACGTTGTATAGCAGTAGACGGAGCAAACCAGAAATGGTTCGGTACCGATAATGGAGTATATTTGGTTAGTGATGATTGCAATACACAAATTTATCATTTTGATACAGATAATTCTCCATTAATATCGAATATTGTATATAGTATTGCTGTCAATAACAATACAGGAAAGGTATATTTTGCTACAGATAAAGGACTGTGCTCTTTCAATAATGGAATTGTCGGTTCTAACTCTGAAATGACCAAAGATAATGTCTACGCATATCCAAACCCGGTGAAACCAGATTATACTGGCAAAATAAACATCGTTGGATTATCTTTCAATGCTAATATTAAAATTGTATCAACAAATGGAACTTTAATAAACGAAGGCAGAAGTGCAGGAGGCAGTTATTCCTGGGATGGTTGTGACCTAAACGGTAAGAAAGTAGCCAGCGGTATCTACATGGTAGAAACTGCGACAGAGAGTGGTGAAAAAGGAATTGTTTGTAAAATAGCTATTATTCGATAAAAGGCAGACCAATGACAGAAAATAATATATTATCACGTCAAAATACTTTATGGATGCAAGGTGTATCAGCATTATTAATCATGCTGATGCACTTTGTTATGCAGTTAGAGGACTATCCTCGCTTTTTTAATATTTTTGGTAGCGTAGCTGTTGCTGTTTTCCTATTTATTTCAGGATTTGGAATTAATGAAAGCCATAAAATAAATGGCATCAATAACTTTTGGAAAAAGAGATTTCTTCGTGTAATCATCCCATGCTGGACTATCTTTTTATTTCAACTACCATTCGTTGAACATTTTAATTCAGTACAACTTCTAAAGAATTTGACTTTTTACGCTTCAGATTTCTGGTTCGTCGATTATATCATACGATGGTATCTTGTATATTGGATAAGCAGAAGATTTTTTACGAAAAATACGAAATACATTCTTTTTGTCTTTGGAATATATAATGTATTCCAGCAACAACTATATAGTGAACAAGCTTTCTCCTTTTTCTGTGGATACTTAGCATCAGAATACGTTGGGAAGCTGAACAAACTAAACAAAAAGCATGTATTGAAGTATACTTTCCTAAGCGTAATATACGGAATTATATTCCTGTTAATCAAAGAAATACCAACTATTCAGCAAATAAAGGGATCGATACTGTTTAATGTTATACTGCTTAACATTAAACTGCCGTTGGCTATGTCTATCATAGCCGCACCTTTCCTTTTTCCACTATTAAAAAAGATTGGTATATTCAATAAATTAGGTAAAATCAGTTACGAATTATATATAGTTCACTACAACTTTATACCAGCCATCACTGGTATTATATCCATATTCATCTATTCTGCATATTCAATTATCATAAGTGTTATTTTCAGAAGAATCAATCAGTTTCTAAGTAAAAAAAGCTATTTCATTTATAGCTTAACAGGCATTCTCTATATAGGGATATGCTATACGCTCATGTGCAAATATAGTATGAGAGTTACAGAACATTATGGATACATCTGTATTGGATACGCTTTAGTTTTGGCTTTAGATATACTCTTCTTTGCAACAAAAGAAGAAGAAGAGATAAAAATAAACAAATATTTACCCTATCTGTTTGCTGCAACAACTACAGTTCTTGTAATAGGACTATTGATAGTACAATACCATTTTGACCCTTTGACCAACAAAGTTGATCGATGGTCAGCCTTAGCTTATCCTATCCAAAATCTTTTCAATGGACAATTTCCGTATTCTGCCAAAACACATCTAGGCGGAAATGCATCACCATTTCCTATATGGCTGGTATTCCATATACCATTCTATCTATTACAGAACGTAGGATTATCAGAAATATTCACTTGCATGATATTTATCTACAGTATTAAGTTATTATCAGGTTACAAAGCAGCCATCAAGGCTACACTTTTATTGTTCCTTTCTATTAACCTTTGGTATGAAGTAGCTGTAAGAAGCGATCTCATATCAAACTTCTTTCTGCTAGCAGCTTTTATCAATATACTGCAAGTCTATCAAATTAATTTCAAACAGCACCCATGGATTCTGTCTGTGTGTGTAGGTTTATGGTTATCTACCAGACTGAGCGTAGCATTTCCTCTGTTCATTCTATTTTTTCCATACTATATAAAATTAAAAGTAAAGAAGCAGATTCTTATCCCACTTCTTATTGTGGGAGTATTTGCAATGACATTTCTACCATTAATATTATGGGATGCCAAGGAGTTATTTGGAGCTGAAAATAATCCTTTTTCCTTACAGTTTAGACAAGGTAGCCCTATTGCAACAATATTCCTTGTTACAATAGCTCTTACCATGTCACTAACCTGGAAAGGTAGTTACCAATTTCAGGTTCTATATTCTGTTATAATACTACTGCTCATCCCAATAATCTCCTATGGATATTCTATGTATATTTATGGGAATTGGACAGATATATTTAATTCAAACTACGACATAACCTATATAGATGCAGCCATTCCATTTGCAATAACAATTCTATCTCTTCCTAAACTTAAAGGCTGACGTAATAGCCTAGTTTATAGAGTTTAAATATGAAAAGAGAAGGCATATTGCTACAAAGATTCATAAGCTCCCAACCTTTACAGAGAGCATGAAACTTTCGGAAAGCGCCCAGAAGATGAAACTTTCTCAAGATATTTCTTGCATGCAATAATGGAGAGTAATCATTCAACTCTCCTTCAAATGCATGTAAAGTACGTAATGCTTCTTCTATTTTTCGAAGATAAACCAGATTTTCCTCAAACTCAGTATAGGCAACGGGATTATCAATATGGGTTACTTTTATCTTCTTTTCACTTAATGCCTTTCCCAGCAAAACATCCTCATAACCATACCCCTTAACCTGTTCATTATAAGGAACTTGTTCCAATACAGACTTATGATAAAAGAAATTGGTTGTACGAAAGGATTTATAAGGTTCAGACTTTCTCACTATATATGAATGTTTAGATTCTTCATGCTTTTCGTATCTAAAACGCAAATTCTCACGATATAATTGAACAGTAAGAGAACCACCATCCACACAAACTCCTCCACAGGCAACTTCTCCAACCCGAACACCACAACTAAGATAACGTATCAAAAAATCATTATTCACTAATATCAACCTAGCATCTATCATTAAATGCCACTCATACTTTGCCTGTCTAACTAATGAATTCCGCATCGCAGCACGACAATCATGATGTTCTGAACATATATAACGACAATTTGGCAAAAGAGTCAATGAATAATTATTTTCAATAGTTTTTTTGTTAGTACTACCATCATCAAAAACAATAATTTCATAACACAAACCAGAAACAGCTTGTGCTTGTTTATGAAGAGATTTTACCAGCGAAGTGGCTTCATCATTATAAACAGGAATAAGTATAGACAGCTCTTGTATAATCATACTATTTAAACGAAAATAATCCTGTTTTATTGCTAATAGCAAGGAGTATATGATAAGAATTATTAAATATAACAAGTATTTTTGGTAGATAAATTGAAATATCGTATTTTTGTGAATAAATAAATCTCATTATTATTATATAAAATGGAAATAGTATATGTTATAGAAGATTTTTCAATAAAAGGTGGAGCAGAACGAATTATTGCTGAAAAGGCTAATTATTTAGCCTCAAGATTTCAACATCATGTTACTATTGTTTCCATATATCATGATGAACATCCTATAAGCTACCATCTAGAGGAAAGCGTGGATTTCATCTCTCTTGAAATTCCGTTCACTCCCAAAAATAATTCTATTCTATTAAAAACTCTTTTTAGAATAATAACAATAGGAAAAATTATCTTTAAATTTCAAACTATTATCAATCGTATCCAACCTAAACTCATATTCTATACTATGAGTTTGGGAGCTATCTTATTACCCTTAATCAAAACAAAAGCAAAAAAAGTATACGAGTCGCATTCTGCTCGTTCATTTACTCCTTATCATAAATTATTTTTTCTTATGGAAAAAGCGGCCGATCAAGTAGTTTGCTTAACTAAAGGTGACGCTAAAGAATATAAACATACAAAAAAAATAAGTATTATACCCAATTTTATCAACACACCCCATAAACTAGTGGAAAACTATGACACCAAAAGAGTAATAGCTGTTGGTAGACTAGAATATGCTAAAGGATTTGATGTTCTTATAGAATGCTGGAAAAAAGTTGCAAAAAAATATCCAAACTGGCAACTCCATATCTATGGAGAAGGTAGTTGCTATGAACAATTACAACAACAAATCAATTTTCTCAATCTAAAAGAACAAATTATACTTTGTGGCAGAACCGATAATATATGGGATATCTATCCTAATTATAGTATTCAAGTTATACCATCAAGATATGAAGGTCAACCCATAACTCTTATCGAAGGGCAAGCCTGCGGAATACCAACTGTAGCATTTGACTTTAAATATGGTGCAAAAGATATTATAACCAATGGATATAATGGTTTTTTAATACCACAAGGGGATAAAAATAAGTTTTCTGAAGCAATCATACAAATGATAAGTTCAGAAAACCTGAGACAAAAATTAGGAATCCATGCTATAAAAGTAGGAAAACAATACTATCGTGAACAGATATTTCCTAAATGGGTAAAACTTATAGAGAGAACAATTATATAACACTTATGTTTCTACATGAGTGAAATAAATAATTGTTCATATTCTTTTGCCACCTTCCGATAATCATGGTATTTCATAACGAAAGCTATACTTTGACGCGAGAGATATGATAAATGTCCAGAAGTAAAGAAAGCCTGCTCGATGATTGCTACATTCTGAGATTCTGAATACTCAGGACTCACATTGATAATAGGACGTAATTCTGTTTCGCCAATGAACTCATAATATTCTTCCTCTCCTCCACCGATAACCACAGTACCACGTGCCATGGCTGCCAACGAATTCATGGATGGAGTATAACTGTAAAACTGATCTACCAGAACATCTGCTTCATCCAGCATCCGGCAATATTCATCATAGTCTACTCCTTCTACATATTTGAGTTCTATCTTACCAGGTTTTTTCTTTGCCAGAATTTCCACAAAATGAGCTATCTTTAAAGCACCTTTCAGATACTCGCGCTTGGGTTGTAAACCTAGAAGCACTTTGATAACCTCACCATTCCCTTTCTGCCTGTTTTCATCTATAGCAGGAATTATCATCGGGAGAGGAATATAGTAGAGTTTTTTATGAAATTCAGAAACATCGTAACAGAGGTAATATTCATAAAGACAGGCTATCAAAGCATCAGAATGATAAGATACAGTATGCCAGCACTTATCAAACTGAGGCATGAAATGAAAAGCCATACGCTCTTTATTCTCCTCGATATTCTGTAATTTACCATTCCAATAAGTATCAGAATAGGCAGGAATACCCTTGGCCTGTTGTCTGAATAGATGCGGATCATCGGCAAAACAGCCTTTAATGATTCGCTTATTGGTGAGCTTGAGAAACCAGAATATCAGCATGTTCCACCACCCCATCAAAGGCACAAATTGATAGTTATGTACCTGAACAATATCATTTCCACATATCTTATGAAGATTGCAGACTATTTTCCACAACACCATAAGCCCGCTCCATCTTCCATAACGCTCCATATTACGGCGCAAGTCGATGTCACGAGGAGAGTTGTGCCAATCATTGCCGTCGGACATCAGCGTTACCTGATGTCCAAGTTCTACTAATCCCTTTTTGAGAGTATTATGTAGCAAACTAGACTCACCTACCAACAGAATCTTCATAACTTTATATGATACTTATTTATAAGATACTTGAATATAAGAAACTTAAGACAATTCAATATACCTATTTTCTACAATATAATCAGATTTGCGCAGTCCCATGCTTACCACCAGTTTTATGGCCATTTTCTCCAGGCAGAACTTCAATGGCATCCAGCGCTTTTCTTTTTCATCACGCCAAGGACTCATCGCTTTATACTTATCAAATTCCTTTTTCCATGGATGCTTGCAGTTCTTATACCATGGTTTAGGAATACCCGTAAAATGGATGATGGCCGGATGAGCCTGAGCTTCCAATATCTGTTCATCAAATTCCCAGGAGATAAGAGAATAACGCAAATCAAACCAATACTCATTCAGTACATTATATCTGATAGGTAATACCAACTTAGAATTCTTAAACAGATAGTTCAGTACATCCTGATCATGACATCTCAACCTTTCCGTATTAGATTTCACATAATCAAAGAATTTGAGAAGCACCTGCTTTTCACGCCAATATTTCAGATTGACAACCAACATACCTGCATTAAAATACCCCAAAGTTTGGGGATAACGCAAGCGATTATAGTGTTCTATCTTATTATTATAACTATCTGGAACAGCGGCAATTGCATAGTTTTCAACTGAAGTATTCCACAATTTAACAAGTTTATCCACAACCAGAATATCGCCATCTAGATAGATAACCTTATCAATATCAGCAGGCAGAATTTCCGTAAGATATAAACGATAATAAGTAGCAAACGAAGTTCCTACATGATCTACCTGAAAATCCAGACCAACTGGAAAATGTTTGAAAATCTCATCGCTGATAAGATAGAAATGAATTGTTTGCTGATAACGGGCAGCTATGGTTCTGATAGGATTCAATAATGCAGCAGAATTCTGATCATGCAAGAGATGTACATTGACAACTTCTCCTCTGTTGCTCTCAAACAAAGAGGTCAACATGATACCGGTCGGCATGATATATTTACTATCAGTAGAACAAACTATTTCCATTTTTATGTTTTTTGTACTACTATTAATACGTAAATTAAATCTTTTTATTATCTTTGCAGTCATAAAAAAGAATAACTTATGCAGAAAGAATTAATATCAGAGATATCTTCACCATTGGTGAGTTTCATCATTACTACAAGCAACCATCAGAAGGAACATCTTGTAGAATGCATCAATAGTATCCTTCAGCTTTCGCTCAATGCCAAAGAGAGGGAAATAATTCTCGTTGATGATGGTAGCGAAGAATTGGTAGCCAGCCAGATAAAAGAGTTGCTGGATAACCTGCTCTATTTAAGATTACCAGGCTTAGGCAGCAGTATGGCACGCAACTATGGCATATACTTAGCCAAAGGAAAATACATCCAGTTTATAGAAGGAGATGATTATCTTCTTCAGCCAACCTATGAACATTGCCTTGACATCGTGAGATTCCACGAACCAGATATCGTTACATTCTGTTTCAGTAAGGATGAAACAGGAGAACCATCTTACGAACTCCCTACCCCAATCAGCGGCACAGAATACCTCAACAACAATACCCTTTTAGGCTCAGCCTGTTCCTATATATTCCGCCGCGCCATTGTGGGTAGCCTGCTGTTCTCACCAAACATCAGTTTTGGCGAGGACGAGGAATTTACACCACAACTCTTCTTACGGGCAGAACGAATATTCAAGACTCAAACCTCACCTTATTATAATAGAGTGGATAAATACGCGCCTGGCGAATTAGAAAATAAGGATAAGATAGATATCCACATGGACAATAAACTGGAGGTGATTCTACATCTTCAGAAGTTGCTCGATACGGTTCCTGTAGCAGAGCGCCAGGCACTCAACCGCCGTATAGCCCAGCTCTCGATGGATTATCTGGTTAACAATATCCGTTTGAAACATTCGTTGATATCCTTGAATCATGCCATCAGAGAATTAAGGAAACACGGATTATATCCTCTTCCGAACAAAGAATATACCAAGAAATATATGATGTTCAGAAAGATGATAGGTACATACGTAGGACGAATTGCACTTCTCTTTCTTATCAAGAAATAAATGAATGAAAGCATAAAGATTTCTCCCATCCGGATAAGCATACAGAGGAATAAGAGAAAATCCTATATAAACAAAAATAGAGCATTCAAATCACTTGAACGCTCTATCTTTATAATTAGATTAAATTTTCTAATATTATTTGTATAAGTAAAAGATGATGAAATGACGTTTCACAACGTCCGTTTGTTTTAACTGATGCAAAGATACGACGATTTTTGTCTATAAAGTCGTAAATTATACATTTTACGGTAGCGAAATATGATTTTTTCACCCATAAAAAACAATTTTTACCACCAATCTTATAATTTTCACCACATTATTCTACGATAGTGACAACATCTTTTCTATTGGTTTGACCGCTTTTTTCGCTATTTCAGGAGCCACTTCAACTGTTGGCCAACCAAATTTCAATGCATTGTATATCTTCTTGAGCGTATTCATCTTCATATACTCACACTCGTTGCAGCTGCAACCTACTCCACCCTCGCTTACCTCTGGAGGTACGGGATAGAAAATTACGTTAGGACAATTACGCTCCAGCTCATGCAGGATACCAGCCTCTGTAGCGATAATATACTCCTTGATTTCAGGATGCTCTTGGGCATAATGCAACATGGTGGCTGTAGAGCCCTTTACATCGGCTACAGCAAGTACTGGTGCCTTACACTCCAGGTGAGCCATCACAACAGCCTCAGGATGCTTCTGCTTCAGTTTAACTATAGCCTCTACAGAGAATTTCTCATGTACATGGCAACCACCGTTCCAAAGCAACATATTGCGGCCTGTAACGCTGTTTATATAGTTACCGAGATTATAGTCTGGACCAAAGATGATTTTTTCGTTCTGTGAAAAACTGTCAATCACCTTCTTGGCATTACCGCTTGTCACTACACAATCAGTCAGCGCCTTCACTGCAGCCGTGGTGTTTACATAACTCACAACCTTATATCCTGGATGCTCTTCCTTGTACTTTTTCAAATCCTCAGCCTTACAGCTGTCAGCAAGCGAGCAACCAGCATTCAAGTCAGGACAGATGACGGTTTTGTCAGGACTCAAGAGTTTGCATGTCTCAGCCATGAAGTGCACGCCACACATAACCATTACCTGGGCATCGGTTTCAGCTGCTTTACGAGCCAAAGCCAGAGAGTCGCCAACAAAGTCGGCGATGTCCTGAATCTCACCTACCGTATAGTAGTGGGCGAGGATAATAGCATCTTTCTCCTTGCAAAGCTTTCTGATTTCAGCTTTCAAGTCCAAGGCTTCGTCAACGGGTTCGTCAACGTATCCTTTCTCAATCCATTCTTTTTTCACCATAACATTCATATTATATTTCTTATTTTATTTTTTTTTAAAGAGAATATAGAGATGATGATATGCCGTGGATAAGTGGATAACATTCTGCATAAAAACTTGCGTATTTCGTTATCCAAGTCTTATTTCAGTTTATCCGCAGAGGCCTTTGAAATCTTTTTCTTGTCTCTTAATGCATTAACCGGTTTATCAACATTTCCCCAATTCGGTGCAAAGTTAATAAGTTTATATCTTTTTTCGGTCAAAAACTGCGAAAAAGTTTCTAAAAACTTAATAATATCTATGTGGATATCCTCTTTTCGTTGGTTTGAGATAGGTATGTGTGGATATTTACAAACTTATTAAAAAGTTATTATTGGGGTTTTCCGTACACTTATCCACGCTTTTGTGGAAAACAAAAAAGAGCAGAAATCCATCAGGATATTCTGCTCTCTGGTCTGAGTTATTTATATGGTAGTTTTTGGTTATAGGATTTCCATCTGTTTCTTTCTATTCAATACCTATTTATATATAGGTTTCTGATATATTATTATATATAGAAGTTCTGATTCCCTATCTTTTGTTCAAAACAGAATCAATTTTTTCTGTTACCAGTTCAGGAGAGATATTCTTCATACATGCGAAGTCTCCCCTAGCGCAAGGCTTGTTACCATAGATACTGCAAGGGCGGCAAGGTAAATCAAGCTGTACGGCATTGGCAGGATCCTGATGCCAGCCCATGAAACCTGCGTATGGATGAGTAGCTCCCCAGATGCTTACTACAGGAGTGTTAACAAGTGATGCCAAGTGCATATTGGCACTATCCATGCTCACCATAACGTGCAGATGACTAATCAGGATGAGTTCCTGTTTCAATCCGTTAAGATGAGAAGAAGCGTTAATGAGCTGTGGATACTTCTCAGCCCAGTCGTTCATCACTGGTGTTTCGTCTTTGCCTCCACCGAAAAGGAAGATATGAGCGTGTGGATGATTGTGGATAAGTCGC
>ERZ1035014.692-NODE-692-length-14014-cov-14.617738_pt1 | contig 14014 bp, 10 predicted proteins | sample MGYA00520620_ERZ1035014 | MGnify/ENA primary metagenome ERZ1035014 (study PRJEB33766, sample SAMN09781744) | gut metagenome | biome: gut microbiome | host: Homo sapiens | place: Madagascar | study: EMG produced TPA metagenomics assembly of the PRJNA485056 data...
AGGTCAGCCGCGTCCAGAACCTGCAGATGTCCACGCAGGAGGGCGACAACGTCGCTGTCTGCGGCATCCGCGGCAACTTTGACGACGCCCAGAGCGCCGTCAAGCGCATCTTTGCCGATAAGGGGCTTGCCGAGCGCCTGGAGGCCGCTGGCACCGTGCTTTCGAGCGCCAACTCCATCAATGTCGGCCGCCTGGTGCCGCAGGTCGTCTACTACTTTGCCGCCTATGCGCAGCTGCTGCGCGCCGGCGCCATCGAGGCCGGCGACGCCGTGGAGTTCTGCGTACCGACCGGCAACTTCGGCGATATCCTGGCCGGCTACTATGCCAAGCGCATGGGCCTGCCCGTCGCCAAGCTCATCGTCGCGAGCGACAAGAACAACGTGCTTGCCGACTTCCTGACCACCGGCGTTTACGACCGTAACCGCCCGTTCTTCACGACCATCTCGCCGTCGATGGACATCCTTATTAGCTCCAACCTGGAGCGCATGCTCTACTTCTTGTCCGACGGCGACTGCGAGCTCGTTGCCGGCCTTATGGAGCAGCTTGCCCAGACTGGTCGCTACGAAGTTCCCGCCGACCTGCTGGCAAAGATTCAGAGCGTGTTTGGCTGCGGCTGGGCCAGCGAGGACGAGGTCCGCACTGCCATCAAGAGCTGCTGGGACGCGAACGGCTACGTGATCGACCCGCACACCGCTTGCGGCTATCACGTCTTTGAGCAGGTCGCCCCCGCCGAGGGCGCCAAGGCGCGCGTGCTGCTTTCGACCGCAAGCCCCTACAAGTTCCCGCGCGCCTGCTGCGACGCCCTGGGCCTCGACGTTCCCGAGGACGACTTTGAGGCCATGCGCGTGCTCGAGCAGGCCACCAACACGGTCGCCCCAGCCCAGCTCGCCGAACTCGAATCCAAGCCCGTCCGCTTCGAAGACGTCTGCAACGTCGACGAGATGGCAAGCTACGTAGAGTCCGCCGCCAAAAAGATGGCCACCAACTAGATCCCTTACAAGGCGCCGGCGAAAGCCGGCGCACCTTCTTTCATCAGATAACCCCCGGGATGATGACGAACATGCGAGCGGGTCTGGCCGTTTAGTTCGTCGCGAGTTCCGCACGAGCCGGAAAGCACTTAATGTGCTTTCCGAGCGAGCCAGGACTGCCCGAGCAGCGAACTAAACGGCCAGACCCGCCCAGGAGGACCCCCATGATCAAAATCACCGTCCCAGCAACCAGCGCAAACCTAGGCATCGGCTACGACACCCTCGGCATGGCCGTCAGCCTCTACTCGCACTTCACCTTCGAGCGCGCCGATAAGCTCACCATCACGGGCTGCCCCGAGGAGTTCCAAAACGAGAACAACCTGGTCTACGTAAGCTTTGTCGATGCGTTGGCTGCCTGGGGCGAGCCGGCCTTCCCCGTCGCCATCGACATCCAGACCGACGTGCCCGTCGCCCGCGGCCTGGGCTCCAGCTCCACCTGTGTCGTCGCCGGCATTATGGCAGCCGCCGCGCTGACGGGCCACACCGTCGACCGCGCCGAGCTCGTCCGCATCGCCACCGAAGTCGAGGGCCATCCCGATAATGTTGCCCCCGCCATCCTGGGCGGCGCCGTCTGCTCCTTTACGCCGACTGACTCGCTGCCCCAGTGCCTGCGCTACGAGGTGAGCGACAAACTGCGTTTTATTACCGTGATTCCGCCCTACGAGGTGCACACGAGCGAGGCACGCAAGGTCGTGCCGCAGGAAATCCCGCTCTCCACCGCCGTATGGCAGATGGGTCGCATCGCCGGCATGACGCGCGGCCTGGAGACCGGCGATCTGGACCTGATTGCCGCCGCCAACGACGACCGCATCCAGGAGCCCTATCGTCGCCGCCTCATCCCCGACTACAACGCCGTGCGCGACACCTGCCTCAACGGCGGCGCCAAGACCATCTGGATCAGTGGCTCCGGTTCGACCCTCATGGCCGTGACCGACGACACCATCGTGGCAAAGTTCCTGCAGGTCAAGCTGCGCGAGCAGTTCCCCAAGTGCGATACGCATATTCTGACGTGCGACACGGAAGGCGCCCAGATCGAATACCTGTAGACATCCTCCCCATATACCTGTCCGGGACGGTCGGGGTGTTCCCTCAAAATCGCCCTCGCGCATGAAGGCCCCTTGTCCTGCTCCTACGGAGCTGCGGACAAGGGGGCTTCGCGCTGCGGGATGATTTTGAGGGAACACCCCGACCGTCCCTGCGTCATCTTTGCCGAGGATGTCTACAGGGACCTACGCTCTGGAAAGTCGCCGGGCTGATACTCTGCTTTTTATTGATAGGGGCTCTTGCTGGGGTGGGACTCGTTCTTGAGGTGGGCTTTGGTGATTGCTTTGCTTAGGCCGCGCTTGGTTCTTTGTAGTTGAAGACTGGTTCTAATAGGTCTTCGATGTTGCAGTGGAGGGCTTTTGCTATGGCCCTTACGGTTGTTACTGAGGCTTCGTTGATGTTTCTCTGGCGCTGTTCGTACATTTGGATTGAGCGGAGTGATACGCCCGATTCGTATGCCAGGTCTTGTTGGGTTTTCTTGAGCCGCTTTCTTGCTCGCGCCAGTTTGGTTTGACGAGGTGTTTTCTTCGCCATGTCGCAAATAAGACGCGTCACACGTTCCTCCGAGGCTTCGTGCCAGGGATGATACAGGTTATGCAGCACATCAAACGGAGCGACATGCAGCAGGTCTTCGAAAGACTCCCCCAAACGCCACTGCAGATATGCCAGTATCCAGCCCGTCCAGTATTCCGGTGTCTTCTCAAATCGGTAGGTGCGGTCTGGCATCGATCCCGCTTGATAGCCTGACCTTTCAGCAATAAGCGCAAACAGCTCAACGCCCGATTTCCCTGCTACAACCCATGCATTGCCACGCTCAAACTCGCGAGCCACGCCGCTCAAACAAAAGAGTTCCGCGACTTTTATTCCTTCAGTTCCATAGTCATTCACGGCATAGTCGAAACAATCGCCAAGGTTATTCATTGCGTCCTCAAGATAATAGACGGGATAAGTCTTGCTCGGTCCACAATCCGTTAATTCCTGGATCATTTAATCAACCTCCCCCGTTATTAAATCGCTGAATCGATAGCACTCGATGCTGCTTCCATACAAAATATCACCCTAGCGACAGTCTGTTATCAGCTATCGCTAGGGTGATATGAATTTACTGATGTATTTATCAGACAGGAATGCTTCCTAGAGGCAAGCCTCGGCGATGCGCTTTTTGAGCTCGTCGATGCCGGTGCCGGTCTGGGAACTTGTGATGATTACGTTTTCGGCTGGGACGTTGAGCTGCTTTTTGATGGCTGCTGCCTGGCGGGCCTGCTGAGTGCGGCTGAGCTTGTCGGCCTTGGTGAGGCAGACGATGAAGTTGAACTCGTTGCCCTGCAGGTAGTCGATCATGTCGTGGTCGAGCTTGCTCGGGTCGTGGCGGATATCCACCAGCGACACAACCAAGTTAAAGCTGCGCTCGGAGTCGAAGAAGTCGCCAATGAGCTCTGCCCAGCGATCGCGCTCGGCCTTGGAACGGCGGGCGAAACCGTAGCCCGGCAGGTCGACGAAGTGCACGTCGTCTGCCTCAAAGAAGTTAATGTTGCTCGTCTTGCCCGGCGTACTCGAAACCTTGACCAGGTTTTTGCGGCCAAAGAGCTTGTTCATGATCGACGACTTGCCCACGTTGGAGCGGCCGACGAAGCTCACCTCGGGGCAGGTGGACTCGGGAATCTGAGAAACTTTGCCGTAACTGGCAACGAACTTGGCGAGCTGATAGTTAATGGAATCGGCCATGGACACTCCTTGGTCGTAGGTTCTTACAAAATGACGCGCTATTGCGCAGCAGCGATGCGACGAACGATATCGAGCGTTATGCCGCTGGCAGTACGAGCGTACTCATCCAAATCGAACTCTCGCTCGCAAAACGCGTCATACGCCTCGTCACAATTATCGCTGATGGCGCGCAGCACCAGGCAATCGACACCGTTCTTAGTCGCGATATGGGCAATTGCAGCACCCTCCATCTCAACGCAATCGGCATGCGTGGCCTCAATCGCGGCATTGCGCATAGCATCGCCGGTTACAAAGCGGTCACCCGTGGCAATGGCGCCACGCAGGAACTGCTTGGGGTCATCGCCCGAGACGGCCCCATCTGCCGAGGCATTGGCAAAGCCATGCTCGGCAAGTACGGAAGCGGCGACGTCGACCAGCGCCGGCGTCGAGGCAAACTCCTCGAGCCCTGGCGCGGACTCCGCGATGAGCGCCGTATCGGTATCCAGATAGCGCAGGCATGTACCAATGACCACGTCGTTGATGTGGAGCTTAGGATTCAAACCACCCGCGATACCGGAGAAAACGACAGCCTGCGGGTCATATTTGCTGATGAGATGTTGCGTTGCCGCCGCGGCATTCACCGTGCCCATGCCTGCTGTAGTGGCGACAACCGTCAAACCGCCGAGCTCGCCGCTCACAACGATCAGACCAGCCTCCTGCGCCTCATGCGCGCCACTCAGCTCTTCCTTGATCTGCGCGACCTCTTTTTCGAGCGCGCCGATAATCGCGATGGTTGCCATGCCATCCCCCAAACCTGTGAAACTGCTTATCCACGGTATGGTACCAGCATTTTGGCTCAGCCGCGCCACGCGAAATCGCTAGACCAGCGCCGTCCGCGTATCAAACAACGCCTTGGCGATGTCGGCAACCACTTCGCTCGAACGATCGCTCCATGGCATGGACGTCATGATGCCCATAACATAGGTGCGGCCGCCAACATCTATCAGTCCGGCGTCGCACGTCGAATAGTAACCATCCTCGCTAATCCAGCCAGCCTTGTTGCGCACCAAGACCTGACCGTCCGCGATACCGTCACGAATAAAAGAACGAGTCGTAGAGGCTAAAAGGTCCGATAGCCACTGCGAGGTCTCGGTATCCCATTCCAAATACTCACTCATCTCGCGCCACAGTTTGGCCGATGTGCGCGGACAATAGGTGGGAAAGTCGCTCGCAGGATCCAGTGCGGTTTCGTCATCAACGCCCAAGCCGGCAATCCAGTTTTCGTAGCCATCATGGTCAAACGCTGCACGAAGCGCGATGAACGAGTCGTTGTCCGAGTCGACGACCGCGGCCTCGATCAGGTCGCGAACCGTTTGCCAGCCCATGCCGTAACCGCCATAGGTCCCCAACGAATCATCGAGTGAAACCTGGCCCGTCTCGACCAACGCCTCGCATATGTACAACGCGTACAGCGCCTTGTAGCTGCTCGCACCGTACACCTCGACATCGGCGTTATATGTCACGCCCTTGCCACTCGACAGGTCGTAGAACACGATGCCCACATCGCCCTGCTCCTGCGCTCGATCAAGGGCATCTTGGAGTGCCGCGAGGCTCTCATCATCCAAACCGGGAGTCGCGTCATCCACCAACGAGAATGCCTGCACGGTATTGCCAGAGGGCATGTCGTTAAAGTTTGCGTTCGAAAGCCTCGTCTTGAGACTTGCCGTCGAAAGGTTTTTATTTGCCGCATCCCTTGATTTTGAGGTGCTATCGCCTTGCGTCTGTACCGTTGACGCATCTGAGCGTGCCGTTCGCTCCGACGCGTAGGTTTTGACAGCCATTCCGAGGATAATGGCCACCAGCATTAGCATTCCAACGGCGGCAATCTTCGCCGCATGGATGCGAGCGTCACCGAGGCCACGCAAAGACGTGCCCTTCGTCTCATATCTGCTGCCATGCTGCGGCACATACTCGTCCCGCGATGCGTTGTTTCGCACGTGGTCTCCTGTCTGCTACCGTTCATATACGAGCAGCATAATACCGAGCAGACATTTCTTTCCAAAGATATTCAGCGGCGTTTAAGGTGTCTTTAAAGAAACCACAAGCGTATTTATCCATATGGCACGATTCTGTTGCGCATCTCCGCCCAAAACGCAGTTGCGGTGGAATAGTTCCTGTTTGGGCGGCATAAGCCGATAAACAAAAACTATTCCACCGCAACTTGACGGGGCTCTTTAGCAATCAACTAGGTGCCCGGGGGCACTCATTTAAGTCTGTCCCCAATGAGTGCCCTGCTAGCCGATGGCGTTTTTGAGCTCGGCGCGGCGCTTTTTCATGCCGGTCATGACGGCGTTGCGCAGCTCGGGCATGCGCGCGGTATCCATCTGTGGAACGCCCTCAAGCTTATAGGGAATGCCCAGTTGCTCGTACTTGACGACACCCATCGTGTGATACGGCAGCATCTCCAGGCCCACCACGTTATGCCACGGCGCGATCAGGCGGCCAAGCTTCTCGCACTCCTCCACCGTGTCGGTAATGCCCGGCACGACCACGTGACGGATAACGACCTTGATCTTGCGACGAGCAAGCTCATCGCCAAACGCCAGAATGCGTGCGGGATCACAGCCGGTCAGCTTTTTATGCTCAACCGGATCGGCGTGCTTAATATCGAGTAGCACCATATCGGTCTCGTTGAGCACGGCATCGAACTTTTCGGGATGTTGCGGATCAAACGCGTAGCCGCAGCTGTCCAGGCAGGTATGCACGCGCCCATCGGGATTGTTGTGCATAGCGCGGAACAGGTCGGCCAAAAACGCGGGCTGCAGGAGCGGCTCACCGCCGGAGACCGTAATACCGCCACTGCGATAGAACTCGTGATTGCTCTGGAACTCGTCCATCAGGTGCTCGACGGTCACCATGGTGCCCCCGTTTACCGACCAGGTATCGGGATTGTGGCAATACGCGCAGCGCATGGGGCAGCCCTGAACAAACACCACAAAGCGGATGCCGGGTCCGTCGACCGTTCCCATCGTCTCAATCGAATGCACGCGGCCCAGGGCAAACGCAGAGTCCTCGGGACGAGCGTCCACACCCTCAAGCGTCATTTCTGCCATTCCCGCAACCTTGCCTCTCTTTGGTTATTGTCAATTAAAATGCCAGAGCCATTCTAGCCCATACGCATGATGGTGAAACGGTTTGGCGGCCAATTGGGTTGTCCTATTTGGCCCCACGCAAGAGCGGCGGAAAAGTTATCGCAACCCACCCGCCGCCGAGGCAATAGATATCGATAGACGCCAGGCCTTACGCCTTAAGCGTGAGCACCGCACCAAAGGCAGTCGGGCCGCAGTGGCTCGAGATGACGCCGCCGACCTGAGTCCAGGTAACGTCCTTAAAGCCCAGGTCGTGCGCATAGACTTCCATATCGTCGCGCAGCTCCTCGGAAAGGCCCACTGAATACGCCAAACCAATGTGCGAGTAATCAATATCGCCCTTCGCAACCATGTGGTCAATAAAGGCACGGGCGCACTTGAGCATAGAGCCGCGGAGCTTCTTGGTCGCCACGAACTTGCCGCCCGTTACCTCAATGCAGGGCTTAATCTTGAGCAGATGGGCACCGAGGAATGCCACGTTGGACAAACGACCGCCGGCCTTAAGGAAGGCGAGATCGGTGGGGACAAAGCCCAACAGCACGCGGTCCATCACCGAATTGGTGAAGGCAAAGATCTCGTCGACGGTGGCATCCGGATGGGCTTCGATATACTTGGCGGTCTCAACGGCGACAAGCGACTGGCCCACCGACACAAAGCGCGTATCCATGGAGAACACGTAGTCGCGCCCCTGGGCTGCAATCTTCGAGGACTGATGCGAGCAGGTCGTGGCCTCGGAATACGCGAGATGCAGAATAGTCGCGTCGGGCTGCTCGGCATGAATGCGGTCGTATACATGCGCAAAATCCGCCGGCGCGCAGCCACTCGTCTTGGGCATCACACCAAACTCATTGCAACGTGAATAAATCTCGAGCGGATCGATGGAGCCATCCTCGACAGTCTCGTCGCCAATCGTGACATGCATGGGCACGCGCACGATGCCGTAGCGTTCGCAGAGCTCCGGCGTCACATCCGACCCAGACTCAACCACGATTACGTACTTGCCCATTATCATCACGACCCATCTCGACGTTGGCTTTTCACTACATGGCACACGCCCGGCGCACTGTTGCACAACGGCGTCCAAGCGCCAAAGAGACGCCGCCCTTTGCACATAACAAAGGACAGCGTCTCCCTGGAAAACTCCGTGCTTAACTGAGATTCTACACGGTTTACTACAGAGTGTTACTTACTCCGCAAACGGTAGCTATACGCGATAAACGGTAGCCGACGGTCGCGGCCGCCGCGCGCATCCAGAGCGAGAGCGGAACCCAGCCTCAATGCGATTACCGCGCAAGACGGTAAAACTCCATCGACGGCGCGCCCTCCGTCTGCAGCTTCATCGCCGATGCCGCGGGCGAGTAGATGCGACTCGTAAGCGCCGCCTCGCCATCGTTGGCAAAGATCTCGACCAGCGTCGTGTCAGAAAGCACGCGCAGATCTCGAAGCTCGCTGAGCTCGACCGACCTCTGGTCGCGTCCGAAGCCCTCATCGCCCATGTCGAGCGTGAGCATCTCATCCGCGTAGCGCACGAAAATACCTTCGCGAATCTCGAGTTCAAAGGTCTTAACGCCTTCGCAGGAAACCACGGCATCGAATAGACGACCCGGATCCTCGACAAGCTCGCCTGCCGCAACACGGACGCCGTCACTGCGCAGCTTTTCGATCTCGCGAGCCGGCCACTGGCAAAGCTTGCCATCACGCATGCTCAGCTCGCGCGGAACTGTCAACGCACACTGCCAGCCGCGCTCGACCGTCGGGTTCTCCGCCGTCGCGTCAGGACAACCGACCCAACCGATCATCAGGCGACGGCCCACAGCGTCCTCAAAGGACTGCGGAGCATAGAAATCAAAACCGGCATCGACCATCTGAGGCAGGCCCTGCTCGATGATCTTAAAGCTCGGGGCATCCCAATCGGCCTCAATACGGAACCAGACACACTGGTGCGGGTTGCGGTAACGCCAGCCTTCGGCGGGCACACCCTGCGGACAGCAGACCAGCACAAGCTCGCCATCAAGCTCAAACAGATCGGGGCACTCCCACATAAAACCGAACTTCTCGCCGAGCTCGATACGCGTCGCATATTTCCAGCACTCAAGATCGTGCGAGGTATAGACGAGCACGCAACCGCGGTCGTCCTTGGTCCGGGCTCCCAAGACCATGTAGAACACGCCGTCGTGCTCAAGCACCTTGGGGTCGCGAACGTGGGTGCCGATATCGTCGGGATGGTCGCGAGGGCCAACAGCCAGTCGCTTCTCCCCCAGCTCATCGGGGTTATCCGTCACCATGTGAATCTGATTCTGATCACGACCTGTCAGCACGTAATCGTAATCATCGCGGTCAAAGTGCTTGACGTTGCCGGTATAGAAGTAGTGAATCTTGCCGTCGCGTACAAACGCAGAGCCCGAGTACGCGCCGCTCGAATCCATGTCAGAATCGGGGAACAACGCGGGGCCGCGATCCTCATAGGTCACAAAGTCCTTCGTCGTCAGATGGTTCCAAAGAACGGGGCCACCATGCGCAGCGTCGAACGGATCGTACTGGTGATAGATGTGATAGGTGTCGCCAACCTGGACCAGTCCGTTGGGGTCGTTGAGCCAGCCAAGCTCGGGCTCAACGTGCAACAGGAGTCTATCCGGGTCGGCCGCGATGCGAACCGCCGTCTCATCCTGACCGGCTCGCCACTGCTCGTAGTCTGAACGCGTCACCTTATGCTTCTGATCGAACATTTCAATTGTCCTTCTTGTTGAGGGAAAGGACGCCCAGCTCGCGTAAGCCGAACGCCCTTTCTCAAACGGGCGAGCCCGTTAATTACCTTGACCAGTTCGGATTAGAAGCTAACATCGAAACCAGCGCCAGCGCCCTCTTCGTCAGTGGTCGGAACGCCCTTTGCCTTGTTATAGGCAAAGATGAGGACGATCGGCACGATGAAGGCGATCAGGTTGCCGACCACGTACCACACGAGCGTCTCGGGCGTGACGATGAGCAGGCCGAGCACGCCGGTCAGACCCTGGCCGATAGCGCGAACCTCAAAGAGCTTGACGAAGGCGCCGCCGCAGCCTGCACCGATGCAAGCGCAGATGAATGGGATGATCGAGTAGCGCATATTTGCAGCAAAGATTGCGGGCTCCGAGATGCCGACCAGCGTCGGGATGAAGGAAGACATGCAGATGCTGCGCTCCTTGGAGTGCTTCTTGTGGATGAGGTACATGCCGATAGCGCCGCCGCCCTGGGCGATGATGGAGACGGACCAGATGGCCTGAATGTAGTTGAAGCCAGTCGTGGCGACGAGGTTGGCCTCGATGCCCTGGATAAACTGGTGCGTACCGGTGACAACGAGCGGCTGCAGGAATGCGGCGAACACGAAGGCGCCAAAGACACCCATCCTGTTGTACAGGACATCGATCACGCCGGCGAGCACGTCACCAATCAGGTTGCCGAGCGGGCCGAACACGGTGAACAGAGCAACGTTGGCAAGAATCAGGGTAACGGTCGGAACGAAGACGAACGAGACGACCTCGGGGATGTACTTCTGGGCAATCTTCTCGACCTTGGCCATAAACCAGGCAGTCAGGATTGCGGGGAATACGCCGCCCTGGAAGGCAACCATGGGGATGGAAAGCGGGCCAAAGTTCCAATACTCAGCGCCCGTCGGATCCATAACGAACGTGTTGCGGTTCATAAGGCTCGGGTGAACCATGACGATACCGACGAGGATGCCCAGGATCGGGTTGCCGCCAAAACGCTTAACCGCGCTGTACATCACCAGGACAGGCAGGTAATCGAAGGTGGTGGCGATGATGGCAAAGAAGCTTGCGAGATTCTTGAGGAACTCGCTGTGATCGGCGAGGCTGCCCTCCATGCCAAAGAGGCCGTTGGCAACGATCAGCGACTTAAGGCCGATGATGATGGCAGCGCCGACGAAGGCGGGAATGATGGGGATAAAGATGTCCGAGAATACCTTGAGGACCGAGAAGAACTTGCCCTTCTTGTCCGCCTCGGCACCTTTGACCTCGGAGGCGCTGATCTCCTTGACGCCGGTCAGAGCCATAAAGGCGTCATAGACCTTGTTGACGGTGCCGGTGCCAAAGATGATCATGAGCTGGCCGCTGTTGTACAGCACGCCCTTGACGCCATCGATGTTCTCGAGTTCGGCCTTGTTGTAGTTGCTCGCATCCTTGAGCACCAGGCGCAGGCGCGTGACGCAGTGCGTAGCGCCCTCGATGTTGTCCAGGCCACCGACGTTATCGACGACTTGCTGAGATATCTCTTTGTAATCCATGTCTCATTCCAATCCCGATTACTACACGACTAGATTAACGCCCTCTTACAGGCTTGCAATCGTTACCGACGAGCAGCTCAGCGTGCCATCGGTAACGGTAAGCGCCACGCCCTGGCCCTGCTTGTTGCAGAAGCGCGCGTTAAGCGCGACATCATCGACAAAGATCGTCGCGATGTCGTCGTCGACAACGAGACGCACATGGTGGGTGCCCTCGCCCTTAAAGAACAGCGGACGCTCCAGGCCCATGTTATTGACCTGGAACCACGGGTACTGCGGCGCAGGCGTAAACTCGAGCTTGCCCTCGCGCAGGTTGGCGCGGAACTCATAGGCAAGGCCGGTCTCGGCATCCTCGGCAAACTTCACCGAGAATCCCGCCGCGTCGCCGCCGAGCTCGATGTCGGCATCGAGCAAATAGGTGGAGCCGGCGTCAGCAGACAGAACCTGCTCGACCTTGCCAGACTCGCAAGAAAGCTCGAAGGCCTCCACAGCCTTGCCCTCGCAAAAGGCGCCGAGCATGCTGTCGGGAAGCTTGGTGCCCAGGGTACCGTCCTCGCGCTGGACGATCTCGAGGGGCATAAAGGTGCCACCCCACAGGTAGGAGCTGGGGTCACCGCCCTCGTCGCGCGTCGGGACCCAACCAAAGAGAACACGGCGCTCGCCATCGAATGCGGTACGAGCGGCGTAGTACGCACGGCCGTCAAAGGAATCATCAGCGGGGGTGATCCAAGGACCGTTGATGGACTTGGACATGCGATAACGCGTCTTGTTGCCATCGCTGTACTCGGAGAAAACGAGGTACCACCAGTCGCCCATCTTAAAGAGGTCGGGCATCTCGAACATGGTATACAGACCCGGGTTCCACCAATCGCCCTGGAACTCCCAGTTGCTCAGATCCTTGGAGGTGAACTTGACCAGACGGCCGGTCATCAGACGCTTGTCCTCGCCCACGCGCGTACCGAGGATGAGCATGTACTCCTGGTTCTCCTCATCCCAAAGCACAAAGGGATCGCGCCAGTTGCGATCGTCATAGCCCTCCTGGGGCGGAAGCAGCGTCTCGGCGATGTTCTTCTCCCACTTGACGGCATCATCGCTCGTGGCGTGGAGCAGAACCTGCTTCATCAGACGGGCCTTGACCTTGTCACGGTTGCAGCCGGTGTAGAGTGCGTGGTACTTCTCGCCCACCTTAAAGACGGTACCGGCGTAGATGTACTGGTCGACCTCTTCGTCGCCGCCACGCTCGAGGCTCTCGCCAAAGTCCTTGTAGTCCACGAAGTCCTTGGTCGTAGCGAGCGCCCAACCAAAGGGCTCGCCAAAGGGACCGGGGTTGCGCGTATCGCGCTGATGATAGAGATAGAACGTGCCATCCTCGCCGTAGGGCATGATGTCGCCCACCCAAATTCCCTCAGGCTGGTAATAGACCTTATGCATCAGAGGCTTCCTTCCCACACGATGCCGACTCGAAACAATTGAAAGATATGTCAATCGTTTTCATGTGTCAAACGTTTTCATACTGTTGCAGCTTTTCGCAGGTCATTTCGTCGGCAAACGGTTGTCATACGCCGGCGAACGGTTTTGAGTGGCGTTTGAGGGCACTTCTGTTATGGAATTGATTACGCGGTTTTGCCCTCGATGAGCTCAACGGGGAGCTGAATATTCGACTCGGGCGCCTCTCCATTAACGAGAGCAATGATGGATTGGGCCGCAAGTTCACCGATGCGATCGATGTCCTGACGCACGGTCGTCAGGTCGGGCATAAACGTCATGGTGCGACGAGCGCCGTCTGCACCCACGACCTTGATATCGTCCGGAGCGCTCAGGCCGCGCTGTTTCATAACGTTGAGGCAAATGGCCGCCATCGTGTCGTCGCCGGCAAAGATGCCATCGATATCGGGGTTTTCGTCGAGGATCTGTGCGACGGCCTCACCCTTCTCGTCATCGGACTTAACGAACTCAACCTCGCGAACAAGCGCGGGCAGGCCAGCCTCGGCAACGACATCGCGATAGGCCTCGGAGCGCTTATTTGCGGGCATCCTCATGCGGCTATTGTTACGAAGACACAAGATGCGGGAGCAGCCATCATCAATCAGACGACGCGTGGCAAGCTCACCAATGCCATAGCTGTCGCTCGCAATCTGGACAGAGCCCCCGCCCAGGTCACAGTCAATGCCGACCAAGCTCAGACCCATCTCGGCATAAGCCTCAGCACCAATGTTGAGCGAGTTGACGATGACGCCATCGACCATATTGCGACGAAGCATGTCGATATAGGAACGCTCACGATCCGGTCGATTAGCGCTATTGCATAGCAGCATCTTAAAGCCGTTCTCGGCGAGCGTACGCTCAACCGCCTGCACGACTTGCGCATGAAACGGACTGCTCACGAAGGGTACGATCATACCGATAAGGTTGAGGCGACCATTGAGCATGGCACGAGCGACATCGTTAGGCGTGTAGTTGATGCGCTCCATAGCAGCCCGAACCTTGTCGCGGGTCTCCTGGCTAATATAGCCACGATTATTAAGCACGCGAGATACGGTAGTAGGCGAAACCCCCGCCACCGCAGCAACTTCCTTAATACCAGGCTTAGCCAAATCCTTAGAACGACCACCCTCGCGACCCATAAACCGCTCTCCCCCATCAGCAACACATGTCATTCGTTTTCACAGACCCCAGCATACCCCAACAACAGCCGGGAAACGGCATCCGCCCAACCAAGTAAACAGCACATTCAAAAAATAGTAGGTGAGTTCCGCCTAAAGGGTGACTCCGAAGGACCCCGCCTGGCCGGATTTGGGTTATTTTCCAAAACA
>ERZ1035014.704-NODE-704-length-13864-cov-6.555290_pt1 | contig 13864 bp, 16 predicted proteins | sample MGYA00520620_ERZ1035014 | MGnify/ENA primary metagenome ERZ1035014 (study PRJEB33766, sample SAMN09781744) | gut metagenome | biome: gut microbiome | host: Homo sapiens | place: Madagascar | study: EMG produced TPA metagenomics assembly of the PRJNA485056 data set...
TCTTTTCATAGAAAAATCCTCGGCAAAATGCCGAGGACTTTGTCTACAGTCTGAATTGTAGTATTACTTACAATCCGCACTGCGTCTTAGCGTCTGGCTTATTTTATTTCTTTTACCACATATTCCTTTGCATCTATCAGACTTTCTTTTTTACATTTCGGGCAAAATAGCGGAAAATGTGTAAGAACTGTATCTTCTCGAAGTCTCAGTCTGGTTTTATTTCCACAGACCGGGCAATACACCCATTCCTGAATTTCGGATATGAGCGAAAGGGAGACAGCCTGATCCTTTATTTTCACAGTGCCTATGAAGGCCATAAAATGGAGATTCTGAAAGAAAACCCGTCCGTCTATGTGCAGATGAACTGCGTGGATGAATTTATCAGTGGAAGCCATGAAAACCCGTGTGCGTTCTGTTGGAGGTATGACAGCGTGATGGGTGCCGGAGAGGTTGAGTTTCTGGAACCCCCGGAGGAAAAAGCCCATGCACTGAACTGTATGATCCGGCATCTCGGCAAGACAGAGGACTGTTTTCAATTCCCTGCCGAAAAATTAAAGCGTACCTGCGTTTACCGTGTCTGCATTGATGCCCCAACAGGAAAACACCATGAATGATCTTCTTAATTGGACAGGACTCATAATCGGATCTGCAACATTTTTTCTGAGCTGTCGTCCACGACATTGCCTGCCCGCTTTGTCGTGAAAAACACGGCAATACCAACGGCAAAAAGCAGGAACTGGAAAGTCCTCCGCTAATCGAGAATTTTTTGCCGCTCTCTCAGCAAGTCCTTTTCATCATTCAAAAATCTGTCCCGGAAGTTTTTCCTTCTCCATATACGGGAACTCTCTATCAAATGCCTCTGCTTCCTTTTCATTTACCAGATACCCTGCCGGTGCTGCATATTCACCTGTTATGTCATCCAGATAACCCGAAATCAGCTCTTTACATAAAAAGAATGAAGCATCGTCCCCTTCTTCCAGACCATGGTAACGAATACCAAACTCACTCGCCTGTCTGAATCCGCTTTTTCCATAAAAATCAATATTCCCTTCAAAACATAGTGCTCCGCATCCAAGCTCTTTTGCTTTTTCTAAAGAATAATCCAGTAAAATCTTTCCATACCCCTTCCTTTTAAGCTCCGGTGCAATACAGATCGGTCCCATAGTCATAATTGGAATACTTCTGCCATCATCGGCTGCAATCACAGCCTTCATAAACATGTTCTGTCCAATCAGCTGTCCATCTAATGTCATGACAAAATCCAATTCTGGAACAAATGCCGGATCGTTGCGAAGCTGATGGAGTACATAATGCTCCAGACAGCCTGGGCGATACACATTCCAGAAACTCTCCCTTACCAGATTTTCTACCTCATGGTATTCATTTTCTCTTTCCAATCGAATGATAATATTTTCCTTCATTTTCCTTTTCTCCATTTCTTTATATAATGTTACTAATACTTTTTTCAAACTGCTCTTTTATTCTTTTTTTATCCTTTGCTCCATCATACAAACTATAGTAGAAAAACATGATGGAATAAAACATGGTTGCTTTTTTATCTGCCTCCACAACACCAATGCTCTCGAACATATCTTTCACGTATTCTGCCGGACCGGACACAAGATACTGCTGATACAATGCCTGCATCTCCTCATTCCGAAACTGCTCTAACGTAAGCATCTTTCGAAATGACGATGCAAAATCATTTTCTGTCCAATACGAAAACATAGATTTACTGTATTCCATGAAATTGTCCGCAGAAATCTCTTCATACTGTTCAGGTTCATTTTCCTTTTTATCAGCAGGCATATCATGTGATTCTGCCTGTTCGCCATCCCCCTGCTCCATCCTTTTTACAATATGTTCAAAAATATCTCTCTTACTCTCATAATGCCTATACAATGCACCTTTTGTCATGCCAAGCTCACCCGCAATCTGACTGACAGAAACTGCTTCATATCCATCTCTCGCAAATAAATGTAATGCAACAATCAATATATCTTCCTTTGTAGTTTTTGACATACACAAACCTCCTGTTCCATAAAATAAACGACCGTTTACATTTCAATTATAGTAAACGATCGTTTATTTGTAAAGTCAGACATTCCTCTCTACTGCTCTTGTAAAGCTGGCTGCATACGCCTTTGTAGCGTAATAGGTCGTCATAAATGGTCCTGCCGGAAGCATTCCTGCTGAGCTTGCCACATTTAGTCTGAATTTTTTTCCTCGTGCTGTGTACTCTTCCTTTTCACCCGGCATGGTGACAAATTTGGCAAGCACATTGTGTACCAGTGAGTCCTGCTTCACATGTATAGGGGCCGCTGTGTTTACCAGATCTCCAAAATTTTTGATATACAGCTGCCGCTGTCTCATACGCATCTCCGTCTGCTTCCAATTCAGCCGTACCTGCCACAGCCGGAGTGACCAGCGCATCTGCCATGTGCATAAAAATTCCCCCCTGAGACTTCGTTTTTTCTGTACCTACTTTACCATAGAACTGAAAAACCACAAGCCCCAGGGGGGATTGTCAGCCAGACACCGGCATCCCATTACTGTTCAATCGTGCCTCATTCCAGTAACGTATTTCCAACAGCTGTTACTTCTTCTCATTTACGGTTACGGTCATTCTTATGACCTTTGACTGACCGTTTTCCAGTCTGACAACCGCCTTGACGACTGTCTTTCCGGGCTTCAGCCCCGTGATCCTGCCATTTGAGCTAACGCGCGCCACATCCGGATTGAGGACCGAAAAAGTCACTTTATCAACATTGTCCCAGTTTACCCCTTTCTTAAACCAAAAGTACGTCCCCTGCTTCTCGCGGATGCTGGCTGATTGTTTCGTGGCTTTGATCGACCGCAGTATTTGTTTCGTGAGTGCTTCTTCCTCATCGGCTGTCACTAACTCATAGGTTCCGTGACCCAGCTCATTATGATCCAGTTCAACGCTTCCATCTGCTGCTACCCTGAAAGGCATTTTACTGACTACAAGCTTCTCACCTGTTTCTGGATCTATCTCGATGATCTTCATTTTTTTAGGTCTCACGGTTCTTTTCAGAAGCGTATTTACATTGACCGTCACTTCCCGGATGACCCAGTCGTTTTTCGTGAGCATCTTGATCGTGGCCTTTACCTTCTTCGTGCCTGCTGCCTTTACGATCTCTGAAAGTGCTTCCCCGGAGATCTTCACATTGCCAAAACCTCTATCAAGAATTTCTGCGGTAGCTGAAGTAATCTTACCTTTGGCATTCTTCGATACATTGACCACTATATTCATTCCTGTCTTTTCATTTCTGATCTCGGTCCTGATCTGTACGGAACCGTCCTCTGCCCGGATTTCAGTCGTGGTCACAACCGTGCCATCTTCTCTGGTCTCGGTCTTAGTCGTAGTCTTGTTCTTGTTATCCTCCTGTGGCGGAGCAGTTTCAGATCCGCTGTCGGTGGAACCGCCTGACGAACTGCTGCCGGAGCTGCCACTGTCCGAGCTACTGCCGGAACTGCTGCCCCCGGAAGTGTCCCCACCCGAACTGCTGCCGCCGGATGATTCTTTCGTAAATGCCATTCCGACCACATCACTCATGATATGACCATCTTCTATCGCAATCGCCTTAATCGTAGTCGTCTCTGTCAGCGTAATCGGTGTGTCGTACTTCTTCGATCTATTTGTTGGCACTGTATCATCTGTTGTGTAATAAATGATCGCACCGGGTGTCGCTGTGATCGTCACCTCCGTGCGGTCCGAAAACTTGTCAGCACCGGAAATCGTCGGAACGCCGCTGTCTCTCGGAGTTGTGATTGCACCCTTTGTAGCCAGCGAAGCATCTTTATTGCCTATTGCAGCCTTTCTGGCATATAACGTAAACATCGTATTTGCTCCAATTCCTTCCGACGGAATCTTTTCCCAGTCATAATAACGCTCGCCATCCGTACTGTACTCTAACTTCTCGCCGTAAGCAGGCTCCGGAACTGGCTGCACACTAATATTATATGCTGTATCATCTTTATTTACGGATGCCTGCAAATTGATCCCTTGCAATGGCGTCTGCCGGTCTGTCTCCACCCCGCCCGATTCTGTCTCACCGGCAGCATCCTCCGCATATACCTTCTCCGGTGCCAGCAATCCTCCCGGTACACTCATGGATGACACGAAAGTAGCTGTGGCAATCCCCAAGGTCAGGATTTTTGCTAATGATTTGCTTTGTTTTGATTTCCGTTGTTTTAATTTTCGTTGTCTCATTCGTCGATTCCTCCTTTGACTGATGCTGTTATTAGGCGTTTGCGAAACTATTTTTATTATCCGGGCTACCTAGCTGTGGGCGCAGTGGCATTCTGATCAAGCTGCTTGGGATTTTAATCCGATCTACAATATAATTGCTAGAATCTTTGATGTTAGCTGCATTGATAGGATTGTTCGTCTTAGAAGTAAATACCAGATCCTCAAATCCTTCTCTCGGAGAAAACCGAGTCGCAATGTCTTTATAGTATGTTCTCTGATATATAAGCACATCATGCACTTTCTTAATCATTAGAATCTTGCGAAATCCTGCATATTTATTTTACCCATATAATTTTCTCCAAAAAAATATGGAGAAGATTATATGTCTCTCTTCTCCATAAATGTATCATGTTTATCACTTAATGTCTACGGCTTTTAAGCTAGGGAAACGCATCCTAACTGCTCCTTGACTTTTTCGCCTTCTTTTTCTACAATAAAGACAACAAGGGAAGCCGTAGACGGTTTGCCTATGAACAGTTACATAAATAACCGCATCTTTGGCGAGGGGCGGTTATTTTTTATGTCCAATCTGAATTACCAGACTGATGACAGCGACGAGCAATAAACAAAATTGAAACAATTCTGAATATGTAATCATGGCTAAAAACCCTCCTTCGTGAGGGCAAACCGCCTACCGTTTCTGCTTCCCTATGTTGTGATGACAGTATAACAAATTTCGGCATGATGCGCAAGAACAAGTGTTCCTGCCAGATACCAAGATCCCGGTATGAAAGACAACCATTCGCTATTGCATATGCTAATTTGCTCTCACAAAATACACTTCTTCCTAAAACAGATGGTGATAATTGTCTGTCCAGAATGAGCCTTAATCCTTCCTCCCTCGTCCCTTCAAATCCAGGGCAGAAAAAGTCTATCCCATCAGACATACTCTTTGCTATCTGATTGTAATCCTCTCCAAGCAGTTTTTCCGCAATATCATCTGTAAAAATGCGAATGCTGTTATTATTATAATGATAAGCCCTTGCAAAACAGCTTACCTTTGCTGTCATATTGTCCATTCCAATCCCCCTCGTACTACCCAAATAGTATTTTTGCCACACCATTCTATTTCAGCGTATGAATATCCTCAACCTACGGAGAGTAGAGTTCGAATTTGCTCATTTATTTTTCCATCCCATCCAGAAGCTTTATAAATCTTTTATCATTCATCTGCTCATTCGTAAGATATTCTCCATTATAAAACAATGCATAGGTTGTAACCGGTGTCGGAGCATTCTGTGCTTCTTCTTTCGTTTCCAGTCTGGTTGCCTGAAACGGAACCCCTCTTTCCCTGGCAACTTCAAGAAGCACCGGAACATACTTTGCATTAAACGGACATTGATTGGTATAGTACAATACATAGCCTGTCTGCTCAATGTGTGGATGCTTCGCACACTCCTTAAATTCAGGCTTAGCCGCATCCAAAGAAAAAGGCAGATACCAGAGCTGAATACCATTATCTGCTTCATCACAGATGGTAAAGTCCTTATATTTCAGGAACTTCGGGTCTGCCAGAAAAGGCTTTTTCTTAGCGGCTGACAGGATACAGATTCCCTTTTTCCCCTTCGCTTTGCTGTCTTCTATACAGGCATTCAGTAAATCATTCGAATAACCATTGCCCTTGAAAGAACCAGCCACCCACAGACAGTCAATATACATATAGCCATCTGCATTGATTGGATTCCATGCATTTTCTGCCGGAATATACTCGATAAAGCATTTTCCACGCTCTATACTCTTGAGAAATACCAATCCATCATCAAATCGCTCTTTCAGCCAGTTTTTCTTTGATATTACCTGTATATCCTTGTTGCTTGAAATCGCACAGCAGATATGCTCGTTTTCAATATTTTCTTTCGTCACTCTTATATATTCCATGGATTTTCTCCTACTTATATCTTCTGCACCTCATTCTCCAGCGTATAGTAGTGCATAATATACGGAAACAACAACACCAGAAACAATAACGTCAACGCATACAACAACGGATTGCAGATCATAAGCGCCGCCACAATTGAAATCATTGTCAGAATCGCAAATGTAACTGTCACGATCAGATGTACCAGCCTCTCATGTTGGAAAAAACCAATCTGTGTCAGGTGTTCCTGCAGAATTGCGTTCCATTGTTCCGGAGAGATATTGTCCGCATTGGCTAAGAGTGAATCTATTTTCTGGCGGTAGGTTATTATTCTTTTCTTCATTTTTACATTCTCTTTCTTATAGTACCTTTATTATACCAATATACCTTTGGAATCACAACGACATATTTAACTGAAGGTAATTGTCCATCAAGATATCTTGTTATTGTAAGTTCCCCAGAATAAACAAAGGGCAGTGTCTGAACAACATCGCCCTTTGTTTTTTATAATTATACTTCCGAAAGGAATCTGTCAACTGGTTTATGCAGCAGCGTCCACTTCGTCATCCATATATCCGTCATCGGCATTTTCCGAATCATCATCCAAATCATCATCCAAATCATCGTTCCAGTCATCCTCTGTGCTGTCTGCGATAACAACCTTGCATTTCCACACCATACCATGTACTTTTGCTTTGACTGTAACCGTACCGCTGCTATACGGTATCAGTATGCCATCCTCTACCTCGCATATATCGTCATCAGAAGATGTCCATTCCACGTCATGACTGCATCCCTTCAGATCCAGAGAAACCGTATCTTCCACGTCCATCTCCACTGCTGTCTTATTCAGTTCCGGCGTTTCTACTGTCACCTGACAGGATTTTTTCTGCGTTCCCTTCTTTACCGTAATGGTTGCCTTGCCTTTTCCTTTTGCGACCACTTTTCCGGCGGAGACATCAGCCACCGCTGTATTACTGCTGCCCCAGGAAACGATTCCTGCACCACCCTTTACCGTAAGTTTCCTGCTCTGTCCTTTTACAAGCACAATCTTTGTACTGCTGATCGACAGCGGACTTATCTTCGGTCTGGTGTTCTTTTTCTTCGTTGTCTTCTTCGTGGTTGTCGTGGAAGGTTTCCGCGTCTGCGAATATCCGCCCGATGAGCCAAAACACTTCTTGCACGGTGTCAGACCGCGTGCCAATGCATTGGAAAGTGTCGTCTGATAAAAATTTCCCCGCCCGCATTTGTGGGTATGGTATTTACTGCCGGTTGGCGTCACATAGACCATTGTCTGTGCCTGTGCCGTTACCATGCCGGCACTGTCACCGACTGGCAAAATCATCATAAAAAATACAAGTGTAAAACTTAGAATTGTTTTTTTGATTGTTTTCATCAATTGCCTCCTTATCTTTTCCTCCGCTTTAAACATGTCTTATATTTTTATCATACGCCTTCCTATTTTCGAGTACAATACCATTTTCCCAAATTGACAATTCGCGTTTTGTCAAAAAACATCTTCACGTCCTGCCGCTATCGCCAGAATAAAGCCACTTGTGAATACTCCTTTTGTGGTTTTCTTCGCAGTTAATACATTAAGGGACGCAAGTGGTTTTTTCAATATGTTGTTATTAATTTATGGTGCTGGGCTTCCACCATTATGCCAGAAGCCTCTATTTTATTTCTATTTTTTCCTGATATCCGGCCAGCCGGTCCAGGCGCATTTTTTCTGCCACCGGAAATAACTCTGTATCCGTGATGCGTTCCAGACTTTTTATCCGTTTCTCGGAAATTGTTTCATTCGACTTGCTTTTTTCATAATCCTCAACTGTCATGTGCCAGTAATGAAATTCTCCTGCATAATACTCAGAAATTTTCTGCGCAATCAAAAGCCCCTCCGGATCCAGATCTCCCGCATAATATACCACCGTTCCCGATGCCGCCAGAAGATCTAACGTAACAAGCCCTGCCAATCGCGGCTGCCCGTTCATACACATACAGGAAACCTGCTTTGGGTACCCTGCGCAAAGGCCTGCAAATACGGACGGATTTTCCACGATATACATTTCATTATCTTTGCAAAATATGCTGTTCCACTTTGAAAGGACTGCAAGCGGAACCTGCACCATATCATCCTCCTGCCAGAACCCTTCCATCCCCGTATGCAAATCACCATCCTTTTTCTGAGCCTTTACATGCGATAACATCACATAATTTGATATATCATCAATAAGGATTCCCTCTGCCAGAAAACATCTTTGCCGGAAAAATGCCGGAAAAATTTCCGATTTCTGTGGGAATACCTTTCTCTGCCGCAATTCCATCTGGATCACCTGATACAAAAAAGTTCCCCAGGAACCTTTTTGATCAAATGCATGTGGATTTCCAGTGATTTCCGTTGCAAAAACAGCAAGATACTTTGTCTCGTTTTTTCTGAATGGAAAACAATTATAGATTTCTGCACCAAGCATCAATGACTGCTCCCACTCATTTAAATTTTTTATGTGACCTGCCTTTATCACATCCAGCAGTTCTGACAAGACTTTTTCCACAGGTGTTCCCTGATATTTTTCCTTCCATCGTTGTAAAAAACGGTCTTTTTTCTGTTCTTCCAACTGCCGTTCTTCTTTTTTACCTACCAGTTTTTCCCGAAAATATAACTCCAGCAAATGCTCTGGTGTCATATTAGAAAACCTGCTGCTTAACAATGCCTGGGAAAAACGCTCCGCTGATACCGTCACACTCTTTTTCCCATGGTAACTCTTTGCAAAAAATCCCTCAAGTCCTTCGACTTCCTCCGCTGTAATTTTTTGTAGCACAACTTTTCCCGAAAAAGATCCATAAGACCGGTACTTTTCCCAAAATCCACGAAAAACTCTGTCCCACACGGGGTTAGATTTAAAATATGCAATACAACTATACTCCTGCTGTCTGTTCAATCTCTGCCCTCCGTTGTTCTACAGCCTCTTCACTTTCCATAAGTTCTCTGGAATGCCCATTCCACACATAAGGCATCACTGTCACAAATTTTGCATTTTCCGGCCGTATTAACTGGTAGATGGCAAGCGCGTCCAATGTATCACAATCTCCCCAAAGCACCTGTGAATTGATAATAAAATCAAAGGAAAACTCTGTCATGAGACGGAACATGTCACGGATGTTACGGTTATCAACTCCAGCAAATGCCTCATCCAGCGAAACCAGGCGCGGTGCATCTGCACGTCCTCCCTGATATTTTGCAACAACTGCGGAAAACAGCGGTACATACATAGACATCGCTTTTTCTCCGCCACTGAAGGTTCCAAATACACTGTTGGTAAGCTCCTTAACACGCTCTCCCTTTTTCTGGGAAAACAATTGAAATTCAAACCACTTACGATAATCCAACGTCTCTTTCATAACCTGGTAAAACGAAATCATACCGCCACTGTCCGAGGCTCTCCTTCTTGCTTCTTCGACTTTTGAGCGAAAATGTGTGGACAGGCATGCTGCCTCTTCTTCACTCATTAACCGGTAATCCTTCTTTAACAGTTCTACCAGTTCTTTTGTATCCAGCTGGTTTTCACTCTCTGCCGTCTTGCTGCGCCAGCGAAGGCTCAGCTTTAAGCCACTCGATGTATTCATGCTGCCCATCAGGGCATTCATCTTTTCTACCCATGCATTGGAAGCATTAATTTTGCCGCGGATTTTACGACTGACCGTATTGGCCAGAATATCTTCAAACAACTCACGATCCCCCGCTTTAATCAGATCCTGTAACTGTGCGATATCTTCTTCCAAATGTGCCAAAAGCCGTGAAAATGGAAGCTTTATCCCCTGATAACGCGCTGTGAAATCCTGACGGACAGCCTCGGCTTCTCCCAATGGCCGGTTTTCATCTAGTTCTTTAAATAATTCCCCCTGCATCACCTGATACTCATTTAAAAAGCCCCGGTTTTCAAAATAAATCTGATTCAAACTCGTAATTACATTTTGCTTTCCAAGCGATTTCGTATCAGCCTCCAGATATTCGCAAATACTGTTTACGTCCGTCTGCATTTCTTCTGGAAACCTGATATAAGCAAGGGCAAATTCTGCCTCGTAACATTTCCCCCTCCAGATACGCTTTTGTTCCAGAATCTGTTTCTGGCTTTCGCCTGCTTCTTCCTGCTTACGCAATGTATCCAGATGCTCCTTTATTCCGGCGCGTTTCTGCAGGCATTGGTTCAGATGCTCTGGATATTCCTTCAGCCATGTAATACAGGCATCCAGCCGTTCCCTGATCTGTTCGTAATCCGTCAGTTTCAATTGCTCCACGATGGATGCATGTTCTTGCTCCAGCTTTACAAGGTGACGCTGCGCACCTGACAGATCATAACGGATTTCATCCAGATCTGCATCAATGCTTTCCAGACGCCTGGTCAGATCTTTCATATGCCTTACACTCTGTAAAAACATTTCATGCGCAGACTTTAACGCGATCAGATTCTTTTCATACTCTGCTGCCGCATCCTTTGCTTCCTGAAATATGGCATACGTACATTGCAGATACAACTGCTGCGCAATTTCTATCGCTTTCTTTTTCTTTTCCTGTATCTGCTCCGAAAGTTTCTTCCAACGCTCCTCGATCTCCTTACACTCTGCCGTTTTCGTTTCATATTTGTGCTGCTCCTGCACAAGCATCTTGAAAGCTGTACGTATACCCGTATCCTGCGGCAAAGCCTGATATTCCTGCTCCAGCTTCTGCATCCGGATTACAATCCCAGCCTTTTTTGCTTCCAACTGGTTCATGCTGCTTTGCAATCCCTGAATTTTTTCTTTGCAGACTCTTTCCACTGTAAGACTTCTGGACGAACAGATAACGGTCTTCGCAGCCTTCTTCCATCGTCAGCACCTGTTCCCGGTAAGACGCATCCACGACCAGTGCATCCAGAATCCCCATCGAAAGCAAAGCCTCTTCCAAATGATTGCATTCCTGTTCTGTCAGGGAATCCCCAAATTCGATTGCTTTATAAAATTCCTGATACGGAATCTTCAATGCATCCAGACGCTGCCGGTTCTTTCTAACCGCTTCGGAACGTTCCGGCTGTGGGTCTTTTGCGTTTTCCCATTCTGTGAGTTCTGCTTCTGTCTGTTCCTTTTCCAGACGTTTCTGCTCATACTCTTTTTCTTCTTCCTGCATTTGCAGTTCCAGCGGGTTTTTATAAGAAAACCAGATATCTGTTACCGTTTTCCGCACCTCCGCAAAATCAGAAGTTTCTTTAAAATCCTGTGCATATCTGCTACAGTCTTTCAGCTGTTCCGAATCAAGAATAAGCTCTGTATTCGATCTGTTCCATGCATATAAAGCCTCTTTCCATGCATTCTGCTCCTGAACCAAAAGCATGTCTTTTGCTGACATATCTCTTTGTATCGCATCCAATTCTTTCTTTATTCTGTCTCTTTGCTTTAAGAGTTCTTCTGCCTGTGGTTCCAGTAAATTTGTTTCCTGCAGAATTTGAAATGCATGATAAATTTTATTTTTCACATCTGAGAATTGCTTTTCATCAATGCATTTTCTGTCACCTGACATCCCAGCTTATCCGATGCATATTTGCGAATATCACCAATTGCATCTCTCAACTGATAATACAATTCTTTGTTTTCCGATTTCAGTACCCAGCGTTGATTCAGTAATACCTCCAGTTCCTTCATCATCCTTCCTCCTGAAATACAATCGCAAGTTTTGGCATGGTAAAACTGCCATCCTCGCAATGTACGACACAGCGTTCTTCTTTCCTGCTCATATCAAGCGTATAGTACCTTCCCTCTTCCGTCCTTGCAGCACCTGCCGGATTTTCCATTGCATCTGAAATCCACTTCAACAGGATTTCCCGCACATGCGGCTCAAGAACCGGCAGCGTAGAAAAGTCTATTTTCCCATCCGACTCCAATTCCCGGAGTTTGCGCATATCTTCTTTTTGCTTTTTAATCATCTGCTGTCTTGTTCTTTGCTTTTCTTCTGCTGCTTCCCGGATGGCACTGCGGCTGGACTTCTCCCTATAAGTTCTCACACGCGGTTTCAATGTTACTTCAAATGGACGTTCTTCATAAACAGTCTGATTCATACTGTCCGTCTCGCGAACCAGATCTCCCTTTAGATGATATGGTTTCTCCAATCCAAAAACCATGGCAGACATCCGGTGTGCCTGCTGTACATCCTCACACTTTAAAAACAGTTCTGCTACTTTACGGTATTCTTCTCTTCGATTGGCTCCAAACGCATTTTTCTCACTGAGCTGTGCCGCATACCTTGTGATTCTCCGGATAATTTCATTGGTTGCATCAAAAAGTTTACCAGCCTCATTTTCTTCTCCATTAGAAGAAACAAACCATTCATAAATACTCTGAAACCGTCCCTTTGTTTTTTCTTCCAGCAGCTCCCGTGAAACTTCCACATCCATGCGTGGAATCAACATTTCATACTGCACGATTTTTTCAAACACCTGCTGCTTATTTCTGTCTTCTAATGTGCGCAAATCTTCCTCAATTACACCAACATTGCGCTGTAATCCTTTGATAAAATTACGCAGATACTCGACCAGTCGATCCTTAAACACCAGAAACTCTTTTGTGTGCATCATTTCTTCTGCTTTCACACTGTTCAAATCACGGATATAATCCTGATAATTCTGGTTCAGACGCACAAAATCATTGTTCAGATCATTCCACCAGGTATAAACTTTGTTTAAATCTTCATCCGCCATCTGTGGAAAACGCGAAATGTTCATTCGAATCCGCTCCAAAAGTGTCGGCTCCAAAGATGCGCCTTCAATAAAAAGATTCTCTAAACGCAGCACCAGACGTTCAATCTCCACACTGTACTCCGACATCTGATACCGGAATTTTTTATTCTTAAATTCTTCAATCGATGATACTTTACGCGTATCCTGTATCGTATTCAGATTTTTCCATTCCACAAGCATTGCCAGATCCTGTTGGCACTGTTCCAGCTTATACTCCGCAAAAAACGGATCCTGTACCATCTGGGCATATACTTCCTCCTGATACAGCCAATAACGGAGTTTTTCATAATTTTCAAAAAAAATGCGCATAATGCAGCGATACCGGCTGACATTATCCGCATTCAGATATTTTGCTTCTGTAAGTGCCTTGGTTAGCTTATCTGTTACCTGCACAACATTCTCCTTAGTGTCTTATCTACAATCCATTTTAATTTCTGCTACATGATCAAAGTATACCATAATTTATCCTCTTATGCTACCCAGATAACTCTTTTCTTCTATCTGTATTATTTTAATCTGAATAAACTCCACGCCGGCATCTCTGCCGGCGTTATTACCCTCTTCCGCTTTTTTTCATCAACTCATAATATGTACCAGATAAATTCCAAATGCACAAATCGAAATATTTGTAGCTATTTTTCCAGATATAAATTTCATTCTGGAAATCAAAAGAAAAATCGAAAGGTCTGCCAAAATCAACGGTGCTGCGTTACACCATACATTGTAATCTACTCCGTGCTGGCGATGAACATTGAAATTTCTCTCCGCTATCTCAAACATGCGGCCGGGATTCTGTACTTTCATCCAAAACAACCAGAAAGTTCTTCATGCGCAGGGATTCCGGCAGGTACATCGATATTATCCGGCTGATGAAATATGTCCACGCAGTGAAAGACAGGTTCCGGCAGTTTCAGCGGCCTCTCCGTGGAATCAGCGCAATTCATTTTGGATATCGGTAAGTTCTGCAAC
>ERZ1035014.705-NODE-705-length-13848-cov-13.305880_pt1 | contig 13848 bp, 10 predicted proteins | sample MGYA00520620_ERZ1035014 | MGnify/ENA primary metagenome ERZ1035014 (study PRJEB33766, sample SAMN09781744) | gut metagenome | biome: gut microbiome | host: Homo sapiens | place: Madagascar | study: EMG produced TPA metagenomics assembly of the PRJNA485056 data...
TTTTTGGTTATACCTTTATAATATAGTAATATGAAGGGAAAATTTCAAAAAAAAAAGTGCCAATATTTTGAAAAAAAGTATTGGCGCTTGATTATTGAATGATGTTATTGTAAAAAAAATCGTACCTATTAGTTCTTGTTATATCCGAATTTTCTAGTAAACAATACATCTTTCCAATGTGATTCCCTATCAATGATGATTTGGTCATCAGTATCCTTATTGAATGTTTCGAGAATTGTGAAATAGAAATTATTCTTGATATAGTCTGTACCTAAATCCTTTAGAAGTTTATTTCCTCCATGGCATGTACGAATGTATGTTTCCCATCTACCGAGAATCATATCTTCACCATACGCTGAACCAACATATTGTTTTCCTGTATTTGAATCTACCAACAGATACACTCCTTTTTGATTTTCAAGAGCAGAACGCCAACTATCTTTTGTGATGAGATTCTTAAGAGATAGCCATGAAACATTCACGTTGGAATATCCAGGAAAATAGTCGTTGTTGTAAACATTGGGCAGAATCTCTTCAACTATGCACTCTGGCAATACATTCTCTCCTATTCTGATTAGATTTTGACTATGATTTTTGAAGCGGATAACAATTCTGCCGATGTATTCTTTGTATTCATCCAACTCTTCATATTCATATCCAACTCCATTTTGAATACCAAGATCTTGAACAATCTTTCCTATATGGAATAGTAACCAACAGTCTTGTTTTTGAGGGATAGGGACAAAACCTAAGGTAATGTTTCCATTAGAGAAATTGCTTTTTCTTGCATAGTTCCAGTATTGACCGTCAAGCATATGTTGCTTGCTTTCTTTCGTTTGGTCTGTAAAGTAATCAATAGCCGGTCTTTTGGTTCCAAAACTCAAGTTAAATCTAACTTTAACATTCTTAGGGTCTGGAAGTCTGAGAATATCGTTAAGTAGTATCATAATTAAAATATTTTAGTTCTTATTTTTCCGCATCCATTTGATAAGTGGACACGGAAAAACTTTACTGAAAAACTTATGCGATTAAATTTTCTGGATATCCCAATAGCTTGGGTGCGAAGCTTCACGAGATTTCTTGCCAAACTGAGCCTCACATGCATCTGCAATATTGTGAGCGTCACAACTTGCGAGTGAGGTTGTTACCTCAACGACTGTGCCTTTCTTCATTCCGGCACGGTCAGCTTTTAATGTTCATTTAAATATGTTCATAATTAATAGTTTCTTATTTTCTGAATATTATCTGAAGATATCATTATTCGACTTAATCGTCATAATCATATTGTGATTTTAAAGCAGAGAAGTCACGGCTCCTTTTCTTAAATTCCTTTTTAAGTGTTTTGTAGCAAGAAGTATCTTGCCAAGTCATTTCATTATCAATCTTTCCCATATAGGCGGCGCCCACTTCTTCTGCATTATCAAGGTCATCCGCTTTTATGTATGCCTTTATCAAAGCTAAATATGCACCATCAAAATCTGTTATTGTAACAAACTTGTGATCGCTACCTTCTACTACTGCAAAAGAAAGAGTTGATAATTTTGATTTTGCACCTTTAAAGTTGCCATCATTTATCATATCCACAACTTGCTCAGTTGTTGCTTCAACCTCTTTTAGGGCATTATTGTAAGCTCTGTCAGGAGAAAGCAAATAATAAACAGTAAAACAAAAAACAGCAAGACCAATAAATCCTACAACAATTATTACAATCTGCTTATTTCTTCTTATTAGATCCAACCAGAATCTCTTTTTTGCATCTACCTTTGCTGCTTCAGATTCTGCCTCAACCTCATCAAGCAAGCGCTGAATCTTAGGGTTGTTGCCATAATACATTCTTGCTTTGCGAACATAGCGCTCTACTTCTGCCTTGTTTTTCTCTACATCTTCTCCAGACTTGAAGTTAACTAATGCAGATTCGAGGTGCTCGAAGATGTCTTCTAACTCCTCACTTGCCTCAGGTGTGATGTTGCTACCACAATTAGGGCACTTGTCAGTCAGTTCAGGAACAGAACTACCGCAGTAAGGGCAGGTCTTGCCACGACGCTTGTTCATAGCTGCTGCTACGGCCTGATCAGCCTTCTGCTGCTGTGCATCGATGTACAGATCAACCTCGTCAACATTCAATCCCAGAGCCTGTGCCTTGTTCAAAAGAACCTGACGCTCCTTGGCAGAGATGATGCCGTCGGTAAGGTACTCTTTGATGAGGTCATCAAGCTCCTGTGGAATTGCACCTTCCTTCTTTGCAGGCTTAGCTGCCTGAGGAGCCTGTGCTTCCATTTCTTTCTTGCGCTTAGCAAGACGACCCTCAAGTACCAGTTCAAACTCGTCGCGGTCGATGCCCATGGCCTCGGCCTTCTTGAAGAGAAGATTCTTCTCTTTGTCAGTCAATACACCATCTGCCAATGCTGCAGTGATGAGTGTTTCTAACTTCTCGTTGTACATAGTAAAAATAATTTTATTTGTTCACTTGTTTTGCTATTTTACAAGATTAATAACTTGATTGATATTGTCAATCATATCGTCAAGTGTTTTATCTATATTTTTAGTAACGTTATTTAAATCGTTATAATAGAAAACTCCAAAAGAATTGTATCGGGGCTTATCTTCTGATTCCACTTTCTTAGGGGGAACCATAGTTTCAAGTTTAGCTCCTCTAATGATCCTATCAGTCTCTTCATTCCAATTCTTTGTATCATGTTTTTTGGAATATTTTGGCTTTTTCGTAAGCATATCTAAAAAACCGGCTCTCAAAGGATGGTTACCTTGCTGTTGGAGCACAAAAATACCCTTTTGGGGAATAAGATACTTCAATTCAAGGAGGGCTTCACCATGGTAATAGCTAACTCTCATAAATAATTTGTCTTTATTTTCAGTACCTTTTTCTCCCCAGATTTCTTGATCAGAAGTGACTATTATTGGCTGAAAATCTTTACCAAGCTTCTTTTCTGATTTCTTGGCTAATTGCAAGGCACATTGGTGCATAACAAGTTTCTGCCATATATCTTTACAGCGCAGGGGGGAAGAATCCATTTTTTTGAGAATTTCCCAATTGTCAGTATATTTAATTTGTTCCAAATTGTTGTTGATATAGGTGTAGAATGCATCAATAAACTCGCAATATTTTTCTAGAAGTTCCTTGTAAAACTTATCTTTGACAAGATCCAGATTGTCGTGTAGGGTTTTAGAGTAATCTGCATATGTCACAATTATCCATCCGGATTGTTTGACAGCTTCTTTGTCTAAGAAATCTTCAGCTAATGTGAGTAAGATATACTTTGTCTTTGGAAGTTTTGCGTTTCCTTTCCAATTCTCAAACTTTGCAGTATTGAGTCTTTTTAACTTCAACTCTACTTTACATTGTGCTTTGTCTGCCTCTTCGTTAAGATCGTCAACTTTCTTTTTATAATTATCAAGCTGAGCCTTATAAGCTATACTCTTGAATTTATTCTCTAGAACCAGACGGATTTTTCCCGTTTCTGATTCCTCATCGTTGATTATTTTCTCGCAAATACTAAAATCAAAATTCTTGTATTCGCGTTTGACTTCCATACAATCTGTATTATAATCAAAAGTATCTTCTCCTAACCAGGTAGAAAGAATCTTTTTGAAAAGGGTTTGCGTATTCTTATCTTCTGCTAACCATGCCAAAAAGTTGCTATGAAACAACTCCTTAGAAGATAGGGATAGCTGGAAGATAGGATTGTTCTGTAATGCATCTACAAATAAATTATTCATATTATTTTTTCTTATTAAATCGTTGTACATAGTAGATAAATTTATTTATTATTATACGTATTAATGATGCTTCTCGTAGAATCTTGCCTCAAGCACCATTTCTACCTCGTCGGGATCTTCTCCCTCCTTAACGGCACGGCGTAAGACAATCTCCTTCATTTTTTCTGTCAGCTCATCACTTGCTGCTGCAGAATTGATGAGCTCCTCAAGAGCATCAGAGAACAGGTTGCCAGGAGACTTCTGTATGATTGGAATCTCTTCGGATTCTTTCTGGATATCCATAGTCTCTTCCTGAGTGTCCTGCGTCTCTTCTTCTTCTGACACTTCGGTAAGTGGTGGAACAGGTGTACCATAGAAATCCAACTTGTCTGCTGGCATCTTACGAAGACGAACTTCTGTATCGTCAACATCCTTTAGAAGCTCGGCGTAGTAGACATATAACTCTTCTGGTACATACAGAGTCTTTATATAGGCACACAGACTTTCTATATCCGTGAGCTTGTTGGTGTAGATATACACATCAGGTGCGTATTCGTCATCATTGAGAGTGCCGATTTTTTCAACAGTATAAGGCACATATACCTCTCTAATGCTTTTGCTTGAGGCAAATTCATCACCCACAATTTTTACTCCTACAGGTATGACAAGAGTCTGAATATCGCAATTTTCACTAATGAAATATTCTGGAATTTCTTCCAACAGGTGAACCTTGGACAAATCCAATTCTTCGATATTCTTACATTCATAGGTGGTGCTTTGTAGCGACTTTAGAGTACTTGGAAATGTTATCTTGCGTAGGTTGGTGCAAGAATCGAACACTTCACTACCTATTGTTTCTACTCCTTCAGGAAAGTTTATTTCTTGAAGTCTCTTACAATTCTCAAATAGACAGTCTGGAATTTCCTTCAAAAGATGTACCTTTGAGAAATCTACCTCTTCAAGATAATCCTCATGTCCATGCTCACTGAAAAAACATCCATCAATTTCTCTAAGGGTTGAAGGGAAGACAACTTTTCTAATTTTCTTATAACCCTCCAAGGCATCTTCGCCGAGAGTTGTATGTCCCTCGTCGATGGTTAAAACGCCATTTTTAAAAGTGCCTAACTGGATTCGTATATCATCGTCATCATCTGATAACTTTGTTAATGGATAATCCCAATTGTCATCATCATCGTCATAGTTGAATTGATTCTGCTTTGCTTCCTGGATGTTCTTTCTTACCTCTTCGCGAGCCTCTTGGAAACTCTTTTTGGCTTCGTTTGAAACTTCTTCCAGGCTTTCACCTACTGTCTTTGCGATATCACCGACTAATTTTTTGAATAATCCCATATTATCACAAATTTTATGTTCTTACTTTTGTTTGTATTATAGCTGCCGGGAAATTACATCCCCGGTATAGTAGGCGGCATTCCCGGCATCTGTGGGGCGGTGCCTTGGAACAATGGAGCGAGTTCTGCTACATTGCCGGCAAACTCCCACTGCGCCATACCGTTCTTCCAAACGTATGACTGCTGGGTGAGCTGACCCTGCTGAACGAGCTGCTGGAGCTTGTTCCAATCGCATGGACCATACTGCTGACCATTGATGCCAATATAATACTGTACCTGAGGAACTGCGGCACCCATTCCCGGCATCTGAGGCGCTCCACCCATCTGACACATGTTGTTCATACCACCACCCATAGTCTGCTGGCGGAAGGCATTGATACCGTTATCTGTAGCATTGTTGAGAACACCTGCATTGAGGTTTGCCTGATGAGCACCCATAAAGGTCTGCTCTGTCTGGAGACGAGAAGCACGCTGCATCTCCTCACGCTGAATACGCATGGTTTCACGCTGGTTCTCCAAGTTCATGCGCTGCAACTCCTCCTGACCGCCAAGGTCGAGTTCCTGCTTTCTGCCCATGGCATCGAGATTCAGCTCAGACTGCTTCTTGAGCATATCCTGCTGAAGGTCGTTGTTGAGGTTGAAGTTGGAAATCTGGGCATTATGCTGAGCCATCATACGCTCCTTCTCCAGGTCGGCAGTGAGGGCTTTGAGTTCACGGTAACCACGGCTCTCCTTATCCACGTTGATGCCTGTGATGTCGAGACTGCGGATGGTGATGCCGAAAAGCTTCTCTACCTGTGGAGTAACACGCTGCTGGATGAGTTCGCTAATCTCAAAAATCTTGCGCTCAATCTGAACTACAGGAATCTGGGCGTCAGAAGGGGCATTGCTAACTACACTCTTGATGAACTTGGTGAGCTGGCCACGAAGCTTATTCTTGAAAGTCTCGTCGCTGTAACCTTCATTGCGGTTCACACTATGGAAGAGATCCATGTCCTCGATGGCATATACCACGGCACCGTGTACAGATACTGGTACGCCATAATCTTGCAGGCGTGGGTCGAAGACATCAAAGTAAGGGATGGCGAAGTTCAGCTGACTACCCTTGCTCAGGTTGCTGAGGTTGGTCAGGTTGTTCTGTTCCACTCTTCTCGCTGCTTCCTCGGCAGCCTGTCTTTTTTCTTCTTCTACTTCCTTGGAAGATTTAAAACCAAAAAATCCCATATGTTTCAGTTTTATGATTGTTATTATTTTTGTTATTTACTATAGAGTCCCTTTGTAGGGGACAGATTATTTCGTTGTATAGATTCGCTTTGTCTTGCCATGGGCATCTACTTCTACGAAGGTGTCTGCTCCATATTGGCGGCTTGCGTCGTGATAGTTGAATGAATATCCCGTTTCGTAATTGCCGTCGATGGTAGGTCGGCTTACCTGGTCGATGCTATCCAGCATTTCCGGCTTCAAGCCCAGCTGCTGGTACAGATGCTGCTCTACCATGTTTCGGATGGCATTGAGATTCTCATCCACATAACCACGAATCTGGTCGATGAGCGACTGGTTGCTCTTATCCTTCTGCAGCAGGCGCTGTCGCATGGTCTTCTTGAGCGGAGAGCCGTCTGCCTTGATAGGAGCTGGTGGCATCGCATCATTCTGCAGGGCAGATTCTACCACATATTCCCTGCGACGGACATGGAGCATCGGGTTGCCGTAGAGACAGAACATCAGGGCGGTGCTCATAGAGAAACAATCATCCTCTACATGTCGGCACATGTTGAAGTAATCGCACTTAGCCTGGAGCATCGCCTTTCCGCCCGTCATACCCTTGAACTGATAGAGCGGATAGAGGCGCATCAGCACCTCGCTGCCTGTGCCTGGATTCAACAGAAGTTGGCGGGCTTCATCCGTTTCCTCATTAGAGAACATCGGAACCGGAATGAGCGAACCGGTATAGAGCAATACGCCACCTCCGTAGAGGGCGCTGAGCAACATGGAGTCATTTCGTTTGTAACCGGCATATCGGGCTCCGAAACAAGCCACGGTATTGAAGACTCTTGCCCTGCCTTGGTTGAGGAGCGAAGGATTGAAAGCTTCATCCTCACTATAGAATCCGCACATGCCCTCTGCATCGGCACCATGAAGATTGAACATCAGCATATCTGCCTTGTCCAAAGACTTGCAATAGATGCTGAGGCTTTCCGAATCTTCGGTCAGCAGCTTCGGACTGATATACATTCCGTTGCGAATCAGCTCTGGATCGTCGGTATTGTAAAGAAGCGGCAGGTGCTGGGTCATCGTGCAGCTGGCTGGAATCCAGTCGCGGTTGCTGATCATCAGAACATTGCCAACAGGAATACCGCCGCCATACATGCCGCTGATGTTGAAGTAAGCACCGATGTCGCTTCGGATATCCGTATCGAGCTGACCGTCTTCCAAAGGCAGACGAGCCACATTGTTGCGGGCGCAACCTACGGTGAAGTCTGAATCGCGACTATCCAGCAAATCTACGATATAGGTGCCTTCGAAGGCATAGCAGGTATCTGTAGGAATTCGCTCGCCGCCATACGGCCATGGGTCTTCGACGCGAGGGATAGGAATCACATCGTCACCTCCTATTATAAATAGGTGTAGGTCGGGACCAGCTGTCAGGTTGTTGTCTGCGATGCAGCGGGATACTGCTTCATTGCATTCTATCCAGGATGGAGTCTCATGGGTGGAATCCAGTCCATATTGCGAGATGTCGAGAAATGTCCAGTACATCTGCTGGTCGTAGGCATTCTGTATGAAGTCGTTGAAGACATCATATACTTCCTGGATGGTGCAACCGTATTTTCTAGCCAGTGCATTGCCATCTGTCAGGATGATGCCGTAGTGGTCTTCCAAGGGGTCGGGCTGGTCGATGGGTTCATCAGCAGTTCTTGCTTCTGATGCCATCTGCACGGCTTCCGGCTGTGGAGCCGCCTTGCTCTGTCCCGGCATAGGAGGAACCGATGAGGCTCCCGGCATAGGGGGAGGAGTTGCACCGCCTGGCATACTTGCCATTTGAGGCTGCTGACTGATCGCATTGACGCTTCCCAGTCCCATATTGTTGGCTGCCTGCAGAGGATTGAAGCCTCTCATCTGGTTGAGCTTCACGTTCTGGGCATTAAACTTTGGCATCGGAGGAGGTGTAGGCATCTGAGGTGGTACAGCCATCTTGCTCTTCTCCTTCGGGATAAATTCCGAAAGGGTCGTATCGCAATAGAACTGATACCATTCTTCTGGCTGAGGCTTATCCTCCAACATCTCTTTCACTGCATACCATAGGGCACTTAGCGGTTCACTCATTCCGTTTTGTACGGCCTGGTCGAGATACAGGATGGTCTGCTGTCTGTAGTAATCCTGCTTTCCATTCTTGTGGTAGTCGGCAAGATTATCAAGAGCCATCAGCAGGGCGATGTCGCCTTGTGGACAACCGAAACCGCCCATTCTTGGCAGAAGCACGGTGGCATTGTCGATATTGCCGGTCTTGATGAACGCTACATGAGCCCAGAAGAGTTGCCAGTAGTTATCGGTACGGGAACCGAAGAAGGCAAGGGCGCACTTGTCGGGATACATCGAGGCAAGCAACAGATGATAGTAGAACTGGATGTTGTTATCATTCGTCATCACACGTGCCAACTGCTCCAGACTGTTGAACTTGCGTTTCAGAATGTCGGTATGGTTGGTCTGGATGGCATTGAAGACCTCGGTCAGAATCTGCTCTGCCAGGAATTCGTTACCCTTGCTGCCTTGCAGGATATGGATGTTCTGACGTACCTGATCTATGATCTGGTTGGCTCTTAAGGGAGCAATATGCCATTGGATGCTCAACTGGTTGAGCTCTGCCAACTTCTGATTATCCAACTTGCCATCCACCAGTCGTTCCTGCACAGCCTGCAGAAAGAGAGTCTCATTCTGCTGATAGATCTCAGTCTGAGTCTTCTGTGCCTCATATACAGTCTGGTTGTTAACCGTACTGTTGTTGGTGGTATGGGTTGTTGTTGAGGTGTTATAGTTGTTTTGCGTATTGTGGGAGTCGGAATGGATTCCGCCTACTACAGCCGCATCACCATCAAGTTTAATATCGCTCATAGTCTGATTACTTTATATGTTTAGACTTCTTGTTGCATTTTCTGGAGAGGGCTTACCATTGGAAAGGTGCGCCACAGTCTGGACAGTTTGGAGTGCCTGGTGCAATGTGGATGGTGTGTCCACAGTTGTAGCACTGGCATTCTATCAATTCCTGTTGTGGAACCTCCTGCTGAGGAGCCACCTGTTGTGGAGCGGCTTGGCTTCCTGCTGTATTTCCACCGAGTCCGCCATTGAAGGCGTTCAGATTGTTGGCGGCAGCAGTGCTTACCTGCGAGATGTTGTTCATAGCCACATCCTGGGTATGATCTACTCGCTCCTGCTGGCGTCGGTTTTCCTCTTCCAACTGATTGATGCGCTGTTGCTGCTGGCTTTGCTGGGTGCCGCTGATGCCGGTGGCTGTATCTTTTATCATGCCGGCCATCTTCATCATGGCTTCCATCTGGGCATTGCTGTTCTGCTGCTGCATCTGTAGCATCTGCTGCATCATCGCTTCCTTTTCTGCTGCAGTCTGTCGCAGGTTTTCGGCTTCCTTCTCGCCGTTATAGGCGTTTGCCATAGCTACCTGTGCATCTCCGGTGAGGTGGGAGAGTTGTGCGGCACGAATCTGTTCGGCGGTCATATTGGCGAAATGGTTGTCACGATTCATCTGTTCATTACTCTGAATGGTGGCTACGTTTTCTTCGTGCTGATATTTCTGCTGGTCGAGCTGTGCCTGCATCTGAGCCATCTGCTGCAGCTTGTCCATTTGGCGCTGGTGACGGTTGGCTTCCAACTGGTCATCGTCCATCTTTTCCTGGCGGTTGCGCTCATAGGTAAGGCGGTCGTCTTCCAGTTTCTCGTTGCGTGCCAGGAGGTGGTCTTCCTTATCCAGTTCACGTTGACGCATCATCTGCTGGAAGTCGTAATCATCCTCCTTCGCCTTGCGGTTGAAGTCGCGGTTGTATTCCTTTTCTTCCAGCATCCACTGGCGTTCACGCTCTTCATCTTCGATGCCCCAGTTACGGCGGCGTTCCAGATCTTCACGTTCCCAGTCGTGGTCGGTACGGGAATCATCGAGTGCCCATTCTGCCTTGAGACGGGCTGTGTCGATGTTCTGCTGGCTCTGGATGCGCATGATTTCCGTGATTTCCTCACGAGGAATCTTCTTGTGTGCAAGTTCATCTTCGAGCACTTCCATTTCCTCCTGCTTGACCAGGCGGTTCTTGCGGAGGTCTTCCAGGGCTTCGAACTCCTCTTCCTGTGTCTTTGCCTGGCGGATGCGCTTCTGACTTTCGAGCATCTGGACGAATTCCTCCAACTCATCATCGTGGAGCAACTGGTCTTGGTTGATACCCTGGAGGGCATGGCGCAAATCCTCGGTATTTTGTGCTGAAGAAATCTGCTGGGAGTTGGCCTCTACTTCCATTCGGTTTCGGAATTCTCCGGTGCGGTGCATGAAGTCGAGTTCCTTCTCTGTGTTATAGAGCTGGCGTTCTACCTGACGGAAACGCTCAAAGTCCTGGTTGCTGTCGGTGATATTCAGAACCTGAGTGCATTCTATGCCGAATACCTGCTGGTTGATGGTCTGGCGGATCTTCTCTTTCAGTACATTTACAGTTTCGGCAGTCAGTCCGGCAGACTCGTAGTTCTGGTTGCGGAGTTCCTGGCGCAACAGGGTTTCTACGGTACCATTGAGCAACTGCTGTAATTCTCTAGTTGTTACGCTGTTGCGGTCGGTAAGGTAATTGGTGGCGAAGGTATGAATATCGCTGATGCTCATCTGGAAAGATACTCCAATCTGCACATCATGGATGCCCATCGGAATGGTGTATGGCTGAAAGGCAAGTTCGCCATTCTCGTTCATCGCTCCACCGAAAGTGAGGGTGATGAAACGGTTGCTGACGATATAGACCGACAGGATAGGAGCCTGGGTGATGCGGGCTAAGATGCGGGCATAATCCAGTTGGCGCTTCTTGGCTTTTTCTTTCTGTTCACCTTTCTTTTCGCCGAAGATGATGCGACCGAGCCAGTTGAAGCCACGGCCTACTTCTCCTACGATACCGAGCTGGCGGAAGGTAGGCTCTGCCTGGCGCTTGCGGTCTCGTTCACGCTTTTCGGCTTCAGCCATATCTTTCTCAGCCTTTTCTACCGCATTCTTGATAGCAGCCTGCTCTTCTTCTACAGACTTATAAAAGAGGTATGCACCTGCTGAGAGGGTTGAAACCAGCTCACCATTGGCAAAAATGATGGCGGTGCAACCTTCCTGAACGATGATGCCTTTCAACTTTTCTATTTCGTCGAGTTCCCGTTCGCTAATCTTGCGAGCGATTTCACCTGGTTGGATATTCCAGATGGTTCTGCCTCTTACCACGTCAACACCATCCACAGCTTCCATACTGCGGCGGTCGCGGCTACGTTCAGCTTCTCTTTCGGCTGCAATCTGTGCCTGTTCAGCCTGCTGCTGTGCATTTCTGGCATCACGGATTTCCGACTGGCTTTCAGTAGCTTGCTGGTTAACGGCTCTTCTCTGTTCTTCTGCAATCTGGCGATTGAGCGCCCCACCAGTCATGGCGTTTGCTACAGAGCGAACGGCATTGGTGAACATACCCTTGCTGGCTTGTGGAGTCTGAGGGGCTTGTGGAGACTGTGGAGCCTGAGGCATTACTGGGCGCTGAGGCTGCATCGGTTTTGGGGGCATACCCGGTGCTTGAGGTCTCATAGGTTGAGGCTTCATAGGCTGTTGAGGAGCCATAGCTTTCAGTGGTTGAGGACGTTGAGGCTTGCTAACTCCTTGTGGCTGGGTTGGAGCCTGTGGTTGCAAGTCAATAGGTTGTCCACACTTCGTACAGAATTTCATTCCCGGTTGCAGCATTGCGCCGCATTTCTTGCAATATGTCATAATGGTTATTGTTTTTAAGATTAAATGACTGGTTATTGTATCAGCGCAATAAATATAGCTATTAGCAGAATCACCCAAAAGAACTTGATGAAGCATCCTATGCATCCAGTGATGCCCTCACCTAAGAGTCCTCCGAGAAATCCCAAAAGCTGTATTCCCCAGCCCAGAATGCCGAGAAGTACAAATATTCCGATTCCTATTAATATGATAAGTAGTATTGTCATATCCCCTATAAGAATAATTTCATTTACTTTATACAATCGTTAAGAATATCAATTTACGTTGATAACTAACTCATATTTGGGTGCAAAGATATATAAAATAAATGAAACTGAATTGGTTCAAATTGGTTCAATTTTGCCTTGATTTGGATCAATTGCCCCAAAAATGCATTTTTTTTAGTGAAAAATGCCCAAAAAGGGCCTTTTTAGCATTTCTTAAACTTTTGGGAGATGTAGTTGGAGAGGAGTGTCTTTCTCCCGCTGAAGCCTGTTTACCTCTTCCTTTCCCGATTGTACTCCTGAGCTTACACCTTATTATATACATAGGGGAATGCTTGCCGCAATTCCCCTCCCTTTTCTCTTATGGAATGTGGAAGCCTATTCCCTTTAATGTCCGTTTTCAAAACTGATACTGCCCCCATGAGACATTGTCTTATTTGGTTTTAATGGAGTTTCAGAAAATGTAAATCCCCAATCTGTTGAACTTTACAGATTGGGGATTTCTCAAGTTTATACATTATTCTCCTAAGATAGTATCAAACATTTCATCAACAGAATTCCAATGGGTAACTCTGCCTTTCTCCTTGTCTTCTTCGGCAAGTACCAACAATTGAGGTTCGTTTATTGCTAATGTATTCATACTTACTCCTTTTTAAAAACATTCATCAATTTACAGCAGCAAAAATACGTTTTTTTCTCTAAACTACCAAGTAAATTAAAAGATTTTTTTTATTTTGGTATAGAGTACCCGTTTTTATGTGCTAATTTCATGGATTTACTGTCTCTTGGAGATATGATGGATAGAATGTCCGTTTTCAAAACTGATACTGTCCCCATGAGATAGGGGAGGAAAAGAGGATATGTTTGCGATAGCACCGCCCTAACTATATAAGAATAGGTAGTTGGGGCGGTATTACTTAGTGAGGTAAGGATGAATGAACTTTTCGGATAAAGAGTCAAATTTTCGATAGAAAACAAACTTTTTCTTTGTTTTCTGTCGAAAATTTAGCTTTTTCTTAGTCTTTTAATGTAGCCAAAGGTATAACCTTTACTCTGTCTCCCCTTGATATGGCTTTATCGTAAATCATGTTTTCTACAGTTACTTTATATTTTTGCGGCGTTTTACTTTGTATTTTAACGGTAGTTTACTTTGTGTTTTTGCGGTAAATGGTCTTGAAATTTAGCGATAGCACCGCCCTAACTATATAAAAATAGGTAGTTAGGGCGGTGCTATCGCACTTTTTAATGTCCGTTTTCAAAACTGAAACTGTCCCCATGAGATAGGGGAGGAAGATGGGGGGATGAACTCCTTTGAGAAGTGTTAACGAATCTAACTGGTAGTTTCTTGGGTGACAACTCAATGTTTTGTGCCGCATCACTCAATGTTTTCTTATCAATAACTCATCGTTTAAATGATGGAATCACATGGGGGCAGTTTCAGTTTTTCAAATGGACATTAAACTATAGGGTAGAGATAGGTAAGATTTGTTAAGGTTGTTAAAATGTAAAGATATTAGTCTTCTTTGCGCTTCTCTTTCATATATAGGATATATTATATTCTTATAAGTATATAATC
>ERZ1035014.707-NODE-707-length-13843-cov-4.296490_pt1 | contig 13843 bp, 8 predicted proteins | sample MGYA00520620_ERZ1035014 | MGnify/ENA primary metagenome ERZ1035014 (study PRJEB33766, sample SAMN09781744) | gut metagenome | biome: gut microbiome | host: Homo sapiens | place: Madagascar | study: EMG produced TPA metagenomics assembly of the PRJNA485056 data set...
GGATGGGAGAGCAGGCCATGACCTACGACGTCGCGGGCGAGCTCTCCCCCAACGAGTTCCGCCGCGTCGGTCACGCCTTCCTCGGCTGGAACACCAGGGCCGACGGGACGGGCGACGCCTATGCCAACGGGCAGGAGGTCGTGAACCTCACCGAATCAGACGGCGGCACCGTAACCCTCTACGCGCAGTGGAGTCGCGCAAGCTGCACCGTGACGTTCGTCGACGGCCAGGGCAACGAGCTTGCCCGCGAGGTCGTCGCGTACGGCGAGGGCGCCACGGCCCCCGCCGACCCCAAGCGCGACGGGTACGAGTTCAAGGGCTGGGACGTCGCCTTCTCCTGCGTCACCAACGACCTCGTCGTGACCGCGCAGTGGGAGCCCGTCGCCGCGACGGAGCCAGTCCCCGATCCCGATGCCCCCAAGCAGCAGGGCGACGAACCCGCCGAGGAGAGGGCTGACGAGCCAGGTCGCGGCGAGCTCGCCCAGACCGGCTCCGAGGCGATGGCGCTCGCAGGCGCCCTCGGCCTCGCAAGCCTTGCCTGCGGGACCTGGGCGCTCAGGCGCCGCAGGGACCGATAGACCCGCCTGACATGCTTCTTCCCCAGGGGCGCGCCCGGTCTTTCTGGCGCGCCCCTTCTCGTCGGCGCGCGCCAGACGGTTTTCAACGGCGGTGCCCGAGCGCAGGGACCCCACATATCCCGGAGCGAGGGCTGCGGTGTTGGAAACCACCGAGCGGCAGCCGTTCCCGTTCGGGAAGCGGCGTTGCCCAGACCCTAGGGCGGTGCATACACTTTCCCTGACGGCAGAGTTCGTTCGGCACCGCAGCCAAGGAGGTACCCCATGCCTAACGACGGCACCATCGAGATCGAGAGCATCGAGCAGGCCTGCGACATCCTCGGCCAGGATGAGTTCGACAGGCTCGTCTGCGACGCCGTCGGAGTCGATTCAATCGACAGCCCTGGCGTGTACGAGGCCTTCAAGCAAGGCGGCTGCATCATGCTCGACCCCTTCCTCGACTATCGCGACGAGGACGCCTTGCGCGAACACGTCATCGACCTGCTCTCCGACGCCGGACGCGACCTCGACTGGGCGAAGGACTTCGTTGTGCCCGATGGCGCCAAGGGCGCAGACCTCGTCTCCGCGTTGGCCTATAGGATCGACGATGACCTTCGAGACCAGAACGCCGATTACGCCCAAGAGCGCGCCCTTGGAATCGCTCAGGACGTCGTCAGGAAACTTGAAGGGCTCGAGACCGCCGCGGGCACCCTCGACGCGAGCGCTCTCATGCCGGCTTGCTGCGTCGACATGCTCAGGGAGCGCTACGGACTCGAGTGCGAGTGGTGCAGCCCCAAGACGCTGCGCGGCATGAGGATGGAGACCTCCGTCCTTCTCGGCGACGCCCCTAACGACGATCTCGACCTCGCGGCGCAGCGGCACACGTTCGACGCCGCGCACCAGTTCGTGGAGGACTGCTGGTTGGCGAGGCGCTACCCGGACGACGCCGCAGAGCCCGAGTCCCCTGCCCTCGATGCGGAAGACCTCGCGCACTCGAGCCTCGGATGGCTCTGCGAGACGCAGGGCACGACGCTTCCCGCCGTCCTCGAGCGCGGGGACGGGGAGTTCGCCGACCAGGGCAGGTTTGCCAAGTCGCTTCGCGAGGAGATCTCGGAGGCTTCGGCGGCGGTGGAGGGCTGGCCCCACGTCATCGTCATGGCGACGATGTCCGTCCCCGACTACCTGCGCCTGCTCGCCGCGTCAGAGGGAGCCGACGAGGGCGCACAGATAGAGATTCCTGTTGGCGAGGCGCAGCCGCTCGTGGGCATCTACGACCCCAACGACGGCTGCGGCGGGTGCTTTGGCATCGAGCTCGAGCGCCCGTTGTCCATACCCTCCGGCCTCGTCCACTTCCCCATGGTCGATTGGACCACCAGGAGGTTCGGCGGAGAGCATGGGTACTACACCGTCCAGGACGCCTGCGGCTGGGTCCACGAGGCGTGGGAGCACGACCTCGAGGTGACGGTTGCCGCGCCAAAGCGCCAGGCTGCCCTCGAGCCCGAAGACGCCGCGCGCGCCGCCAAGGCCGCCGCCTTGAGGACGGCGGACGGCAACAAGTGGCACGACTCGTGCCACTTGTGACCAAGCCATCGGGAGGATGCGCATGAGAGTGAGCCACGAACCATACCGTGACGGACGTTCCGCCGTCGTCACCGACGGCAAGGCCATCGTCAACTGCTTCGAGTCCGGCAACTGCGAGTTCGGCTACGACTACTCCTTTGCCCTTATAGAGCCGGACGGGTCGCTCTCGTGCCGCGACGGCATGCTCCTCGACTTCGACACCCTCGACGAACGCGAGCGTGAGGAGCGCCGCGCCCTCCTTCCCGACGCCTTCACGGCGGCATGCCGCGTCATGTGCGGCGACCTCGAGGGAAAGCTCGGCAACGAGCGAGTACGCACGGGCCACGCCCTGCTCGCCCATGAGGCGGACTCGCTTGCGTACCTCGAGGGCGCCGACGACGCCGCGAGCCTGCTTCTCGGTGACTGCCTCGGCCTCGAGGTCGGGGAGACCGAGGCAAGGGAGACCTTCCTGGCGATCGCCGCCATGTCCCCTGACGCGCTCGGGGCCTATCGCGACAAGCCGTTGCTCCAACTCGGCCAAGAAGACGGCCTTGGGCCGCACGAGCCCGTCAGGCATCGTGCGGCCGCCTCCTCCGCAGGAGCCAAGTGCAAGCCGCCAGACGCGTACGCGGCAGCCAAGGCCGCCGCCTCACGAGCCATCGGTGGGCGGGCGGACAAAGACCACAAGAGCGTCCTCTGAGAAGGGAGACGGACATGGGCGATGACAGGAGCACGGTCGACTCGATCCTTGACGGACTCGAGATCCTAGACGAGGACGGGCCGCGCCTCATCGAAAGGGCGTTCGGCGACGAAATCCCAAGCTGCATGGACGACTTCGCCGATCCCGACGACAGCATGTGGAGGAACGGGGACGGGCGTGACGTCTTGTGGGACCTGCTGCTCGACCACCCGCTCCTCGACCCCATGCACGGCATCGCCCTCGACCCCTACGTCGCGGACTCCGAGCACCCCGATGTCATCATCCGCTTGTTCGACACCTCGTTTGTCGACGACCTCTCCGGACGTGGCGCCGTCGCGAGGATCCCCGTCGACGACGGGCACATGGACGCCCTCGTGGCCATGTGCGAGCGCATCGCCCATGACGGACGCTGGGTTGCCAGCGGAACGGATCCTCGCGAGACCCTGCGTCGCTGCGAAGAGGTCGTGCGCCGCTGCCAGCGCATCGAGCGGGAGGTCCACGACTGGGAGGCCAACGCCCGCAAGCGCGGGCAGCGCGAGGCCATGCGCCAGGGCGGCGAGAAGGCCGTCATGGCCGCCCTCTCCACGTACCTAGACCGCGCCCTGGACGAGTACCGCGGCAAGGGCGGCTGGAAGGGCCTTGCCGCCGAGGCCGGCATCGAGACGTTCATACGCTTCGCCACCGAAGACTCGCCCTCAACCCCGCTGCCCGAAATCCTGGCACATGCCGCCGACGGGACGCGCGTCGAGACGCCCGTGGGAACGATCCGCGCCGTGGCCGAGCCGGGCGGCATCTACATCGACCTCGAAAAGCCGGACGGAACGAGCGGGCAGGTGGCCTTCGTCGAGGCGACGCCGGAGGGCATGGCCGACGAGTACCCCACCCCGCTCCACGTCTTCACCTACGACGGCAACGACGACGACGTGACGAGCCGCACCGACGTGGACGTGAACGGCAGCGAGATGTCCTATCCCGCAAGGAAGCCCTCCGGCGCAGACGCCATGGCGATTGGCAACGACCCCGCAAGCGTGGCCGAGGCCGCAAGGCAGGCGGCGCAAGCGAGCCTCCCCGCGGGCGAGGCGCCTTCGGGCGGACTTTGCCCCAAGCCGTAGCGCTTCCCGTTCGGGAATGGCCATGGCGCCGCTCAGACGCGCAGCGCTAAGATTCTCGCGTGAGTATCCGCCTGACGCTGGGAGCGTGACTTGCCTATGGCCCGCCGTTCGAGAAAGACCGTCGTCGAAGGGCAGCTGTCCCTTTTCGACCTCTTCGACAACCCGACGTTTCCCGCCACGCAACCCGCTTCGGAAACCTTCGGGAACGGGCTTGACAAACGTCAAGCCGAGGAGTTTTATGTAAGCCGAACGGAAGGGTCGGAGAGTTCCGACGGGCGGACCGAGGAGGTCGATGATGGAGATTCCCGAGAAGTACCTAACGGGACTGAGGTACCAGTTCAAGGGCGTGAAGGGCATGAGGTACCGGTTCATGCTGGACAACATGCCGGAGCAGGTAATCGAGCTGGACGAGGCGGGCGAGCTGGAGCCCTACCTCAACCAGGTGAAGAGGGACTTCGTCAGGCGGATGGCGGATCTGACTCCGGGCTGCCTCGAGAGCTGCGGGGCGACCCAGGAGCTCCAGGAGAGGGACATGGCGGCGTACCTGGCGGCCGTGGACCAAGCCGACCTTATGGTGCAGGAGATAGCGCGCCGCGAGGTGATCGAGGCCCTGTAGGCGCAGTTGACCTCTCCCCCAACCTCCAGGAGGCGGCAGGCCCCCTCGCGAGGGCCCGCGCGAACGTGCGCGCGCTGCACGCGCTGTCCTCCCTCGACCCCGACGGCGGGGCATCCCCCGAGGCGCTTCGCGCCATGGCCGCCTACTCCGGCTGGGGCGGCGCGGCGGACGCGTTCTCCGAGCATCCGTCAGGTGGCTGGGCCGAGGTTCACGACGAGCTCGCGAACCTGCTCACCGACGAGCAGTACGCCATGGCCGCCGCGTCCACGCTCACCGCCTTCTACACCCCGCAGCCCGTCATCGCAGCAATCCTCGACACTCTCAGGGAGGCGGGGATCGGCTCGGGCAGGAAGCCCGACCACGTGCTCGAACCAGGCTGCGGAACCGGGAACTTCATGAGGTGCGTGCCCGACGGCATGAGGATCGAGTTCGACGGTGTGGAGATCGACGACGTCTCGGCGCAGATCGCCTCAGCCATCTGCGAGGGGGCACATGTCGTCAACGCACCCCTCGAGGACTGCTACGTCTCGAGTTCGAGCTACGATGCCGTCGTCGGCAACGTCCCCTACTCCAACGACATCTCCATCGAGGGCCAGCCCATCCACGACTGGTTCATCATGAAGGCCGTGGACGCCGTCCGTCCCGGCGGCGTGGTCGCCGTCCTCACGAGCAGGTTCACCCTCGACAAGGCCAGCATGGCGACCAGGCGCGAACTCGCCGAGACGGCCGAGCTCGTCGGCTGCGTACGCCTGCCGCAGGAGACGTTCGACCGTCAGGCCGGCACGCAGGTGATAAGCGACGTCCTCGTGCTTTGCCGCCGCCCCGAGCGCGTCACGCTCCCAGACGAGGACCTTCCCGAGTGGTGCCGCACCACGAACGTGGGTGGCGCCATCGTCAACTCATACATAAGCTCGCACCCCGAGTGCGTCGTTGGCGAGATGAAGATCGGCCCAGGTCCCTTCGGGCCGGCTCCGAGCATCAGAAGCGGCCTTGACGCCGAGGGAATCGGGCGCGCCGCACGGCTCGCGCTCGCGTCCCAGGGGATCGGGCACGTGGGCGACCTCCACGACGGCATGGCCCCCGCACTCGAGACCCCCGTATGCTGCGTGAGGCCATCGTCGGCCACCTCGTTCGAGTTCCTGCTCGGAGAGGACGGGGCTCTCTGGTTCGGAGACGGCGAGACCGTCGAGCCGGTCGTCGCCAAGGGCAGGGGGGGCCTCGAGCGCGCCCGCGGCATGATCGCACTCCGCGACGAGACGAGGCGACTCTTCCGCCTCGAGCGCGACGCGGCCGCAAGCGACCAGGAGGTGACGGACGCCATCTCCCATCTCGACGCCTCCTACGAGGCCTACGTCGCACGCTTCGGCAGGCTCTGCGAACGCGCCAACGTCAACGCGCTCAACCCGTCGCAGTACCAGGACATTAGCCTCCAGGGAAACCTGTTCAACCTCGAGAAGGTCGACTCCGACCACCACTTCGTCGCGAAGGCCGACGTTCTATCAAAGCGAGTGCTCCAACCCGCCCCACCCATGCCCGACCACGTCGAGGACCCACGCGACGCGATCGCCGTCTCGCTCGACCGCACCGGCCAGGTCTCGCCCGAGCTCGTGGCCCGGCTCCTCGACATCGAGCCCGACGACGTCGCCGGCGCGCTCGGGGATGCGGTGTGCTTCGACCCGGACACGGGCGAGGCCGTGCTCGCCGAGAGGTACCTGTCGGGCGACGTCGTGGGAAAGCTACGTCACGTCGAAGCCCTCATCGACGAGGAGGTGTCGCGCCCCGAAAGGGAGCTCCGACGCGCCTGGGACGTCGAGCTCGGGTTCTCCGGGCTCGACGTCCCGCCCGAGGCCAGCAACGTCATGAGGGAGCTACGGAGAAGCGGGGTCTGGGAGTGCGCGCTGCACCCGCGCACGGCCAGTCGCGCCATCGACGTCGAGGCGTGGCTCGAGCCCTTCAACAGGACCTTCTCGTCGGTGGACCTCGACAGCTACGCCGCGTGCCTGCTCCCGAAGGCGCTCGACGAGCTCGAGGGGGAAGGTCCCCTGTCAGCGCTTGACGAGCATGGCGACGAGGTCTGGACGAATGCCCTGATCGAACGGCTCGCCATCCACAGCCTCTCGCGGGCGCGCTCGGGCACCCGCTCGGGAACGAACGACATGTTCCTCGCCCTGCTCGCCATCGTGCGCTCACCCAGGGTCGATGCCGTCACGCTCGAGCGCGTCCTTGCGGGCGCGCTTCGCAACGACGCAGAGCTCAGCCGCGCCATTGGCGAGGTCACAGACCTCGAGTTTCCCCGTCGCTGGTGGGACATCGACGGAGAGGCGTGGAACGACCTCGTCAGGCGCGCCGCCCGACTGCTGCTCGACGACCCGGCCCTCGCCGAGTACCTGGCGCACGTATCCGTCACGCAGAAGTCAGAGCGAGCCGAGACCTACCGGGAACGCGTCGTCCACGGGGTCGGCTACTCCAGGACCGTCCACGAGGTCGGCGAGCGCAAGACCTTCGCCGACGCCGTGAGCGCCGACGGCCTCCGCGAGTTCCGCGGGCGCCGCGCGCGCTTCGCGGCGGCAAACGCCCCCGAGCCCGCCAGCGCCGAGCGCATCGGCGAGCTGGAACGGCTCGCTGCCAGGCTTCGCGAGGTCTCGCCCGCGCCCATCCCCGACAACCTCATCGTCGCGACGCTGGGCAGCGCGTGGATCCCACCTGCGGTCATCGCCGACTTCGCGCGGGATAACTTCTGCGACCTGTCCATGAGCGACGCCGAGAGGCGCAGGCTCGCGGTCGTCCACAACGAGTTCGACGGTAGCTGGGCGGTCAAGTACACGACCAGTGGCTCAAGCGACGGCGTGCTCCAAAAGTTCGGCACCAGCCAGCGCGACCCGTTCGACATCCTGACGACCGCCCTCAACGGCTCCCCCCTCACCTGCACCAAGCCCAACCCCAACGACCCGGACGGCAAGCGCGTCAAGGACCCGGAGGCAACGGCCGCCGCGTGGGAGAAGCGCCATGCCATCGAGGAGGCCTTCTCGGAGTGGGTCTGGAAGGACTCGGCCAGGGCCAAGCTCCTCGGCGCCATATACAACGAGCGCTTCAACAACCTCGCGCCGCGCGACTTCGACGGCAGCTACCTCACGCTTCCCGGCTCGTCCGACATCGAGCTCAGGCCCCACCAGAAGGACGCGGTGGCCCGCATCCTGCAATCGGACGAGGGAACGCTCGTCGCGCACGTCGTCGGAGCGGGGAAGACCTTCACGGGAATCGCGGCCTGCCGCGAGGCCAAGCGGCTCGGGAAGGCGACCAAGCCCATGGTCGTCGTGCCGAACCACCTCACCGAGCAGTGGGCCGCCGACTTCCTGCGGCTCTACCCGGAGTCGAAGGTCCTCGTCATGTCTAAGTCCGACTGCTATGGCAGGGAATCGGCGCGCTGGTTCTGGGCACGGGCCGCAGCAGGCGACTGGGATGCCGTCATCTGCGGCCAGTCGCGCTTCTCGCAGCTCAACGTCTCGCAGGAGCGCAGGGAGCAGTACCTGAACGAGCGCGTGTCCGAGCTCGAGGAATCCATCAGGCGCGCCAAGGACGACGGCGATGACATGACGGTCAAGCAGGTGCAGGGAATGAAGAAGCGCTTGGAGCAACGCGTCGGCAAGCTGCGCGACAAACCGACCGTCGAGGGCATCAGCTTCGAGGACCTTGGATGCGACATGCTCTTCATCGACGAGGCGCACTACTTCAAGAACCTCGCCGTCGCCGGGATGAACGTCGCCGGGATGTCGGTCGCCGCATCCGGCAAGTGCGAGGACCTTCTGGACAAGTGCCGGGTGCTCCGCGAGGAAGGCAAGGGGGCCAACATCGTGTTCGCCACCGGCACGCCCGTCTCCAACACGATGGCCGAGCTCTACAACATGCAGCGCTACCTCGCCCCCGACCTGCTCGCCCGTCAGGGCGTGTCGGCGTTCTCGGACTGGGCCAAGACCTTCGGGCAGGTCGTCGAGTCGGTGGAGGCGAGGCCGGAGGGCTCTGGCTTCCAGGTCAAGCAGAGGTTCGCCAAGTTCCACAACCTGCCCGAGCTCATGTCGTCGTTCCACTGCTTCGCCGACATCGTCACCGCAGGCCAGGTCAACCTCAAGGTCCCTGAGTGCGAAACCATCGTCGAGGCGGTGCCGGCCACCGACGAGCAGAGGGCCGAGGTGGCCGAGCTCGCCGAGCGCGCGGAGAAAATCCGCGCGGGCAATGTAGACTCGACCGTCGACAACATGCTCAAGATCACGTCCGACGGTCGGAAGGTGGCACTCGACCCGAAGCTTTTGTATCCCGACGACCCGGACGTAGGGCCCCTAGTCGGCGGCAAGGTGGACAGGTGCGCGCGAAACGTCAAGCGCGTGCTCGACGAGACCGAGGCCGAGCGGGGTGCCCAGATCGTGTTCTGCGACACGTCAACCCCCGCCTCCGGTGGATGGAACATCTACGACGACCTCAAGCGTCGCCTCGTCGAGCTTGGCGTGGACGCCAGCCTCATCGCCTACGCCTCGGACGCAGGCAATGACCCGAAGAGGCGTGAGGCACTGTTCGACAAGGTCAGGAAGGGTGAGGTGCGCGTGCTGCTCGGCTCCACGCAGACGCTCGGCACGGGCACGAACGTCCAGGACAGGCTCGCGGCTATCCACGACCTCGACTGCCCGTGGCGGCCCTCCGACCTCGAGCAGAGGCTTGGCCGCATCCAGCGCCAGGGAAACTCCTACGACCACGTGCGCGACTTCCGCTACGTGTCGGTCGGCACGTTCGACTCCTATCTCTACCAGGTCGTAGAGAAGAAGCAGCGCTTCATCTCCCAGGTCTTCACCGACAAGAGCCCGCTTCGCGAGGTGGATGACCTCGACGAGACGGTGCTCTCCTACGCCGAGATCAAACAGCTCGCAACGGGCGACCCCTCCGTGGCCAAGCGCATGTCCCTCGAGAACGACATCGCGCAGCTCAGGCTCTCCAAGCAGGCGCACGAGTCGCAGATCGTCGGCATCCGCAGGCGCATCGAGACCACGCTGAGGCCTGCCGCCGAGCTCCTTGCTAGGCAGGCGACCCTCCTCGAAGCGGACAAGTCGGCCATGGCCGCGGCCGCGGACGCCCCCGCGCTCGTGCGCGTGGGCGGGCATGCGATCGCGGACGCCAGGGAGGCCGTCGGCGCGCTGCGCGCCGCCGCCTCCTCCGTACGATGCGGCCAGACCCAGGCCATCGGCACGTACAGGGGCCTTACCGTCGTTGCGGAGATGCGCTACCTTGGCCCCTCGCGCGACGGCGGCGACTACGCACCCTACGTCGGACTCGTCACGGGCAATGGCGCCGAGGCACACATGGGCAAGAACCCGAGGCCCTTCCCGGCTTCGGACACCGGAGCCCACACGGTGCTTCGCTACATGGATGCCATAATCGAGCGCGACGCCAAGGGCTCTGCCGCGCTCGAGGGTCGCGACGAGCGCGCGGCAGAGGCGCTTGGGGAGGCCGAGAGGGCCGCGCTCGCCCCGTTCTCGGGGCAGGGAGATCTCGAGGCCAAGCTAAGGGAACTTGCCCAGATGGACCGCGAGCGCGAGGCCGCCGAGGTTGCGGCAAGGCAGGCCCCCGCACCCGGCAGCGCGACCCCGCAGGCAATGACGCGGGCGGCCATCGCCTGCGCCGCCCGCTCGGACGACGGCGAGACCACCTGTGGCATGGGCCTGGGGATTCGCAAGCCCGCCTAGCAACAGGCAGGCCAGACCGTTCCCATTTGGCAACGCTGGTTTGCCCCCCGTTGGCGTTCTGCGATGATTACCCTAGTTAAGCGACGCCCTGATCGGAGGAGACATGGAACACACGCTGCTCGACTACGACGAGGCCACCAGAAACGCCATCGCCTACACCACGCCCCAAAGTCGCGAGCCCTTCGTGTCCTGCTTCGGGTACGATCCCGAGACGCGCAAATGGTCGCAGGGCTACTACTTCTCCAACTTCTGGGAGGCAGCGAAGGATTACGCGAGGATGTGCGGGAGGTCGTTCCACCTATTCGCCGACCGGGAGGTCTGCTTCGTCAGGTGGTCCGAGCAAGACGTCGCCGACTACCTCGAAAGCTGCCGCCCGCCCGTCCCGGCTACCCGAGAGAACGTCGAGCGCGCCATCGACATGCTCGGGGACGAGCTCGGGGACCTGTCCATCGCGCGCGGCTGGGACGCCATGGGCGAACTCATCGACGAGCGGAAGCTCTCCCTCGGGCTTGGCAGGGAGGCCGATGAGGTCTTTCGCGCCATCATGGACGGCTCGTCGTTCGCCTGCGGCGGCAGCATCGTCTTCAACGAGGCCGGCGACGACAGCCTCTCGCTTGACGAGGACGACTACGAGCGCCCCACCCTCCAAATGCTCTCTCTTACCCCAGACGAGGTCGCTCAGGCGCTGGCCGCCGACCAAGGGCTTGCGGGGGTGCCCGCCCCCGAAGGCCTTCGCCGTCTCGACTACAGGCTTCACCCTGACACTGATGATGACGACTATGATGCTTCCCTTATCGTAGACCCGAGGGCGTTTGCCAGCCGAGTCGCGTCCGAGCGCAGGCAGGGCAAGATCTGGTTCGAGGTCGGACGGCATGACAGCCTGGAGGACTTCGTGGAGGCGATCGCTGCGGGCAGAACCGAGGTCGTGGTGGGCGAGCCATCCGCTCAGGACAAGGTTGACCGCGACGCAGCATTTGCCGCCATAGATCAGGCCCTTGCCGACGCGCGCAGCAAGAGGCATCGTTAGCCATGGCCTCAACGATTGCCTCGCTCTCCCGGGCGAACAGGCAGGTCCTCCTCTCGTGCGCCCGCGACCCAGCCCGGTGGGAGGCCTATCTTCGCGTCCTCGCACAGCACGTCGGCTGCGGGCGCAGGCAGAACAACCAGTCCGTGCTCAACTGCGCCGCCCTGCTCGAGTCTGGCTGGGGCGACACAAGCGAGGCCATGACTCTCGAGGAGTGGCGCGGTATTCCCGGCTGCTCGGGCGCCGAGGTTGCCGAAGGCGCCGTGGGCATCGAGGTCATAAAGGCGAAGGCCGGTAAGGGTTCGGGGCTTTTCCACGTCCAGACCATCTGGCCCGCGACCGCGCTCACGGGCCTCGACGCCGAAAGGCCCGACCTCGGCGCCCCGCAGGTCGACCTTGACGACAAGGCGTCTCGCTCGGCATGGGAGACGGCCCTTTCCCGACTCTCCATAGTCGAGCCCGACGGCGTGGGGGGCGAGACGCGCAGGCCCGTCAGTCTCACGGACTTCGCGCCGACCGTCCAGTTCGTCGTTCTGACCAGGTTCGGCATCGCCGCCGCCGGCGGCTGCCCCCTGCCCCCCGACAGCGTCGCGGACGACGCACGGAGGCTCAAGGACTTCTGCAACAACGTCTCGCGCGACGCCACGAACCTCTCGGTCCAGATAGAGCGCACTTACAGAAGCCGCCTCGCCCACGAGAGGAGGCGGCTCGAGGAGGTGCGCATGATGAGAGAGGGATCCTTGGACGCGGGCAGGAAGGCCGCGCCCGGCCCTCGGGACGGGCGTTTTCCCGCAGGCGGGGACGCCGACGGGCGTGCTGCCCGCGAGCGTGACATGAGCCGTGCGAAGCCACGTAGACGCGCAGATTCGCAAATGCGAAAGTTCGAACCCGTGCGCAAGCCGTTCCTGCCTCACGGCATCGCCCCCGCCGAGGCATACTCATATGCCCGCAAGGCGGCCTTGGAGACCGCCAACAAGAACAAGGCGCCTGGCGGCAAGGACAAGGGCGGTGCTGCGTGACCGCGACCGGAAGGCGGACCCTGCTCGTTGCAAATATTATGTGAATGGTTTAGAAACAGACCACTTGAATGATATGCTTGACGAAGAGATAAGCGAGGAGGTGTCCCATGAAGAGCATCGAGGCCGTCAAAGTCCTGCACGAGTGGGACATGAGGGGAAGGTTCCTCTTCCGCAGCCAAGACCTTGGCCTCCTCTTCGGCGAGTCCGGCGACACGCTACGCTCCACGATCAAGAGGCTCGTGGCCGACGGGGTCCTCAAGCGCCTTGCCCGCAACGCCTACCTGTACTGCTTCATGCATCCGCAGGGAATCGACCTCATCGGGCACATCGCCACGTTCCTCCGTCCCGGCGAGTACACCTACGAAAGCCTGGAATCCGCCGCCTCCCAGTGGGGCTTCATCTCTCAGATCCCGCTCGGAAGGATCTCCTGCGTGACCACCGGCGCCGCAGGTGTCGTGGACACGCCGCTCGGGGGAATCGAGTACGTCCACACCGACGACGACCTGAACACCGTCATCCGAGGCACGCTGAGCCGTCTGCCGCGGAACAGGCTGCCGATCGCGACGAGGGAGCGCTGCCTTCACGACCTCGTCTCGCGCAACCGCAGCGTCGAGCTCATCGACTGGGAAGAGGTAGAAGATGATGATTGACCTGGAGGAGCTTGCGGGCGGCATCGCCGCCCGTCTTGGCGAGGCCCAGCTGACCCCGGTAATCGAGAAGGAGATAGTCCACTACGAGATCATCAGTTCCCTCAAAAGGAACGGACTGCTGCAAGACATCACCTTCCAGGGCGGAACCTCCCTGCGCCTGTGCTACGGGTCGCAACGCTACAGCGAGGATCTGGACTTTGCGGCCGGCGAGAAGTTCGGCTCCCTTCCCTTGGCCGAGTTCTCGAGAGCCCTTCGCGCGGACTTGCTCAAGTCCTACGACGCCGAAGTCAGCGTCAAGGAGCCAAAGGTCGTCCGCGGGGCAGACGGCGTCGGGATGCGAAGGTGGACGATCTCCGTAAACACCAACATCGGCAGGCCTGACCTCCCCCTACAGCGCATCAAGCTTGAAATCGCATCCGTCCCAGCGCACACCTCGGTGCTTCGGGAGGCAGCCGTAAACTACCCGGAGCTCGGCACCGCATACGATGACCTCCTCATTCGATGCCAGAGTCCGGAGGAGATTCTTGCCGACAAGCTCATCTCCTTCTCCGCCACCGACTCCCATATCAGGCATCGCGACCTTTGGGACATCCCATGGCTTGCCCGCAGGCAGGGAATCGACCTTTCCCGCGTGCCTGGGCTCGTCGCGGCGAAGCATACCGACTACAGGTGCCCGAAACCCCTCCCAAGCATGATCGCCATCGGCGTGCAGCGCGCCGCCGCCTGCTACTCCGACGGGTCATTCGAGTCGCAGATGAGTCGGTTCCTGCCCACATCCGTGCTCAGGCAAACGGTTGACTCAGGCGAATACAGGCGCTTCATCGGCGAGGTCGTCAAAAAGGCCTACGAGGACGTCGCCCGCACCCTTGGCATCTCCAG
>ERZ1035014.711-NODE-711-length-13811-cov-3.455583_pt1 | contig 13811 bp, 27 predicted proteins | sample MGYA00520620_ERZ1035014 | MGnify/ENA primary metagenome ERZ1035014 (study PRJEB33766, sample SAMN09781744) | gut metagenome | biome: gut microbiome | host: Homo sapiens | place: Madagascar | study: EMG produced TPA metagenomics assembly of the PRJNA485056 data set...
CTGCCGTCGATTCCATCAAGATGGACGTATCGGTCAACGCGCAAAAACTCGTAAAGGAGACCACGGCGATTGTCGACCAGGTCGCATCCGGCCTGAAGGACAGCACGGGCGTCGACCTGCCGTCCCTTTTGAGCGGCCTGCTCGCGAAGCCCGATACGGGCATTGATTCTGCCGAAAGCCCGACCGACTGATGCCGGCCGCGCTAATCGCCTTGGCAATTCTTCTCAGTGGTTTCGGCTGCATTATGCCGATAGCTTGGGTGGCCGATATCAGGGCTTTAAAACTCGGCGTGTTTGTGGCATGGGTGGTGTTCATTGCCGTTGCCGTCCTGATGGGGTTGCTCTATCCGGGCCAGCTGGTGGGGGCGAACCCCCTGTTGAAGGTCGGTCTTGAGTCTATTTGCCTTGTCTGTGCGATTTATCCTGCGCATGGGTTCCTATCGAGCCTTCTGTCCAATGGTGCCGGGAAGGACAACATGGTTGCCCTGCTCGCTTTCGCTGATTTTGCTGTGACCGTCGTGGGTTATTTCTGCCTGCTCTTTGGTACGGTCTGGCTCGTATTCTTCTAGCTGCTCGGGCGGTTCGGTCCCATCGCTGCCGATTGTCCCCCGCGGCCGTCTCGGTCGCGGGGGATTTCGTTTTGTCGGGATCCTTCAATTTCGGCAACCTATATCGACGCGCCGATATATTTAGAATAATGCTTGCATTATGCCGACAAGCTGTTATCATATAGTTAAGTCAAAAGCGTACCCCAAGCGCTGTATGACGGACAGGAAGATGACTTGGCGACATCTATAAATATCGCATGGTAGCGGGCAGCGTTCTGGCCGCTACTCGGGCTATCCCTTGTCTGTGATTTCGTTCGGGATCGCATGGAACCGAAGGGAGTCCGATGATGGGTGCCGATGGCGTGGCGCAGGTCGCAAGGACTATTGCAGTAATCAATAACAAGGGCGGGGTCGGCAAGACCACCGCGAGCAAGGCCCTGTGCGAGGGCATGGCCGAGCGCGGCCTCAATGTCCTCCTGATCGACATGGATGCGCAGGCGAACATCACGACTTGGATGAAGGCCGAGACCGCACCCGATGCGTTCACGGTTTTCAACCTGCTCGAGAAGCCCAAGATGCCCTTGTCCGATTGCGTGCAGTTCATGGACGAATGCGACATTATCGCCGGCGATATCGCGATGAAGGACCTCGACTCGGTTCTCTCCCAGGGACTCGGCCGCGAGCTTCGCCTGAAGCGGGCCTTGGAGCCTGCGATGGATGTCTACGACTACATCGTCATCGATTGCCCGCCGTCCCTCGGTCTCTCCACTTTGAACGCCCTCGTCGCGGCGGATGACGTCATTATCGTCACCGAGCCGTCGATGTTCTCTATCAACGGCTTCGGCAACGTCTACGACCTCGTCGAGTCCATCAAGGTCGATTATGCGTTCAACCCCGATCTCAAAATCGACGGCATCCTGCTCAATAAGTACAGCAGGGACGAGGTCGCTTCCCGTGCCGCCGACGAGCAGCTCCCCGCTATCGCCGAGCTCGGCCATACGAAGCTCTATGCGGCGCGTCCGATGAAGCACAAGGCAATCGAGGACGCGGCGAACAACAAGCAGCCGCTGTTCGGCTTCCGTCCCAACGATGCCGCCGTGGCCGAGTTCCGCAAGTTCGTGGACGAGTATCTGGGTGGCGAGTAGCCATGGCTGCATCAGCGAAGAACCGCATGGACCTCACCGCGGATGCGAAACGCGCCATGCTGAATCGCCGTTCCGGCCGCTCGGCTCCGCGCACGTCTGACACCGTCAAGCCGACCGGTCCATATCCCTTTGGCGATGAGTGCGTGAAGGGGATGGCGGCCGCAATCAAGGCCGCCTACTCGAAGGAGTATGCGGCGGCTGATTTCCCGCGACAGACCCAGGTCTCCTTCAAGATCGACTCGAAAGCGGTGGACCGCATGAAGGTTGCCGCCGTCACCCACCACATTCGCATGCGCGACCTCTGGGCGATTGCGACCGATATCGTCATTCAGGCACTCGACGAACTCGATAGGGAAGGTATCTAGATGGACGGAAACGAGGATATGGACGAGGCATTCGGGCGTGATTGGCAGGTCGAGCGCGTCTTGGAACCGAAAGATGCCCTGATTCCCAAGGGCATGAAGACGATTGCCAAGACGCTCCGCCATGCGGGGCAGCTGCTGGCGGTTGCCGTCAGCCCGAACCCCGATAACCCTGATGAACCGTTCCGGGCCTTCATCACGGTCTCCCGCAAGAACCGCTCCGAGATCAAGGCGGTTATCTGCGAGTTGACCCCTGAGCAGTACGACGACCTATTCGAGGATGAAAGTGAGTGACTCTATGGCTGATTCCGCCAACACCTTGCCTGTTCTGACTGACGAGCAGCGCCGAAAGAACTTGGAGAAGGCTGCTGCCGTGCGCCGTGAACGCAAGGCATTGCTCGATCTGGTCCGCGAGGGTTCCGTCACCTTCGAGCAGGCCTCTGCAGACCCGCGATACTGGCGCATCCCCGTAGTTCGCCTGCTGATTGCCATACCCGGCGTAGGCAAGGCGAAAGCGACCCAGCTCATGACCGAGGCGGGTATTTCCCCGACCCGCCGAGTCAAGGGAGTCGGTTGCCGCCAACGCGAATACATTATCGGGCATCTTCCGACTCGCGGGGTCTAAGCGATGCCCCCGTTTGGATTGCTTCTCTTTTTGGCAGCGGTTGCGACTTGCTACGCCGCCGCCGTTGCACTACTCCTTTGCCCCTGGCTGGTGAGGGAACTTCGGTGCCGTCTCGATTATTAGGGATATCGATCCCTCTATTTTTGTCGGATTTCGTCCATTTCCCGACCTCATTTTGACTCCTTTCTACATTTTTTCATTTCTGTGTGTGACACGCGTCTGAGCGAGAGACGGCACCGAAGTTCCTTCACGCAAGCCGGGCCGACATGCTCGGCGCGGTGGACTCTGTTCGAATTCCATTGCTCTCCCCATTTATCCCTACAGGCAGTGGTTTCTCGACACGCCATAGAGCCCATCGCGCCGAGTATGTCGGCTGATTTCCATACCCCTACAAGATTGGTGGTCTGATATGAGTCAACTGGCGGCTGTCGATATTTCCGATAGCGATCGATTTGAGCTTGCGGAAGTTCTGAAAGAGGAGTCCGAATCGAGTTTCGCGCCTCGTCCCCTAGAGGACATCCTGGAGGAAACCTGCGAGGACGATTTCGACCCCATGAGCCAGCGCAGCTGCTATGGGCTGCTCGCGGCGTATATCGCCCGACCGATAGCGACGATCGTGTCGAGGAACGGGCACTCCGCCTGTTCGAATTGCGGGACGGGGATTCCGTATCACGTCCGCTTCGCTGCATATTGTCCGACCTGCGGATCGGTCTTTGGAATCTAGCTGACCGCAGCGAAATCCCCCAATACCTTCCGTCCTTTTTAGAAAGAAGTGCCTATATGGAACCAAGTCAAAGTCCAATCGCCGTCCGTATCGAGCCCGAGGCGCTGCGCGAACGCCGCAACTCCTTGATGCTCAAGACCTGTCCCTTCTGCGGCGGTACGGTGAAACCCCGCTGGGCTCCGTGGCTTGACGGGGCTCCGTGCTGGGAAATCGAGCACACAGATATCGAACGCGCCGTCGCTGCCAAATGCCCGATAGAGATGGGCGGCTATGACTCGCTGGAACAGCTGCAGAGGGTATGGAATACCCGCAGTCCAGATTCTGCGACCGGTGCTTCATCTGGGGATGAGATCGATGCCGAAGCGTAAGTACATGCTGGAGCGGACGGACTTTATCGGCTGTCAGAACGCTTCCTACATGGATGTCGACGATGCTGTGCCGTGCCCGTTCTGCGGTAGCAGACAGGTGACTATCTACCCCTACGGGCAGGGGACAACCTCCTATGTCGAGGGCGTGCCAACGCTCTATCTCTCATCGGCCACCTGTAAATGCCGAGGTTGCACCGCCGAGATAGACGGCCCTCAGCGCAAATCGATTATCGAGGGCGAGGATGAATACAACGCCTGTATCGCCGCCCTCAAGACCTGGAATACCCGCTATAGCGAAAAGTGAAAGGGAATTGAATCATGGGTATTAGGGAAGCCGGCTTATTCGAAATCATGCGCGCAATGATTGGCGTGCAGAAGCAACGCAATGTAATCGAGAGGGAGATGCTCGACGTCTTGAAGAAAATCGAGAAGGATCTCCGCAAGAAGTCGGACAGATAGCCGACTTTGCCGGATCCCGTTTGAATCAGGAGGCATGAATTGGGACAACGTGATGAGACGACAGGCGAACTGTCCGAGCGCGTCTGGGCTCGTCTGCGACGTGAGTATTCCCTGGTGGCATCCGAGGTCTGGGTAGACGATGACCATCGCGTCGATTTCGTCGGCTTTAGACCCGAACGCATGTCACCGTTCCCGTCATCGATTGAGCGCGGCGAATTCGTCTTCGTCGAGGTCAAATCGTGCATGGCCGATTTCAAGAGCGGACACGGTCTGACCTTCCAGGGCGATGCGAATTGGCTCGTCTGCCCTCCAGATCTCGCGCAGTCGCTCTACGAGACCCGCCAGCTACCGAAAAACGCGGCGGTATTCTGCCAAGACAGCAGGGGTCGCTTATTGAAGAAATTCGATCTCGGTATCGGCGCGGGCAGCAGCCGTATTGCACCCGCCTCTGAGCTGCTGTACCGGATGGTCTGCCATAGCGCCGGCTCCTGGCGCACATCGCGCGGAGTCTTTTCGGACGGCTATTGCCCGTGGTGCAGCCCGTACCGCGCCAAGCTCCTCAACGATATCGATGATGTCTGCGGGGATATGGACCTGATTGAGGGGATAGAGCTTACGCTCGAGGTCAATGACTCGCACGGGGCGCATTTGAGCATGTCCCACGACAACGGCATCGACTGCGCCTATATCCCCATCAGCTATTGTCCGGTTTGTGGACGGCGGCTGGGTGCAGAAAGGAAGTTTTAGATGGCTTGTGAATATTGCGAAGGCGATCGAAACATGCTCGCCGCCACATCATCGGACACGGGCATGACTGCCGACGAGACTCTGATCGAAGGCTTATGCATCCTTCCTGCATCTCCGAACGAGAAGCCGATTCGCAAGCATGTCATCGTGACATATATGGCGGACGGCAGCGAGATTCACACCAAACCGATTACCTACTGTCCGTTCTGTGGACGCAACCTGAAGGAGATTTGATTATGACCGTTATCCAGTATTGCCGTGAAAAGACCAATGTGGGCGAACTCGTGATCATCCGAGAGGGCGGGTGGGTGGACTGCGCAGCCTTTATCGACCACGAGGATTTATTTCGCCTGCCGCCCTCTATAGCCAAGGCCGAGGTTATTGGCGAAGAGTGCGGCCGGATTCGCCTCACGGACCGGTCGGGCGGCGCATGCGACGCTCCGTGCATCTATCTCGATATCTAGTAGAGGGAAGCGGCTAATGGATCGAGATGAGATTGCGGTCATCATTCCCTGCTATAACGAGGCTCTGACGATCGGCAAGGTGGTTGACGATTTCCATCGCGAGCTGCCCGAGGCCACGGTCTACGTCTACGACAACGATTCAACCGATGCGACCGCCGCGATTGCGATGGAGCACGGGGCGACCGTTCGATTTGAGCCGCGCCGTGGCAAGGGCAACGTCTGCCGCCAGATGTTCCGTGATATCGATGCCGCCTGCTACCTCATGGTGGACGGCGACGATACCTATCCGGCAGAGGCGGCGCGTGTCCTCTGCTCTCCCATCCTCGCGGGCAAGGCCGATATGGTAGTGGGTGACCGCTTGTCCAACGGCACCTACGCCGAACAGAACAGGCGGGCATTTCACGGCTTCGGGAACGTCCTTGTTCGCGCCATGATCAAGTGGATTTACGGATACGAGTATTCCGATGTCATGACGGGATACCGTGCCATGTCCAAGCCCTTTATCAAGACGTTACCCGTCCTCTCCGAGGGTTTCCAGATCGAGACCGAGCTTTCCATACACGCCGTCGACCGCCGTTGGCGCATCCAAAGCGTCCCCGTAGACTATCGCGATCGACCCCAGGGTTCGATCTCGAAGCTGAACACCGTGGGCGATGGGGTCAAGGTCATTGCCATGGTCGGCACCCTTTTCAAGGACTATCGCCCCCTCAAGTTCTTCTCCCTGGTCGCGATCGCGTTTTTCATCATGGGAGCGGTCTTGGGCGTTCCCGTCATTCGCGAGTTCGTATCGACCGGCGTTGTGCCTCGGTTGCCGACGGCGCTCCTCGCGGTGGCGTTGATGTTCCTCTGCGCCTTGTCGCTCGCCACCGGTCTGATTCTTGATGCCGTGGCGAAGTCAGATCGCAGGCAGTGGGAGCTTGAAGTTTACCGATCCTTCCCATGTTCGCATGACAGTTCGGCCGCTCGGCCGTGGTGGGCGAGCGAGTTTCAGCATCGAGACACCGGACAGACGACTCCATGGATTCGGTATTCCGTCATACCTCATATTTGGTAACGCTCTGCCGATTATCGCAGATTGAATTAGCTATAATAACTATAGTTAATGCGAACGTTCCCCAAGCGTTCCGATGGACAGGATGAAGTCGAAATGAACATCTACGAATCGCCCGTACCCCTACCTGATTGCGACAGCCGGATATCGTTCGCCGCGAGGCTTCGCTACAACTCGCAGGCGCACGGCGCTACGGGCATACCCATAGGCCCCGCATCCATTGCCGGCATCATCGAGGAGACCATCATGGACGAGATGCCCCTTACCGATGGGGACACGCTCGAACTGCTCGCGGCTCTGATCGACCCCGGCACATGCGAGAACCTCAACAGCCCGCAATCGGGACACTTCACCTGCTCCGCTTGCGGTGCAGACGGTCCACTCGGCAAGGTGCGCATACCCGACGAGAATTACGAGGGCGGATGGAGAGTCGAACTCATAGAGAACTGCCCCTATTGCGGACGCAGAGTCGTGGCGCCCAAGAGGACGCTTTTGCAGGAAATTTCAGATGGCGCTAAAGCCCGTCAAGACTGAATAGCGAGGACGAGACCCTATATGGATAACCTAATCAACGTGAACCGCGAGATGGCAAACGCGCTCCGCGCTCTGGCTCTCGCAGGCTCCAAACCCATTGCAGAATTCGTCAATGTCCCCGCTGCACTGTCTAAGCTGGGCATTGAATGCCACCGCGCCGAAGGGGAGCTTCTCATCGACAGGCGCGACGCGCTCAGACTTGCAGACTATATCGATCGCCCCGTGGGTGATTCCAGTTTCGCACGGGAGGCTCGTCTTTATATCGCCATGTCCATCCGCTATGCCGTTTCCGATGCAGCCGCCGAGGAAGTAGCAGGTGACGATATTTGGGAGCGGCGTGGCCTGTTGGATCTTTGCGACCTCGCCAAGACCCTCGGCTTGGACGTGAAGTATTACAACGAGGAATACCCAGCAGTCGAGCAATGTGCCGCAAGAGACCTAGCTGACAAGATTGACGTGCAGACATGCAGATACGTCCGCGGTGAGGACAACGAATCGAAGAGCTTCGCAGGGCCTGTCTGGTTTTGCGACAAATGCCGCCACGATGAGGGGGAGTACGGCGCCTATTTCTACCGCCACTGTCCCATCTGCGGTTGCAAGATCGAGAAGACGGTTGGGTAACGATGCTGAATAGTTCTGATGCCATGACATCGAAGGAATGTCGCGCCTTATGGCAGGCTCTTAAATTGCAGTATGCGGACATTGAGCCATATGATCTCGACGCCCTGCAGGGCTATATCGCCATCGAGTGTGCCGAATCGTGCCGCAAGGGAGAGACCCCGCGCTATACGATTCCCCGCCGCAAGGACGACAGCCTCTGCTGCAAGATGGATCCCGACGGCGGCATCGCAAAGGCGTATCTGAAAATCGACTGTCCCGGCCAGTGGCACGGTCGCGAGGCGGTAAGTTTCAACTCCGACGGCTTCATCGGTTTCTGCGGCTGGGCCGACGACCAGAACAGCCAGCCGATTTACCGCGCTTGGCACGCATGGTGCTGCAACTATATGACACACAAGCTCGAAGATCCGGTTGTCTTGATAACGAATGGACTGGAAAATGTTTGATACTGATGATGGTGGCCGTAATCGTGGCATGCAGGGCGATGCGGTTATCGTCGACCCCGCCGAGTTCATCGGCCTCGCCGAATACCTTGAATCGATAACGAGTACGGTGTACTGGGAGGGCAGGGCTATCTGCGGCACGGGAAACGATATCTCCAAGCGCTTGCGCGAGATAGTCTGCCAATCCAAACCCTGCTGAGAGGAAACCGCTTTGGATATACTTCCATGCCCCTTTTGCGGCAACACTGACATAGAGCCAGCCCGATATGACGTCGATGTCTATGACGATGCGCAGGGCAAGACGGTCTACGACATCCGCATGATAATGAACTGCGGTGAGTGCAACATGCATATGATCGGTCCCGATGGGGTCGCCGAGACGGTGGACGATGCCGAGAGCGCCGCCCGAGATGGGTTGATTCGCCTTTGGAACACGAGAACAAAGAACTGATGAGGGATATAATTGGACGGCTGGATAAGAATAGTAGACTTCGCACTTGCTACAGCTTTAATGATATTCGTCTTTAGTATTGTCGTGCTGACGCATGAGGTATTCCAAGAGCGATTCGGTCTAGGTATCGCCGTGATTGTCGTCGGTGGCATAGCTTTCTTGGTTTCATTGGAGGTGAACGTTCCGACAGATTGCGCTGTCGTAGGCGAAAACGACGAGATTGTTGAGACCCATTCCATAGTCTCTCTAAAGTCCGATTCGCGCCTTGACGGTGAGGCGGCGCTCTCCTTCGGATATCTCACGGAACAGGATGAGTACATCCTAATGGTAAGACAGGACGATGGAGGCTATCGGACAAAGAGTTATCCGGCCGACGGGACAGTGGTGTACGAGGATGCCGATGTCGATAACGCGAGGGTCGAAGTGGTCGATTGCCACCAAATCGTTCGTGGTACCTACAGACTTCCTGTAATCGGTGAGTGGACAAATGATTCCCGCGGCTTCTCAAAGAGAGAGATCCGTATACATGTCCCCGAGGGAAGTATCGTGCAGGGCGAATTCGACTTCGAATAGACCCTACCACCTGCAAGGTTCCCAGATAAGGCGGTCACGAGAGCGCCTTTTTTGATGTTCTTTTGCTGATTTGATCTTGTATACAGCTCCAAATACAACTATACTATGTGCTGTCGGCGGGACGGATAGCGGCTCGCAATCCTATAAGAGAGGACGTTCTCCAAATGACATTCCATTGCCTGATTGTCGGAAGCAGGGGCTATACCGATTACGCCTCATTCAAGGCGAAATGTGATGCCCTGCTCGCCGACAAGACCGATATCGAGATCGTCTCGGGCGGTGCATCCGGCACCGACGCCATGGCGGAGCGTTATGCTCACGAGCTTGGCTACTCGTTGCAGATTTTCCCCGCCGACTGGTCCCGATATGGGAAACGAGCAGGTTACGTAAGGAACCGCGAGATGCATTCCTATATCTCCACCCATGCCGACCGAGGGGCGATCGCCTTTTGGGACGGCATGAGCAGGGGAACCGCCCAGAGCTTCGCCCTTGCGAGGGAGTTCGATAATCCGCTCAGGGTTATCCGAATCGATTCATGTCGCAGTTCTTCGGCTTCGTAAGTTTCATAGATGTCCCATATCGATACGCCGTTAAATCAACCAAATACTAATGGATTGCCGATTGCTGTGCTAAGATTAACGAAGGTTAATGCGCTTCCCCAAGGCGCCGAAGACAGGAAATGAATCGATGCGGTTTCAGGAGGGCCTTTTCGGCTCTACCGGAACTGTTGGCACGGCTTCGCGTGTCTGAGAATTGCCCAATCTGTCCGCGGGGACGCATCCGCAACGCATGTAGGAAAGGATGCCAGATGCTGTTCCCCGTGAACCGAAAAGGGCGGCGCCCATGAAAATCTCTAGCCAGAAGACCAGACGCTTACTGGAACTCGGAATTGCCCTCGCTATTGCCGTCGGCGCTCCGTTTTTGACGCATGTCGGTCTCGAGTGCTTCGGTGACTCTGCAGCCGATCAGTTCGTTACGTCGACTCAGGCACCCGATGGAACCTCGACTTCAAGCCAACCAATCTCGATTCCCGAATATGCTGGCAACCCGTCCGTGACGCTCTCGGACACAAGCGGGCTGTCGTCTAAATTGACGCCTACCGACCCGATTCTCTCCGATCTTGATTTAAGCGGCAGATGCGGCGCTGTAGAGATGGTGGTGTCACTCGAGACTGCTCCCCCGCGAGGGGAGAAGCGCACCTCGATCGGCATGGTCAAGCCCTCCGGCTGGCATACGGTTCGAGACGATTCACTCGACGGCAAGTACCTGTACAACCGCTGTCACCTAATCGCCTGGTGCCTGTCCGGCATGAACGCCGAGAAACGCAATCTGATTACGGGAACCCGTTACATGAATGTCGAGGGAATGCTGCCCTACGAGACAAAGGTGAGCGACTTCATTTTTGCCGGCGGCGGGCGCGTCTACTACAGGGTGACCCCCGATTTCCGCTCCGGCGAGCTGGTTGCCCGCGGCGTGCGCATCCAGGCGTATTCCCTTGCGGACAGGGGAAAGAGCATCGATTTCGACGTCTACTGCTATAACGTCCAGCCCGGCTACAAGATAGATTACGCCACGGGAAAGGCGGCGAAGGTTAAATGACGGAAGAGACTGAAACCAAGCCGTGTTCGCTCCTTCCGTGGGGCGCCATAATCTACGCCGCGATTATCTTGGCGGCGGTCGGGACCGTTCTCTTGATAAGGGCGTTCGTGATTGAGCCTTTCAGTATTCCCACCGAATCGATGTGCGACACGATTGAGGTCGGGGATAGCGTCCTTGCGGAGAAGATTACCTTGGAGTTCGGGGGAACCGTATCGCAGGGCGATATCATCGTCTTCGAGAACCCTGAGAAGGACCCCGAGAAAGACGTGCTGTGCAAGCGTGTCATCGCACGGGGCGGGCAGACGGTCGATATGAGGGACGGATCGGTCTATATCGATGGAAGGAAAATCGCGGAGGATTACGAGAAGGGCGATTCCTACCCCCTCTACATCGGGAAAGCGAAGCGGATATCCTACCCCTATAAGGTCCCCGAGGGTGAAATCTGGGTCATGGGCGATAACAGGGAGAACTCCGCTGATTCACGCTATTTCGGATCGATTCCCGAGGACAGCGTGATCGGTATCTGCGTCATGCGCTATCTGCCGCTAAATCGTCTCGGCTTCTTCTGATGTTGCCCTTATACAAGACGCCCGCATCGCGTCTTGTTTCGTGAAACTATTCTCGGTCAAACGATTGGGTTTGTTCGTTTCAGGTAACGGCCAAACTGCGGCACGGTAAAATCGACTTTTCCACCATTCCTAGAGTAAATCATGCCTTTGCCAATCAATCGATTGCGCAAGGGCATGATAGATGGAACCTTCCTTCCCATATGATCTGCTACATCCGCAAGCGTGCAGGGAAGTTCGGAACAGTGAGCCATGGCACTCAAGAACTGCTTTTGTTTTTGAGTGCATCGATTGTAGTGCCTGCTAAAGAAATGCTCGTCAAGTTGTTTATTGGATAAAGGGCGGCATCCGTGAACCGTTTCAACCGTAATGCATTTGCTATCAGATGATGCCCATACAGTCGAACAGATTTCCTGAATGAAGAACGGATACCCTTCTGAATAGTCGATGATTGCATTAAGCGCTTCATCGGAATAGCTTACGTTGAGCTTTTGCGCGGGCCGGACAATGGCCTCGACTGCACTGTCATAGGAAAGGGGTCCAATCTTCACGAAGTTAAACTGTCTTTCGGAGTATGTCTTGGCTTCACCTAGCATCTGTATAAGATTGGGCAGGCCGGCACAGCAAAACATAATGGGAAGTCCGAGCTGGGTGGCACGATGAAGCGCACAGGCGAAAGCGCTGAGCTCATCTTTTCCCGCGAATTGCAGTTCGTCGATTCCAAATAAGATCTGCATCCTCGCTATTTGAGCGAGTTTTCCGATTGCGGTGAGGATATCGGTAAACTTGTCAGATAGATTTTGGGTCAAGGTGAGGGATGCTTCGAGAGTTTTCTCATTGAACTTCAAGGAAGGGGAACTCTCATTTTGGTCGATTGACCGTACAAGCGAGGCAGATAGCGAGCGGCATCGCGAGGCTAAGGGGATGAGCAGGCCCCCTTTCTCCTCAATTTCAATATGGTGAACCAGGACACCTTCATTATTAGCAATCGATTCGATTGCAGTGAGCAAAACCGTTTTGCCGATGCCCCTCAAGCCATATAGTGCAATCGACCGACTTGGATAGCCTGCGGTAAGGGCTTTGATTTGGGACGAAGCCGTTTCAAGGATATTATCGCGCCCGGCAAGGTATTTTGGCATTACGCCCGCCCCAGGGGTATATGGATTGCGATAATCGATCATAGTCAAATCCTAAGGAACAATAGCCCACTTCATGTTAAATGGAACCAACGGATTGGCGAAATGTTGACAAACATGCTATATCATACCAGGACGTTGATGAGCTGATATGAGCAGCGGGAAGCCGTGTTGCTGCGCTACCTACCGATGAACCGTATCGGATTACTCCAAGACATATAGTTAAGCATCCAGTCTTACTCAAAAGGGCATCCTTTAATGGATGTCCTTTTTGTAAATCTCTTTGTTTTTATTCTCATTTTGATCTTGTATTCCGTCCCTTATACAACTATAATATATGACAACACGCGGAACGAAAGGCGTTCCGCAAACCGGAAGGGAGATACCCCATGAATCGCAAGCTGGATACGTTCTTCTTTTACTTTCCGAGGATCGTCATGGCGCTCATCGGGCTGTCGGCGTTTGTATTCGCGGCATGGTTCTGCCAGTTCTACTACCTCTATCTGAACTGCATCGTGGTGCCGACTGCCTGCCTTCTTGCCAGCCACGGGATCCAGTGCGCACGCCAGGTGGTGATGGCGTACCGCTACTCGCTTTAATCGCGTCCGGGGGCGTGACTGCGCTCCTCCGATTTACCGATTTTAGGACCCTTATACCTTATAGAGAAAGGAAACCGCAATGGACGAAATGGATATGAGCCTTGAGGAAGCCTTGGAGGATTGCAGGCAGGCCGCCGAGGATAGGGATATTGACACGCTTATCGGGGAGAAGAGCCTTGAATCCATGCAGACTCAACTTGATGCCTTGGAGAGCGAAAATGACCTGAGGGCTCGATTTGAGCACGAGAGGCGCATGAATCGCGCCGAGGCTATCGAGAACCTTAAATGCCTCGCCATGCTGCTCAGCCGTCTTCCCGCGCATGACTTCTACGGCTACGAAATGACCGGTTACGGCAATTATGTCTCACACACTATCAACGCTGCAGTAGAGGTCTTGAAGAAGAACAACTAGATTCAACCAAAAGGCGGTCGCGAGATCGCCTTTTTCGATGTTCTTTTGCCGTCTGGATCTTGTATCCCGTCCTATATTTAACTATACTATATGACAACGAGCGGGACGACAGGCGTCCCACAAACCGATAAGGAGATACCCCATGAGTGACTATACGGATCGATTCCTCGAACTCAAGTGGCGCGAGCTGGAAGACGTTCCAATCGACTACGACGACCCCGATGAACCCGATGGGGTTCTGGGGATTGACTGATTCGTTTTCAAGAAGGGGGAGCCGCGGATCGAGGGAGTCTGGCGTTGGTTCGATTCCCACTACACCGCCGGTCTCGGTGCCCTGATGTTAGGAACCGCCGAGTAGATTGATGGCCGTATGTGCTTTGGCGCATAC
>ERZ1035014.721-NODE-721-length-13700-cov-3.668084_pt1 | contig 13700 bp, 7 predicted proteins | sample MGYA00520620_ERZ1035014 | MGnify/ENA primary metagenome ERZ1035014 (study PRJEB33766, sample SAMN09781744) | gut metagenome | biome: gut microbiome | host: Homo sapiens | place: Madagascar | study: EMG produced TPA metagenomics assembly of the PRJNA485056 data set...
CTATTGTCTCGTACTCATCAGGAGCATTTTCTTTTGAAAGATTTACCTTGCAAAAGAAAATGCTCCTGAGGAGTACGAGACAATAGACAAGGCCGACAAGCGTGACACTGACACTGTCATCGAGGAAATCCATGAAGACGCCAAGTACGAGGAAAAAGAAAATGACAAGGGCGAGAAGGAGCAGGTAGAGGTATCTCCTGCAAAGGATCAGCTCAAAATTGTTAAGCGCCCTGTTCCGCTTAATGATACAACCCCACTCTGGACAAAGAGCCCGAATGAGTGTACCGACGAGGAATACAAGGAGTTTTACAGAAAGGTATTCTTAGACTACAAGGAGCCTCTTTTCTGGATTCACCTGAATATGGACTATCCTTTCAACTTAAAGGGTATCCTCTACTTCCCTAAGATCAACACAGAGTACGACTCAATTGAGGGAACTATTAAGCTTTACAACAACCAGGTATTTATCGCAGACAATATCAAGGAGGTCATTCCTGAGTTTTTGATGCTCCTTAAGGGTGTTATCGATTGTCCTGATTTACCGCTTAACGTATCACGTTCTGCTCTCCAGAATGATGGCTTCGTAAAGAAGATTTCTGAGTACATCACCAAGAAAGTAGCTGACAAGCTCATCGGTATGTGCAAGACAGATAAGGAAGCCTATGAGAAATACTGGGATGACATCAGCCCATTCATCAAGTTTGGCTGCTTAAAGGACGAGAAGTTCTGTGACAAGATAAACGACTATATTCTTTTCAAGGACATCAATGACAAGTATCAGACTCTTCCTGAGCTGCTCGCACCTGTTGCGGAGGATGAAAAAACAGATGCAGAAAGTGCCGATGCTTCTGATGATACAAAGAAAGCTGACAATACAAACGCCTCTGATGAAAACAAGGAGCCTGAGAAAAATACAGTTTACTATGTCACAGATGTAGTACAGCAGGGTCAGTACATCAATCTGTTCAAGGAGCAGGGCATGAACGCTGTTATCCTTGACCACAATATCGATACCTCATTCATCACACAGCTTGAGCAGAGAAATGACCACTACAAGTTCATGAGAATAGATGCAGACCTCACAGAGTCTCTCAAGGATGAATCCGGTGCAGACCTCACAGAGGCAACCACTACTCTCTCAGAGGTATTCAAAAAGGCTTTGAACAATGACAAGCTCACTGTAAAGGTAGAAAACCTTAAGAACGCAGATGTAGCATCTGTGCTCACACTCTCAGAGCAGGGCAGACGTATGCAGGATATGATGAAGATGTACGCAGCTGGAGGCATGGGTGGAATGGATCCAAGCATGTTTGCCGCTGACCAGACACTCACATTAAATGCCAACAACGAGCTTGTGAAGTATATCTTAGACAATAAGGATTCTGAGCACGTTCCAATGTTTGCTGAGCAGCTTTACGACCTTGCAATGCTTTCTAACCAGCCGCTTTCAGTTGACCAGATGACTAAATTTGTAAAGAGAAGTAATGATATCATGCTTCTTCTCACAAAGTAATCTAACAAAGTAATTTTACTGTTAACATCACATAAAAAAGCTGTACACTATGCAGGTTTCATAGACCTGCATGTGTACAGCTTTTTATTAATTACCGGCTCTCTTAAACAAAAAGTTCACAAACACTGCCGATACCACCCCAAGCACTGCTCCTGCCAGGACATCCGTTGGGAAATGCATGAAGTTGTACATACGCGAAAACGCTATAAGTACCGCAAGTACAAGCGCCGGTATTCCCATTCTTTTGTCTATAAACATCAGTGTTACTGCCGCTGTTATGCCGTTTAACGTGTGTCCCGAAGGAAATGATGAGTCAAACGGTATCTTTACAATAAGACTGACTGTCTCATCTATCTGACATGGTCTCAATCTGTCGACCATATTTTTTATTATCAGATTACCCACTATAAAGCTCAAAAGCTCTGCCGAAAGCATCTGCATGCCTCCACGGCGGTATTTTTTTGAAACACAAAGCACTACACCTATCACAATCCACAATGCGCCTGCATTTCCTATGGTGGATAAAAACGCCATTAGCTTGTCTAAAAACGGTGTTCTGATGCTCTGAATTGCATACAGGATGTCAAATTCCCAGTCCATATTATATGCTCCTGTCTATTATTAATTATTATCTGCCTGTTCAATTGCCGGCCTGAAAGTATTTATTGTACACAGTAAAAAAGGAGCTTGTTTTCACATCCTTTTCATCCTTTATACTGATTGAATCCCACAGGTCATTGTTTAAACTAAAGCCTGCTTTTTTTACAAAGTGCTCGTAGTCATCATTAAACTGCTCCTGTTGTCTCTTTTGCAGTATCGTGACCTTATTCTGCTCTGTTTTTTCACGGTCTAACTTGGATATACACCTGATGAAATAGTAGCCGTCATCTGTGCTTATCATATCAGATGTCTCTCCATCGCCAAGCTCAAATGCTACAGCCTCAACCTCCTGTGGCAGAGTGCCCTTTGCCGCATACAGCTCTGTCTGACTGTCCTCACTGCTGCCTGATGCAACTGCTGCAAAATCTTCCTTTGACAAAAGCTTCTGGCTCACAGCATCTGCGCTCTCCTTGCTCTTTACAAAGATTTTCTGTATATGGATAACTCTTGCATCCTCATCACTCACCTCTGTATCAACGCCCTTCGATAGAGAATTGTACAGCTTTTGCGCAATCGCATAATGCTCGTATGCACTCTCAATGTCTGATAAATCAGCCTTTGTGAATTTCTTTTCAGCTTCATTTAATGAGTCATAGTATTCCTTTGCAGCCTTCGACACACTACTCTTCTCCTTGTCTGTAAGTGTAATCTTCTTCTGCTTTGCAATTGAAACCATGCAGTATATGCGCGTCAGCTCATCAACAGTGACATCCCTGATATATTTTTCCACGTTCGACGCATCATCTGTCTCAAGCAGATTAACATCATACATAGTGCCATACAGATTTTTGTAATTGGCTAAATATATGAGTGCCTCCGTCTTATCACACTTCATATTGTCCACGGAAAAAACTGTATGGCTGTTCGTGGTATTTATATCAAGCACTATCTCCTTGCCGCCAATACTGCAGCCGGTGAGAAGTGTCGCTGATGCAAGCAGCATACACATCATTTTCTTAAAATACTTCATACCTGCTATCCTTCCACAACAAGGAATCTGCCGTCCGCAATGGCAAAGACCTCACTCTGGTCCATAAGCTCATCATCTGACATGCCCGAAATATCTGAGCCTGCCTCATCAAAGTAATCTCTTACTTCTTTTATATTCTTACATACCACAGCCATGCAGTCCTCTAAAAATTCCTCTGCAGCCTCCGGAGTATCTGCGACCTCCTCACTAAAAAGCTGTGTCTGTTTCTTTAAAAATGTGTCTAAAACCTCGTCATCGTACTCGTACATATTGTATTCCTCCATGTAAATTATCTCTTTTCTTTGGCTTTATATACAGCTGTTCATACAGCAATTATGTCTTACATATTAATATATTATATTTTTATACCGCCTGTTAGACATTATATAATAGATTGCTGTGACATGCCACTATTTTTTATATTCACAACAGGTAACAATTGTCTGCTGTAAACGGAATGAATATATGAGCCTCTCATCCGCCTGTATGCTTTTCCCATCTGTAGAAAAAATCCTTCCAAGTGCATCAGCATACAGTTTTAGCTGTGTGCTGTATCTGTCGATAAGCTCTTTAGCAGCATTTACCCTGTCAGTCTTGTAATCAAGCAGCACTATTTTATCATTTTCCAGCCAGAATACATCAATAATTCCCTGAACCAATACTCCCTCATAGTCCATCACAAAAGGCTTCTCTTTATACAAATCGCCTCTCTTATCCGCCTGTGCCATACGCGCTGCCACATCTGATGATATAAACTGCTCTATAAGCTTTGGTCTGGTCAGCCTGTACATGTCATCTGTGATAAGCCCCTTTTTTAGCATTTCATCCATGCTTTTCTTCACAAATTCACTGACTGCCACATGGTCTTTTGTATCTATATCACACAGGCTCTTGAAATCCAGACACTCCATGACACGGTGCACTGCAGTTCCGCGCAGCGCTCCCTGATTCACACCTGCTGCATTTTTAGGCTCTTTGCTTGCATTAGAAGCACAGCCTGCCTCATCATCCCTCGCAAAGTCCGGCACATACGTCTCCTTCTCCTCCAAAAGGAACTTAGGACGCTCTGCCTCCCTCTCTGTGCTGTCGTACTTTTCAACCATAGAGTCATGCTTCAGCTCAGATACCGAATATTTGCTTTTTTTAGTTATATCAGAAGCATATGCATACTCAAAATCAAATTCCTCTGCGAGCTCTTTGGCTTTTGTTTCATCCGCTGCACTTATGTGCCCAATAAGCTGCGCTTTTGATATATCGTTTGCCGCCATATCCATTGCAGTTCGTGCAGCGAACTCTGTTGCATCGACTGTGGATACCGTATACTTATCCGGATACGACAGCATGGCAGGTATAATCCAGTCCAGGTAACACCCTGCTTTCTCCCTTTGTCCAAAGCTTATTGGCTGGTTCGCATTTATATTGCCTCTATACTTCTCAAAGGATTTTTGGGCATTTGAAAGTCCCCCTGTCAGGATAATCTTTTCCTTCGCCCTGGTGAGCGCTACATAAAGCACACGCAGCTCCTCTCCCAGATTTTCCCTTTTAATGCGGCTTTCTATCTCATTTCTGATTAGTGATGGTCGCTTTGTCCTTGGGCTTTTTGTTTTTTCCACAAAGCCAAGCCCCAGCTTTTCATGTATCACCAGGTCTGATTTTGTGTCCTGCGTGTTAAAGCCCTTGCCAAGCCCGGAAACAAACACTACAGGAAACTCAAGGCCCTTGCTCTTATGGATTGTCATAATGCGCACCACATCGTCATTCTCGCCTGCGGTATCGGCCTCTCCGTAGTCTATCTCGTATTTCTGCTGTATATCTATGTACCTGACAAAGTGAAACAGCCCCTTGTAGCTGGTCTTTTCATAGGCTGCGGCCATCTCAATCAGCATATCTATATTCTGTCTGCGCCGTTTTCCTGCCGGCATGGCCGATGCATACCTGTAAAAGCCTGTCTCATCAAGCATCATGTACAAAAGCTCATGGATTGGCGTATCAGCTACAGCACCTCTTAGTCTCTCAAATACCAAAGCGAAGGCTTTAAGCTTCTCGTCCTCATAGCCATCCTCACCTGCCATGGCGCTAAGTGCAGCCTGCGCAAAGCTTACCCCCTTAAAGGCAGACCTAATCTGTGCCAGCTCCTCATCATCCATGCCCACGATAGGCGAAGCAAGCACTGCTGCCATCGGAATATCCTGCAACGGATTATCGAGTATGCGAAGCATGGACAGAATCACCTGTATCTCATACGATGAAAAGTAGCCTGTATTCGACTCTACATGCGCCGGAATATCACAGTCCTTTAATACAGCTGCCACTGTATTGCCCCAGGTTGCAACACTTCTCGAAAGTATCACTATATCCCTGTACTGCACGGCTCTTAGCTGTCCTGTCTTTTTATCAGTCACCATGCCGTTTTCCATCAGACTCCTGATACGGTTTGCAATCAAAAGCGCCTCTATCTGCACCTTATCTCCATCCTCATCCTCTATAATTTCAGACAGCTCCTCATCCTTGTAGTCAACAAGCAAAAGCTCAGGACGCATCGTCTCCTCAGGATAGCTTGCACCGGGATACAGTGCCGCATCGTCATCATACTGCACATTGCCCAAATCTGCTGCCATGATTTTGTAGAATATGTCGTTAGTAAACTCTAACACCTCATCCCTGCTTCTGAAATTTTTATGCAGGTCTATTCTCTGGTGTCCACTGTCATCTGATGTATATGTGTTGTATTTTTCCATAAACAGCTCAGGGCGCGCCATTCGAAACCTGTATATGCTCTGCTTTACATCGCCCACCATAAACATGTTGCCAACTCCCTGGTGCTCTCTTGAAATAGCGGTAAGTATATCCTCCTGCACCTGGTTTGAGTCCTGATACTCGTCAATCATGATTTCCTCAAAATGTTTTGAAAACTCACGCGCTGTCTCTGTGGGCTCCAGTGTCTGTTCATCCACCAGTATGCGAAGCGCAAAGTGCTCTATATCAGAAAAATCAAATACTCTTTTTCTTGACTTTACAGCCTCCATCGCATCATAAAACTCGAGTGAGAGCCTTATCAGCTCTTTAACAAATGGCCTTTGACGCTCCAGCTGCTCATACATAAGCTTGGTTGACATGCCAAAGTATTTCTGCTTTATTCCGTCTACCGTCTTCTTGGCAGCATCGCGCATGCTTTTCACGCGCTCCTTTTTCTTCTCGTCTCCGTCAAATTTCCTGATGACAGCAATTCTGCCAAAGGATATTTTGTTTAAGAATTCCTGCATGCCGACATAGCCTGTCACATCCGTGATTCCATCAAACAGTGCTATATCCTCTGAAAGTGTAAGCGCATACTTTTCAAGCCCGGGTGTAGCTGATGCCAGGTCTTTCGCCATTGTAAGCTCCTGAACAGCCTCCTCCAAAAGCACCCTGCTGTAATCCACTATCTCCTTAATGATTTCTGAGTCCTCAAGCTGTTTAGCTGACTTTATATCATAGAGCCTTAGGAGACTGTTCATCCACTTTCTCGGCCATGATGAGCTGCCCGCCTTATAGTAGATATCCTCCACCATCTGCCTGACGGCAGAGTCATTTCTCCCCTTGCTGTAGGTATCTATAAGGTTGATAAATGCCTTGTTGTCTTCTCTTGCATAATTGTCCTCAAATACCTGTGCCAAAGCATCCTTTAGCATAAGCTTAAGCTCTGCCTGGTCACCGATCCTGAAATCAGGATCCAGATTAAGCTGTGCGAAATTATTCTGCACCACAAACAGACAAAACGAATCGATTGTAGTGATGAGCGCATTGTGAACCAGTGTCGACTGCCTCTGCAGGTTCTCATCGTCCGGCTTTTGCTCCTTCAAGCTGTCTATCGCACGGCTGACGCGCTCCCTCATCTCAGCAGCAGCAGCCTTGGTAAACGTCACCACAAGCATCCTGTCGATATCCACCGGCGGATTATCCACACATATTCTGTTTACTATACGCTCAACGAGTACAGCTGTCTTTCCTGAGCCCGCTGCCGCCGATACAAGTATATCCCTGTCTCTTAAATCTATAACCTTTTTCTGTTCACTGGTCCATTTAACATCCATATTATGTCTCCCGATTATGGCTTTATATTATTATCTCCATAGCATGCTTTATGCTCTGCCGCTGCAATCTGTGTACGCATTTTATCAAGTACATCTTCCTTATTGTCACCGTTAAAGCTTCTTTCGCTAAAGCCCGGTATCCTTGAATCATACCTGCATATGGCCTGAAAAGCGCAATATGCGCAGCTGTCTATTTTCTTGTTCTTGATAGGATTGACGGCAACATTTCCATCGTATATTTCTCTTCCTATCTCGCGAAGCTTCTCTCGCGCAAACCTTGTTATCACATCAAACTCTTCGGCGTTTGCTACCTTTGAGCCTGCAGCCGGTGTCTGATCCTTTTTTAAGGTGACAGGGATTACGTCAGAGCTTTTCTCAAAGTCTCTGTCCATGCCTCTGTATGCCTTTTCGTCCGAATTGATAAGCCCGTCAGGCTTTAGCTTCTTTAATATCATCTGATTGATTTCTTCCTCAGAAAGCTCCGTGCCCGGTGTCACATCCTTTAAATCAATTACAGGATCGTCGATGTGATAGTACAGCATACCGCCCGGCTCCACACTTACCTGCTTTAGCGCCTCTTTCTTTTGTTCCATGACAGCGTCCATGTACACTGCAAGCTGAAGCTGCGTGCCATAGTACAGCTTCACCAGGTCAAAAACTGTATTTCCCGACTTGTAATCCAGTACCTTCACAAAAAGCCTGCCCTCATCCGTATATGTGTCAGTCCTGTCCACGCGTCCCTTTATATCAACCGTCACATCATTTGCCATATCAAGGCTCTCGTAAAAGGAAAACTCAAACCTCTCAGGCACAAAGCTGCCTCTTCGTATCTGGGTTGTGAGTGCCCATACTGTCTGCTTAAAGACCGCCTTCATATGTGATATCGAATGTTGGCTTTCCGCTGTATCAAATATGCCAAAGCCTGTATACTCATCAATCACCTCATTTATTGCTTCCATCGCAAGCTCATCTCTTTTTGCATCTGTCACGCTAAACCAGTCAGTACTCTCCCTATCAAGCTTCTTACTGTATCTTTCCAGTGCTTCATGATATATATTACCCATATCAAGGGATGTAAAGCCGCTCTCCTCACGCTCTGTAAGCCTCAATCCATAGTTTAAAAAATGCGCATATGCACACCTGGCAAACTGCTCAAAGCGCGTGATACTGCCCTCCATGTGTCTGCCGTATATGCTTCTTGCCACATTTCGGCTAATCGGATCCTTTGAATAATGCTCAAACCTTGCATTGATGAGCCTCTCCACGGCATTTTTTTGAGTAAATTCTTTATCGTCTACTTCATTACCGTCCCCTGCATCACTGACTGCTGCGTCATAGAGCATCACCGCTGCTGCAATCTCGCACCATCTGTCATCCACCTCATTTGACAGCAGATAATCCAGAGCACTCTGCCTGCTTGATATATCCAAAAGCTGTTCTACATCCTCTGTCTCAGTCACGACAAGCTCCGGAAACATCCCCTTTAATATACCTATGAGGTACGATGGCTGGGCAGCCTTTTTTTCACTGTCAAGTCTCGTATAGCTGATATAAAGCTCCCTGGATGGCTTTGTCATATTCAGATACAGATAAAACCTCTGTATAAATGCCTGCTCCCTTGCCCCAGGCGCAAGCTCTATATCCAGCTCCTTAAGTGCCTCTCTCTCATACTGGGATATAATGCCTCCTCTTCCTGCCGCCTTTGGAACAATCCCATCGTTTACGCCTGCAAAAAACATGACCTTTATGTTGGTCAGACGCGTTCTCTCAATATCCCCGATGGTCACAGTGTCATATCCCGGCGGTATGACTGCTACATCTGCCGCATCCAGTCCTGCATCCAGTATCTGTGTAAATTCCTCTGCATCCATGCATTCATCACCCAGCACCGCCACATATTTTTCAAAGAGCTGCATGACTATTTTGTATATCTGTCCGTATTCCTTTGATGCGGTCTGGTCCCCTGCATCAAGCAGTGCCTGCTCCTTTTTTGCAAGCTTATCAGGTATATCAAGCAAAACTATCAGCTTATATATAGCGAGCACATAGTCCTTTACCGTTGACTTTTTATCGGAAAACACCTGATATACCGGCTTTAGAAGCTCCATTATATACTCCCTGCTTTGGTTTAAAAGCTCAAGGTCATAGCCAGCCTTATGCTTTGGCAGCCTGACCCACTTTTTTTCCCATGCGCTTTTACCTCTTACTCCACAGGCGAGCACATAGTTTTCAAGTACATCTATTTCACTGTCCGTAAGCTCCGTAAAGCCGCACCGCAAAAATCTAAACACCGCATCTGCCGAGAAATTTTGTGCCGCAATATCGGGTATTGACCTGATAAACTCAATAAACGGATGGAAAAGTATCTCCTGTGTGGCATCGATAAAGTAAGGAATATTGTATTTGTCAAATATTTCACGCACATAACCTGCATATATATTCACATCTCCTGTGACTATAGCAATATCGCGGTAACGCAGGTTTTCGTTTCTCACGAGCTCATTTATGGTTCTGGCTATCTTTGTCAGCTCCTGCTTTGGGTCACGCAGACAATCTATATGAATGTGCCTTGGTGCTTTTTCAAAGGAGCGTCTTTGTTTTCTGAAAAGCTGCTGTTCCATAAAGCTTAGCTCTTCGTTTTCTGCAAGCCTGTAGTTTTTATCAAGGATAATGGGTTCCTCGACCTCTATGCCATAAAAAGATGCCATTTCGGTGAGTGATTTCACTGTCCTTTTTGGCATGTCAAACAGCTCCTGCATGCCCCTGCTCTTAAAGATATCCTCACGACAGTCTATTGTGAGCGTTACATATATTTTCTTTGAAATAACAAAGAGCTTTTTGATGAGCTGGTTCTGTATAGGTGTAAATCCAGTAAATTCATCAAATGCAATGACTGAATTTCTAAGAATGGCAGACTCCTCCGCCACATTGCAAAGCACATTAAGTATTTCCTCTGCAGTGATATATTTATCCTGCATAAACTTCTCAAATGCTTCATACAGCACAAGCACATCCTTGAGCTTGCCGGAAAGCGTATCCGACAGACTGCCGGAATCAATATATCTTCCCAGCTCCTCCGGCGATATATTGTACTGCACAAGCTCCGAAAGCAGTGACTTTACCTCACTTATATAGCCGATGCGGTTTAAGTTTCTGCCTATTACGCCAAGCTTATCAGCCTCCTGTGCCGCAAGCTTTCTGAGTACAAGGTTCTTACCCGTCTCCTCAAGCACCGTGAGATTTGTGATTCCAAGCTCATCAAACACTCTGTAGGCTAAGCGCTTAAAGCTTAGCACATCTATATTCATGATGGCTTTATTCTCCGACAAATCCACAAGCTGTCTCTGCGTCTGCATTGTAAACTGCTCAGGCACTATTACAAGATAATTATCCCTTGGGTGTGCCTTTGCCTCTTTCACGATCGTGTTAAAGAGATATTTTGTTTTTCCGTTTCCTGAATTACCTGTGATAAACTGTAATGACATAAAAAGACTCCATGATTAACTACTGTGTAAAATGTATACAGTAATTATATCATGAAGTCCCTTATTATTGAATTACTTATTGTGCTTCAATTTGATTTATTTAATTTTGAATCTTGATGTAATATTCTGTAATTCTGATGCTGAATCCTTACAGTTTGTAGAGCGCTCAAAGCTTTCGCTTGTCAGCTCAACTACCTCTGTTGTCTTGTTGGCAATATCATTTATGCCGACTGAGCATTCATTGATATTCTGGTTGATTGAATCCATTGAATCCGTTATGCGGCTTATCGCATTTCTAAGCTGCTCAACCTCTCCGTTTGCCTGATTCATAAAATCCTCAATGCTTCTTGTCACATCACTGTACTCATCAGATGATGTCATGAAAGCATCATAGTCATTCATTACCTTATTCTCAAGGAAGTCAAGCACATCAACCAGACATCCTGTAAGTGTCTCTACCGATGAATTAACCTGTGCAACAATTGTCACAATATTGGCACCGGTTGCTGTTGATTCTGCCGCAAGATTTGCTATCTCACTGGCTACAACCGCAAAGCCCCTGCCCTGGTCTCCGGCTCTTGCCGCCTCTATTGAAGCATTTAAAGAAAGCAGTGTTGTCTCATCTGCTATATCCTGAATAGCCTTTGCAAGCTCATTAATCTTTTCTACCTGCTTCGCATCTGTTATTGCCTTTTCAGATGTACTCTTGATAGAATCATAAACCTTAAGGGTTTCTTCTCTTGCACTGCTTGTTCTGTTATGGATGGCATTTGCCTTCTCCATGGCTCCGGCTGTCAGGCTTGTTCCCTCGCTTATCTTGTTTGCCACCTCGATAGCATTATTGTTCATATTGAGGACACTGTTTGTAACCTCCTCTGTTGACTGTGAGGTAGACTCCATGCTTGCGGCAAGCTCCTCGTTGGTTGCCGAATTGTTGGTCGAAGCATCGGTTACATTCTCTGAAATATCATAGAGAGTATTTGAGTCGTTTACGAGCTTTCCTGAGATTCCGTTGAGCTCTGTTATAATACCATTTAACTGCTCCTTCATTCTCTTTAGAGCCACACCCATGACACCGATTTCATCCTTCGTGATTGGAATTTCATGCTCATCTGTCATGTTGAGCTGTGAGATATCATCGATAACTGCTGTAAGCTTTGTAATTGGCTTCGTAATCCTTCTAGTGACAAGGATACCGATTCCAACTGCTAAAATAACCAGTACCACGCCCATTAAAAGAGAGAATGTGGTGATTGTGGTGATGGATGCAAGCACATCTGATTTATCTGCCTCTACATATACTACCCAGTCATTTACCGTACACATAAATGCTATGTACTTTTCCTTGCCGTCCACCTTACATTCCTCAACCTTTGCAGTTTCCATGACTCCTGTAGAGTTAAGCTTGTCGAGTACCTTTTGGATTACGGGATTGTCCTCCATCTTTTTGCCTATCATCTTAGGGTCGTCATGATAGACATATTTTCCATCCTTGTCCACCAGATATGCCTTACTTGAATCCATATCCTGGATGCCGACGTTGTAAAGTATGTACTGCACCCTGACATCCATATTTACCTGGTCTGTATCTCCGTAAAAGCTCTCATATAGTGTATTTGACGCAGATACACATGTATCATACAAATAGTTCTCACATAAAGTTACTACGTTTTTCTTCATTACGGTAAGCGAAACCGATAATATTGCCACAATAAGAACAAGTGAAGTCGTGGCAATAAGTGTCGCTACCTTTGCCTTTATAGTTTTCATAAATTATTCCTCCTCACTGCTCTTTTGATTTATCCAGTCGGCCTTGACTGTATCTACAAGTGTATCCCAGTCCATCTCACCATTAACGTAGAGCGTCAGGTCGCTTCCCATGTTATCCTTAAACTTCTGGTTCGGGAATGTAACAAAGTTCCATGGCACAGACTTCCTTGAGCTGTCATTCATGTACTCAAGTACCTCAACTGCAAGTGGGTTTGACGGATATTCTGATTCCTTAAACGTACTAAACGGAGGAATAAATCCAAACTTTTCTGTTACAAATTTCTTTCCCTCTTTTGAGCTGTAAAGCCACTCCAAAAAATCAATAGAGGCCTGCTTTTCTTCATCTGTTGCCTGTGAGTTGATACAGATATAATTCTCTGTTCCGATGCAAAGTCCCTGTGACTCTTCACCATCCATACCTGTATATATAGGCATGTATTTTGCATCCTCCTGTTTGACCACATTGCCGTCCGTACTCTCTATCTGTGTCCAGCCCCAGTTACCGTTTTGAATCATTGCAGCCTTGCCCTGCGCAAATTCCTGCATTGAATCCTCTACACCCTTATCTGTGAGCTCCGATGCCGGAGTGCATGAATTGTTTACATACAAATCAAAAATATTTTTAAATTCATCACTGTATGTAAAATCAATTGAGTCAAGATCCGATGCATTTTTATCCTGAAGCTCATAGGTTATAGGGATATTCATCAGATGTGTATGCCATCTCCAGCTCTCACCCGGTGAAAGAGATGTTGAGCCAAACACTCCCTCGATTCCAAGCTCACTCTTATGAGCCTGCATATCCTCCACTACCTCCTTTAAGGCAGCGAAATTGTTTATCTCCTCCACGCTCTTTATCTGGCTTGTCTTATCTGATAATGCAAAGTATTTGTCCATAATTGCGTTGTTGTAGATGATTCCATAGCCCTCAACAACGTAAGGTATGCCGTATACGCCCTTTCCGTTGTCGCCGGTCACTGCCATGCTCTTGTCCAAAAGCCATGAATACAGCTTTGTGTCTGAAAGATCCATACAGTAATTCTTCCACTTGCCATACTCAACAGGACCGTTTATCTGGAACATTGTCGGGTAGTCCTTCTTTGCAAGCTCCGCCTTAAGTGTTCTCTCATGATTTCCATCAGCTGCGGTAAGCACCTTGAGCTTAATACCGGTCTCCTTTTCGTAGGCTGCTGAAACCTCCTCCCAGACTGACTTCACCTCTGGTTTAC
>ERZ1035014.726-NODE-726-length-13674-cov-3.607827_pt1 | contig 13674 bp, 7 predicted proteins | sample MGYA00520620_ERZ1035014 | MGnify/ENA primary metagenome ERZ1035014 (study PRJEB33766, sample SAMN09781744) | gut metagenome | biome: gut microbiome | host: Homo sapiens | place: Madagascar | study: EMG produced TPA metagenomics assembly of the PRJNA485056 data set...
CTTGGTGAAGATGCCGGAGAACACCATTCTGTTTCTGGATGCACGCGATGATCTGGCGACCGCCAAAACCTTGTGCCGCCTCATCCACGCTTCCGGCCTGTCCACGCCAATCGTGCTGGTGCTGACCGAAGGCGGCTTCACCGTGGTCAACTCCCAGTGGGGCATTGCGGATGTGGTGGTCGCCACCGCTTCCCCGGCCGAAGTCGAGGGCCGATTGCGATTGGTCTCCGAGCGCGGCAACGCTCCCGCAGCCGCAGCAGCCGGTTCTCCCGCCGAATCCACCACCACGGTGGAAGATGGCCAGATTCGCTCCGGCGACCTCATTGTGGACACCAACGGCTATACCGCCTCCCTGCATGGACGCCCCATCGATCTGGCATACAAGGAGTTCGAACTCCTCAAGTACTTGGTCCAGCACCCCGGCCGCGTGTTCACGCGCGCCCAGTTGCTGCAGGAAGTATGGGGCTACGACTACTACGGTGGCACTCGTACGGTCGACGTGCATATCCGTCGTCTGCGCGCCAAGCTCGGCGGCGAATACGAACACCTCATCGGCACCGTGCGCAACGTGGGCTACCGATTCGACCCGCCGGAGACGGATAAGGAAACTGCCGCCGCACAGCAGGCCGCCAAAGCATCCTCTGCCGCCATCGACACCGATGACGATACTCCCGATCTCAACACCGTCGCCTGACAGACCAGCGGCGCTGCAAACTATCAATCATCGATATTACGCCGCTTAGGTCCATACGATGAGAGAAACCAAATCCGCGCGTCTCACGCGCATGCATGACGAATACGACATTCTGCGCCAGGTGATTCCGGCACCCGCTTGCGCACTGCATTTCTCGAATCCGCTCGAATTGCTGATCGCCACCGTGCTCAGCGCCCAGACCACCGACAAGCGTGTCAACACGGTCACCCCGGAACTGTTCGCCACCTACCCCACCGCCCGTGACTTGGCGGCCGCAAACCCGGCCCAAGTCGAAGACATCATTCATCCGCTGGGGTTCTATCGTTCGAAAACCCAGCATCTCATCGGACTGGCCACGGCACTGGACGAACGATTCGGCGGCGTGGTGCCGCGCACGATGGATGAACTGACCAGCTTGCCGGGGGTCGGCCGCAAAACCGCGAACGTCGTGCTCGGCAACGCGTTCGATATCCCCGGATTCCCGGTCGATACGCATGTGATGCGCGTAACCGGACGATTGCGTTGGCGGTCGGATTGGCGGTCCGCACACCCCGATCCCGTGAAAATCGAGAAGGAAATCACCTCCTGTTTTCCGCCCGAAGAGTGGACGAATCTCAGCCACCGACTGATTCTGTTCGGCCGGGCCACCTGCCACGCACGTACCCCTGACTGCGCCAACTGCCCGCTGTCCGACACCTGCCCTAGCTATGCGCCGCCCGCCGGCAAGAGCACGTCCAAGCGCTAACTCATACCTCATCATGGTGAATTGCGGATTCTAGGCTGAATCCACCGCTAGACTGAAAACCATGCAGCACAGCAAGCGGGACAATACATGGTCCAAGTGGGGGATTTTTCTCGGAGTCGCCGTGGCACTCGGCGCACTCGTGGTTGTGGGATGGACGTTCATGCAAAACCGGTTCCAGCCGGGATCATCCCTCGATGCCGATGTGACCATTGGCATCGACGATATGCCGCAATCCTTGGATATTCGGTCCGATTCCTCTGCGGCAGCCGAACGCCTGCTCGTCGACAATGTGTATGAGACATTAGTGACCGTCGATCAAGACAACAAGCTTCAGCCGGGACTGGCGACAAGCTGGAAGACTTCCGATGACGGACTGACCGTCACCCTGACACTGCAATCGGGCGTCACCTTCTCGAACGGCCATACGTTGGACGCCTCGGACGCCGTGTGGTCGTTGCAACAGAACGTGACCAACAAGGTGGCGGACGTCGACGAATTGGGCGATCTGGCGTCGGTCGCCAATCCGAACGCCACCACGGTGGTCATTACGCTTGCCAAGCCCAATCCGACGCTGCTGCGAGCGCTGTCCGGCAGACTCGGCATTGTCTACGATTCCGAGTCGTCCAGTGCCGATTATCAACGCAAGGCCATAGGTTCCGGACCATTCACCGTGGCCGATTTCCAGCCTGGCCATTCCCTGAAGCTGGCGCGCAGCGATACCTACCATGGCACCAAAGCGGCCAGCAATGTCGTTGAATTTATGCAATACTCCGACGCCGATGCGCTCAGCAAGGCCCTGACCGACGGCAGTCTCGATATGGCGGCACCGGTTTCGGCTTCGACGGCCACCGGTTTGAACGGCAAGGATGGCCTGACCGTCAAGGAGGGGGCCACTACGGATAAGGTGCTGCTGGCCTACAACAACGGCACCGATTCGCTGCTCTCCGACGAACAGGCGCGTAAAGCCTTCCGCTATCAAATCGACGCAGCCGGCATCGCCTCCGCCCAACCCGACGCAGCCGGAGCATTGGGCGGCCCCATCAGCCTGCTGGAACCCGGATACGAAGATTTGACCGGACTGTACCCGCATGACGAAAACCAAGCTGGGCAGATGTTCTCCTACTTTGGTGCGCAATACCTGACTACGGTGAATCTGGTGGTTCCCGAAGAATACCGGTCGTTGGCCGAAACCATCAAGCAGCAGATCGAGCGGCAGCCGCGCCCCACGGTGAACCTTGAAGTGCTCTCCGATGAGGATTATGCCAAACGAATCAAGGACGGCAAATGGGAACTGACCGTGATGAGCATGGACGGCACGGATGATGCCGGCATATTCGCCGACCCCGATTCCATGTTCCATTACGACCATACCGAAGCGCAACAGGCCTATGCGGATGCTCGCGCCGCCACTAATGACGCCGATTATGAGGCACGAATGAAGGCGTACGCCCGGCTGATCAGCGAGGATGCGGCCAGTGATTGGCTGTATACCCGCAAATGCTTCACTGTGGCGTCCACCAAGGTCTCCGGCTACCCGACCTCGATGATCAATCGCCGCATGCCGCTGGCCGGGTTGACGGTGAAGTAGGCAACCTTCAGTCACGGACGGGCTACGCCCGATAGTCCTTGGCTCACTATCGTTCGATCGTTCGTACCTCGCCTGCGAACAGCCTACTGGGCTGTTTACTGTACAGTTCGGCTTGTCATGCAACGTGCATAAACTTTGGCCTTATGACTGAAGGCAAATCCATCATCAACGCCAACCTCACCCCGCTGCCCGACAAGGTCGGCGTGGACGGACTTGAGGACAAGTGGCGCACCGTCTGGGATGAAGACGGCACCTACAAATTCCGCAACACCCGCGACCGCAAGGCCGTCTACTCCATCGACACCCCGCCGCCCACCGTCTCCGGTTCGCTGCACGTGGGTCACGTGTTCTCTTACACGCACACCGATGTGATTGCGCGCTACAAGCGCATGCGCGGCTACGACGTGTTCTACCCGATGGGTTGGGATGACAACGGCCTGCCTACCGAGCGCCGCGTGCAGAACTACTATGGCGTGCGCGTGGACGTGTCTCTGCCTTACGACCCGGACTTCAAGCCGCCGTTTGAAGGCACTGATGGCAAGAAGATTGACGCCAAGGATCAGGTGCCGATTTCCCGCAAGAACTTCATCGAGCTGTGCGAGCGTCTGACTGCTCAGGATGAGAAGCTGTTTGAGGCCCTGTGGCGCAAGCTGGGTCTGTCCATCGACTGGTCGCAGACCTACCACACCATCGGTCAGCACCCGCAGCGTGTGGCCCAGAAGGCCTTCCTGCGCAACCTCGCCCGTGGCGAGGCCTACCAGCAGGACGCCCCCGGCCTGTGGGATGTGACCTTCCAGACCGCCGTGGCCCAGGCCGAGCTCGAATCGCGCGAATACCCCGGCTTCTACCACAAGGTGGCCTTCCGCTTTGAGGACGGCACCCCGATCTACATCGAGACCACCCGCCCCGAACTGCTGGCGGCCTGCACCTCGCTGATCGCCAACCCGAACGACGAACGCTACAAGCAGTACTTCGGCCAGTACGTCTACTCCCCTCTGTTCAAGGTCAAGGTGCCGATTCTGGCGCACCCGGCCGCCGAAATGGACAAGGGTGCCGGTATCGCCATGTGCTGTACGTTCGGTGATGTAACCGACGTCGAGTGGTGGCGCGACCTGAAGCTGCCCACCCGCCCGATCATCCAGCGCAACGGCCGTATCGTGATGGATACCCCGGACTGGATCGAGGACCCGGCCGGCCGCGAGGTCTTTGCCGAAACCGCTGGCAAGACCACGTTCTCCGCCCGCAAGATCATCGTCGACAAGCTGCGCGAGTCCGGCGATCTGGACGGCGAGCCGACCCCGACCAAGCGTATGACGAACTTCTACGAGAAGGGCGACAAGCCGCTCGAGATCGTCACCTCCCGCCAGTGGTATTTGAAGAACGGCGGTACCGACGCCAAGCTGAACGCCGAGCTTATCGAGCGTGGCAAGGAACTCGAGTTCCACCCCGACTTCATGCGCGTGCGTTATGAGAACTGGGTGCACGGCCTGAACGGCGACTGGCTGATCTCCCGTCAGCGCTTCTTCGGCGTCCCGTTCCCGCTGTGGTACCCGGTGAACGCTTCCGGCGAGCCGGATTACGATCACCCGATCACTCCGTCCGAGGATCGTCTGCCGATCGACCCGACCATCGACGTGCCGGAGGGCTACGACGAGTCCCAGCGTGATGTGCCCGGTGGTTTCACCGCCGAAAAGGACATCATGGACACCTGGGCCACCTCTTCGCTGACCCCGCAGATCGTGACCCACTGGGCCGAGCCGGACGAGGCCTCCAAGGCCCTGTTCGCTTCCACCTTCCCGATGGACCTGCGCCCGCAGGGTCAGGACATCATCCGCACCTGGCTGTTCTCGACTGTGGACCGCGCGCACTTGGAGAACAAGTGCCTGCCGTGGGCCCATGCCACGCTGTCCGGCTGGATTCTGGACCCCGACCACAAGAAGAAGTCCAAGGGCAACGTCGTGGTGCCGAACGAGCCGATCGAGAAGTTCGGCGCGGACGCCGTGCGTTACTGGGCCGCCGCCGCTCGCCTAGGCCTCGATGCCACGTACGACATCGGCCAGATGAAGATTGGCCGTCGACTGGCCATCAAGCTGCTGAACGCCACCAAGTTCGCGCTGGCCATCGGCCGTGAGGACGAGAACCATCACGTGGGCGCTGCCGCCGAGGCCGCGTGGAACCCGGCCGATGTGACCGAACCGCTGGATCGCGCCGCTATGGCCAAGCTGGCTTTGGTGGTGCGTCAGGCCACCGAGGCGCTGGAATCCTACGAGCATTCCAAGGCGCTGGAAGTCATCGAGTCCTACTTCTGGCAGTTCTGCGACGACTACATCGAGCTGGTCAAGAACCGCGCCTATGGCACTCCGGACGAGCACGGCAATGTGCCGTCCGAGAAGGCTGTGAAGTCCGCCCGCACCGCTCTGGGTCTGGGCCTGGACGCCTTCGCACGTCTGCTGGCCCCGTACCTGCCGTACGCCACCGAGGAAGTGTGGAGCTGGATGCACGCCGGTTCCGGTTCCGTGCATCGCGCCGCCTGGCCGGTCGTGGACCCGTATGTCGAGGCCGCCACCGGTGCTTCCCCCGAGCTGCTGACTTGGGCCGGCAAGGCCGTGGAGCAGCTGCGTAAGATCAAGTCCGAGGCCAAGGTCTCCATGAAGACCCCAATCCTGTCTGTGGCACTGTCCGCTGCTTCGGAAGGTGTGGAAGCGATTCACGCCGCCTTGGGCGATATCGCGCAGGCCGGTCGCGTGGTCGGCAAGTTCGACTTGGTGGCCAAGCACGCCGAGGAATCCGCCGCCGAAGGCACGCCCGAAACCGAGGTCGCCGTCGAAGCCAGCGAGCTCGGTGAGCCGCCAGCTAAGAAGCCAAAGCACTGAACGTTACGCACAACAACAGTAGGTCTCACGGCAATGCCGCTCGTTCCGAGCCTACGGGAAGCCCACCGGGCTTCCCGCTTAACGGCTCGGCCAGCTAAGAAGCCAAAGCACTGAACGTTACGCACAACAACAAAAGAGGGGAACCTATTGAGGTTCCCCTCTTTTGTTTTTTGACGTTCGGATGACACGACTGTGGGACGGCACGCAAATATCCCGCATACACCATCACACCGTCGGAATCACGATGAGATATCGGGTTTCGGCGGTTTTTTGTTGCGTATTGGGGCTGTCGAGCTGCGCGACGGCCTGCGCCAAGAGCGTGCCAGCATCACTGATTTTCACGGTCTCATTAATCAGCGCGTTCATATCGTGCTTGAACAGCGTGCCGCCAGTGCCAAAGCCGAACAGTACTGGAGCGGTGTCAAGATTGTTGCCGGAATCGCTGGCGTTGGAGGCCTTGCCGTTGCCGGAATCGCCAGTGTCGCTCGACTTGGCTGAGTCGTTCGTTCCCGAACCAGCGCTCTTAGACGAGTCGGACTTATCACCACCACCGATGGCCGAAGTAAGACCACCCGCATAGTTCATCACATCGCCAGCAGACATGGACATGGTGTCATCGACCAGTGAGGCCTTGGAATGCTGCGACTGCTGCTGTTGCGCGGCTTTGGCCTGCTTACGGGCGGCATCGGCCTTACGCTTGGCTTGGGCGACCCGGGTCTTGCCGTAGAACGATTGCGATTGCGAATCGACCAGGCCGGTCAGTGCCTGAGCCTCGGTCACCGGATCGGAAGAGACATCACCGGACGAACCATCACCATCACTGCCGGAAGCCGAGGACGCGCCGCCTTCGAACTGATCGGAGAATCGCAATACAATCTGGCGCAAGGCCGTGGCTTTGCCCGTATGCTCGGAGGCGGTGGCAAGCGTGCTCATCGCGGCATCGACCTTGGATTGAGCGTCGGCGAGTTCATCGCTACCGTTGGTTTCGGCGATGGCTTGGCTCTCGTAAGCGGTGGCGCCCGAGGACGTGCCGCCGGTCAGGGCGCTCAAATTGGCCGTGTAAACGTCCGTGTATTTCATCGAATACGGAATCATTGCGGCGGAGAGCTGGCTCTGGCCATCGGCGTATTGCTTGGAGCCTTGAGTGGCTTCCTCCGAAGCCTCGGCGATCAGATCATCCACCAGTCCGGTGGTGCCTTGCTGCTGGATGCGGCGAATCACCTCGTCCAACGCATCGACCGCACCGGCATGCTGATATGCGGCACTGACGTTGTTCACCGCGTTGGCCAAGTCGAGTACGGCTTGAGCCAAAGGCGTGTCCCCGGACAGTTCGCCGGCCGTGCCCATCAACGCCGGCAACTGGGTGGAGGTGCCAATCGATCCAGACAGGTGCGTGGTATATGAGCCCACATACGCGGCCATATAGTCTTCAAACGTCCGCTTATGGGCGGTTTCGCGTTCGGCCACTACAGACTTGTTCAGCGCACGTTCGTTATCGCGCAGGGTTTGAAGCTGCTCGATGAGCTGTTGCTGTTCACCAGAACCGGCGTCGGTCAGTGAATCGACCAGTGTGGCGGCCGAGGCGGTGAGTTGGGCGACATCCGTATCGGCAGCAGGCTGTGCGGCAGCATTCGCAGCATTCGCGGCATCGGGATTAGCACCAACTGCCGGACTGCTGGAATTGGAAGGCAATACGGCGAGCGCCACGGAACTCATGGAGAAGTCTTTGGCGTTCATATAGCAGCTGAATTCCAAGCCGGTTGCGGCTTTTCCAGCTGCGGCGACTACGGTATTGGAACCTTGCGTGGTCACCGTAATGGAGTTGTCAGCGGAAACATCATCGGCTACCTGCGTAGGCACGGTAAAGGCGACAACCGGGATCGTACGGTTGGCTTCCTTGGTTTGCGGCTTAATATCGATATACACGCCGATCAGTCCAGACGCGCCGGCAACCTCGTTTGCCTCGACGTTCGGACCGTCAAGCGAGTAGGTGACGCTGACTTTCCATGGCAGGGTGGCGGCGGAAGCGGGGATACGAGAAACCTTGGACGTGCCGGAATTACTATTGGCGGAATCGGTATCAGTGGAACCGCTATTGCCGGAATCGGCACTGGCGCCATTGCCGGCGCCGCCCTTCCCTACCACATACCAACGGACCGGCTCCCCTTCGGCATCGGTGACGGCGTACATATCACTTGCCGTAGCGAGCACCGGACCGTAATCAACCGGAGTCGGACGAGACATCCAAGCACCGCCGAGAATCGAAGCCACGCACAATGCGCAACTGACCAGTGCGGCACCACATCTCATCTACGTATCCCATTCATACAGTCGACCACTACGGGCATTCCATTCCCGTATTAATGTAGTCGCTGCAGGCAACTTGCCCTATAGACGAATATCCGAAAGGTGCCCATTCGCTGCGGGCGAATCAGGCGAATACGTCGAGTACGCCCGGGTCACCACCGGCATCGGCTATGCGCTGGTGGCGCTTCTTGGCTTCGGTAACCACGAATTCACGGTACATTTCGGCAATTTCCGGATCAAGCCCGGCATCGATGGCGATGCGGTGGAGGCGTTCGATCTGATAGTCCTCACGCTTGGTGTCTTCGGGCGCGAATCCGGCGTTGGCTTTGAGCACGCCGACCTGCGAGGTGGCCTTGAACCGCTCGGCCAGTAATGCGATGACCGCCGAATCGATGTTATCGATGGTTTGGCGCAGCGCTTTGATGCGCGCCACCGCTTGTGCGGTTTCCGGGTGGGCCGCCGCCTGGGCGGAGTCGATGGTGGTCCTTTGCCAGTCGCTGCTCGTTTCGCTCATAGATTCGAGGATACTCCCGATTACGGCTTTGCACGATGCGCAAAGTCAGATATCTCAGATGTCATAGTCGCCGGTGAGGATATGGCTGGCATCCGCATCGCCGAACATGGCCGCACCACTGCCCACTCCCAAAACAATCGAACCCAGTGATGCCTCTTTCATCTCATATATCGTCAGCGTGCATGTGAACGTTGACGGCAATACTACAACTGCAATGTGATAGTTGATGTATTTGCATCAGATACGACAAGGGCTGCACCCCGTATCAATCAGGGTGCAGCCCTTACACTATTGTTCAGCGGTCTGATCAGTTGCCGTTGACCGCGTTGCCGGTGTTGGCCTGCTGCACGATGGCGGCGAGGAAGTCGCGGTTGGTGGCGGTCTTCTTGAGGCGCGGCACCAGCGTCTGGTAGGCCTGCTCGGGCTCCATGCCGCCCAGCAGTCGACGCAGACGGTAGATAATCGGCAGTTCCTGCGGGTTGGTGATGAGCTCCTCGCGGCGGGTGCCGGAAGCGTTGATGTCGATGGCCGGGAACAGTCGCTTGTCCGCCAGCTCGCGGGACAGGCGCAGTTCCATGTTGCCGGTGCCCTTGAACTCCTCGAAAATGACCTCGTCCATCTTGGAGCCGGTTTCCACCAGCGCAGATGAGATGATGGTCAGGGAGCCGCCGTTTTCGATGTTGCGGGCCGCACCGAAGAACTTCTTCGGCGGGTAGAGGGCCTGCGCGTCCACACCACCGGACAGGATGCGGCCGGAGGCAGGGGCTGCGATGTTGTAAGCGCGAGCCAGTCGGGTCATGGAATCGAGCAGTACGACCACGTCCTGGCCGAGCTCCACAAGACGCTTGGCGCGTTCGACGGCCAGTTCGGCAACCGTAGTGTGATCGGAGGCCGGACGGTCGAAGGTGGAGGAAATGACCTCGCCCTGGACCGTGCGCTCCATATCGGTGACCTCTTCGGGTCGCTCGTCCACGAGCACCACCATAAGGTGGACCTCGGGGTTGTTGGCGGCGATGGAGTTGGCGATGTTCTGCAGGGTGATGGTCTTACCGGCCTTCGGCGGGGAGACAATCAGGCCACGCTGGCCCTTGCCGATTGGGGAAACGATGTCCATGATACGGCCGGTGAGCTTGTTCGGGGCGGTCTCCTGCTTCAAACGCTCCTGCGGGTACAGCGGCGTGAGCTTGGAGAACTGCGGACGGTTGAGCGCTTCTTCAACGCTTTGGCCGTTGATGGAATCGATGGCCTGCAGCGGCACGAACTTCTGGCGCTGGTTGCGGCGGTCGCCTTCACGCGGGGCGCGAATCGAACCATGCACGGCATCGCCCTTGCGCAGGCCGTACTTCTTGACCTGGCCCATGGAAACGTACACGTCGTTCGGGCCGGGCAGGTAGCCGGAAGTGCGCACAAAAGCGTAGGAGTCGAGCACGTCGACGATGCCGGCCACCGGCACCAGATCCTCCTGCGGCTCTTCGCGGCGGCTATCACGGTCATTGCGATCGCTACGATTATCGCGATCATCATAGCGACGATCATCATCGGCGTTGTCGCGATCACGGCCACGCATGCGACGGTTACGGCGATCGCTGCGATCATTACGGGTATCGCGATCGTTGCGATCGCTACGGTCGCGGCGGTTACGACGCACGAACTCGTGATCGTCGTTCTGCTCGCCGTCTTCGGACGTTTCCTCGTGCTTCTGCGTGGGCAGCGTGGCCAGGATATCGTCGAGGTCACGCACGGTTTCTTCGCTGTTTTCCGCAGTGCGACGACGGCGGCGAGGCTGCTCGTCCTCATCATCACGGACTCGGCGAATCAGCGGAACTTCCACGTCCTCGTGACGCTCGCGGCGACGCTCGGTAGGCGCTGCATCTCCCAAATCGAGCGTGGCCAGCAGATCGCCGGCCTCATCGGCCTTCTTGCGCGGCTTGCGGCGAGCGAAATCGGGCTGGTCGTCATCGCGACGACGGCGGGCCGCACGCGGTTCGGATGCGGCATCATCGGCGGCCTTACGACGGGTGCGTCGCGGTTCGGTCTCGTCCTTCTTGGCATCGTCGGCCACGGGAAGCGGCAAATCGAGCTGCGGTTCCGTGGCAGCCGGAGCCGGAGCCGGCGACTGGGTGGCCACGTCAGCATTGTCTGTGGTGTTGGCCTCAGCGGCATCGGACTGCGGAGCCTTGACGACCTTGGCGGTTTTGGCGGCCTTGGGGGCGCGCACGGTCACACCGGCCGGCGGCTCTCCACCATTGCGCGCCGCCTGCAGGGTGGCGAGCAGCTCGGGCTTGCGCATGGTCGACGTGCCGCGCAGGCCCATCTGTTTAGCGAGCTCTTTGAGCTCAGGCAGCTTCATATCCTCAAGATTCTGGCTATTTGCCACTGGTTGCCCTTTCCATACCGAACAGACCCATGCCTATCCAGGCGTTAAGAGTGATTATTGCGGTTGCACCGCTCATGAATGTTCGCTGCGTCTCTGAGTCTCTGCGAACTTCGTTCACTGTACAACGCCAACTCGACCAACGCAAAACGGCCCGCCGAAAACCAAAAAAGCTCCCTCTGTGACGAGGGAGCTCAACAAGGTTTATTCACTTTTCTTCGTGGTAGGACTTTTCGGTGTTGACGGACCACACGTTCTTCTTGGACGTCTTGCCGGTCTTGATGTTGCCGACGGCCTCGATTGCGGTGGCCATGGAATGATCCATGTTGTTGTAGCGGTGCTGGCCGTTACGGCCCACGCAGTACAGGTTGCCGAAGCCGTCGAGGTACTCGATGAGCTCGTCCATGTGCTCATAGGTGTCGAAGTAGGCGGGGTACGCCTTCCTGACGCGCTCACGATGGGAGTCGATGACCTCGTCCGGACCGTTGATCACACGCATGCGGGTGAGCTCGGAAATCGCGAACTTGGTGACATCCTCCTCGCTCATGTTCCAGAACGAGTCGCCCTCCTCGCAGAAGTACTCGAGACCGATCCACACGGTGTCGTCCACGTCCTTGACCAGGTACGGGCTCCAGTTGTTGAAGATCTGCAGACGTCCGACCTTGTAGCCCGGGTCCTGCACGTAGATCCAGCAGTCCGGCACGATCGGCGGATTGCCGAGGGTGGGGATGCTGGTGGTGTTCTTGAGCTTCAGGTGCTTGACCAGCAGGCCCACGGTCACGAAATCGCGGTACGGCAGGCCGTTGGCCACCTCGGTCATATCGGCCGGGGCGGGCTTGGAATCAACGGCCTCGGGATCGGCGCCGGCCGCGTCGATGGCGTTGACCAGGTCCTTGACCGGCATCGAGGAGATGAACTGGTCGCCGGAAAGCTCGGTGCGGTTGCCCTCGGAATCCTCGTACACCACGGAAGACACGGCACCATCGGTCTGGCGGACCTCGACCACCCTGGCGTCGGTCAGCACCTTGACGCCGGCGGCCTCGCAATTGGACTCGACGGTCTCCCACAGCTGGCCGGGACCGTACTTCGGATACCAGAACTCCTCGATCAGCGAGGTCTCGACCTCCGCGTTGGAGCGCTTCTTGGGCAGCAGCTTCTGGAAGGCGTTCTTGAGCACGCCCATGATGGACAGGCCCTTGACGCGCTGGGCGCCCCAGTCGGCGGAGATCTGGGAGGGGTGGCGGCCCCACAGCTTCTCCGTGTAGCCCTCGAAGAACATCGAATACAGCTTGCGGCCGAAACGGTTGATGTAGAAGTTCTCCAGATTGTCTTCCGGCAGCTTGTGGAACATGGACTTCAGGTAGCTGAAGCCGGCCACCATGGTGAGCTTGAAGCCCATGGCCTTCAACGTGTTGGGGCTCAGCGAAATCGGGTAATCGAAGAAGTGGCGGTTCCAGAAGATACGGGACACTCGGTGGCGCTTGAGCATCACCTTGTCCTCCGTCTCCGGATCGGGGCCGCCCGGCTCCATGTCGTGGTCGCGGCCGAGCTTCTTGTCATCATAGGAGGGTGCGCCCTGCAACGGCAGAACGGTCTTCCACCAATCCATGATGCGTTCGTCTTTGGAGAAGAAACGGTGGCCGCCGATATCCATGCGGTTGCCGTTGTGCTTCACGGTGCGCGAGATACCGCCGAATTCGCGGGTCCCCTCCAGCACGGTCACGTCGTACTTGTCGGCACCGCCGTCCTTGATGAGTTCCCATGCGGCGGTAAGTCCAGCCGGACCGCCGCCGATAATCACTACGGATTGCTTGTCGGTCATTATGCTCCTTATAAACGCAAAATCAGAGACAGTCTACTAGAAGCCCCGGAATCGCACACCGAAAGATGAGCGAATGCTTACAGAATTCTCCCGATATACGACCGATGCGCCGTCTTTCCATCAGCAGAAAGGCGACGCATCGAATCGTGAGGTAGGGGTATTCGGCAACGTTGCGTCACACACAGCGCGGCGAATCGGTTTGGTCTTAGGCTAATTCGTCAGCGACGAACTTTCCATAGATTCAGCGAGATGCCTGCAAGTGCAAGCAGCATCATAATCCCCGCAACACCAGTAACGGCAACACCAGTACGACTCAACTCGTTTTCCGTACCATTAGCCTGAGTGTTGCTGGGCTGATGAGTTCCCGCACCATTGTTATTCGGAGTGGTACTCGTTCCTTCACCAGTGTTAGGTCCTGTGCCCGGCTGCGTTGTGGAATCATCAGTCAGATGCGCATCGTCGCCTAGGGTTTGGTGGTCGGAGGCCAAGCAACTTTTAAGCTCAGTGAGCTTGTACCACGTGGAACCATCGGCAATCGGCGTGCATTCGGAGCGGAAGGCGATTTCCTGCTCGTTGTAGAGCATACGAACGAGCGGCGTGTAGGCACGGCCGGTCTTCGGGTCGTTGCCGGATTTGACGGCAACATCCCACTGCACATTAGCGGCCATCGGAGTCACCGATTCACCGCGCCATTCATTGTTGGCGTAGGTGTACACGTCGGTGGTGCTGGCGGCCGCCTGCTGGGTGGAACCGGGAC
>ERZ1035014.728-NODE-728-length-13643-cov-16.683765_pt1 | contig 13643 bp, 11 predicted proteins | sample MGYA00520620_ERZ1035014 | MGnify/ENA primary metagenome ERZ1035014 (study PRJEB33766, sample SAMN09781744) | gut metagenome | biome: gut microbiome | host: Homo sapiens | place: Madagascar | study: EMG produced TPA metagenomics assembly of the PRJNA485056 data...
GTCGACGCGCTGCATCTTGGGCAGGTTGAGCCCCAGCAGCAGGTCGAACATCTCGTCGGCACGCTTGTGGTCCTCGCGCAGCAGATAGGAGTTCAGGCGCAGGTAGTCGCGGTTGTAGCGTGGGTACAGCATGCTGGTGAGCTTGCTGTCGAGCAAGCGATCGAACTCATCCCACTGCTTAGCGGCCATAAGCTGCTGCAGGCGTTTAAACGTGGTGCGTTTTTTGACGCTAAAGAACACCGATATGGCGATACAAATAATGACGACGGCGGTCCAGAGTGTGCGGGAATCGGGCATATTGAGCTCCTCGGTCGCTCGTAAAACAAGCGGTATGACAATACGTGCTAGATGTATTATACGCAGCGTGCAAGCAAACTGGCACAAAAGCGCATCGAGGCCGAGCGCCATCGCTCGCTGCGGTACACTTACCTAAAGTAAACCATGAAGGGAGACATTACCTATGAAGAAGATCGTTTTGGCTTGCGGTGCTGGCGCTGCTACTTCCACGCTCGTTGCCCAGAAGGTCGCCACCATGCTCGACGCCAACGGCTATGCCGGCAAGTACGAGATCGTGCAGTGCGCCATCTCCGAGGCCAAGGACGCTTGCGACGAGGGCGCCGACCTGCTGATCGCCACCACCGTTGCCCCCGAGGGCCTCACTTGCCCGTACGTGAGCGGCGTGCCCTTCATGACCGGCATGAACCGCGTTGCTGCCGAGAAGGCCGTCCTCGACGTCATGGCTCAGTAGGCGCTGACTGTATGGGTGAGCAGAACGCCAACCCGGTCGAGCTCTTTGGCATGCGCGTTGCCCATGTGGGCATTAACGCCACCGACCCGGCAGATGCGCTGGAGATCGCGGAGCTGTTCTCGACGATGATGGGGCTGCCCGTTATCGAGACCCCGGTTTCGTACTTCAACGATTCGCTGATCGAGGTCATGAAGCAGAACGGTCGTGGCACCAAGGGCCACATTGGCTTTGCCGTCAACGACATCGATGCGGCCGAGAAGTGGTTTGCCGAGCGCGGGCTCGAGGTCAACGAGGAGTCGCGCGTGTTGCTGCCCGACGGCGGCACCAAGCTCGTGTACTTTAAGCGCGAGTTCGCCGGCTTTGCCGTGCATCTGTGCCGCGAGTAGCGCATAAACTGTCATAGCTAACGAAAAATGGGGTAAGGCGTGTGGCCTTGCTCCATTTTTAATGCCGAGAGGGAGACTGACGGGCTGCCGTAAATCGAAGGTGAATGCTTTTCCGCGAAGTGAACGAGTGAAATCGAACCCCTGGAGCATCGACACTTTGGAGGCACCGTTTCCTGCGGTTTTGGCGCTAAAAAGTGCGGATGCTTCGGGTGTCCAAAATAGGTCGTTCACTTCGCGGAAAAGCATTCACCTTCGATTCGTGAGAGACGCCCCTACCGCGGCAGGCGAATCGTAAAGCGGCTGCCGACCCCTTCGACCGAGGTCACACCGATGACGCCGCCGTGGCTATCGACAATCCACTTGGCAATGGCGAGTCCCAGACCCGAGCCCTGCGCGCCGGCATCGCGCGCGTTGTCGGCACGGTAGAACCGCTCGAACGCGTGAGCTGCGGATTCCTGGTTCATGCCGATGCCCTCGTCCTCAACGCTTATGTCGATCGTGCCCGCGCCCGCATCCGGTGTTATGGCAAACGTGACGGTTGTGCCCGCGTCCGAATACTTGGCGGCGTTTTGCACGATCACGCGCAGCGCCTGCTTAACGAGTGCCACGTCAACCGATGCGTTGCAGCGCGGGTCGCTGGTAAGTGCGGCATCATACGCCAGCCGATATGCGTGCCCGGCATCGATCATCTGTGATTCTTCGCAAACCTCGCCGACCAGTGCAGCCAGGTTGGTATTTGCGCGCCGTAGCACGGTGCGACCGGCATCGCCGCGCGCCAAAAATAGCAGCTGCTCCACGAGCTCCTGCATATGCTCGCTTTCGGCCTTGAGCGAGGCGATGGACTCTGCCAGCACGTCCGGGTCGTCTTTGCCCCAGCGGTCGAGCATGTTCACGTAGCCCTGAATCACCGCGATGGGCGTGCGCAGCTCGTGACTCGCATCGTTGACAAAGCGCATCTGCTGCAGCTTTGCTTCTTGCATCTGACGCAGCAGGCGGTTGAGCGCGACCTCGATGCTCGCCAAGTCGGCGTCGCCGGTGGTGACGCTTGGCGAGTCGACGCTCGCGCGCTCGATGGCCTGCTCGAGCGTTTCCATCTTGCCACCGGCGAGCTGCATGCGGCCGAGTTCGTCAACGCGCAGGGCCAGGTCGTTGAGCGGCGCCATAGTGCGGCGCACGCGGCGGGCGCCGCCGAGCATATCGAGCACGCTGATAACCTGCCAGCCCGCAACGACAAGGTAGAGAGGCCATAGCGTGACGAGGTCCTGCGCGAGGGGGAAGGTCTTGGTGCTATGCGCAAGCTCGATGGTATAGGTGAGCGTGGTCAGGTCCCAGCCGCGCGCGGGGGTCAGCGACATGCTGCGAACGGCGGCGCCGGGGGTCCATCCCGCGGTAAACGCGCCATCGGGCAGCGTCTGGTTGTAGCCATAGACGAGGATCGCCGCCGCAACAAGCAGCAGCAACAGATCCAGCCAGACGTAGCTCACCAAGCGGCGCCACATATAGCTCCAGTTGATGGCGCGGGCGATGGAGGTGACGCGCTTGGCCTCGGCGTTACGCGCGGCAGACATAGCCCACCCCGCGCACGGTCTGGATGATGCGGGCACCGCCGGCGTCTTCGATCTTGGCACGCAGGTGCGCGATGTGCACATCGACGTTGTTGGTGTCGCCCACGTATTCGTAGCCCAGCGCCTCGTGCGCGATACGCTCACGCGTGAGCACGGTGCCGGCGTGTGCCATAAGCAGGGCGAGGACATCGAACTCGCGAGCCGTGAGCGCGATGGACGAGCCACCGACCGTAACTTCGCGGCGGTCGGGGTCGAGCGCAACCGAGCCCACGGCGAGCGTGGCGGGGGAGGGCGAGGCAGAGGTCTTGGCCGAGTCGCCAGCCGGGGACGTCGCGGCGGTACCGGCACCCGTAGCGCCCGCCCCGGCACCGGTGCCGACCGCGCCCGAAGCCGCCCGCACGGCCTCAGCGCGCTTCAACGCCACGCGGATCCGTGCGAACAGCTCCTCGATCGCAAACGGCTTGGTCAGGTAATCGTCAGCACCGGCGTCGAGCCCGGCAACCTTGTCCATCACGGCATCGCGCGCGGTGACCATGATCACCGGCACATCCTTGTGCTTGCGTACGCGCCGCAGCACCTCCATGCCGTTGAGCTGCGGCAGCAGTACATCGAGCAGAATCAGATCGTAGTCGCGCTCCAGCGCCAGGTCAACGGCGGTGCGTCCGTCGGCGGCGTGCTCCACCTGGTAGCCCTCGTGCTCCAGCTCGAGCGTCACAAAGCGGGCGATTTTCTCCTCGTCCTCTACGATCAGGATTCGTGCCATACGTGCCCCCGTCTGCGATTACTTGTCGTCGTTCAGATTTTGCTTGATGTCGTCCGCGGCATTGGCAGCGCTGTCCATCAGGTTGTTGATGCTGCCGGGCACGTCGCCGTCGCTATCGATGCGGTAGCGCATGCCAAAGAACAGGCCAAGCAGCATCAGCCATATCGTGGCGCCCCAGGCAAACAGGGCGACGATGGGAATCAGGATGGGGATGTTGAGGATGATGGCGTCGCGGCGCGTGGCGATAAACTTGGTGTCCAGGCTCAGGCGGAAGAGCTTTTTGAGGTACCCCCACACGCTGTCCATCTTCTTGGAGAAGTCGGTCTTTTCGCTCGACTTTTCGTAGGCTGCCTGCGCGGCGACCATCTCGGCCGAGGGCTCATCGACCGGCGCGGACTCGGTGGCGGCGTGCGCCGACGTGGTCTGGGTCTTGCCCTGCGACTCGAGCCAAATGATGGCGTCCAGGACGTTACCGTCGGCGGCGTCGAGTGCGGCCTTGGCATCGGTGTAGCTCACGTTGCACTTGGTGCGGATGGTTTCAACTTTTTCGAGGTCGTCCATGACCTGTCCTTTCGTTCGATGGGCGCGGCGCCAGGCGATCTGCCCGGGCGCGAGCGTTGCGTTCGGCGGCCTGCGTTGCGTGGTGCCGCCCCGCCCTTGGTCGAACTCTATAGTGCAGGTTATAGATTAAGCGATTCTTGAGCCAAGATTAATGTTGGATGAGTTTTTGGGTGGCAGTAGGGAAGAGAGAGGTGTCCTTCTGGGTAGCTAGCAGCGAGGTCTAATACTTTTCCGAGAAGTGAACGAGCTAAATCGGACTCCCGAAGCATCGACACTTTCCTGGTGCTGTTTCCTGCGGTTTTTGACGCTGGAATCCTGCGATTTTGCCGTTGAAAAATGCGGATGTTCCAGGGGTCCAAAAACAGCCGTTCACTTTGCGGAAAAGTATTAGTGCTCGATAGCGGCTGATGTTGATCCGGTAACAAGCCGGCGGCAGGAGCTGGTCCTGCCGCCGGCTTGGGGTGCTGTTGTTGCCTATGTGCTACTCGCAGATTTGGTCGAGCACCTCGGTGATTGTTTTCTTTGCGGCTTCGAGGTTGCGTTGGGCTTGGGCGACAGCTGCCTCGGCTTGTTTCTTTGCCCTTACGACCTCGGCAAAGCGATTGATGGATTCACTGTACTCGCACGTGCGCGGGTCGAGCGCCGGCGGGACTTCAATCTCGAACAGGTCGGAGGGGCGGATGGCACGGATGCTGGCTGCTTCAGTTAAAGCTTGAATCAGCTTTGCCCCGTGGCCTTCGGTAAGGTATCCAACAATTATCTCCGAAAACACTACGCGCTCCTCTTCGGTCATCGTTTGGAATGACGGGCGAATGACGGTGGTGTTATGCGAAGCGACCAGATGCTGCTTGGCGTCATCGGCGCTGACGACGAGCAGGTTTGACGCACCGTAGCGACCCAGCATGCGCGGCATGACGATATCTCCAGCGCGGAGCTCGTAGCGATCTAGGACGCCGGGGTCTACCTTTACGAATTTAGAATCCGAACCACTTGTGCTCTCTACAGCGTCTGCGGGTAGAAGGTTGCCATCTTGAAAATCCTGAGATGAGATACGGCGTACCTCAATCGCATCAATGTCGTTCGATGTGGTGCTCACGCGGGGCATAAATGGTGCTACTCGCGTAAAAGTGTCGCCGAGCGTGGCGCTGTAGTTTCGGGTGAGGCTGAGAAGACTGATTTTGCTTTTTGAGAGGGCTGCGCGATGCAGAAGTAGCTCGCGCGTGGCAAAAATGGACGTTTCGATTGGCGTTGATCTTGACGTATTGGTATCAATGCGGGCCCAGTCAGGAGAGATAGAAAAGGTGATATCAGAGTAATACGATGTTTTAGTCATATATTGAAAACGCGGTCCGGGCTCAATTGCGCTGCGAAATGCAACGCTGCGATTTCCTGAAGACAGTATGAGGAGCGCGCTTGTCATGTAGGGCCTGGGCTCGGAAAGTGGCAAATAAACGACGCTCTCGATGAGCCCTTCGCGTATCAAAATCGTGCGTGCCTGCTCAGCTTTATCAAGTAAATCGACGGAAAGCACCACGGCTGCTCGAGTGCGGCCCGAAAGGGCGAGAGCATACAGGCACCAAATAAAAGGACCCCAGTCGCAAAAATCAAGGTAGCCAGGCTCCAAATAATCGATGAGCGCGGCGCAGTCTTTTTCGACATCGCGTTTGTTGGCGCGGTAGTAGTTTGATGCATCGACAAACACCGGTGTCGCATCAGCATCGTTTGCACTCTGCTTGCCAGGCTCAAGCTCACAAATATTGGGCACGCCGTTACCGTTTAGGGTAAAGCACTTAGCAAGATCTTCGGCATCCATGGCGCCAGGCAGGCGGACGGTAAGCAGGCTACTGTTTTGTTCCAGGTTAAGCGCGCGCGAGAGGGCGGCGGCAGTGAGGCGTGGCAATGATGATGTAGTTTCACGCATGTATAGAGCCCTTTCTTCTCAGTGGGTTTATATTAGCAGAAAAATTTAAAAATTTCTAATGACGAGAACAGTGCTCTGTGCTATCCTCGAAGCAATCCAAATCTAACTCAATACCAACTGTCTGATGTAATCGCTGCACAGCCATTAGGCAAACTAAGCAATCGAGCAAGACGACTTCACTTATGAAACTACAGGCTAGATCGACAATCATCGCTCTATCGTCAAAGCATTCTAAAACTTAGAACAGACTTACATCAACCACCTGAAATCGGATAGAAAGAAGCATTCATGAAGAAACGGGACAGTATTTACGAGGCATTCCTCAGTGCGATCGACGAGGATCTCCGTGGTATGTGCGAAGTGAACAGGAAGGCAGAGCTGCCACTTCCGTGTCCGTACTGCGGCGAGAAGAACGTCGAGCGCCTGGCTAAATCGCTCGTTGGCGTGCTGGAAGAGCGCTCGCCCGATATTCCCGGGCTGGTGCCCGAGCAGTATCGAGCCGATGTACACGAGGCCCGCGAGCTTTTGACTGCTGCGACGCTCGCTTTGCTTTCGCTGTATTTTTCCCCGCGCGATAGCTGCATGGGCAGCGTGGCAGCCGTGGTGAGCATGTTTAGGCATGGATGTAATGCGGCTTTTAAGTCAGCTGGCGTTCTCTTGTTTGAGCAGGTTACGACAGGGATGAAGTACAACGTCAAGAAGGATGTCTATATTCCGTCCCCATTCGTGCGCCATATCGATAGCAAAAAGCCTTACGACCGGCTGCACCGCGATGGATCGCGTGGCTTTACGGCGGATGAAGATGATGCCGTCATGTTTTATAAGCGCTACCTCAAGGTGCAACGACGCGTGTTCGATACGAGTCCGCGTTTCAACTTTGAGTTATGCGTCAAACGCCCGTTTGAGGCACTTTTGGACGAACGACACACTTTTTATTACATGGAGGAAAAGATGGAAATCGATTTGGCAACTAAGGTACGGGGGCTTCAGGACCGCTACCTCCTCAACTGCGCTCGGGCCAAGGGATACGACCTGCTCGACAAGCTGATGATTAATGCATTGCTTGCGTATCTGCGCGACGGGACGGTTTCAACTGCTGCTCGCGAGAGTTATCTGGCGCAGGCCGAGCGCCTGATCGGCCACGCGACCAAGTCGTCGCGCTCGGCACAGCTCAATGAGGACGACGGTGTCGATCGCATTGCTTAACAACCACCAACGTCACGGACAAGAAAGGAGCCACGCCATGTCAGTCATCAAGATGTACGGCTACGAGGCCGCGCAGCAAACGGAGTATCAGACCAAGAAGTGGGCGACTAAGGAGGAAATGCAGGCGCTGTCGTCCGGCGATGAACAGCGCGATGTGATCCTGGCTAAGGGTGCCACGGTGGCGTTCTACGAGGACGACAAGCATTGGGAGACGAGTGTGTCCAACAATGTCTTTGCCTTTGGAGGTACCGGCAGCGGCAAAACGGCGAGTTTCATTTTGCCCAACCTGCTCAATCACCACGAATGCTGTTATGTGGTCACAGACACCAAGGGTGAGCTGCTGCGCCGTACGGGGAAAGGCTTTGAAGAGGACGGCTACGAGGTAACGGTTCTCGATACTGTTAATCCCGAGCAGTCGGCCGGATATGACCCTCTGCGTTACGTGATGGATGTCGAGGATATCCCCACCACAGTGGCGGCAATCATGGAGGGGGTCGATCCCGACGGTCGTAGCCGTAGGTATGATCCGTTCTGGGATAACGCAAACGATCTGCTGCTTCGAGCAATTGTTGGAATCCTGTATCTCCTGGAGTGTCTTGCCGGCACCCTTGCGCCGGGCGAGGACCCCAATGCTCCGCGCCGCTACCTTAAGATGAACAACGTCTTTAAACTGGCGGCGCTCATCAAAGTCACGGGTGATGGCGAGGGACGATTCCCGTTGGACTACCTTGTAGAAGAGGTGGAGTCCAGGGAGTTTCTCGATAAGTTTGGTGCGGAGAACGCTGATCTGTATGGCGTTGAGCAGTATCGCGATTTTCGAGGTGCGGCAGATAGGACGCTTAAGAGCATTCTGATCACGCTCAATGCGACTATCTCGCGACTTAAGACTCCCCAGCTCATGCGCGTTTTTGAGAATGACGAGATGCGTCTTGATCGTATTGACGAGGGCAAGCGCGTGATCGATCTTAAGGTGAGCGACAACGATTCGGCTAATGCATGGCTTGCGAACGTTGCCCTTAAGCAGCTGTTTAACCTTGCCCAGCGCCGTGCCGATGCCAGCCCCAGCGGCCATTTGCAGCGTCGCGTGCAGTTTGTGCTCGATGAGTTTCCCAATGTGGGACGCATCCCCGATTTTGAGCGCAGCATTGCGACCGTGCGCAGTCGCGGCATTAGCTTTTTGATGTGTGCGCAATCGCTGAGCCAGCTCGATGTCGTGTACGGCAAATCCGCGGCGCTTACCATCCTCGATAACTGCGATAGCTTGGTCTATATGGGTGGCGGCAGCAACATCGCAACGCAGAACTACATAAGCAAGCTGTGCGGCGAGTCGGTTTTGGGCACCAACTATGTGGGTGCTGAGCGCACTGCCGTAGATGTGCGCGGTTGCGTGATGACCCCAGGCGAGGTTGGGCTTATGCCTCGCACCGATTGCCTGGTCAAGGTGACCGGCATGCGTCCCTTCCGCGCCAAGAAGTACTTTTGCGCCGACCATCCCAATGCAGCTAAGTGGCTAAGGGATTAGTCCCTGCAGCTTTGTGTATCCCATCTTGCATGTTTTGTCGCACAGCTTCCGTTAGCCGTAAGCCGTGCGGTCCAGTTTTTGCCTCCTTACCGATTCTGTTTAGAAGGGAATTGCCATGTCCGTTATGTATCGTGAGCCCAGCATCATCAAGAAGTCCAAGGACGGCCGCGTTGCCGCCGTCGACATGGCAAGCGAGCTGCTTAACAGCCGCGTGCTGCTGCTGGAGGGCGAGGTCAACGATGCGACCTGCAACGGCCTCATCAAGTCCATGCTAGTGCTGGAACATCAAGGCGCAACCGAGCCCATTACCCTCATCATCAACAGCCCGGGTGGCAGCGTTACGGCGGGACTGGCGCTCATCGACACCATGCAGTCGCTCGATTGCCCCGTGATCACGGTGGGTGAGGGCGTCGTGGCCTCGATGGCCGCAGTGATCCTGGCCTGCGGCGACCATCGCCAGGTGTACCGCCACACGCAGGTGCTCATCCACCAGCTGATGGGCGGCACGGGTATGGCGCAGCAGACCGATATCGAGATCGCGGCGCAGCACACGGCGGCCATGCGCGCCGAGCTGGACGAGCTGCTGGCCGAGCATGGCAACCTGAGCGCCCAGGAGTTCCACGAGCTCACTGAGCGCGACTGCTGGTGCAACGCCAAGCGCGCCCTGGAGCTAGGCCTGGTGGACGAGGTGATTGCTCCGAGTAAGAAGGCGCTCTAGCGGGGCATATGCCCTACAAGTACGTTGAGCGGGGCGAACAGGTGCGTAAATTCACAGCCAGAAAGAGGTTGAACATGAGCAGGATTTGGGATGTCGACGGTATTGAGTGGGAAGACCTGCCTACCGTGAGCGACCTGCTGTGCGCTGCGGACACAAAGATCCTGGCGCGCGAGGTTGCCCTGCGATACGGCGGCAAGCCGGACGGCCGTGGCCGTGTCGATAGCGAGCACAACCTAAAGTGCGTCCACCGCAAGGTCAAAAAGCTGCGGAAGATCGACCCCGAGTCCAGCGACAAGATCGTCCTGTTGCCCAAGCATGTCATCAATCGTGGCGATGCGGGCCACGGCTTTGGCTATTACGACGTAGAGCCGTGCGCCTTTGCGCGCGGTGGCGCGCAAAAGTCAGGGGAGGACGCGTGTGCTGAGGTGTACCCGTGGGAACTGTTCCTACTGAACGAGGAGCCCGCAAGCGTCGTTCTGGGCTATCGCGTGTGGCTCGGCGGCGAATGGGACCTATGCGAACGTTACCGCTTTTTGGCTGTGGTGTGCGCCAGCGCGCTGCATCGCATCCGCGAGCAAAAGGAGTTGCGCAAGTGTCTCAAGGAGGACGATGCTATCTGTGACATGGACGAGGATGAGGTGATCGAAGGCGTTCGCCAAGACGTGCTGTACCCCGAGGAAGTAATCAACGCAAAACTCGGCGGCTATTGGCCTACGAGCCTGGGCCTTGATCTGCCCTGGAAGGACGAGCATTTCGAGACCTGCGTGCGGATTGACAGGGCAATCGATGACCTGTTTGCCGAGGAAACGAAGCGCAATGCCGCGGAGCTTGGAAGGAAGCTTGAGCAAGGGTACGAGGAGCGCAGGGAAGCGCCATTGTTTCAACCATTCACCGACGAATGAGAAAAGGCGGCAAGTACGGTTCCCCATGGGATTATCCATTTGATTTGATCTATAACGCCTATTCGAGTGGAGTCGGTTTACCGTCGCACTGATAGAATTAGGCGAAATGCACGACTGCAATGAATCGTGCAACCCCGTTACAGGAAGGAATGATCATGCTCGATCCCAAATGCTCGATGCAGGTCCAGCTCGATAACCTATGACTCAAGCCGGAAGATCTTGCACGAGGCCTCGACATCCGCGTCTCAAGCGTCCGAAAATGGCTCGACCCCGAGCTCGACTGTATGCCGGTCAAGGATGCCTTCGACTGGATATACGACCAGAACGAAAAGCTCGGCGGCCTCACGATGCAATGCCTGAATGATGTGAACGATTCCTACGAGAAATTTGGCCAGCATATCGTTCGTTGGTACCGAGATGAAGATCTGCCCGATGCTGAACCGAGAGGCCTTTGCAATCTCGCGAGCCACCTTGTCGCCGACCAACTCGCCGCGAAGGGTATAGAGTGCTCTATTGTCTTCGCATCCCGCGACGACGAGTGAATCGGTCGGAACCTGGACTTTTCCCCGATATCGACCCCAAGGCCGCATTTTATATGCAGTCTGCGACATTACGCGATCGTTCGAACCGGTTCTTGAGAACTTCAATTTCTCCGAAACGACGGACGGTCTTGGGAGATGTGTGTTCAACGACAAACTCAACGCGTACATAGAAGTTCTGTCTTTCAGCAAGATTGTCAACGACGCGAAAATGAGAAATGGCATCTTTTTCGATTAATTGGGTCTCCCAAGTCAAGGATTGCGGTTATTGGTTAACGAACAGAGGCGTGCTCAACTGAAGTTTGAGGGGGTTACTATAGATGGCAAAAAAAACGAGCAAAAGAACAGAGGCGAGAAATCGCTATCTGCTTCGGACTGTTGCAAAACAGCGCGGATGGAATGTTTCTCACGTTGCAAAAGGAGGCAATTTTCTCGAAGAACAAGAGATAGAGGATGCTTTTCCCGATATTGGGTTGAATGGGACGAAGCCTGATTTTCTGGTATGCGCAAAAGGCATCCCGTTAGTGGTTGTCGAATGTAAAAATGAATACAACAAAATTGATGAAGCGATGTCCCAGGCGAGGAATTATGCCGAACAGATTAATTCTAGCCACAATCCGTATCAGATAAGCATCATTGTCGGTTCAGCCGGTGAAGAGGACTACGGCTATGTATTCCGAACGGAATATCTCCTTGGAAGCGGTCAGTCAGGCGAAAACATCTGGGTTTCGCTAGAGGCAAATGGGTATCCGATTACTAGTTTCCCTTCTTACTCCGAATGCGAAAACGCACTACTGACTACAAATGGAGCAACGGAACTATCTATTCCGAAAAGCGAAGATTTCATTTCTGCGGCGATTTCGATATCCGCCATTCTTCGCTCTGCGAAAATCGAACCCCAACTAAGGCCAAAAGTATTAGGCTCGCTGATTACTGCGCTCTATTGGGGCGATATCGACCTTTCCGAAGGAAAAGAACTTGATTCCATTAATGCCCTCGTTTCTGAGGCTATCACGACAACAGATCATTTCTCAGAAGAAAAAAAGGGTCAACTGATTACAGCGTTGACGTTGACTCAGGCCGACTATAAGATGCTCGCCCCGAAAATTGCTCATTTAGTCGCGCTGTTGAATACGTTAAACATTCGTTCGGTACTTCAAACGGACACTGACTTTCTTGGGATGCTATATGAAGCGTTCATTCGGTATGGCTACGACAATAACGCACTAGGAATTGTTTTTACTCCACGTCACATTACGAAGTACTGCGCAGAACTGATTGATGTCCAAGCTGGTGAAAAGGTCCTCGATCTCGCCTGTGGTAGCGGGGGATTTCTTGTTGCAGCGTTCGACAGAATGATGCGAACGAGAAAGAAGAACAATATTCCCACCGACATAATCCGGGAGTCACTATACGGGTTTGACACAAATCCAACGGTATGGTCCCTGGCGGCGCTCAACATGTTCTTCCGAGGAGACGGGAAGAGTCATATTGAGAACAGTAGCTGCTTTGAGGACGGCAGCCGCACGCTAGTTCGAGGAAGATTCAACAAGGTAATGCTCAATCCGCCTTTTTCTCAAGAGGATGAACCCGAAAGGGATTTTATCTCAGCCGGAATCGACGCACTCGAACCGAAGGGTCTTCTTGCCGTAGTTGTAAAGTCCGGTATTTTCGCGGATAGAGACAACTCTTCATGGAGAACAGAGCTCCTGAAAAGCAATGTCCTTCTGGGGATGATTAGCCTTCCGGGCGATCTCTTTTACCCAACCGCCGTCGATACCACAATCATGGTTCTTAAGGCACATTGCCCGCATCGAAAAGAGGACCGTGTGTTTATGGCCAAGATTTGGAATGACGGTTACGAAAAGCTAAAGGGCAAAAGGGTCGAATGCTCGGGAAACCAATTACCAGAAGTCCTAGATTGCTTCAATGCATTCATGCAAGGAAAGGATTTTACGAGCGATCTCGCTACCGTTGTAGACGGAAGTTTGATACTTCAAGAAGGTGCGGAATTCTCTCCCGAGCAATATCTTTCGCAGCCTTCATTCCTCACTGTTGAGTTGTCGGTCATTCGGCGCCATGTTGAACGCGAAATACTTTCAACTTGTATCGAATATTCCGATTTATCATCGGAAGTAATTGGTGGCTTTCCTTGCAAATGGAATGATTTGCCTTCGTTGCCATATGACGTCAGCCTGCCGATAGAAGAACTGTTTTATGTCGGAAGCGGAAAATCGCAGGGTGAGAAGAACTATCAAGATGGTGCATGTCCTTATATCTCGAGCGGAGATCCCAACAACAGCATAGTCAGACTTGTCCAAGGAGTGGATGACGAGATTTATTGCGATGGTGGAATTACTGTTACTTGCTTCGGATGTGCAAGAGTTCAGCCATGGCCGTTTATGGCACGAGGAAATGGCGGATCTGCCGTTAGGGTACTAACGCCGAAATACAGGATGACTCTGAATGAGTTGATTTGGTTTGCATCACAAATTAACTCTCAAAGATGGCGGTTCTTCTATGGACGAATGTCTATCAAGGGGCGTCTGAAGCAGTTAATGGTAAAGACCCCCACAGAGGCGATTCCGGATAGCGATGTATCCATCGCCGAGAAGGTGTCAATGCTAAGAAAGAGTTTTGAGAATATCTTGGGCCTTTAACGCGATTCGCTCGATTGGGCACTGTAGGTGCGGAGTGGGGCATGCCCCTCTCCGCGCCTTATTACAGGCTTTAGCCTGTGCGTCGCGCGCAGCGCGGCGCATCAGAAACCACCCGCTATGCGGGTGGGGACAACCGGCTTTACAAAGCCGCC
>ERZ1035014.730-NODE-730-length-13605-cov-6.786347_pt1 | contig 13605 bp, 5 predicted proteins | sample MGYA00520620_ERZ1035014 | MGnify/ENA primary metagenome ERZ1035014 (study PRJEB33766, sample SAMN09781744) | gut metagenome | biome: gut microbiome | host: Homo sapiens | place: Madagascar | study: EMG produced TPA metagenomics assembly of the PRJNA485056 data set...
GAATGTTATATTCATAAAACCTAAAGTTTACCTAATTGATATAATCTTGCATTATGTTTTCATAGGGAAACGAGTTGAACGAATAAACCTAAAAATAAATATGAGCAAACAAATCAAAATGATTAAGAAGTCTGTATTGCCATTTGCGTTGGTATGCTCAGCTTTGGTGATGTCTCCTTGTATGGGGGGGCAAATCTATGCTGATGTACTCAATGTTCAGCAAACGAAGGCAGTCAAGGGTACAGTAGTCGATGAGACTGGCGAGCCTGTAATCGGTGCAACCGTATTAGTCGTTGGTGCAGGTGCTGCTCAAGGTACAGTCACTGATATGGACGGTAACTTCAGCATCCACGTCAAGCCAGGTGCAAAACTCAAGATAACCTATATCGGATGCGGTAATATGGTTGTTGCTGCCAAGGATGGCATGAAGGTTCAGCTGAAGTCTTCAGGAGCTGTTTCCTTGAACACCGTCGAGGTGGTGGCTTATGGTGTACAGAAGAAAGTAACTATGACGGGTGCCATCTCTAGTGTGAAGAGCGAGGACCTCGTTCGTACTTCTGTTGGTTCTGTCAACAATATCTTGGGAGGTCAGCTCTCAGGTGTGACCACCGTACAGTATTCTGGTGAGCCAGGTAGCGATGCCGCAGAAATCTTCGTTCGTGGTAAGGCTACTTTCGGCGACTCAAGCCCACTCATCCAGGTAGATGGTGTAGAGCGTACCATGGCTGATATCGACCCAAATGAAATCGAGAGCGTTACCGTATTGAAGGATGCATCCGCTACTGCTGTGTTTGGTGTGCGTGGTGCCAATGGTGTCGTCTTGATTACTACCAAGCGTGGTTCACAGGGTAAGGCAAAGATCAATGTATCTACTTCTTGGACTGCTCTTTCTCCTACCAAGATGGTGGAGCAGGCTAACTCTTATGAATATGCGAACTTCTACAACCAGATGTCGTTGAACGATTACAACCAGACGGCATTGGCTGCTGTAGCAAATGGTAAGTACCCTTCTGTGGAGGCTTACAAAGAAGCTATTCCTTTCGCTCCAAGTTTCTCACAGGAAATCATTCAAAAATTTAAGGATGGATCTGACCCAATTCGTTTCCCTAGTACTCGTTGGGCAGATTATATTATGAAGGATGTCACCCTTCAGCAACAGCATAACTTGAACATCTCTGGCGGTACCGACCGTGTCAGATACTTTATCTCTGCTGGTTATTATTCACAGGATGGACTCTTCAAGGAGTTTGGTTCCAACTATGACTATGGTTATCAGTACAAGCGTTTCAACTATCGTTCCAACTTGGACTTGAAAGCCACCAAGTCAACTACATTGTCATTCAATGTGGCCGGTAATGTGAGTAATGCTGACAAACCATACACCGGAGGTGGTGCAGCAGGTTTGATCAAGCAGATTTATTATGCCACTCCATTCTCTAGCCCTGGTATCATTGATGGCAAGATGGTAAATTGTACTACGGATTACAAAGATGGCTTGAACCTCCCATTCTTGGGCGGCAATGGTATGGGTTATTATGGTGGTGGTTTCATGCAGACCAACATCAATAAGCTTCAGATGGACCTTGTGCTCGACCAGAAGTTGGACTTTATTACCAAGGGCTTGAGCTTCAAGGTGAAAGGTTCTTACAACTCAGCCTTCACTGTCAATAAGCAGGGTAAATGCCAGATTGCTACCTACAACCCTCTCATCCAATATGACGAGGATGGTCAAGTCATTCTCAATCCTGATGGCACACCTTATATCGTATATCGTCAGAATGGTAATGATACAGATCCTTCTTACTCTGCTTCTCAGGGTAAGGCTCGTGACTGGTACTTGGAGGGTAGCTTCAATTACTCTCGTGTATTTGGTAAGCACACGGTCAATGCCTTGATGTTGTACAACCAGTCTAAGCAGTTCTACTATTCTGGTGGTGAATATGCCAATATCCCTCGTTCATACGTAGGTTTGGTAGGTCGTGTCACTTACGACTATGCCAACAAGTACATGGCTGAGTTCAACATAGGTTATAATGGTTCCGAGAACTTTGCTCCAGGCAGACGCTTCGGTACCTTCCCTGCTGGTTCCCTTGGTTGGATCCTTAGTGAGGAGAAGTTCTGGAAGCCTATTTCCAAGGTGGTATCTTTCTTCAAGATTCGTGGTTCATGGGGTCTCGTTGGTAATGATAAGACAACCAATGCGTTGTATCGCTTCATGTATCTTCCCGACCCATATTATACGGGTTCATACGGTTTGACCAATAACTATTCTGATTGGAATGACTCTTATGGCTATCTCTTTGGTGATGCTGCATCTGGAACTGTTCAGGGTACTTCTGCACTTGCTGGTGCCTACGAGGCAGTCAAGAACAATCCAGAGTTGGGTTGGGAGAAGGCGTTCAAGCAGGATTATGGTTTTGATATGTACTTCTTGAACGACCGTATCAAAACGACTTTCGATTACTATCGTGAGCACCGTACCAATATTATGGTGCTAGATCAGACCGTGCCTTCTTCTATTGGTTTCACCATGCCTTATACCAATGCTGGTGAGACGAAGTCTTGGGGATGGGAGCTGTCTCTTGGTTATAATGATAAGATAGGTAAGAACTTCCGCCTTTGGGGTAAGTTGAACCTTTCTTACAACCAGAATGAGATTGTCGAAATGAAGGAGAAGCCACAGAAGAACGAATACATGTTTGCTCGTGGTCATCGTATCGGTTCACGCTCTATGTATCAGTTCTGGAAGTTCTACGAGGGCAAACAGACCGAGGAGGAGTACGAGAAGACCTTTGGTACTCCATTCCCTGTTCAGCGCCAGACCGACTTGCAGCCTGGAGATTGCGTCTATGTCGATCTTGATAAGAATGGCAAGATAGACGAGAACGATATGACACGTGACTTAGGTTATACTGATGACCCAGAGTACATGGCAGGTTTGACATTTGGATTCAACTACAAGCGTTTGACCTTCAATGCTCAGTTCACCGGTGCTTGGAATGTAACTCGTTACATCTCTGATGTATTCATGCAGCCATTCTACTGCTCTTCCAATACCACACAGGGTGGTTTGCTCTCATATCACGTCAACAACACTTGGACTCCAGGTGTGTATGAATCACAAGATGCACTCTATCCACGTGCTACTTGGAAGAATGCGGAGCAGAACTATGCCGCTTCCAACCTTTGGGAGAAGGATGCCAAGTATCTTCGTCTGAAGACGGTATCTATCTCTTACGACTTCATCAATCCTGCCTTTAAGAAGATTGGTATGACTCGTTGTGAGGTGACATTGTCTGGTTACAACTTGTTCACCTTGACTCCATACAAGTGGGGTGATCCTGAGACAAGAGCCTCTAATGCACCTTCTTACCCTCTTCAGCGTACCTATACAATCAGCTTGAATGTGGGCTTCTAACATAAGGTAAATTATCAATCAAGACAAAACAAATAATGAAACACAATATATTATTACATAGTGCATTGGCGATGTTGGTGGCTGGGGCTTCACTCACGGCTTGTACCGACACCATCGCAGTTGGCAATGCTTCGCTCGACAAGCCGACCAGCTCTACTGCCACTATCGACTCTGTATTTCAAAGTGCAGATTATACTCGCCAGTTTGTTGTGGGTATGTATTCTAAGCAGTATTATGGATTACCTTATTATAATGGTGGAACCAATATGCCACATGCTGGTAACCCATACGCTGGTAAGCTCGATGGCTTGACCGACTGCTGGCATCAGTTCTGGAATGGTTCTGCTGTCTATAGCAAGTACTACACTGGTTCTTTGACAGCCAACATCTCTCGTGATGATGCATTGGATGGTCCATTGTATTCTTACGATAAGGAGTATCAGTGGAAAACGATTCGCTCTGGTCTCATCTTGTTGGCTAATATCGCTCGTACTCCAGAGATGGAGGAAGAGGAAAAGAATCGCTTGAAGGCAGAGTCTCGTTGCTTGATGGTTGATGCTTTCTTCAATACCTTTATGCATTACGGTGGTATTCCTATCATGGATCATCCTTTGGAGACCGCAGAGACTACAGGCAAGTTCCCACGCAATACGGTGGAGGAGTGTGTTGACTGGATGGTAAATCAGCTTGATTCAGCTATCATTGACCCTGCATTCCCATGGCAAGTTAAAAACCGTGCCACGATGGATGGTCGTTGGACTAAGGCTGGAGCTATGGCTTTGAAGTGTAAGATACTTCAGTTTGCAGCCTCTCCATTGTTGAATCCTAAGGATGGCAAGCCTTATTACGAAGGCGCATCAGAAGAGGTGAAACCCTATATCATGTACACCGATGCTTCCAAGTATCAGGAGCGTTGGGATGCTTTTGCCAAGGCTTGTGACGACTTCTATAAAGAGTTGAGTGAAAAGGGTGAGTATGCTTTGGAGACCATCACTCCTCCTTCATCAGCCAATACTGCTGCAAAGAAGGTTGCATATTATCGTTTGGCATATCGTAGAGGTTATTTCTTGAATGCCTCTAAGGAAGTATTGCATACAGTTCGTGTGCAGGGTAATGATATTATTGGTGCAGGTCGTTACTGCTGGCACCAGTGGTACACCAAGACTGTAGCACGTAATGCTTATTGCCCTACCCAGGAGTATGTAGAGAAGTTCACTTGGAATGATGGTGAGCCTTTCAATTGGACAAATGCAGCCAAAAGAACTTTCAAAAGTCAAGCAGAGCAACCAGATACGACAATGGTTTACGATGCCAAAGGTAATGCAACGATTACTGTTAGCAACTTCTTGACCAATTCTCGTACAGGTGCCATTACACGTAATACAAAGTCATTGCATACAATGTTTGTCAGTGGTAATGTTCCTTCTGGTTCAAGACAAATCACTACGACATTGACTCGTGACCCTCGTTTGTATGAGGAGTGTATTGTGAATGGTCAGAATATGAACCTCGACTGGACTACAGCTTCTATGACAGGTTATCCTTGGGAACTTTGGTACAATGGTAATGATGGTGGTACGGGCGTCTTGACACAGCAGAATACGATGTTTGGTTCTGGTTATGGTTACAACAAGTATTACCTCGGTGCCGGTGTTTATCCTAACGACCCTAATGCGGACTCTTATCGTTATCCAACTCAGTGGGTTTCTTTGTCATTGGCTGATTTCTACTTGCAGTATGCAGAGGCTCTTGTGATGCGTTCTAATCCAGATGTTAACAAGGCTGTTAGTATGGTAGATATCGTTCGCTCTCGTGTAGGTCTTCCTTCTATGGCAAGAAACTGGATTACTAAAGCTTGGCGTGAGGCTAAGGGCTATACTGCTACAACGGCGGCAGATGCTGCCACAACAACTGTTACTCTTGCCAATGGTGAGACTTCTACAGAGTTTATGGAAGAACTTCTTGACGAGCGTGTACGTGAGTTGGGATTGACAGATGCACGCTGGTTTGATATGGTTCGTAACAAGCGTACCGATTGGATGACCAAGCAGTTGCATGGCTTGATGCAGTATCGTATGATGCAGAAAGGTAAGGTCTTCGAAAGTCGTAACCGTGCATGGGTTGGTGCCGATCGTGAGGATGACGCCTCTTCTACTCAGCCACTCTTCTTCTTGAGTCTCGTGAAGACGATTACAGGTAATAGCCGTTACCTCTGGGAGAAAGACCCAAAGAGCAATGAGGTGAAGAAATGGCTCTTCGACCCACTGCCACAGGTGGAGATCAATAAGAATTATGGCTTAGTACAAAACCCAGGTTGGGAATAATTTAGATAATAGATTTCGTATATGAAAACAAAGAATATATTTATGTTGACATTGCTAGCAGGTACCACCCTGCCAGCAGTGGCTCAGCATGACCTCATAGATTCGGTGGCATATAAGGACCAGTTGGTGGATATCGGTGCCAATCGCTTGTTCACTCGTGAGCAATCTACCGCTGCTGTCAGTGTCATCACCAATAAGGATGTCAATAAGCGTGGTGCACGCAACATTGGTAACAACATCTTAGGTCAAGGCTCTGGGCTTGTGGGCTTGGATGGTGCAGGTATCTACAATGCGCAGAATCCTACTTTCTATATCCGTGGTATTCAGTCTTCCAGTGGTAGCACACCTCTCTTCATCGTGGATGGAGTGGAGCGTGCCATCGAGAATGTCGTAGCTGAGGATGTGGAGAGTGTTCAGGTATTGAAGGATGCCGCTGCTACCGCTCTTTATGGTTACAAGGGTGCCAACGGCGTCGTCTTGATAACCACCAAGCATGGTAAGTACAACACCAAGTCGTTTACTTTCTCTTACGACCACGTGTTCTCTTACTTGAATGACAAGCCTGAGATGGCTGATGCAGCTACTTATGCTTCTGCAGTTAATGAGGCTTATCGCAACCAGAATGGTTCGGCTGTCTATAGTGATGCAGTCATCAATGCTTACAAGAACGGAACCAATCCTCTTTATTATCCTAATGTCAACTGGACAGACGAGACCTTCCGCAATGTATCCAACAATGATCGCTTCAACTTGGAGTTCAAGGGTGGTACCAGCAACTTCCGTTACTATACCAATATCCAACTCCTCACCAACAAGGGATTCATCAAGAATTTCCAAAATGACGGCTATTCTACTCAGAATAAATACACTCGTGGTACCTTGCGCTCTAATATGGATATCGACTTGGGCCTCAAGACCAAGTTGCACACCCATATCTATGGTTTGTTGACAGAGCAGTCACAGCCTGGTTCTCAAGCCGACCTTTGGTCTATGATTTACAAGGTACCAGCCAATGCCTTCCCAGTCAAGGTGACTGATGGTATCTGGGGTGGTAACTCCATTTATACGACTAATAACCCAGTGGCTCAGAGCCAAGGTGCTGCTTATTATAAGAATCACCAGCGTGCGCTCTATGCCGATTTGCAGTTGGATCAAGATCTTTCTGCCATCACCGAGGGTTTGAGTGCGCAGGCTCAGCTGGGCTACGATACATGGTCAAATGTCTATGGTAATCACTCCAAGACATATCGTTATAGTTACTATAGTGTGCCAACCAATGGTGATGTTGTAGAGAATGGCAGTGCAGAGATGGCTACCGTAGAAGGTACAGATTCTAAGATGGGTACAGACTCCAACAATAATAGTTGGATTCGCCGTTGCATCTGGAATGCATCCCTCAACTACAACAGAACATTTGCCGAGAAGCACAATGTATATGGTCAGTTGAAGTATGACTATGAGTACAACGACCAGACTGGTACGAATACCACTGTCTATCGCCACAATGTTTCCTTGTTCGCTCACTATGGTTATGAGAACAAGTACATCTTTGATATGGCTTTCGTAGAGTCAGGTTCTAGCCGTATGGCTCCAGGCAGCAAGTGGTTCTTCTCACCTAACTTCTCCGCCGCATGGAATGTTTCCAACGAGTCGTTCATGGAGGATGTGAAGTGGATTGACTTCTTGAAGTTGCGTATGTCTTACGGTAACAAAGCACTCGATGTACTTCCTAACAATACCTGGACATATTACGACCAGTTCTACTTGATGAATGGTGTATCTTATCCATTCGATGCAACCTTTACAGGTACACAGTGGGGTAACACTTATTTGTCAACTGCTCGCACCATCCATTTGGGACATGAGCGCACCAGCAAGTTCAATATGGGTCTTGATGCCACACTCTTCGGTGGTCTGAACATTTCTGCCGACTTCTATTATCAGCATCGTTACGACATTTGGTATTCTACTGCAGGTAGCTATTCTAGCGTCTTCGGTTTGGGAGCTCCATACGAGAATGTAGGTATCATCGACTCCAAGGGTATCGAACTTTCTGCTGATTACAGCAAGAAGTTGGGCAAGAATTGGACCATTAATTTGGGTGCTTCCATGACTTGGAACAAGACCATTGTCAAGAAACAGGCTGAGGCTCCACAGCTCTATGCCAATACTTCTTCTACAGGTCTCCGTTATGGTCAGGCATTTGGATATGTTGCCACAGGATTCTTCCAGAAGAGCGATGACTTGAATGGTGATGGCATCATCTCAGCTTCCGAAATGAAGCAGTTGGGGTATCCTGTACAGAGCTTCACGACCGTATATCCTGGTGATGTGAAATACCAAGACGTGACAGGTGACGGCACGATTGATACCAACGACCGCAAGGCGATTGGTCATAGTACTACCGCTCCTGACTTGTATTACAACTTCCATTTGGGAGCCGAGTACAAGGGTTGGGGTATCGATGCTATGTTCCAGGGTGTAGGCAAGTGGACAGGCTTCAAGACCACCAATGGCTTGTATCGTTCCGCGGTGGCTAGCAACACCTTGTCTCAGTATCTCTATGAGAACTCTTGGTCAGCAGAGCGTGGCAACACAGAGAATCCTCTCTTCCCACGTCTTTCTACCACTAGCAATGCCAACAACGACGTGAACAGCACGCTCAACATGTTTAATCGCAGCTTCCTCAAGCTTCGTTATGTGGAGATGTATTATTACTTGCCTCAGTCATTGCTCAACAAGGTAGGTTTCATTGATGGCGTGAAATTATATGTACGTGGTACAGACCTCTTCACAGCCGACCATCTTGACAAGGCTGATGCCGCATCTTATGGTGCTACCCAGCCATTGACCAAGAGTCTTCAGGTAGGAGCAGCTGTAACATTCTAAACGAAAGGACTACAACTATGAAATTAAATAAAAATTTATTTAGCTTTGCGTTGGCTGCCATGATGTTGTCTTCCTGCAATATGGACTACAATGAATATACGGCATACGACAAGGACTATATTCAGCGTTCATTCGCTTACGTAGGTGGATTGATGACCACCATTTATACGGATATTGATACCGATTGGGGTAACCTCAGCGGTGCGATGCTTTCCTCTGCTACCGATGAGTCGGAGTATAGCCATGATGGCAATGCGGTGGAGGACTTCTACAATGGTAATTGGAGTCCTACCAACAACCGTTCTTCCATCTGGTCGAAGGCTTACGAGGGTATCACTTATTGTAACGAGGTGATTGACAACTGGACAGGTTTGACCTTTGACCAGTTCAAGCTCAACTTGGATTACGAGAAGCAGATGTACCTCTATCAGAACTATCAGTATGAGGCTCGTTGGGCACGTGCTTATTTCTATTTCACCTTGGTTCGCCAGTTTGGTGGAGTACCTTTCAAGGAGCATAATACCACGGGTTCTGAGGAGACGGCTTTGCCATGCACCAGTGCTGATGAAATCTTCGACTTCATCAACAGTGAGTGTGATGACATCAAGGATAAGATCATCGAGGACTACGCAGGTAAGTCTGATATGATTTTGGCTAAGGCTGAAACCGGACGTGCCAATAAGTACGCTGTACTTGCCTTGAAGGCACAGGCTGCCCTCTATCATGCTTCACCTCTCTTCACTCAGGGTAAGACCGAGGAGGAGAAGAAGAACCTTTGGGCTGCCGCAGTGATAGCCAACAAGGAGATGATTGATGCTGCTGAGGCAAAGGGCATGGGCTTGGCTTCTTCCATGAACTTGCTCTGGGACAAGGAGTTCTATTCAAACACCGAGAGCACCAAGGAGATCCTCTTCGCTCGTCGTACAGCTTCTTCTAGCTCATTCGAGGGCTACAACTTCCCTGTAGGTTATTCTTCTGGTCAGGGTGGCAACTGTCCTACGCAAGACTTGGTGGATGCCTTCGAGTGTACAGATGGCAAGAGCATTTCTGAGAGTCCGCTCTATGATCCTACTCATCCATACGATAACCGCGACCCTCGTTTGAAGACAACAGTAGTGCTCAATGGCGATGCTTGGCCTAACGACTTGGCTACTTACAACAGTGAGCATCCTACGATTGAGACCTACGTAGGTGGTTATCACTCTCGTACTGGTAATGCCGCAGGTAAGTCTTACGCAACAACGACTGGTTATTACTTGAAGAAGTTCTGTAATGCCGACCAGATTCTTCGTGCTCGTTCTGGCTATGCAGCCACAACTTCACCTCACGGATGGTTGACTTTCCGTATGGGTGGTATGTACTTGAACTATGCTGAGGCTCTCTATCAGTACTTCAAGGCTTGTGGCAATGACAATGCTGCCGATGCCAGTGGTGCAGTAGAATACACTGATGCAGAAGGCAATAAGACAACGGTTACGGTTCCTGGCACACAGACTGCTGCCAAAATGGCTAGCAAGACTCGCACTCGTTCTGGTATGCCTGCCTTTGCAACAGGTATGGACAATGCCAAGTTCTGGGCAGAGTACAAGAATGAGCGTCGTGTAGAGTTGGCTTTCGAAGGCCATCGCTTCTATGATGTACGTCGTTGGATGGAAGATGGCGACAAGTTCATGAACATCCATCGTATGGAAATCACCAAGAACGAGGATGGTACCTATACATATAATAAGGTGGCTGTTACTCGTGGTGACGGTCAATGGCAGAGCAAGTGGAACTTATTCCCATTCTCTCAGACCGAGATTATGAAGTCGGGTAATGCTATTCAGCAGAATCCTGGCTGGAATTGATTTTGAATCTCTCATTGCAAATCGGAACTCTTGCTTGTCAAGGCTTGGTGGTTTGCAATGGGAAACAAAATAATAAACAACTATAATAATAACTTAACACAAAAACAAGATGAAAAAGTTTACTTTTATTGCAATGCTGATGCTGTTCATCTGTGGTATGGCAAAAGCAGATGACAAGTACTTCTTCAAGGTTCCAACCGACAAGTTTGCTTCTGGTTGGGTTGTACAGGATGCTGGTAACTTCGAGTCAAAACCGGATAAGGAGTATCTTGAGGTTTACAACAAGAAGAATGGTGGACGTATGCTCAACTATTTCTGGAATGAGGATGCGTGGTCAAAGGTTGATGTTGATAATCTTCCTAACAACACCTATAAGTTTACAATGGACTTGAATATGTCCACGATGGCTGCTCGTGCTGATATGGAGTTTGACCTCCTTCCAGTGAATGCTTGTACAGCCACTGATTCTCGTGTTTCTACTCACAACTATCACTGGTTTAATAATGAAGGTGAAGATTATTTCTTCCGTTTCAGAGTTGGTACTGCACCTACAGCAGCTAATGGTGACTTTACAATCTTGATTAATGAGAATCCTACAGCAAGAAATGATTGGCCAAAAGAGGCAGACAATTCTTGTGTTCTTTCAAGCCAGAAGACTTACAAGTTCGCAGTTTCAATCAACGTAGTTGACAAGACTGCCACTTACACCATCACCGATGAGGAAGGTAAACAGGTAGCTACTGGCGTTCACAAATATGTTTGTGCAGAGAACCGTGTTGGTATCTTTGTATTTGCCATGAATGGTGTTTCTAAGCATCAACTTTCTAACATCGGTCTTTCTTACGAGGCAGAGGGTCCTTTCGCCAATGAACCAACTTCTGAGTTGATTTCTGTTATGAAGACAGAACGTGATTACTATGTTAATTTCAAAGAGGGTGAAACTTTGCACTGGATTCAGCTTGGTGATGCAGAAGATGTTATTTCCGGGGAAAAATACATTGATGGTGAGCAATATGATCTTTCTTATGAGAATGCTGATGACAATAGTGATTTTTCTTCTGGTGATGGTGAGTGTCTGGGTAACAAAATTATCTATTGTACCGTATCAGGTAACTTGAAAATGTGGACTACTTTGGACTCTAATGGTGCAAAATCTGATGATGTTGTTGTTCCTGTTGTTTGTGATGATGTTGTTATGCCTACCCCTAAGGCAACTATCTCGAATGTAAGCGAGGGTTATGCTAAGGAATATACCCTAACTGCAGATAACTCGGAGACTTTGTTGAAGCCTACGGTTACTATACACTATACTGTCAAGGATGCTTCTGGCAACAAGACAAAAGAAGGTGATGTGCTGACTGGTGAAAAAATTAATATCAACGATAAGGGTTCTTTGGAAATCTATTCATGGGATCAAACAAACCCAGAGGAGTATTATACAAAGTCTGATGTTGTTACAGTAGAAAACAATGCAGAGTATGAGGTGGCTACCTCTGCTAACTATGCTTTGACAAAGGATGAGTGTAGTACAGCTAAGACTGGTTTTAGTGTTGTAGAGATTGTTGATGATGCTAACAAGTCACACTGGGATCGTGCTTACTCTACTCAGAAGTATGGTTATAATGCAAATGGCGATGCTTCTGTTTATGTCGATGGTACTGATTATGCTTCTGTAAAGGCAGGTCATGGTTTCTACGATATGTCTGCTATTGGTACTACAGATGCTAAGTGGAATGTATTGGTTCCAGACGATCCAACAACAGCTTTTGCTCCTTTGGCACCAACAGAAGCTTTCACCGGAAACTCTAAATATGTTGCTTCTGCATGGAATATCTTCCCATTGGAGGGTATCGTTTATTACAACACAGCTATCACCAATGCAACTTTGACTCTTGATCCAAAATACACATCAGACGATGCTAACAAGCCAAACTTCTACGTTGTTCATACTCGTGGTGGTTATGACCGTCCTGACAAGGGTGATTGCAATGTTTATACAGTTTGTGTAGCAGGTGAAGACTACAGTCTCTTCCGTTATGACACCGCTCTCTGCGATGTAAAGGTAATGACATATAAGGGCTTCGTTCCTGGTACAACTGGTATCTCTACTGTTAATGCAAACGAGACAAGTGCTCCTGCAGTTAAGAAGGTAGTTACCAAGAATGGTGTTGTCATTGTAAAGGGTGATAAGATCTACTCTGTATCTGGTACTCAGTTGAAGTAATCTTTCAATAGATTTAAACATAAGGGAAGGCATGCTCGTCTAGGGTGTGCCTTTTCCTTCTAAATACAAATATTTATGAAGAAGTTTTTTGTGACAGCGGCTTTATTCATGTTGGTTAGTGCGGGAACCTATGCCCAGCGCTTTACCGACAAGCTTGACCGAGGACTGGTAGCAGTGCAAACAACAAAAGGTGTGTACTGCTCTTGGCGTATTCAGGCGGATGAGTATTACGATGTCAAATACAATCTCTATCGTGATGGTATGAAGGTCAACTCCGAACCACTCAATGTATCCAACTATACCGATGCTTCCGGTTCTGTCAGTAGCAAATATACCGTTAAGGCAGTGGTGAATGGGGTAGAGCAGGCTGCTTCCAAGGAAGCAACTGTATTCAATACTAATTATAAGGAAGTAATAATCCAGTATCCTTCTGCTCTGAAGTCAACTTATATCCCTAACGATGCCTGCTGTGCCGATGTGGATGGCGATGGAGAACTGGAGATTCTGATGAAGTTCACCAACCAGCAGGAAAGTGATCAGCTTTATCCAAAGAATGGTCCTACCATCGATGGTGTGGAGACCAAGGAATATTCTATGTTAGCTTGCCTAAAGCAGGACGGTTGTATTCTCTGGTGGGTGAACTGTGGCCCTAATATGGGCGACTTCCAGAACAACGAGCAGAATATCGTAGGTTACGACTGGGATATGGACGGCAAGGCAGAAGTCGTAATGCGACTTGAAGAAGGCTCTACTGTCCACATGGCTGATGGCACTACCTATACCATTGGTGCTGACGGCAAGAACGGTTCTACATGGACTAACTATCGCCAGCCAAAGGCTGAAGGAAGCGTAGAATGGTTTACCCATTATGGCAAGGAGTTCCTCTGGTATTGCGAGGGTGCT